>JACCDG010337047.1_pt1 | contig 30973 bp, 28 predicted proteins | sample 7442471 | NCBI WGS metagenome assembly JACCDG01 (sample SAMN15323444, study PRJNA562643) | freshwater metagenome | isolation source: river surface water | place: USA:Blue River Watershed | collected 2017-08-17 | reverse complement strand
GCGGTGAAAACTACCATCTAAAAGACAGTGGTGCATCACCAGAAATACAATACTAACAGATAGCATTCTGTGTTTCACCTATTTGTATCTGATATGTAACTCTCTTGTAATCAATATGTTTTTTGAGACAGGGAGCTGCTTCTGGAGCTCATTTCTTGACAATCCTGGCTGAAACTGTTCCTTATATATAAAACCTCAACCGTTATCGGCTACGGTTCTTGAGGAGATAAATTCCAGCGTGGCGGTCATTTCAGTCTCTAGCATTCTGACTAGGTCCGGGATCTCGTTCCATTTTTGATCATAAAAGGCATTTTCTATTTGTACGCATCGCTGAACCAAAATCTTGGCGCAGATGGTGGTGCTTATACCTTTCAGTCCGTGTAATGCCTGTTGAAAACCTGCTCGATCATCTTTTTGCAGGCAAGATGTAGTGAGTAGTAGCACGGGTGGTCCGTCTTGTAAGAATTGATTGAGCAGTGACTTGGCCGCATCTCGATATTTTGTTTTGAGCCTATTCATATCTACATAGGAAGGAACTGTTTCAGGTAGCCATTTCTGAAGCATGTTTTGCAAATGATCTGGCTCGATTGGTTTTACCAGGTAATCATCCATTCCCGCTTCCAGGCATTTTTCACGATCTCCACTCATTGCATGAGCAGTAAGAGCAATGATGGGGATTCGCCTGCCAGTGCCTTCTTCTTGATTTCGAATTTTGCGTGTTGCTGTATATCCATCCATGTCGGGCATCTGGCAGTCCATCAAGATTAGCGAATAGTTGTTTGCAGCCAACATTTGAACAGCCTCTACTCCGTTACTTGCAAGATGACAGCTAAAGCCAATTTGCTCTAAAAATAATTGGGCAACTTGCTGATTAATGGGATAGTCTTCGACAACTAAAATTAGCTCCGCACGCTCCGTTATTCTAGGTGGAGCTTCTGCAAGAACATCAAAAGCTAGAGGAGAAACGATAGTTTGATCCAGGCTCCATGCACCTGTCAGCGCATCAAGCAAACTTGAGCGTCTGATTGGTTTTGTGAGATAGGCTTTGAATCCGTTTGCAATTGCTTGTTTTCCAAGTCCAGGTGCATCAAAGGCTGTTAATAGAATCAGCTTGGTGTCCTTGATTGCAGGATCGCTAAAAATTTGATTAGCAATATCGATTCCGTTTTTATCGGGCAGCATGTAGTCGATAATGGCTATATCAAACTTTTGATTTTCCAAATACGCCTGACGCAAAGCGATAATTGCGTCATTCGCCGTGTGTGTACAAGTGCTCTTCATACCCCAGGATGCGATGTATTTACAAAGAATTTGAGATGCATAAATATCCTCTTTCACAATTAGAATGCGCGCCAGGCGTAAGCTTTCGATTAAAACTGGTGGCTTGCTAACAGAGCGTAATTCAAAAGGTATTTTGAGCCAGAATTCGGAGCCTTTAAGAGTTGTACTGACCACGCCGATTTCACCATTCATCAGTTCTACGAGGCGTTTGCAGATGCTTAACCCCAGACCGGTTCCCCCAAATCTTCTATTGATAGATCCATCGGCTTGCTCGAAAGGTTTAAACAATCGATCTAATTGCCCGGCTTCAATGCCAATTCCTTCATCTGAGACTGAAAAGAAGAGAACTGCTTTGTTATTTTCGATCTTGTCAAGTTTGGTTTTAACGATGATATTGCCTTGATGGCTAAATTTGATCGCATTTGATATGAAATTGATCAAGATCTGTCGAAGCCGCTCGGGATCCCCGCGTAGTTGAGAGGGAATGTTCTCGTCAATCTCGGCCAATATCGCAAGCTTCTTATTGCGCGCCGATGTGCTGAGCATTTCGCATGTGCTCTCGACAATGCGAACCGCATCGAAATCTATGGATTCAAAATTCATGCGCCCGGCTTCAATTTTGCTAAAATCCAGAATGTCATTAATGATAGTCAAAAGTGTACTGGCGCCGTCTCGAATGTTGTCGGCATATTGTTGTTGACGCTCATCAAGATTGGTTTTAGAAAGAATGCTGCACATTCCCAAAACTGCATTCATTGGTGTTCGAATTTCGTGGCTCATATTTGCCAAAAATTCTGATTTTAGTCTTGATACTTCTTCTGCTTGATCTCTAGCTTTGGCAAGTTCTCGGGTGCGCTCCTCTACGCGTTGTTCAAGTTCTTCTTTGGAGCGAAGCAGCTCGTTTTCTGCTTTTCTGCGTTCAGTTATATCAACCACTGATGCCAGTACAAACGTTTCTTCCCCCAAGGCTAGCGGGTTTAGTCCAATTTCAACGGGCACTAATTGTCCGTCTTTGGTGCGTCCATATAAATCTCTTCCATTGCCCATACTGTTCTTAGCTGGGTTTTTATAAAACGAGTTTCTGTATTCAGAGTGTTTTTGACGCACCGCCTCTGGTACCAGAAGCTCGATTAACTGACCAAGAAGTTCGGTGCGATCGTATCCAAAAAGACGCTCAATCTGCGAGTTCACAAGCACAATCTTGCCTTCGCAGTCCACCATAATCATGCCGCTTGGGGACGCCTCAATAACTAATCGTAGGCGGTCTTCGCTTCCGATTGTTTCTATTTCTTTTTGTGATTTTTTAGTCTGTTTAAGCTGCGACATGTAGTATCAAATCCAACATGGATTGAACTGGGATTCCCTAGTTACCGGGGACTCCTTAATGCCATCAGCTATTTATCGATAACTACTAAATAGAAGACGAGTTACTAAATAGTGCCATGTTTTTTGGCTTAAAAGTCAATCTTTGCCGAACTGATTTTTGGAGCGCAATTCAGCTTCAGCAATTATTTTGGAGAGATCTAGATCCACGCTGCGAGCTAATTTCCAGGCGGTCTTCAAGGTGATTGCGCGCGCACCGCGCTCCAAATCTGCAATGTATGATCTATGAAAACCGGAAAGCTTTGCGAATTCTTCTTGAGAAAGTTTGCGTTGAATTCTTTGCTCTTTGATTATCAGAGCAAAATTTTCCATAAATTTATCCCAGCTGTTCACTATAGTCTCCGAAGTGAATATAGTCAGCATAATCAAAAAGCTAAAACCCTTAATCCTCCTATAGATGGATTAAGGGTTGATTTTTAGACATTTAAATTTTGGAGGATAGCGGATTCGAACCGCTGACCTTCTCGGTGCAAACGAGACGCTCTACCAACTGAGCCAATCCCCCACTTTTCTTATTATAGTAGCAACCGAAACGAAAACGTTATCGGCTGCACTAAATAGAAACTGGGCTATCATGGACTCGAACCATGGACCTCACCCTTATCAGGGGTGCGCTCTAGCCACCTGAGCTAATAGCCCGCACATGTAGCAAGTGACAATCGTAGCACTAGTGTGCCACTTGCTATAAATGATTTGCCCTCTTTGGCAAAATATTTTCACATCGTTATGAAAAAATGGTCGAAATCGCCAGAAAATGGGAGGTCGTCCTTTCTTTATATAAGGAACTTGAACCATAACCGTTAACGGATATGGTTTTGAACCGAGATGTAAAGTAGTTTTCCGATAAAAAAGGGAAGGTTATATTTTCGTTTGCATATATAAGGTTGGGTGTAGAATGTCATCCCATCCGTGAGACGGATATAGTTTTAAATCTCTTAGTAAAGGCAAAGCCATGAATCCTGTATCGAAAATTAATCAGAAGCTTGTCGCTCTGGCGCTTTTGACTGCTGCCCTTGTTGTTCCGAACTTCTTTTTGAAAGACCGCGACGCCAGTTTCGCCGCCGAAATCTCACATGTGGATGTCGGTCAAAAGGCTCCTGAATTCGCCATCAAAGACATCAAAGGCAAGACTTGGAAACTCAAAGACCATCTTGGCAAGGTGATTGTACTTGAGTGGTTCAATTTTGGATGCCCCTTCGTGAAGAAGCACTATGAGTCCGGCAACATGCAAAAGTTGCAAGAAGCTTATGAGAAGAAAGGCGTTACCTGGGTCTGTATAAATTCAAGCGCTCCTGGAAAGCAAGGTCATGTAACCAACGCAGAATTTGTCAAAGCTTTTGAGGAGAAAAAATCGTCTCCTGCAGCCGTTCTTGTAGACACCGATGGTAACGTCGGTCGCTTGTACGGAGCCAAAACTACTCCTCACATGTTTGTAATTGGCAAAGACGGCAAGATTATTTATCAAGGTGCTATCGACGATAAGCGCGGAACCGAGCAAACAGAAATCGCTTCAGCCAAAAACTATGTCAAATCAGCCCTTGACGAAACAATAGGCGGCAAGCCAGTTACCGAATCAGAAACCAAGCCTTACGGCTGTTCGGTGAAATACTAGTAGTGACCGAGCTTGCAAAGTCGACTTACAGAAAAGCAGCGCTTCCGGTGCTGCTTTTCGCTTTTGTAATTTGCTCTTTTCTGGTTGGAATCAGCTTCGGCGTCACTTGCCTTCAAGATCCGGACACTTGCTGGATGCTTAAAATGGGCGAAGTGATAAGTCGCGATAAAGCCATTCCCAAAAAAGATCCATTTTCAGTTAACGCCCAAAACGTAGATGGCAAGCCACATGTGTATTATCAGTGGTTGTCTGAAGTCGTCTTCAGTCGTGCTTACCAATTTGTGTTTTTATCGAATTACCAGCTAATTCAACGTGCTCCTTTGCCTACTTATGCAGAACTCATGAAAATGTCGCCAGATGAGCGAAGTAAGCAGTCTGAGTCGACATTGGATAGTGATAAATGGTTGAAGGGTCCAATGCTTCTAGGTTCTTTATTGTGTGCTGGCGCTTTCCTTGTTTTTCCTCTTTTGAATTTTTTACTCGCGCCCAAGCGATTTTTGACAGTTCCCGTTTTAATTTTAGTTGCTGCGCAAGCGTCAAGTTTTCATTTTTATCTTCGGCCCGAATTATTTTCGGCGTTCATGTTTTCGCTAGAATTGCTCCTCCTCAATCGGATAAGACTGGCAGTACTAGCAGATTCCAACCATCGTGTCTCAATTTGGTCGGTTGTTCAAATTTGTGCTCTTATGATCTTGTGGTGCAATTTGCACTGTGGATTTGTTTTGGGATTGATAGTTTTGCTCCTGTTTGCATTTACGCAAACCCTCAGCTTGACTCAAATTGAATCGAAAAGAAATCTCTGGCTCATGTTTGGTCTTGGCAGTTTGAGCACTTTAATGAATCCTTGGGGCGTCGACTTATGGATCTATTTGTTCAAACTTTTCACATCACCTGTTGGAGCGCGCGTTGAAGAGTTGCAGCCGCTCACATTCTTGGAATTATTTGGTCAGACCTATTCTTTATATGTAGTCTTTGCATTGGCGACGCTTGCTCTTTTGATATTCGCTTTTATAAAACTCAGAGCGAATAAACCCTTGCCTGTTCTTCTTTTTTCGTGCGTTGCCACGGCGATGGTTTTGGTGATGGGGATTGGCGCCAGACGCTTGATTCCATTTGCTTGCATATTGGGCGTTTTTGAATGGACGCTCATTTTGTCGATTATTTTTTCTCGAATTAATCCCGATGAGGCAATGGCGTCTAGGGATGAAAAACGTTCCACCAAGTTAGCTCCAGCTATGTACTTTCTCGTTTTTGCGCTGGCGATATTTGGTACCTGGTGGGAATCGGGCTTGTTTAAACTGCAGTTGCCGCAATATAGTTTTGGATTTCCTCCGCCATATGAATCTATTCGTTATTTGCAATATGCCAATCGAAACGGGCATGAAATTGAAAAAATTCGCGGGCAAGGGCTAAATGACCCGCAGTTTGGCGACATGATGATTTATTACCTTGGCAAAGACGCTCGAGTTTTTATTGATACTCGTTTTGATCTTTATCCAGACAAAATAGTTTTCGATTTTCTCACTATGGCTAATTGCCAAAATGGATGGGAAAAGCTTTTAGACCAATACAAAATCGCCTGGATCTTTTTGCCGCGGCACACACAACTAGCTACTTACGCAGTCAAACATCCCGAGCTGTGGACAACTGTTTATGCCGATGACACGGCGCTTATAAGCCGTCGCAAAAATTCTGGCGCTGCAACAAAGTAACAATCAAAAACCTTATCCGTTAACGGTTATGGTTTTAAATCGAGACTCAAGATTCAAATTGAACTCTTGGCAAGATTTGGTCGTATACATTATTGTAGAGATTGGGAGGACCGAACGATGACTTTTGACAATCAAATGATTCAGATGCTTCAAATTGAGCTGAGAAGCGGTTTCGGTTCGGTCGTGCACGAGATTAAAGGTACTAACGAGCGTATTGATCATTTATCTGGTCGAGTCGATGTAATGTCAGGCAAGATAGATGTAATGTCAGGCAAAATAGATGTTATGTCAGGCAAGATAGATGTAATGTCAGACAAGATAGACACAATGTCAGGCAAGATAGATGTTATGTCAGGCAAGATAGATGTAATGTCAGGCAAAATAGACACAATGTCAGACAGGCTAGATGTAATGTCAGGCAAGATAGACACAATGTCAGGCAAAATTGAAGTGATGTCAGACCGGATAAACGGAATAAGCCAGTACATCATATCGATGGACCGGCACATATTCAAAAATGATGACAGTATCTATCGGCTTGAAAAACGGGTCGAAGATATAGAGAAAAAAATAGACGAAGACTGATAGTCCAGCGAGGCTTGAATAATCACATCGTCTTTAAGTAATCGATCAGTCCTGCTGGATCATCGGTTACGATGCCGTCCACTTTTAGCGAGCGCATGCGATTCCAGTCTTTGGTTTCGTTCACTGTCCAGACGTTCACCATCAAGTTGTTTTTGTGAGCTTGCTCGACATTGTCGATGCGTAACTCGCCATGATAGGGATGCCAGGCTGATGCGCCTAATTTGTTTGCATAACCACCAACATCATAGACAAGAGCATCACCCAAAAATGCCAGACGATATTTGTCTGATTTGGAACTAATATTTTTTAGCACGGCGTGATCAAAAGAACTAATGATTATTTTGTCTGGATATTTATAGTCATCGAGCATTTTAAGCAAATCATCTTCGATGCCGTCGTAGGCTACAGGCGAATTCTTGATCTCGATATTTAAGACCAATTTCCCGTCGACTAATGCAAGTACTTCTTTCAACAATGGAATTTTTTCAGACTCGAATTTTTTATCGAACCAGAGACCTGCACTTAATCTACTAAGCTCACTCCAGGTCTTTTCTTTCACATAACCAGTGCCGTTGGTCGTGCGATCAAGAGTTTCGTCGTGGATTACAACAAGCTCACCAGATTTGCATTTGTGAATATCAAGTTCGATTCCATCGGCTTTTATATCGATACTTTGTTTGAAGCCTGACATCGTATTTTCGGGCGCCCATTTTTTGCCACCGCGATGGGCAATGACCATTGGTTTAAGACGAGGGGTGTAAGTTTGATTGGCTCCAGATTTTTTTTGTTCGTGCATTTCGCAGGCGCCTACAGCATTTTGCGAAACTAAACCGCCAAGGACGAAACCAGCAGCGCCGACTAAGAGAAGGCAGGAAAATCTAGCAAGCATCAATAAATCCTTTTAGAGTAGATGAAAGGTTACTTGAACGGCCTCAGTGTACATGGGCACTCGACCTTTTTCAATGAGCATTTCTGCGCTCTAGTATCTCATCTTCTATGGTGCCGCACTTTACTTCGCAGTCACGGCGACGCTTCAATTTGAATTCGCGTTGAAATTCTTGTATTTGATCCGGACTCAAATTGGGACATTCCTGAATATTGAGTCTTTTAAGCGTGCTTATGTTACTGAGCATCAATAACTGTTTGAAATTAAGATCTGTGGCACCTAACACGATATCTGTAAGCTTCATGCGCGTGAGCACTCGAATATGATCGTCTGTTATTTTAAGACTACTCAATTGAATCTTATTCATTGTCGGATGGTTCTTAAGATTTTCCAAATTCTTTGCCGAAACACTTGTGCCGCGCAGACCTATTCCACCAAGAGATGGCGAAATTAAAGCTAATTGGTTGTCACCGAGTTTGGTGTCTCCTAAATCGAGCCAGTCTAATTTTAATTTTGCTATTGCTTTCATGCTTTCGTCTGAAATTGCTGGCAAGGCTAGCAGCCCAAGCGTTTTTATACGTTTCATTTTGGCAACTTTAACACCAATATCTGGCTTCACTTTCATGTTGATAAGATAAAGCGTTTCCAAATTTTTCATCTTGTATAGAGAAGGAACGACAGCATCTGTCATTTTCGGAGCCCACAAACTTAGTGCCCATAAATTAGTAAACTGAGCAATTGTACCGACAGACTGATCTGTTATTTTGTCAGAGGCAATACCCAGACTGTCTAATTTGCGCAAGGGCAAAAGCTGCTTCAGTCCTGCGTCTGTAATGTCGGGAGAGCCGATGCTAAGCTTCTTTAAAGTTTTTATTTGAGTGAAGTATTTCAAGTTGGCATCTTTTAGCATGCCGAAATTATTGGCAAATTCAGTCAATGGTAAATCGGCGATATAATGCAGCCCCGAGCCGTCTAATTGTGCGTAATCAAGTTTTAATTGGCGCAGCCTGGTCAATCCTTTGAGTTGAATCAAGTCTTCGTCGCCAATTGCCGTTTTTTGTCGAGCCATGTAGACGCCTTCGTATTCGCCAAATTCGAACTTGCGCTCATTAGTTGCTCCAGGCACATCATCTTTTGGCCATGCCCTTGTTTCAAAGTCTTTTTCAGGTTCGGGCTCAGTTTCAGATTCGGATTCTGCAGAGCTAATTCTTGCTTGCTGTAATTTGGAAGAACTCGCAACTGACACTTTCTTTTGAGACAGAACGATGTACAAGCCGCCTGCGATGCTGAGCAACAGAATTACCAAAACTGCTGTTAATCCTTTGAGAAGTTTCTCTTCTTTGCGAATCAATAGTTCTCTTGCCGTCACGTTTGGTGCCTGAGCCACCACCGTATTTTTTTTCAAAGAAGAATAAGCCGCTTCAAGCGAACTGGAGACTTCATCGCAGTTTTGTGGTCTTTTATCTGGATTTTTTTCCAGGCATCGCATCACAAGATCTATTAATTCACTGGGAAGATCTGCTTGAATACAGTCTTTGAGCGACGGCGCGGGTGTATTTATTTGCATCGAAACCGTTTCAAGCGATGACTTACCTGTAAAGGGCGGCTTGCCACAAAGCACTTCGAACATCAAACAACCAAAACTATAAATATCAGAGCGCCAGTCGGTCTCTTCACTGCGTGCTTGCTCAGGGCTCATGTAGAGCGGACTGCCTTCAAATCCTCGCCCAGTTGTAGAGTGAGTGTGTGTAATTGTTTGGTCAGCGCCAATTTGAGCAATTCCAAAATCTACTATTTTTACCGTGCCGTCGTCGAGCACAAAAATGTTGTCTGGTTTTAAGTCGCGATGAATTATCGATGCAGCATGTGCCGAGTGTAACCCGTCGCATATCTGGATAAAAATGGAAACTGCTTCTTGGGGATCTATTAAACTGGGACGCAATTCTTGTAATTTCTGGGCAAGCGATTGACCTAAAAGCAGCTCCATGACCATGTAGGGCTCATCTTGGGCTGTTTTGCCGAAGTCATAAACGCGTGCAATATTGGCGTGCTTCAGTTTGCCTGCAGCTGATGCTTCGCGTTGCATGCGCGCGGCAGTCAGACCCGAGTCGTCTGAGCGCATGTATTTAAGCGCTACATCAATGCCCAAAAAGGGGTCGAAAGCGTGAAGAACCATTCCCATGCCGCCCCTGCCAAGAACGCTCTTAATTTGATAACGTTCGGCTATGGATTCTGGAATGTGTTCGTTTACCAAGATGGTTTCCTGAAGACCGAGTAAGAGGCTGGCCTACCTCTATTATGAACTGAGATTCAATATTTAATCTTTAATCGGTCATTTAGCCGGAAACTTTTCTGTACGTCAGTCGTCGGGCGAGTTAGAGTTAGAATATCGATTCGAGGTCTTTCGATGATGAAACTAGGAAAGAACCGCCTCAATGACGGAATAATCCTCAGTATTCTTATGGCTACGTTTGTTATGGCACCGGCTTTCTGCGATGAAGAGCTAGTACCTGGTTATGTTGCCAAAAATAAGATTGAGCAAGTTTCAACTGGCATCGAATGGAACACCGATCTTAAAGCGGCTGAAGAGAAAGCTAAAAGCGCAAATAAAATGATTTTGTGGATCAATATGATCGGCAAAATGGAAGGCGCCACTTGATCAGCCGCCAACAGTTTGAGAGCCGTGTCGCTTTCAGAAGAACCTGCATTTTCCTTGCTTAAAGACGAATTGGTCTGCGGCTATCGTGACATATCCAAAGAGCCTTGGGCGGGATATTCCGGTAGGCACGAAGTGGGCGGCAACGCCATACACACAACTAACGGAGCCGGTCCGCACAATCTACAGACTTTTATTTTGGCCTCGGATGGAACAGTTCTTACCTGTTTGCCTGGATTCTGGGCGCCACAAGACCTGGTTTCGGAAGTCGAATTTGCCGCGCGCTTAAGTGACGTGTACTCCAATCCTAAATATGGCCCAGCACAAAGACGTTTAATGTTTCGCTCGATGCATATCGCCCACATAAAAGAACATTCGCACGATATGAGCAAACGCAGTCATATGCAGCATTTCGACCAGCGCTATGAAGCCGACAATAGATTTCGCACTACCGATACAATTAAAGAGTCGGTTAGAGCCACACTTTCAGACGGCACTAATGTGCCAGGTGATGCCTTTAAAACAACAGATGTGCTCATGCACGAGCGCATGTCGAAACGTCCATTTCTAGCTTATGCAGACTTCGATACGCCGCGCTATGTAGACTATGGCAAACCGCATTACGACAAGAACGAAGACGAGCGCGTAGCAAGTGGTATGGCAGGCGGTACAGCAAGCGGTACGGCGAGCGGCGCGCCAAGTCAGGGCGCCAAACGCAAAAAAGAAACAATAGGCAACGATCCTGCCAAAAAAGCGCGTCGTAATCAGATGATGAAAAACATCGCGTTGCAAGGGCTTAGAACAGGTCTGCGCTTCGCCCGATGATGTGCTAAAAAAGAAGCATGTTTGAATTGTCCGGCATTTCTATTTTCGGCATCGTCACTACTCTTTTGGCATTAGTTCACTTTGCTTTTCGAAAGTTGGTGTTCAAGAGCGAAGCTTTTAAATACACCGAATCTGCATTGCTTGTGGCTTTTGTGATGAGCACGTTCACGCTTTATGCTTCATCACCCTTCATTCATATGTTCACACCGTCGCTGTCAGAGCAGGTAGAGCAATACTTTGCGCCGCTTTTATGTCTCCATCTTGGATTGATATTTATCAGCGTCATGGTTTTTCTGTTGAGTCTGACTCCGCTTTATAAGCGCATGATGGTCCGGTCTATAGTTTTGGCAAAAAACTTTTATGCATTTGCAACTTCAATAATACTTGTAGCTGTGCTCAATCTGGCTTTTGTAAGTTTCAATCATGGCCAGTCGCTATCTCGACAATATGAATGGCGAATGCTTACCTCACAAAGTGGATTTACTTACGCTTTAAACGAAGAATTTACCGATTTGAATGCCGACGCGGTATTACTTGAAAGCTGGATTTCATGCGTCAAATGGACTCCCTGGATTTTGTTATTGATTTTAGGTTCAACAAACTTTTCAGGCTTAATGCAAGCGATGAGAAAGAAGTGAATGTGCGTATAATGACGTTATGAAAAATCGCAAACTCCTGAATCTATTATTGAGTTCGACCATTCTTATAAGTTTTTGCGCTCAGCCAAGTCAGTCTGCTATAAAAAATAGATTGAGCCAAAATAAACAAGAATCATCTCAAGGTCCCGAGCTGGATAGAGTATATATTCAAAAAATTCTAGACAATGTCGACAAGAAGATAGTCAAAAGTATTTACAGCGAAAAATTAGCCACCGAAGTGTGGCCTAAATCGCTTGCTGAAAACAAAGAAAAAATTCTTGCAAGCAAAACATTGGTTGAATTGCAAGAAAGAATGACAGCAGCTCTGGCTCCACTCAATTCAAGTCACCTCAATTTTGTCACCAAAAATGATCCCATGATGTTTTACTTGATGGCATTATTTGGTGATATCCAAAGAGTGAGTCGTGACTTGAAAGAAAACTATACCGGTTTTGTCACCGGTGGAGCTGGTTTTGCCTATAATCGAGTCCGTTATGTAGTCGACAATAGTCCGGCTGCCAAAGCGGGTATTTGCATTGGTGATATCATTTTGCGAGTGGATAACGAGCCATATTCTGGTCTGCTTAATTTTAAAGCCAAGAACAAGCAAACTATTGAAATTGAACGAGAAGGGCATAAACAGAAAGTCTCGTTGACACCAATTTTAGCTAATTATTATGACGAGTATAATCAAGCGCTTGAGAAAAGCGCAACTATCCTGAATGAAGGTGGTAAGAAAATCGGTTATGTACATGTTTGGGGCGGTGGTGCTCCCACTCATGACTTGTTTGATATTGTCTTGAGTCACAAGCTCCACAGTGCGGATGGTCTTATTCTGGACATGCGCGACGGATATGGTGGCAATTCGCTTGACGATTTAGACCGCTTTTTTCGCAAATCTGAAAACTATCCCGATTTTGTGGCAATCACAAGACGAGGAAAAAAGCAGGTCATACGCTATGTTTTCGATAAGCCAGTTGTGGCATTGATAAACAAAGGCAGTAGAAGCGGCAAAGAAATTCTTGCTTATACTTTGAAAAAGACCAAACGAGCTAAACTCGTGGGCGACACTACAGGCGGTGCGGTGCTTGGCGGCAGTTTTCACTATATTGATCCTAACTGCGCATTGTACTTACCTATAATCGACGTCAAAATAGATGGCGTTCGAATAGAAGGCGTGGGCGTAGAGCCTGATGTGCACCTGGAAAACAAAGACAAGACCCAAGCCGGTTACGACAAGCAATTAAACGAAGCTAAAAGAATTTTGCTAGACGAAATTGAATCGAAGCAGACGAATCAAACGCAAGAAAAGGCTGCTGGATAAACCACTTCACCCTGGCAATTAGCTAGTGCATTGTTTGTAATTGGCATAGCCATGAAATTCTTTTCTTCGCATTTAAATGGGGCACAAACTCCAAATTGGCTTGCTTGAACAAAGCCGAATTTTGAATAATAAGAACAATCGCCTAAAACAATAATGCCGCGATAAATATCGCCAAATTTTACTTCGGTCAAAGCTAACAGGCTATTGACCAGCTTTTTGCCCAGACCTTGATTTTGATAATCGGGATGAACTGCAACAGGTGCAAGCGCTAACACTTCGATGCGCTCGCTGTCGGCTTTCTCAATGAATGCTGGGCTCAACATGGCATGTCCGACTATCTTGTCGTCCACCATTGCCACCATCGAAAGCTCGGGAATAAAGGTTTTGGCTTCGCGAAGCTGCTTCACAAGCTCAACTTCGTTGTCTTGTTTAAATGCGGCCTTGATTACAGCGTGAACTTCTTCTCTTTGGGTCGGTTTTTCAGATTTGATGGATACTTGAGCTTCTGTCATTTTTCCCTCTTGAAGTTGTATTCGCGCTCTACTGTGCAAACCTGGACTTTGAATTCATCGTAGAAAAGGTCGCGCCCTTTTTTCTGCGCAATTCTGTGCTCGGGGTGTTCCTGCCAGGCACGAAGATTTTCCTGAGAGTCAAATTCTATTACAGACACCCCCTCGCCGTCACTAGCTCTGAAATTCTTGTAGCTGATGAAGCCCGGCATCGATTCTGCAAGTTCGAGCATGCGTTTACCCAGAGGTGGATACTGGGCCTCGACCTCGTCTTTGTTGCTTAATCTTGACCTAAAAATAACTAGCATTGAGGTGACCTACTTCGAAATAAGTTTTACAAAGCGTCTGCGACCAGCTTGAAGCACTACCGATTCTCCTGCGCCAAGAGTTATTTCCTGGTTAGGGTCTTTTGCTTGTTCTCCGTCTAATCTAACACCGCCATCGGCAACAAGTCTTTTGGCAGCACCCGAGCCTGTGGCTAAGCCGGTTTCGACTAACGCCTTAAACAAAAGTATGGGCGAGTCAATTTTGTGTTCTTCAATATCAGTTGGGATTTGGCGCTCGCTGTGCACTGTTTGCCAGTCGTCCAATGCTTTTTGCGCTTCATCTTCGCCATGATATTGTCTGACTATTTGAGCTGCAAGACGGCGTTTTGCTTCCATCGGATTTACACCAGCGTCAAGCGATTTCTTTATTTCGTCAATCTCAGTGCCAGTTAGAGTGGAAGTTAGCTCATAATATTTGATTATGAAGTTATCTGGAATGCGCATCACTTTGCCAAACATGTCTTTGGGATCTTCTTTAAGACCTACATAGTTGTCGTACGACTTAGACATTTTCTTGACGCCGTCTGTGCCTTCAAGCAATGGCAATAAGCACGCAACTTGAGTGCCCATGCCGTAATAGCCTTGCAGTTCGCGACCTTGCAAAATATTGAATCTTTGATCAGTTCCGCCAAGTTCGACGTCGGCTTTGATTGCCACTGAATCATAGCCCTGCATGATTGGGTAAAACAATTCGTGCATTGAGACTGGCTGTTGATTTTCGATACGCGAGCCAAAAGCTTCTTTTTGCAACATCTGATTGACTGTCACTTTGCTTGCAAGTCCAAGCAAGTCTTTGAAGGTGAGCGGTGCAAGCCAGTCGGCGTTGTTTACTACTTCTGTTTTCGAAATATCGAGAATGGCGCCCATCTGCTCTATATAAGTCTTTGCGTATTCTTCGACCGCTTCGCGTGTGAGTTGAGGGCGAGTGGCGTTGCGTCCAGAAGGATCGCCAATTTGGGCCGTGAAGCCACCAATAATCAAAACAACCTGGTGACCATATTCTTGAAAGCGACGCAGTTTGCGAAAAACAACCGAATGACCCAGGTGCAAATCAGACGAAGTAGGGTCGATACCAAGCTTGGCGCGCAGAACGCGACCTTCAGCCCGCACTTCCATTATTTTTTCAGCCAGTCCCCGAGCGCCATTTGGCAGAATTTCTGCTCCACGGCTCAGCTCTTGTGCTTCTGCCATCACATCGGCAGGAATTTCTTTTTTTGTTTCTGTGGTCATAGTATTTGTTTCTTCGTGTCTTGGTGACTGAATCAGGTCTTGTCTAGTATAAAGGCTCAGCCAGTAAGCGCCAAAAGTCTTGCAGGCGGCGCTCCACGATTCTTTGCATTTGCTTGTTCAAAGTCACCCAGCTGCATATTATTGAATGTCTATAGATCAGTCGAGGACATGACATGGCGGGCAGGCAATACTTACCCACTGAAATTGAAGAAAAGTGGCAGGAGCGCTGGGAAGGGCTTGGCATTTACAAAGCCCAGGACAAAAGCGACAAGCCCAAATATTATTCGCTTGTTATGTTTCCTTACCCGTCGGGCGACCTGCACATGGGTCACATGCGGGTTTATACAATATCTGATGTAATCTCGCGCCAGAAGCGCATGCAGGGCTATAACGTGCTCAATCCAATGGGGTGGGACGCATTTGGTCTGCCAGCTGAAAACGCAGCTATATCGCGCAATTTGCACCCAGGCAACTGGACTCGCGACAATATCAAATTTATGCGCGACGACCAGTTGAAAAAACTCGGCACAAGTTATGACTGGCAGCGCGAAGTGACAACATGCGACCCGAGTTATTATCACTGGACTCAGTGGCTTTTCTTGCAGTTTTATAAGAAAGGTCTTGCCGTGCGCAAAGAAGCGCCGGTTAACTGGTGTCCTGAGTGCGAGACCGTGCTTGCAAACGAGCAGGTCGAAGACGGAATGTGCTGGCGTCATGGTGAGACTCGCGTTGAGCAGAAGCTCATGAGTCAATGGTTTTTGAAGATTACAAACTATTCTGAAGAGCTGCTTCAAGATTTAGATAAGCTCGATGGCTGGGCTGAGCGCGTCAAAGTAATGCAACGTAATTGGATCGGTAAATCAACCGGTGCCACTTTGCTTTTCACCGTAGAGAGCAAACCCAATATACAAATTGAAGTGTTCACCACTCGCCCTGATACTGTATATGGTGTCAGTTATTTAGTGCTTGCACCTGAGCATCCATTAGTAGATGAGCTTTGTACGCCTGAAAATTTAGAGGCTGTCAAAAAATACAGAGAAGAAGCAAGCCACAAAACAGAGCTTGATAGATCGTCTGAAAAAACTAAGACTGGCGTTCCGCTTGGAACTCATGTGCTTAATCCGTTTAACGGAGACTTAGTGCCGCTCTATATTGCCGACTATGTTTTGATGAATTATGGAACCGGTGCGGTCATGGGTGTTCCAGCTCATGACGAACGTGATTTTGCTTTTGCTAAATCGAAAAATTTGCCCATAGTTGAAGTAATTACACCAGATGGCAAATCGCAAGGCGAATTGAAAGAGGCTTACACAGCCACTGGAGTGATGATTAACTCGGGACGATTTGATGGTCAGCCAAGCGATAAAGCCAAGGAAAATATGATTGCCTGGGCTGCAGATAACGGCTATGGCAAAAAGAAAGTCAATTATCGTTTGCGCGATTGGCTCATTTCGCGCCAGAGATATTGGGGCTGTCCTATTCCGCTTGTATTTTGTCCAGATTGCGGACCTACCCCAGTAGATGAAAAAGACTTGCCTGTAGTTTTGCCAGTAGAAGAAGTGAAGTTTACAGGTAAAGGCGGATCGCCGCTTACCAAGCTCGATCCGTTCTTAAATGCAAACTGTCCTAAGTGTCAAAAAGTTGGTCGTCGCGAAACTGATACCATGGATACATTTATTTGTTCGTCCTGGTATTTCTTGCGCTACACCGATGCCAATAATCCTAAAGAAGCGTTCTCCAAAGAAAACGTCAATTACTGGATGCCTGTCGATCAGTATGTCGGCGGCATCGAGCATGCAATTTTGCACTTGCTTTATTCGCGATTTTTTGTGAAAGCGCTCAAAGACATAGGTCTTGTAAATTGCGACGAGCCCTTTATGAATCTGCTTTCGCAAGGCATGGTCACTAAATATTCGGAGAAATCTGGACGCATTGAAAAAATGTCCAAGTCGCGCGGAAACGTTGTTGGCACGCTTGATTTCTTTAATAAGTATGGTGCCGACTCGGCTCGTTTGTTCACCTTATTTGCAGCTCCACCCGAGCAAGAATTAGAGTGGTCGGAAGAAGGCGCTGTTGGTCAGTATCGTTTTCTCACACGTGTATGGAGAATCGTGGAAGACTTGCTCGAGCACAAATCTTTAGATGTGTTCGAAGGTGACGCACTGCCAGATTCTATTCATGACGGACTTGATGCCACAAGCAAAAAGTTTCACAAATTAGTGCACAAAACCATAAAAGCCGTTACGACTGATATGGCTCAAGACAGACAGGTCTTCAATACGGCTATTGCGCGCTTAATGGAGATGGTAAATGGCGTTTATGAATATTGTCGTTATCTAACCACTGCCACCAAAAATGGTGACAATGGAATTGTTTCGACTGCAGATAATCTCGCTCCGCAAAGAGAAAAAATATCAAACGAACAAGTGCAACTTCTTTCTTTTGCAGTGAAAAGTTTGCTTCTCGTGCTTGCACCAATGGCGCCACACATAACCGAGGAGTTGTGGAGCAAAATTGGATACAACAAGAAAGAAGGCGACTCAATTCACGTATATACCTGGCCTAAATACATCGACGCATTGACTACAGATGATGAAATTGAGCTTGTGATGCAGGTCAACGGCAAAATAGTGAATAAAACAACTATTGCTCGCGGAATGAGTAAAGAAGATCTTGAGTCACTTGCCATGAAAGACGACAAAATGGTCCAAAAAATTGACGGAAAATCTATTCTCAAGGTAATTGTTGTTCCTGACAAGCTCATAAATATAGTTGTTTGATTCCGCACTGGGCTGTCCTGAATGTAGAATAGGTAGTAGTTCCTAGGAAAAAACTGCCAATGTCATATTCAGCGCCGGTCAAAGTAGAAATTGAAACCCAGGGCAGTATTCCCTGGATCACGATTATGTTAATTTTCGGCTTTGTCATCGTCTACGCCATGATGAGCCAGACTCGACTTGAAGCCTGGACCCCCCATATGGGCGCGGTCAGTTGGATGAAAACCAACAGTTTCCAGGTCGTGAACATCTATAAGTTTTTCTCAAATGGCGACTGGGCGCGTTTAGCCATGCAGCTACCTTGCGCATCGCTTGCGGCTTTTGCCACCTGGCAGCTGGGTTTTAATATGTTCTTTATTTGGGTGTTTGGTACCAAAGTCGAACAAAAGCTTGGACCAGCTTATATAGGATTGTTGCTTGCAGGGATTTATTTGCCCTGGGCGATAGTTCAATTCGACCGCTTTCCAAAATATGACGATACTTATTATTATGGTTCGCTTTATGTTATTGCCACGGTCATCGGCGCCGGGATGCTTTTTCCAAAACGCAAGGAAATTAACACTCAATGGGTTAAAAGTGCCAGGGGTGAGATTTTCAACCGTCAGCAAAACCAGGATCCTACACGCAAATACGGCAAGCGCGATTTGACCCAGCTCTGGCTGATTTCTTTTATCGCCTACCAGGTCGGTTGCTACTTTTATAGTATTAAGCTCACCCCAGGCTTCATGACCTTCCATCTGGGAGCGCTTATTTTCTCTTGCATCTTTGGCTATGCCATGGCTTGGTTTTTAGTCTGGAGCGCCACTGGCGACTTTCAAGACGGCGCCCTCAAACTTATGTGTATTAGGCGTTACAATGCCGTTCTCAAATTAGATGTAGGTCATGATGCCGCAGTTAAGGAGACAGCGCGATCTCTAGCTCTGCCTGAAGAAAGAGTGAAAGAGTGGGTAGCAAGACAACGCGGCAAGATGAAAATAACCTAGTTCTTGACTAGTGGCTAGAGGTGATAATATAGCCTCTCAAGCTAGAAAGACAGGTATCTAAAAGTCGTGCCAGTAATTGAAGCCAATCAAGTACAAAGTGGCGAAAGCAAGAGCAAAACAGGTGATGCGCAATTAGCGTCTCGCTTGGCGGACTCGTCCAATTATGATGCACTACGTGCAAGCGACCCTGGACTCAAGCGCTATTTCAGCCTGGGGAGAGTGGGACAACTTGTAATTGACGCTTGTGCCGTCGCTGTTTCTGTGGCGATGGCTTTTGTTATTCGTTTCGACGGGCATATCGAGCCAGATTATTTAACTCAATTTTCGCTCGTTGCTCCAGTCTGGATCGGCATGCAGCTTACATTCAACTGGATCTTTGGTGTTTATAGAAGATTGTGGCGTTACACAGGTCTTACTGAAATCGTCGAGCTAGCTTGTGCTGTTGGAGTTACGTCATTGATTGTGCTCACAGCAAGAGTGGCTGGAGTATTAGTTGTATCGCATCATCATTTGTCGCTTGGAATTATTTTTATTCACTCCGGACTGACTTTCCTCGCCCTATGCGCTCCGCGTGTTTATCGCAGACTAGCTACAGAACACCAGCAAAGACGCCACTGGCGCCAACCCACAAGACGTCGCGCTCTTTTAGTTGGAGCAGGTGATGCCGGACAAATGGTGCTCAAAGAAATGGAGCATCGCTCCGACCTTGGCGTAGACGTTGTTGGTTTAATAGACGACGACCCGGATAAATTCAAAAAGCGTATTGGCTCGCTCACCGTCTTTGGTGGCACATCCGCTTTGCCCAATTTGATTGAAAACTTGAGCGTTGACCAGGTCATCATCGCCATGCCCTCTGCTCCTGCAGGAGAGATAAGGCGTATAGTCGAGATTTGTCGCAATGCCGAAGTTGAGACTCGCATTTTGCCTGGCTTGTTTGAATTAATTGGTGGACGCGTGAGTGTTAGCCAATTGCGCGAAGTCTCGCTTGAAGACTTGCTTGGACGCGAACCAGTAAAATTAGACAGCGAAGCAATTGCCGATTATATAACTGGACGCAGTGTGCTCGTCACTGGGGCTGGTGGCTCGATTGGCAGTGAGCTTTGTCGTCAAATAATTAGATTCAGCCCTGCCCGCCTGGTGCTTGTTGGCAAAGGCGAGAATTCAATTTTTGGAATTCAGCAAGAATTGCAAACACGCGGTTATGCAGTTGACTCCATTATTGCCGACGTGCGCGACGAAAATCGCATGCGCGCCATATTTGAGCAATTCCAACCAGAAGTGGTTTTTCATGCTGCCGCTCACAAACACGTACCTCTTATGGAAGCAAACGTGGCTGAGGCGATTGCAAACAACGTTTTTGGCACTAGAGTAATTGCGCAATTGAGCGACTCTTATGGTATCGAAACTTTTGTTCTGGTATCAAGCGACAAAGCGGTCAACCCCACTTCTGTAATGGGTACGACTAAACGTTGTGCCGAACTTGTAGTTCAGGACATTGCCACCAGATCTAAAACCAAATTTGTAGCTGTCCGTTTTGGAAACGTGCTTGCAAGCCGCGGTTCGGTCATTCCACTCTGGCGTCAACAAATCGCTCAAGGTGGACCGGTCACAGTCACTCACCCTGATGCCACTCGTTATTTCATGCTTATTCCAGAAGCAGTGCAGCTTATTTTAGAGGCTGGTGCACTTGGAAAAGGCGGTGAGATATTTGTGCTCGACATGGGACAACCAGTCAAAATTCTGGATCTTGCAAATGACTTAATTAGACTGTCTGGGCTTCGACCAGAAACTGATATCAAAATCGAATTTGTTGGTTTGCGACCTGGTGAAAAATTATACGAAGAACTGCTCATGGCTGAAGAAGGTCTTGCCAAGACACATTACGCCAAAATCTTTGTTGGACAACCACAATCTATCGACAGCAAGAAGTTAGCCGACACTTTATCGAAAGTAAAAGAAGACATACTGACCAAGCCAGCGCCCGTGCTCAAAGAAGAAATCACGTCGCTTATAAACAACTGCTACTCGAATCGCTAAGTAGTTAGATACAGAGATGACTAAAGAAGAAAAATTGCTGGAGCGCCTCGCCTCTTTAGAAAGTGTCATGGTGGCATATTCAGGCGGCGTGGATAGTGCGTTGCTTGCTTATTATGCAAAGAAGGCCTTGGGTGCGCAGGCAGTAATCGTTATAGCCGTGTCTGGAAGTCTGGCTCAGTCTGATTTAGAGCGAGCCCGAGCGCAGGCAGAACAGTTTGATTTTGACTTAATTGAGATTGAAACGCACGAAACTGATTTGCCCGAATATAAAGTAAACGACGCGCGTCGTTGTTTCTTTTGCAAAGCTACTTTATTTCAAGAAATGGAAGGTCTGGCAAAAGAGCGAGGAATTAAACATATTGCTTATGGTGCAAACGTAGACGACCTGCAAGATTTTAGACCAGGACATCAAGCTGCAAAAGAACACAATGTATTGAGCCCGCTGCAAGAAGTTGGTTTAGTAAAAGACGAGATACGCGCACTTGCTAAAATAGCCGGTCTTCCCTCATATGACTGGCCGTCGAATGCATGTTTGTCTTCGCGTATTCCCACTTTTACACCAGTAGAAATTATTAGTTTGTCTCAAATAGAAAAGTCAGAAGACTTCGTCAAGTCGCTTGGCTTCAAGCAAGTACGTGTGCGACATTTGCCACAGGGAGCTTCAGTTGAAGTGGGCGTGGATGAATTGTCTAAATTTGATCTGGAACCAAATCTGGTGTCACAAATAGAGACTGAACTAAAACGAATAGGCTATAAGTCTATCCAAATAAATCCTCAAGGCTACAGACAAGGCTCGATGAATATTATGAATAAAACTGCGAGTAAGCCATGACTGAAAATGTGAAAGTACCGCCATTTGAAAATCTAGACTTTGCCTGTGTCGATCACGATAGAGCCATCCGTCAAGGTGTTGGCGAAGTTATTTTTGCGCCTGGAAAAACTGCCGATCAGATAGTATCTATCGCCCAAAATCTTTTGCAATCACAGTCATTTGCGCTGGCTACGCGTGTTAGCGAAGACCAGTATGAAGAAGCAAAGTCATTGTTTGATCAGGTTCATTATTTTAAAACTGCAAAAATTATGCGCTTTGGAGCGATGTCGAATAAAAAACTTGATTTTAGTTGTGGTGTCTTAAGTGCCGGAACTTCAGATATTCCAGTAGCTGAAGAAGCGGCTGTATTTCTAGAACATTATGGTGTGCAAGTATCGCGTGTGTTTGATGTGGGCGTAGCCGGAATTCATAGATTGCTTGCAAGAGTTGACGAGTTCAATACTTGCAACGCTGTGATAGTAGTGGCCGGGATGGACGGCGCACTTCCAAGCGTGGTTGGTGGATTGCTTGCGTGTCCTGTAATTGCTGTGCCAACGTCAATTGGATACGGCACTGCCTTTGGTGGCATCACTGCTCTTATGACTATGCTCAATAGTTGCGCATCAGGAGTTGCCGTGGTCAACATAGACAACGGATTTGGCGCAGCCATGGCTGTTTTAAGACAATGCAATCAGTTGAAATAGTTAGGGCAGTTTTCCCGAACCTGGAATTGGTGTTGCTTGACTGGGATATTGACCGACGCTCATTGAAAGCTCTACAGGCTTTCCGTCGCGTATAACGCTCAACTTGATATTCTGTCCAATTTTTTTTGAAAGTATGTAATCGCGCACTTCTTTGGGAGAGCGGACCGATTTGCTGTCTACCTTTTGAATAATGTCTTTGGACAGAATGCCGCCCTGGCCTGCAGGTCCGTTTTTGAAGACTTCTCTTACTGCGACGCCGATTGTGTCGGATGGCAGATTTAAAGTTTCGGCCACTTCTTCGTTTACTTCGACCATGGCAATGCCGATCCAGGGACGATGTACTACTTTGTCAGTAATTAAATCGTCTATGACGTTTTTGGCGATATCTGCTGGAATCGCAAAGCCGATGTTCTGAGCGAACTGTTTCGTTATGATGGCTGTGTTTACACCGATGACTTCGCCTTTGATGTTGATTAGCGGTCCGCCTGAATTGCCTCTGTTAATTGCAGCATCTGTTTGCAGGAAGTTTATATTTCCGTTGATATCGTGTACGTCCCGTCCAACAGCTGAGATGATACCGAAAGTGACTGTATGCTTGAAGCCCATGGGGCTGCCGATTGCGATGGAAAATTCTCCCGGACGCACTTTGCTCGAATTGCCGAAATTGAGAGTGGGCAAATTTTTCGCATCAATTTTCAATATGGCGAGGTCGGAGAAGCTGTCTGTGCCTACAATCTGTGCATCGTAATTTTTGCCATTTTGAAATGACACTTCAATTTTTCCAGCATTTGCAACAACGTGGTTGTTGGTGACAATATAACCATTGTCTCGAACTACAAAACCGGTACCTGAGCCGACAGAGCCTTTCTCCATCTTTTTTAAAAGCTCTTCGACGTCTTGTAATCTCATGTTTCGTCCATTAATTCGAACCTGCGTATTTGGTGGCAGGTTGCGATTAATCAGCTTGGAAGAATTGCTCACTAAAGGTGAAACATCAATGTTCACCACCGCTGGTGCGGCCTTTTCTGCAATGTCTGCAATGCTATTTGGCGTCAGTGCATTTACAGCTGAGCTGGAATCAGCTTGTGCCGGAGCGGTGCTAAGTGAGCCAAGTAAAGTGGCGCCTAGAGCCAGGCTCAGGCTGAGATTTAAAAAATAAGTCTGTTTTTTTATCATATCCAATCAGTGTATCAAAATAAGTAAGGTTCGATAGTCAATCTGACGACGAGCTTGCCGCAATGATTCCGTCAATTCTTAAAACCGTCTAAAGAATTGTTTCTTTCGGCAGTGAAAATACAAATTAGAAAGCGTAACCGTTAACGGTTACGCTTTCTAATTGATTGATGCTAGTCGACCGAGATGGCTGCTTAGCGGTAGCCTGTTTGGGTTTTAGCGATAGTCGTTGTCGGTGCTTTGTTTGTAAATCTCACGACTTAACTTATCTTGTTTCTTGTCAAGCTTTTCCGCTTCAGAATAGCTAAGACCGCGTCCGGACCTTTGCATGTCACGTGCGTCGCGTGCAATTTCACGTTTTTTCTTTTTCAATTTACGTGCTTCTTTGCGAGTCAATTCTCCGGTGGCAACGCCATTGTTAATCATTTGATTTTGCTGATGAGACTGGTTATTGTCTAAGCTCGAAGATTTTCTCCAGAACCATCTGGCATCTGCTTGTCCGGCACAAATTGTGGCCGATACGAAAGTGACGCTCAAAAGAGAAGCGACACTCAAGTTCAATATTCTATTTTGAATCATCATTGAGTCCTCTAATGTCTTTATCCATATATAGATATAGCTAAAGGTGGTCGAACCTGTTCAGGGCGCACAGGTGCAATGATTCTAAGAAATTTCGGGTTTTAGTTAGCTGCGACCCATGCCTAATTGCTGGGCAGTTTGATAAACCTTACCTTCGGTCAAAATTGAAGGTGCAATTATCACTTCCACTTCTTTCATTTCAGAAAGATTGGTAGCGCCAAGTGTTCCCATACTTGTTTTCAGCGCCCCGGTTAAGTTTTGAGTTCCATCATCTACAGTTGCTGGACCATTTAAAATTATTTCGAGTGAAACAGTGGTGCCAACTTTGATTCTGGTGCCACGTGGCAATACTGGACTAGGAGTAGCCATGCCCCAGTGATAACCCTTGCCTGGAGCTTCTTTTGCTCTGGCTAAAGGTGAGCCTATCATTACAGCATCGGCACCACAGGCAATGGCTTTGCAAATGTCGCCAGATGTAACCATGCCGCCATCGGCGATGATTAGAGGCTGGTTTTTACCATTTGATTTAAAATCAATTGCAGCTTGTGCACAGTCTGCAATGGCTGTTGCCATTGGAACGCCAATACCAAGAACGCCACGCGATGTGCATGCAGCTCCGGGTCCAACTCCAACTAAAATGCCAGCAACGCCTGTTTCAAGCAAAGCAAGCGCCACTTCGTATCTGACGCAGTTGCCGACTATCACTGGGATATTGGTTGATTTACAGAATTTATGCAAATCCAGACTAGTGAGATTATTGGCTGATTTGTGTTCGATGCCGGTGACAGTCGATTGAATAAATAAGAAATCCAGTCCCGCTTTAACTGCCACTACACCGATGGTTTCTGCCACGTTTGGCGTGACGCTTGCAGCTGCAAGAACGCCTTTTTCTTTTATTTCCAAAATTCGTTTTGAAATAAGAGCATCTTTGATTGGGGCTGAATAAAGTTTTTGCATCAATGGCACAAATTTATCAGGCGGGCAATTTGTGATTTCGCCATAGACTTCTGCTGTGTCTTCGTATCGTGTCTGAACACCTTGCAGGTTCAAAGGTCCAAGACCGCCGAGTTTACCCATCAAGCCTGCCATTTCGACGTCGACTACGCTGTCCATTGCAGAAGCCAAGATAGGTATGCTCAGTTCATGATTTCCAAGCATCGTGCTTATTTCGCAAACGTCGGGGTCAGCGGTACGAGCACCGGGTGCAAGCGCTATTTCATCAAAACCGTAAGTCCGTCTTGAAGTCTTAGCCCTACCGATAGAAACGCCGCCAATGGCTTGCTGTTCGCGAACTTGCGTATTGCCCATTTCTAGATCCCCGAATTTCCTGATTAATCTGTGACGACACAAACATTAGCGTACAATATGAGCGTGGTTATGAAAACACTAAATGTACTTGGGCTTAATAGCGGCACCTCCATGGATGGAGTGGACGCGGCCATTTTTAAAATTTCGCCTCTTAATGGTGAGTCTTCAGGGGATTTTCCAAGGCTCAAAATTCAGCCACTGGCAAGCGACCTGGTCCCTTTTGATCCTATTTTTCAAAAAAAATTGGCAGCACTTGTTGGTCGTGGTCATGCCACACTCGACGAGATGTGTTTGCTTAACACCGCTCTTGGTCACGTTTTTGCACAAAGCGCTCAAGTGCTCATGCAAAAAGCAAAAAAATTGGGCGAAGAAGTCCAGCTCATAGGTTCCCACGGACAGACAATCTGGCACCATCCAGCTAAATCTGATTTTTGGGGTGTAAGAACCTCTGGCACCCTACAATTGGGTGATGCAGCCGTTTTGCAGGCGATTTGCAAAGTTCCGGTGGTGTCCGATTTTAGAGCAAACGACGTTGCGTATGGTGGTCAGGGCGCGCCTCTTGTATCTTTTGCCGACGAAGTTTTATTTGGTCATATGGGCAAAGCACTTGGTGTTTTAAACATAGGTGGTATCGCCAATTTGACAGTCATAAACGAAGACGGTCGGGCGATAATGGCTTACGATACAGGTCCCGGCAACATGATCATGGATCATTTCACTTCAGTCTTTTTCGACAAAGCCTTGGACGAAGACGGTAAAATTGCAGCTTCTGGAAAAGTTGATGAAGATTGGCTTGAATCAATTTTGAAGCATCCCTATTTTCAGGTCGCTCCGCCCAAAACTACTGGACGCGAGGATTTCGGTCTTAAATTCGCCGAGCAATTGTTGCAAGAAGTCAAACAAAGAGGCATCGAGCCAAAAGACGCAATTGCCACAGCCACAGCCCTCACCGCCACATCTATCGCACGATCTTACTTGGGATTTGTCAGGCGCAGAGTCGAAATTCAGACTGTAATCATTGGTGGTGGTGGCGGTCAAAACAAAACGTTGATGCAACTTTTGAAAAAAGAGTGGGGCGGCAATGTTGAGCTTCTGCCGCATGAACACTTTGGAATCTCGACCAAATTTAAAGAAGCTCTGTTATTCGCCTTGCTTGCTTACACAACTTATTTTGGCATCCCAAACAATGTGCCTGAATGTACAGGCGCTTCCAGACGCGTTTGTCTTGGTAAAATTATTCACTAGGTAATCGATGTTAATTCGCGATTCTGGTAACAAACTAACAATCACCGATTTTCCGCAGAGGGAGGCGTTTTATGCCTTAATTCCTTTTTTTGCGATGATGTTAGCTTCGCTAAAAATTATTCCGCCGCATCCAATTTATGCAATTACTGCTGCCGTCTTTTTGCTTGTCTACTTGTATGGAGCACGTTTTTGTTCAGCGATTTTTGATAGAGGCTCAAGAAAAATATTTTGGAAAAAAGTTGGATTTTTAAAAAGTGAGTCAGGCGAATGCACTTTCGAGCAAGTAAAAGAAATAGCAATTGGAACAACCGATGTTGAAGATTCTTCCAAGGGCAAACACTATAGAATTGTCTTGTGCCTGGAAGCGAGGACCGTTCCTCTCACAGATACTTATCAGTATGGACGAGAAAAAACGCTTGAGCGCCTAGAGCTTTTGGGCAAATATTCAGGTATCCAGATTAATCTAAAAATTCTTGAAATCGAGCAAAAATGACAGATAGCAACGATTTGGTTTTGCCTGAAGGCATAAATTACGAGTGCACCGGTTGCGGCAAGTGTTGTGGCGGCTGGGCGATACCCATGACCCAGGACGATTACGAGCGTATTTCGGAAGTCGATTGGGGCGAAAAGAATGACAAATTTAAAAATCAAAATCTTTTTCGTGAATTGAAAGATTACGAGATGGCGAACACGCCTTATTCTTATGCGATTAAACCAGGTGCCGACAATCGCTGTCCATTTCTGGTCGACAATTTGTGTTTTATTCATAGCTTGAATGGACCTAAATTCAAGCCATCTATCTGTCAATTATTTCCTTATAGTTTCAACAAAACACCTACTGGAACATATGCCACCATCAGCTTTGTAAGCATGGGCGCAATAAACAATTCAGGCAAGGCTCTTTTAGACCAGCGCGATTATTTGGAAAGTAAACTTGGCGAATTTAAACAGCTCTATCCAGATCACGAGCCGAACTGGTCTTCAATTACGCTTGCCACAGGCGTTTCTTTGACCTGGGACGAATACATGCTTTTAGATGAGCAGCTTATTGGCTGTATGAGTGATGCAAGCAAAACTTTTGAAGATAGATTCATCGCAGGCTCGGATCTATTAATAGACGAGTTCAACAAAAAACGAGAACGTCTTGGTGTCAAAGGCAATGTTAGTCCTGCTTTGAACTGGCAAGACAAGCAGTTAATAAAAGCTTTGCGCAAGATTTATTTCCCGGTAAAGCCGCTTGGAAAAGGCGAAGGCGATTTCAATTTTTATAAATTTCTGGCTCAGGTCGTCTTGAATGGCGCATTTCCAGTAAATATAGACCTACCAGGACACGCTTATTCTATAGAGAAGCTGTCCAAAATTCCGTTTCCTCAGGAAGACCCGGATATTTCCAGTCTTATATATAGGTATTTTTTCAGCAGGCTCTTTGGCAAGCATTATTTTGGCGCGGGCTTTGGTCAGTTGTCTGTAATTACAGGCTTTCATCACCTGGCAATCTTATATGCTCTTATTAAATTGCAGTCTAAAGCGTCCAGCTTGCAGAGGGGTTCGGCTACTGTGAGCTATCTTGATGTGGCTGCTGCGGTTCGCCAGCTTGAAAAACGATTGGGCGAAACAAGTTTGGATGGAATGGCTGCGGCTACTTTTGAACTGCTTATGTTTAGTCCTAACCGAATGCGCCGCATACTGGCTTTTAGCTGATTTTTCCAAGAAAGATTAAATCGGCTTGACTTTGTTGTCAGTGGCAAGTAAATTGGATTCATCGAAACGAACCAAGGTTGCATTTGCGACCGGCTGACCACCTTACTAATTTACCTATAATTTTCCGGAGGTTTCACTTATGAAACTCGTACAAAAACTTACTATGTCTTTGGTAGCTCTTTCTTTCGTCGCCGGTGTTGCTGCAGCTCCTGCAAATGCACAAGATGCTTTCTCAAGTATGTCTTCTGACACAGGCGCTCAAATTAACAGCAATCAGCAAATCACAGGAAGCCAAACACAACAGTACACAGACGGACAAGCCCCAATGTTGCAGGGTGCCACCAACGGTACAATCGGACCACAAGGTGGAGACGCTACAGCAGTCATGGGTGTAAACACCGCTGGTACAGTACGTGTTAACAACTTGGCTAACTTGGAAGCTTTGCTCAACATCATCGCAAACGGTATGGAAATCCTCGGTATCGCTTGGGGCGGACCCACAATGATCATGGGCTTCATGCACATGGCTGCTGGTACACAAGACGCAATGAAGAAAGTACTCTTCGGAGCAGCTGGTGTCACAGGTGGTTTGGCTACCCCTGGTTGCATCAACTGGCTTGTTGCCTCAGCCCGCGACGCAAACCTTTTCAGCTAATCCAGTTATATCTAACGCCAACGCCTAACGCTAGATTTTCCCAGACTTCTAGCAACGAAGCCGCCCCGCAAGGGGCGGTTTTGTTATGTGTTAGTCTATTGAATCCTAGTGAAACGAAACAAAATTTGGAGACACGCGCTAACTATGTCAAATAAAAGCCAGGCCTCAACCCTACTTAGTATGTTGAACATTGAGCCTAAGCCATCGCCACTGAGCGAATCGGCACTTGTAATAATCGATGCCCAACGCGAATATCTAGATGGCAGCCTGCCTTTGCATCAAATAGACAAGGCATTGGTTGAATTAAAAGAATTACTTATGCGTGCGCGCAAACTAGACATTCCAATTTTTCATATCGTTCACCACGCACCAAGTGGTGCTCCCATCTTTAATCCCGATGGCGAGTTCAGTCATATTATTGATGCTGTAAAGCCAGTCGACAAAGAGCAAGTAATCATCAAACATTCGCCAAGTAGTTTTGTTGGGACCGATTTAGAAAAACTTTTGAAAGAAAAGAAGAAACAGAATTTGGTGCTTGGTGGTTTCATGACTCACATGTGCATAAACGCTACTGCAAGAGGCGCAAGCGATCTGGGATTTGCTGCGACTGTGGTTGCATCGACTTGTGCCACTCGCGATTTGCCGGGGCTTGATGGTCAAGTTTTGAGAGCAGAAGATGTGCACAAAACAAATTTGGCGGCCCTTGCCGATCTGGTTGCATGCGTAATTCCAAGTATTAAAGAATTATCTGATTGATTTAATTGCCAAGTTGAATTATCTTAGATCCAAGCTTGCCTCGTTTCTAATCAAATAGACTTTTATAACTCGTTGATTTGAGACTGAGCCATGCATACATCTACACCTGTAAAAGACGCCATTCATACACATTCTTCGCCCCAGGCAGTCAGTCCGGCAAAGCCGCTTATACGCGCTTTCGACCTGATTAATCTGGGAATTGACTTTGAGTCTTATCGAGGCGAAGTCTGGTCAAATAGTTGGGATATGGAAGAAGATCTCTACTTCTTGCGTCGCCAGCAAATGGCTTTTTTGCAAAATGCGATGGGAATTATTATTCCCGAGCAACCTCAAGAAGAGTTTTATACAACTGGTACGTCTCAGTTGGTTGAGCGTTTGTTTTCATTTTTAGACGAAGAGCAAGCACGCGAATATAGTCAAATCAAAGCGTCGCGCACAAGAACGATCGCCCAATATTCAATAGATTCCAATTCATTATTTGTGAATCGAATTGCGTCCCAAGGTACGCGCAAAAATTCGCACTGTCAAAATAAGTTGTTGTGCTTGCCTCGCAGCTTTCGCGAATTAGACGACAGTATTGCCATGCATAAAAGCACGCTCAAAATTATGCGTTGGGCTGCGGAGAAAATATTCAAGCGCAGACCAGAATGCCAAAAACTAATGGTCACATTCCATATAGTGAATACTTACTGCTATCCCGAAAAGCCTTTTGTCATTCCAGAAAAGATTCACCAGGACGGCTCGGATTATGTCATTACAGGCATCCCGCTTATTTTGAGTAATGTGGTTATTCCAATAAACACGGTCTATGACACAGAAGGTCGCATGGTGGTCGAGGCCAGGCTAACCGAGGCGCAAGGAATGTTGGTTGACGACAAGACTTTCTGGCATGGCATCACACCGCTTACTGCCTCTGAAGCAGACAAAACCGGTCAGAGACTGACTATCGCTTTTGATTTCGACTGCGTTTAGCTGAGCCCATTACTTAAAACCATAACCGTTAACGGTTATGGTTTTGTAGAACTATGCTTGAAAATAAAAGAAAAATGTTGTCTAGCTAACATTTTAACGCTTGACTTCCATCTGAAATGCGCTTAATCTTATGCAATCAAAGTTCGAACGCCATTTGGCACTTTTAAAACACCTTACTAACAATTTTAAACAAGCCCCCCACTGGAGGAAGAGCATTATGCGTATTACTACAATTATTTCGCGCATCACATTGGTATCAGCCATTGCACTAGGACTCTCTGCTCCAGCTTTAGTGCAAGACGCAT
>JACCDG010165776.1_pt1 | contig 30981 bp, 31 predicted proteins | sample 7442471 | NCBI WGS metagenome assembly JACCDG01 (sample SAMN15323444, study PRJNA562643) | freshwater metagenome | isolation source: river surface water | place: USA:Blue River Watershed | collected 2017-08-17 | reverse complement strand
GGCTGCGCGCCTCGGGTCTCGCGAGGTTTCGTCCGGACATCAGGAGATTCAGGATGGCCAGAGCCGCCAAGGGTCTAGCCGTGATCGCGAAGGGCCTCCGGCCGCTCGCGGTCGAGATCGGGGACCTGACGCCCGACCCCCGCAATGCCCGTCTGCACGGCGACCGGAACCTCGCGGCAATCGAGGCATCTCTACGCCTCTACGGCCAGCGCAAGCCGCTCGTCGTCCGCCGCGAGGGCATGGTCGTGACGGCCGGGAACGGGACGCTCGAGGCGGCGAGGAAGCTCGGGTGGACGCACGTCGCCGCGCTCGTCGTCGATGACGACGCGGCCATGGCCACGGGCTACGCCGTGGCCGACAACCGGACCGCCGAGCTGGCGACCTGGGACGAGGCGCGGCTCGTCGAACTGCTCCAGGAGGTAGAGGACGAGTATCCGTCCGCCGAGCTCGGCTTCTCGGAGGAGGAGGTCAGCGCCCTCCTCGACTCGGTCCAGGAGTCGAGTGGCGTCGAGACGGCAGAGACCGAGCCAACCGCGCCGCCGAAGAAGCCGACGAGCAAGGCCGGCCGCGTCTACCAGCTCGGCCCCCACCGCCTGCTCTGCGGCGACTCGACCGACGCAGAGGCCGTGGCCCGTCTCTACGGCGAAGAGAAGGCGCGGATGGTCTGGACCGACCCTCCCTATGGCGTCTCCTACGCGGCCAAGAACGAGATGCTGAATGCGTACGACAAGGGGAGCCGGAACCAGACGCCCATCGAGGGCGACGACGCAGAGCCTGAGGAGGTCGGAGAGCTCATCAGGGGCGTCCTCGCACCGATCCCTCGAGCGCAGGGCGCGGCCTGCTACATCGCCGGAGCCAACCAGGTCGAGATCCAGACGGCGATGATCGAGGCCGCGACGGCAGCCGGATACCACATCCGCTGGAATCTCATCTGGGTCAAGGACAACCACGTCCTCGGCCGCGCCGACTACCTGGCGAAGCACGAGACGATCCTCTACGGCTGGGCCACCGACGGTCCGCACCTCTACTCGGGCCACTACCGTCAGAGCGTCTTCATCGTCGCGCGGCCTCGCGCATCGGTCGATCACCCGACAATGAAGCCCGTCGCGCTGATCGAGCCCATGCTGATGAACTCCAGCAACCGCGACGAGATCGTCGCGGACCCCTTCGGCGGCTCTGGCTCAACGCTCCTGGCCGCCGCGAGCGCCGGCCGGCGGTGCTACACCTCGGAGATCTACCCCGCCTACTGCGACGTGATCCGCAGGCGGTGGGGCGACTACGCCCGCGCCAACGGCATCCCTCCAGGGCCAGACGCCCTGTGAGCAGGCCCCGCAAGACGCTGAACATCGACGAGATGGCCGCCGAGCTCGGGGTCACCCGCCAGGCCATCGGCCGCTACACCAAGGCGGGCATGCCACACGGCGGGGCCGGGAAGAAGCACGACCCATACACCTACGACGCAGAGGCCTGCCTGGCCTGGGTCGATGCCAACCGCTCCGGGATCCAGGGCTCCACGGTCACCGCCGACGTAGCCCCTGCAACCAGCTCCGACGACGCTGGGAAAATCGTCAAGTTCACGCGGATCGTCAACCTGGAGATCAAGAAACTAGAGGCCGCGCGGCGCAAGCGCCTTGAGCGCATCGCAGAGGGCGAGCTACACGACCGCGCCGAGTGCGAGCGCGGCAGGCTTCAGCGCATCGCCACAGTCCGGTCCGGACTCCTGGCCCTGCCCGGAAAGCTCTCCGCGCGGCTCGCGGGTCGAGAACCGCACGAGATCGATGCCGAGGTCACCCGCGAGGTCACGCACCTCCTGGCGCAGTTCTCGGGCCGCACCACTGAAGCCACCGAGGCGACCACGGGCTGATGGTTGACGCCGCTCGGAACCTCCACGAGGTCTGGACCCAGGAGGAGAGGCACGCCTGGTCACCGCCGGAGCGCCTCTCTCCGTCTGCCTGGGCCGAGCGCTACCACCTCCTCGACCGGCGCGACTCCGCCGAGCCTGGCCCCTACCGCCTCGACCGGACTCCCTACATGCGGGAGATCCTGGACGTGCTCGGGGACAGCCAGCACACCGAGGTCACCCTGTGCAAGTGCGCGCAGATCGGCGGCACCGCAGTCGCCAAGGCCATCATCGGCTACTGGATCGACGACGGCGACGGCGACTCGATCATCTGCGGGTTGCCGAATCAGAAGGCGGCAGAGGCATACATCCAGGAGCGCATTCAGCCGCTCCTCGAGAACCCGCGCCTGGCTCGCTACGTCACCGAGCGAAGCTACGACGTAACGAAGGGCCAGGTCGATCTCTCTCACTGTTCGATCTTCGCCGGCTGGTCCGGATCGGCTCAGACCCTCGCATCGCGGTCATGTCGTCGCGCGATCAGCGACGAGACAGACAAGGCGCAGGACCTGGCGAAGGAGGCTGGCAGCCTCGACCTGATCCGGGACCGGCTCATCACATACGGATTCCGCGCCAAGCACTTCGTCCTATCGACGCCCACCAGCTCTGATGGCCCGATCTGGTCCGCCTGGACCCGCACGGCCGACAAGCGGCACTACCACGTTCCCTGCCCGTCCTGCGGCGCCTCTCATCGGCTCGTCTGGGAACAGGTCCGCTGGGACGGATACGACCTGGAGGACCGGCCAGAGGGAGAGCTACTCCAGCTCGCCGACGACCTGCTCTCCGGCAGAGCGCACGCCTGGTACGAGTGTCCCCACTGCCATGGGCGGCTCGAGGAGCGCGACCGCATGCGCTCCGTCGAGGCCGGGGAGTGGGTCTCCGAGCTCGGACCGAATCCGGTCTCAGCCAGCGTCGCCTATCACATCAGCGCCCTCTACAGCCCCTGGGTCAGCTTCGCGCGGCTCGTCTCCGAGCACTTGAAGGCGGTCGTCTCCCAGGACTCTCGCAACTTCCGGAACGCCTACCTCGGGCTGCCGAACGAGGACGGCCCGATCTCTCGCAGAGAGGGCGATGTCTTCACCCCGCGCGCCAAGCTCCACCGCGCCGGCGTCGTACCGAGCTGGGCAACGACCCTCACGGCTGGCGCCGACACCCAGGCGAAGTCCGGACATCCCTACTGGTGCTGGGTCATCCGGGCCTGGGGACCACGGCACCGCTCGAGGCTGATCGCCGCAGGCAAGGCGCACACGCCAGAGGACCTGATCCGCTCGACCGTGGACGCCCGCTTCCAGGTCGAGGGCGGCGGCGTCCTCTCGCCGACGATCTGCTGCATCGACTCCGGTGGCGGCTCAGAGCTGAGCGACGGCAACACTACGATGGAGGTCTACCAGCTCGCGCGGAGGGACCCTGGCCGCATGATCGCGGTCAAGGGCCATGGCGGTCGCATCCGGCCTGACCGGCTCATCCGCGCGTCGAACGTGACGTATCAGCCGCCTGGCTCCTCGGCTCCTCCGCTCGCCGCGCTCCTCCACGTCCTCGACACTCAGTCGCTAAAGGACCAGCTCGCCGCGCTCATCTACTCGGAGGATCAGACGCTCACGCTCTGGGAGGAGTCCGATTGCCTCCCGGAGGGCTACGTCACGCAGATGACCGCCGAGGAGCGGACCCGCGTGAAGCTCGGGAAGCGCTCCGAAGTCCGCTGGGTCAACCACACCCGCTCGCGCTCGGACTGGTGGGACGCGAGCGTCTACGCGCTGGCCGGAGCACACATGCTCCGCGCCGACGAGCGGGCGCAGAAGCGACAGCAACAGGCACCCGCAGGCAACCTCACTCCGCCCCCTGGACGGTTCCAGGAGGGCCGACGCATGTCGATCAACCGCGACCGGCCATGGATCAGCCGGAGGTAGGAGACCAACCCCATGAAGAATCCTCCGAAGATCACCCCGAGGCTCGAGCCGGCCCGCGCGACGAGCTCGGCGCTCAGCACCACCTGCCCTGCGGCGAAGTCCTCGGAGGTCGTGATCGGCGTCCCGGTCGCCGACCTGGGGCCGGACGTCTACTGCATGCGCCGGGTGGACATCGACGTGTCGCTGCGGCAGGCCAAGGCGATGCGCCTGGCGTTCGACGGCCTCCAGCTCGCGGGGGAGACGGTCCAGATGCCGGGGATCTCGTCCCCTCGCCCGGTCACCCGACCGACCGACGCGATCCGATACATGCTGGACCAGCTCGCCGATGAGTACGGCCTGCCGGCATGAGGCGAGCTGCCGCCCCTCGACAGCGGCCACGTTTGGTGTCATAGGGATGACCATGGAAAAGCCGAAGACGAAGCAGAGCGGCGAGCAGGGAGAGAACGACAGGATCCGAGATCAGGTCGCGAGCTACCTCCGGGCTTTGCCGCCCGACGACCTTCTCACTCTTGCCACGCTCGATACATCAGACGCACCAGGATCGTCGCCTGGCACCAGACCGTCTGGCCTTCAGGTCGAGAAGGAGTGGTGGTGGGGCGACTTCTACCGCGCGGACGTTGCCGTCGTCGCGAGCAACGGCGTCCCCGTTCTGATCGTAGAGGTCGATGTCACGACCCCTGGGAAGGCAGCCGTTGGCGCCATGTTCATGGCCGCGCATGCCATGCGCGACCACCTAAGGAACAATCCCGCCTTCACGTCGCTGACCCACGCACTCTGGTTTCAGGTCGTCACGGAGGACAAGCGCATAGCCGAGCGCCTCGAGTTCTTCCGCAACGCCCTGCCGGGGCTCCCGGACGGAACGATCAGGCTGGGACAACAGGTGCTCTCCGAGAAGGAAGCCAGCCAGATCTCCTGCTGGCGGTGTGCCCGGCCCGACCTACTCTCGCCAAGACATGAGGTAGACGGCATCGACGGGCCGAGCTTCCTGGACCCTCCGGCCTACTGAGCACATCCCCGCCGGGGACGCCCGGCCGACGGAACTTCTCCGAGTAGCCCGCTGCACGCGCCATTCTCTCGGGCGTGGCACTGGACAGCGCGAGCACCTACGCCGACATCGAGGCGGAGTACCGTGACACGGCGGGATACCGCCTGTCTGGCTCAGCCTCTCTCGCCATGCGCCACGCCGTGGCGATCCGCTTCCTGCTCCTGGCGCTCCCCTCCAACTCGGTGAAGGGCGCGAACCAGGTCAGCTACTCGATGTCCCTGCTCAAGGACGAGCTGGAGGCGGCTGAGGCGTTCGCGGTCAACACGCCCACCAACCGCACGAACGTGATCCGGGCCGACTTCACCTCGATGCGAGCGCACGGGTGAGCCCTCGCACGATTGGGCCAGAGGCTCCGGCTACCCCGGCCCTCGACGGCGTCACCCGCCGTCGGATCAAGCTGGAGGCGGTCGGCCCGTCGCTCCAGGAGACGTTTGCCGCCAGCAAGCGGCGTCGCGCCGAGCTGGGCTACCGCGCCGCCGACCCGACCAAGTATCGGTCTCAGCAGACCGGCCTCGGCGGCACCGCCGACGTGCACACCCTCTACGGGGCCGACCTCTGGCGCATGCGCGAGACGGCCAGGGCGTACGAGCGCGACCACGCGCTCATCGCTCAGGTCGTGGACAGGGCCCTCGACCAGTACCTCGGAAACGGCCTCCAGGTCGATCCCCAGACCGGCGACCCCGAGACAAACGCGACGCTCGGCGCCCTCTGGTCCGAGTGGACCAGCGACCCCAACCGCTGCGACTTCTCCGGCCGGCTCGCCTTCGACGACATCGCGCGTCTGGCCCTCCGGCACCGGTTCGTCGACGGAGACAGCTTCGTCCTCCTGGACGAGCGCAGCGGAGCCGTCCGCCTGGTCGAGCCGGACCGCGTCGAGTCTGCCTCTCCGGGCACGTCCCTCCAGGTCGATGGTAGAGAGGTCGATGTCGTCCACGGCGTGGAGATCGACCACAGCACCGGTCGAGTCCTGGCCTACCACTTCCTGAAGTCGATCCCGGTCAACTGGCGCGGCTACAGCGCTCCCTCGGTCGGCTCGACGGACCTGGTGCGGATCCTCGCCGCCGAGGTCATCCACATCTTCCAGGCGGGTCGCGTGACCCAGCACCGGGGCGTGACGAGTTTCCACGCGGTCTTCGACCGCATCAGCTTGCTGGAGGACATCGAGTTCTCGGAGCTGGTGAAGCTCCAGGTCGCCGCCTGCATCGCGGGCTTCATCGAGTCTGACTACGACCTCGGCCTCGGGTCCCGATCCACCGAGCTGGGAAGCGACAACGTCACCGAGCTGGAGTTCAGCGAGTTCAGCCCAGGGATGCTCACGAAGCTCCCGAGGGGCGCGAAGATCAACACCTTCTCTCCAGCGGTCACGACCCAGGACACGCAGGAGCAGAAGCGCCAGTGCATGCGGGAGATCGGCCTGGCACTCGGCCTGCCCCTCGAGCTGACGCTTCTCGATCACGCGGACTCGTCGTTCTCGGCCAACAGGGCCACCCTGGAGACGTTCAAGCGCACGGCTCGCCAACTCCAGCGCTGGCTGTCGCGAACGCTCCACTCCCGCGTCTACGCCTGGAAGGTCGCTCAGTGGGTCGCGGCCGGACTCGTCCCCAGCTCACCGACGATCACCAAGCACGTCATCCACTTCCCGGAGTGGACGTTCCTCGATCCGCAGAAGGAAGCGAACGCCGACAAGACCCGCATGGAAAGCCACCTCGCCAGTCCGCGCCAGGTCATGGCGGAGCGGGGCCGCGACATCGACGACGTCACCCGCGAGATCGCCGAAGACCGAGCGGACATGATCCGGCAGGCGAAGGCGCAGGCCGACGAGCTCGTCTCCGAGGGGATCTCCGACGTCACCTGGCGCGACCTGCTCGCGCCGGCCAGCTCGGTGCCCACGACCGTCCAGGTGGTGGCCGCATGAGCGAGCTGCTGCACCTCAGCGCCAACGTCACCTGGAAGCTCCAGCAGGCCGGCCCGCGCCAGTTCACGATGCTGGCCTACACCGGCGCCGTCTTCGACCTGGGCTTCGGCCCGGCGTTGATCGACCTTGCCGGCCTCGAGACCCCCTCGTCCTGCCCGATCCTCCGGGACCACGACGTCAGTCAGTACGTCGGTCGCGCGACCGGCTTCGAGCGCCCTTCTGCTGGACTCGTCCTCTCCGGCGTCCTCTTCGACACGCCCGAGGGTCGCCAGGTCGCACTGATGTCCGACCAAGGCGCCGAGTGGCAGGCCTCGGTCGGCGTCGCCTTCAGCTTCGACGACCTGGAGGCCGTCCCCGCAGGGAAGACGATCCAGGCCAACGGCCAGAAGGTCACCGGCCCGCTCACGCTCATCAAGCGCGCCCAGCTCCGTGAGTCGTCGTTCGTCCCTCTCGGCGCCGACTCCAAGACACACGCCGTGGCTCTGGCCGACGCGGTCAAGGCCCGTCTCTCGATCAACCCCACACCGAAGGAGGCCGCCATGGCCAGCCCCGAGAAGGTCGCCGCCAGCGTCAAGGAACTGCGCGCGGCCTTCGCCAACGATCCGAGTTTCGCGCTCGACGCCGCAGAGCGCGGCCTGAGCCTGCTGGAGGCCAAGGCCGAGTACGCCGACAAGCTCCAGGCCAAGCTCTCGGCGCAGAACGAGGAGCAGTCGAAGCAGATCGCCGACCTCCAGGCCAAGCTGGCCCAGGCGAGCAAGGCCGCTCCGGCTGCCGCCCTCGGCGGCACGACTCCGGCGCCTGCACAGAGTGGCGACCCAGTCGACGCCTGGCAGTTCGCCCTGGCCGCCGAGTGCGACCGGCTCACCAAGATCGGCTGGCGCGCGCCGGCCTCGAAGATGGAGGGGCTGACCCTCTCGGCCGAGGGCGCCCTGCGCGCGCAGGCCATGCACAACGTCGCCGAGAAGAACCCGCAGCTCCACCAGGCGTACCTGGAGGGACTCAACGGCTGCGAGTGGACGCGGATCCGCCGCGAGCAGCGCAAGACCCGCGTGGGGAGGTAGGCCATGCAGAACGACAGTGGCATTCGCACGTTCATCGCTGGCGAGGCCCTGACGGCCGCCAACCGGCTCGTCAAGCTCTCGGGCGCCAACACCGTGTCGCTCTGCGGGCCTGGTGACACGCCCATCGGCGTCAACCGCAGCGTGGTCGCCTCGGGCGGCACCGTGACCGTCTGGATGCTGTCGAAGCCGGGGACCCTTCCCTGCGCGGCGAACGGCTCCATCTCGGCCAACGCGCTGGTCTACCCGGCCAGCACCGGTCTCGTCGGCTCCACGTCCACGGGCGCGGCCGTCGGTCGGGCGCTGAATGCGACCACGACGAGCGGCGAGCTGGTCGAGGTCGCCCCGGTCACCACCTCGGTCCTGACGGATCCCGTCGGCGCCGTGACGGTCACCGACGACTTCACCCATATGCTCCTGACCGGCGCGGAGCGCCTCTGGACCGGGACCCAGACCGACACCGGCACGATCACCATCATCGACGCGGCCGGCGGCGTCCTCCAGCTCGAGGCGTCGGACGGCACCATCGGGGACAACGACGAGTCGTACTGCGGCACGACCAACGAGCCCTTCCTGTTCGCCGCCGGCAAGAACCTGTACTTCGAGACGCGGCTGAAGCTCGGCGCTGCTGACTCCGACGGCGCCAACGTCCTCGTCGGCGTCGTGTCGGGCGCGAACGCTGTGAATACGATCCTGGACAACGGCGGCGGTCCGCCCGCGTCCTACTCTGGCATCACCGTGTTCAAGGTGGACGGGGGCTCGGCCTGGCAGGCCGAGGCGAGCATCGCCGGCACCCAGACGACGATCACGCTCACAGCTCCTGGCGCGCCGGGCACGTCGTATCAGCGCATCGGCATCGAGTTCATTCCCACGTCGGCCTCGGTGGCGACGGTGAACATCTACATCGACGGCGTCCTCGTCGGCTCGACTGCGGCCTTCACCTTCACCTCGGCCACCGAGATGTCGGCCTTCGTCGGCGTGAAGAACGGCGGGACGTCGGTCAACACGACGCTCCACGTCGACTACGTCCACTGCCGCCAGGCCCGGTAGCGCTCGATCCAGCAACCCCTTTTGCCGGCTAACTCCCGGCCAAGGACCAGAACATGCCGTCTCCCAGCTCCACCGAGTTTCAGAGGCCCGACCTCGGGGCCGCGTACGAGTCCTTCGACCACCAGGCCTGGCTTTCCGGCCTCGTCGGCCTGCGGGTGCTTCGCCCGTTCCGCACGAAGGTCGCAAGCGGCAACTTCACGGTCGTCCCGCCCGCCGAGTATCACCGTGTCAACTCGGACAAGGTCAAGCGTGCGGCAGGCGCGACGTATGACCGCGACGAGGGGAAGTTCGGCCAGTCCAACTTCGCCTGCCAGGAGCTCGGCAAGGAAGAGCTCCTGGACGACCGGGAGCGAGCCATCTACGGCTACACCGGCCTGAACTTCGACCAGAACGCGGCCAACCGGGCCGTGCACAAGGTCCTGCTGTCGAACGAGGTCAACATCGCCAGCAAGGTCCAGGACTCGACCACCTACTCGGCGCAGGCGACGGCGGCTGGCACGGCGTTCACGACCTACTCCAGCGCGACCCCGCTGGCGAAGCTCCAGGCCGCTCGCGAGAGCTTCCGCACGCTGAACGGGATCTACCCGAACGCGCTCGTGATCGAGGCGACCACGCTCGGCCACATCAAGATGTGCGCGGAGTACGCCGACCGGGTCAAGTACCACCTCGACCTGCGCGGTCAGGCGGACGCAGAGGCCGGTCTGGCGCAGTTCCTGGACCTCGACGAGATCATCGTCGCCAAGTCGTCGAAGAACACGGCTGGCGAGGGTGTCACGACGCCCAGCTTCTCTGGGATCTGGAACCCCGCGATCTGCTCGCTCGTCCGCGTGGCGAAGACGGACGACCTGCGGGAGATGACCACTGGCCGAACCTTCATGTTCGAGGACCTGATCATCGACGAGTACCGGGCCCCGGACCGCCGGTCGGACGTCATGCGCGCCCGGATCGACCTCGACCCGGTCCTGATCCAGTCCAGCCTCATCTGGATGCTCACGGGCTGCGTCTAGCTCTGCGCTTTGCTCTCCCGAGTCAGGCGCGTTGCCTGGCTCGGGGGAGCTCCAGGGAGGCCCCAGCTTGCCCAGCGTCTTCGAGACGATCTCTCGCTACGCCATGGGAGCGCTCCAGCGCCCCTTGGGGGAGACCGCCACCTACACGTACGCGGCCAGCCTGGTCACTCAGACCGTCGTCGTCATCTTCAACGAGTTTGTCGGCGCCGTGGATGACCGCTCACGCGCGATCTTCACCGTCAGCGCCGCTGACTTCGCTCCGCCGCCCGACCGTGGGGACTACTTCGTCCTCACGGGCGAAACGAGCCGGTGGACCGTCATCGACGTCCGCAACGACCAGGCGGGCGGGATCGAGCTCCGTTGCGACTCCAGCCTCGTGAGGCTCTAAACCATGGCCGACCCGACCTTCGCCAGCGTCTGGAACCAGGCCGGCCTGGCGCTGAAGCTCCCCAACGCGATCAACCTCTTCGGCCACTCCACCACGCCGAACGTCGCGGACATCCAGGACGCGCTGACCACGGCCATCGACGGCAACTTCACGCCCGCTGCTCTCGGCGCGGTCGCCAACCTCCGCCGGACGCTCGGCGCGACGGTCACGCCCGACACGTTGCGCGCGCTGTGGGTGCCATTCCTCCAGGAGGCGGTGTTCGCCGCCGACCTCAAGAGCCTGGCCGGGGCAAGCAACGGGGCCATGCTCGACGGCCTCCGCCAGTACATGGTGGACAACGTCCTGCTGCTCAAGGGCAGGGGCATGACGTTCGGGACGCCCTCGGCTGGCGTCGGCAACGTTGGCGTCGCCGGGGCCATGCTCCGCTGCACTGTCGATAAAGACGGCTGGCCGCTCCCGACAGGCCCCGAGGCGAAGTCCGCGAAGGTCACGCAGGACGCCCTCACCGGCGTCAGGAAGTACGCCGAGATCTGGACGTTCGAGGGAAGCCTTCCGGGTCCCGACAACCTCGACTGGCAGGGCTCCGGCCTGCTCGCTCAGGGCGTCGCCAGCGCGCACCCGCTCACGACCTCGATCATCAAGAACCCCAGCTTCGACCAGTCGGACGCGACGGCAGACAACGCCACGCCCGGATCGACGACGGCGGTCACCAACTGGGTCATCACCGGCAGCGCCGCCAACTTCCGCCTGCGCTCCGCGTCCGGCTACGCCTTCGGCGGCTACCCAGGCCAGCCTGCGACCACCTACGGCCTCGAGATCGTCGCCTCGGACGCGATCAGCCAGACCCTGGCAACCGTCAGCCCTGGCGTCTCGTTCGGCAGCGGCCCGCACCTGATCGCGATCCGCTGGAAGAGGAAGGCCAGCGCGACGGGCACGCTGACGCTCGCCATCGGCGCCAGCAGCGTCAGCGCAACGATTGGCAGCGCAAGCAACGACGCCTGGAACATCCTGTACATCGCGCTCGACTCGTCCTGCTACTTCGACACGTTCAACGCCACGGACCTGAAGCTCACGATCACGGCCGGCACCCTCGCGACCGGGACCGTGGTCGTCGATCACGTCGTGGTCTGCCCCATGGTCAACGTGGACGGGACCTACTACCTGCCGGTCAGCGGCTCGACGCCCTGGCTCAAGGACGACATCTACACCTGGACCGACGCCGACGGCGGCACCCGCGCGATCCTCTCCTACCTCCTCTGGCTCGCCTTCGGCGCCGACGGCTGGCTACCCAGCGCTCCGGACGCGACCCAGGTCACGGCCTCCGGTGGCAGGACACTCACGTACGCCAACAGCGGCAGCGCCGACACGATCACGGCCTCTTCTGGCTCGTTCATCTCCGACGGCTTCAAGCCGGGCATGCTGGTCGCGAGCGCGGGGACGAGCTCGAACAACTTGACGACCGGGCCGCTCGTCACGGTCACCGCGACGGTCCTCACCTTCGGCTCTGGCACGTCGCTCACGAACGAGGGTCCGCTGTCGAGCACTGCCACCCTCAACGCCACCGCCCCGATCCCGGATCCGGTCTGAGCCATGGCCGACGCGGATCCGAACAAGGCGCTCCTGGTCACCGGGCGCCTGTCGTATGGCTGCGACGACCTGAGCGAGGACTGGCCCCATGGGGGAACCGGCCTCGGCCTCGTCGGATCGATCTTCTGGCAGCCTCCCGCCGGCCAGGTTCGCCTCCCTGCGGAGGAGGACGGAGGCACTCGAGCGATCCTCTACACCGGCGGCGACGCGGTCCTCGGGGCCAGCGTCGAGGGCTGGGACGACTCCGTCTCCGGCGGCGTCCTCGCGTCCCTCTTCCCGTCGCACAGGCGGGTCAACTCGCGCGTCGTCCTCGAGTGGCCCGGCCAGGAGAACCCTACGGCCACCGCCACGGCCAGCGCGCCGCGCACGTTCACCTACGCCAGCGCAGGCAGCACCATCACCGCAAGTAGCGGCAACTTCGTCACCGACGGCTTCGCGGCTGGGATGTCCCTCATCAGCAGCGGGACGAGCGCGAACAACGCCACGCTCACCATCACGAATGTCGCGGCCATGGTTCTGACGGTCCAGGAGTCCCTCACCGACGAGGGTCCCCTGAGCAGCCTGGCGACGCTTGAGGCCACGACCACGGATCGGACCTACGTGGCACCAGGCTCGATGTTCCCTGCGCTGGAGCCGCTGGTCTTCACCCCGACCAACCACGTCGAGCACCCGGCCCTGATCGTCTACCGCGCCATCGTCTGCCTGGAGGCGAGCGCTCAGCTCCGACTCGGTTCCTACCGCTACCTATCGGTCCCGATCCTCTGCGTCGGCTCGCCCGACGACGATGGGCGCGTCGCGGCGCTCGGTCGCCTGACCGACCTGGAGCTCTAGCCATGAGCTTGCTGCGGGACATCGCAGGTCTCTACGGAGACGCCGAGGACCACGAGGGCCGCGCCCAGCTCGCTGCGGTCCTGACCGGTCACGCGAGCCTCTACCTCCAGGGCGGCGGCGCGCTCTCGCTCCAGGACTGGCTCTCGCTCGACCAGGCCGAGCGAGCTGCCTTCGCTGCTGCCGGCAAGACGCTCCTGGTCCAGCAGGCCATGCGGATCGGCCAGGCGGCCCGTGGCGACCTCGCGGCCCTCCGCGTCCATGCCGAGCTGGACGGTGGGAAGGCTCACGACGACGCCCTCCTGAGCGCCGCAGTGCGCTCCCTGGCGACCGCCGCGAAGGGGGTGACCCATGGCTCGTGAACGCAACGAGCTGGGTCAGTTCACGGCCTCCGCTGACGAGGCTGCACAGAAGCTCAAGGGGTTCTCTGAGCAGGTCGAGGAGTCCACGCGGGCCAGCTCCGACCACGCGAAGGCGACGAAGGAAGCGACCAGGGAGGCGGAGGCGCGGTCCGAGCGGATCGGTGCTGCGGCAACGCTGGGCGCGCAGAGCTTCGCCAACATCAACGCCACTGGCGATCTCGACGCCGGCCTGGCGAACCTCTCTCAGGCGGCGATTCGCGGACTCCGCAGCTCGGGCCTGAGCGGCTCGCTGGCCGCCGAGGGGCTCGGCCTCAACCGCGCCGAGAACGTCCTTGGCGCGGCAAGCGGACGCGTGGCCGATGTCACCGGAGATCTGGCCAGGTACGGGATCGAGATCGACCCTGGATTCCGCTCCGACTTCCTGCGGACGGCGATTGACCAGGAGGAGAAGGTCGAGCGCGAGCGGCGCAACGTCACGACCGCCACCTACACCGCCGCGAACCTGGAGGCCGCTGGCGCGAACCCGGCTGCGGCAGCTCTCCTCACCGCGCCTCAGCAGACGGCCGACACGCTGAAGCAGATCCTCGACCTGCTGCGCACCTTCGGCGGCGGAGGGGCGAGCTGATGGCCCGCTTGCTCTCGTTCACCTATGCGGGTCTCACGGTCGGCAACGGCGGCTCGGCCGACTACCACCTGACCGGGCGTTACCGCTTCGGCCAGGACTACGACCGGGCCTCGCTCGTCTTCGAGGTCGTCGTCCAGAACGACGATGCCGACCTCTTCCTCGCGGCAGAGGCGGCGCTTGTCGCTGCCTACCGCACTCCTGACCAGGCGCTCCTGGTCGTCCTCTCTGCCACGACGAGGCACAGCTACGCACCGGTCTCCAACACGGGATTCAACACCCGCGCGAGCGCCAGGAAGCTCGGCGGACCCGAGGACACCGCGACCTCGGCAAAGTACGAGTGCTCGGTCTCCATCGAGCTGCCGGCCAGCCTCACCGGTCGCGGTGGCCGTCGCTCCTCGTCCGTCAACGTCTCAACCACGACCAGCGGGCGCCGGGACGTGACGGTCACCGGCGTCTACACGGCCCTCGCGAACAACGCCGCTCGAGCTCAGTTCGCGGCCTCGGTCGATACCTACTGCCAGTCGATCCTGACCGGTCTCGGGGGGACCTGGGAGCGAGTCGGCACCCCCACGGCCGAGTCCGACGACCAGGACAAGACGATCCGCTTCACGCGGTCCTACGCGGAGGTCGTCTACCCGCAGGCCGCGACCCTCGTGGCTGCCTACCCTGCGCTCCTCCAGCCGCGCCTCTCGCTGAGGCGCGCGCGCGCCTCCCTCCAGTCGATCACTGCCGCCGAGCCGCTCCGGGAGGTCGTCGCCGACTTCACGGCCTCGGTCGTCAACTCGAGCGCCGACCTCGTGAACCTCTGGGAGAGCGCAGTCCGCCCCTTCATGATCTCGGAGGTCGAGCGGCTGAGCGGCGGCGGGACCGTGGCCGTCGTCCGCGAGGCCCCGCTGTATGGCCTCAACGAGCGCCAGGTCTCCGCCAGCATGACCATGCTGGTGAGCGTCGGCCTGCTGAAGGCGCGGATCAGCGTCAGCGACTCCGAGGACCTGGGGCAGCTCCACAAGCCGGTCTGGTCGGGGAACCCGTACGAGCGGGACCAGTACCAGGGCCCCATGAGCTTCGTGCGCGTCGTCACGAAGCGCGCCCTCTCGACCCAGCCCGTCGTCCTCGGCGCGCCCGCCTACCCAGGCCTGAAGCTGGTCCGCCAGGGCGGCAACGTCGAGACCTTCGAGGAGGGGGTCCCCGGCAACTCGTTCACCCTCTACCAGGCCGAAGCTCGCTACGTCTTCGTCCGTGCCGACCTCAACCCTGGCAGCTCGGGCGGCGGCGGCGCAGGCCAGACCCAGGAGCGAGCACACACCGTGGGGCGCGGGGGTGGCGCAGCGGGCGCGGGGGCCGGGGCTGCTGCCCAGCTCGGGCCCGGTGGCGATCCTCCCGGCGTCCTCGACCCTGCTGCTGGGGGCGGCGGCGCTGCTGGGGGCTCCGGCTCGGCCCTGGGGATCTTCGGAATCGGCGCTGGCCTCTCCCTCGACTTCGGCGGCTCTTTCGGGATCTTCGACCTCAACACCGGCGGCTTCCGTCTCGACTTCGGGGGTGGCAAGTGAGCCGCACTCCCGTCGTCCGCATCGGAGACGTCGTCTGCGGCGGCTCCTCGACCTTCTCGTGGGAGTTCCGCAGCGGCTCCACGCCCGTCGACCAGACGTTCACCCTCACGGCTACCCGCGCCGCCCAGCTCGCGCCGCTCGTGGGCAAGCCCACGACCTTCACGCTCGAGGGCCCCCGCAAGACCCTCACGGTCCGCCAGGTCTCCGTCCTGGAGCTTCAGCCTGGAAGCGATCCGTTCACCCAGCGGGTCCGCCTGGCCGACCGTCGGTGGCTCTGGCCGAAGGTCTGGGTCATCGCGACGCTCAACCTCCGGCGCACGAACGGCAACCGCTTCCTCGTCGGAGAGGGGCGGATCGAGAACAAGATCATCCAGCCGGAGATCAAGTACGCCCGCTTCTCCCTCTACCCGCCCGAGAGTCCTGGCCAGCCCTGGACCGCCAAGGACGCGCTGACACACCTCATCACCGATCTTCTCGGAACGCCGGTCGTCTTCGACGATGAGCCGACACAGGTCGAGATCCAGGACCTGGACCTGGACGACCCCGGCAACGCAGCGGTGGACCGGCTGCTCGCGTACCTCCCAGGGACGGACATCTACATCGACGCCGACGGCAAGGCGCATGTCTACGACTGCTACTCCGGCCGAGAGCGAGAGATCCAGGCCAAGCTGACTCGCCTCCAGCGCGACGGTGGCTGGGCTGGCGTGGTGGACAAGCGCGGCATCAGGCCGAGCAAGGTCATCGTCCACTTCACACCCGAGGCCGAGCTTCGCCTCGACTACGTCGAGCCGACGAGCAGCAGCCAGGCCCGCGAGGAGGACGCGCCGAACCTCACCAACGCCGCTCCGATCCCTGACGCCTCGCTCACGATCAACGGCCAGGAGCTCTCCCGGTCGTCGTGGGTCGATATGGCGGACCTGTTCTCGGCCTGGGGCGCCTTCGGCGTCCTCAACCTGCCGGTCAGCTTCGACGTGATCCGCCGCCTGGCGTTCAAGTCGGGGTGGGCCGGCTTTGAGCAGGCGTGGGGGAACAACCCGAGGAACCCGCCCGACTCGGTCCTGGCCGCTCGGGCCGCGACGGCCGCTCAGTTCTGGCGGCGAGCCTTCCGGATCGACAGGTACTGGGTCCAGCGGCTGCTCTCGATCCGGCCCTACCGGACGGCGATCATCAACGCGGAGACCGGCGCGTTCGCCCCAGCGACCGTCTACAGCGACTGGACGCGGCGCCCCAGCTACAAGGGCTTCGCTCGAGCCAACGACCCGAACACCAATCAGGGCTGGGCGGTCCGTGGCTACCCGTCCTCTGGCAAGCTCGCCGACGCGGAGCCTGCGCCGGCCCGTCTCGACGTCATCGACGAGGCGGCGGGGATCTTCTCGGTCACGCCTCAGGTCGATCCCTACGGCCTCTCCCAGGCCATGGCCCTGGGTTACCCCGCCGAGGGGATCCCGAGCATCGACCTGGGGGACGCCAACCGCACGGGCCGCGAGGTCTACGCCCGCTGGGATCAGGTCGTCCTCGAAGAGGGCTGGAAGATGGCCGTCGTCCTGACGGTCGTCCCGGCCTCCCCGAACAGCATCGGCCGGGCGTACAGGGTCGAGATCGCGCCGAGCTCGATCAAGCCGGACCCCGGCCCGTGCTCTGGCCCTGTGGTTCATTGCAGGGTCTTCCCCGGCGTCATGACGGCCCGCTTCGCGTGGTCCGACGACCAGGCCGAGCAGATCAAGTCCGCCATCAAGGGCGAGGGTCCTTGGCCGTCCGACCTGCTGGTCAATCCCGACTTCGTCCAGGACGTTGCCCTGGCGACCGCCAAGCGCGTCTTTGACACGCTCCGGGACCGTCCCGTCGGCGAGCCGAGCGTAGACATGGACCCGTCGATCTATCCGGCGGGGACGGTCTCGGCGGTCCGGCACCTGATGCAGAGCGGGGAGACGACCACTCACCTGGTCTTCGGCGCCGCGACACAGCCCAGCGACCTGAACCGCTACCTCTCCGCCTCGACGCGCAAGGCCATCAGCCGCGTCCTGAACGCCGGGGGCGCCTGATGCACATCCAGGACGTTCGAGTGGAGGGCTACTGGCCGCTCCAGCATCACGACCCGAGCCGGTCCGTCACGGACCGCGCAACCATGGGCGCGGTCCGCCTCTATCCAGTGGACGACCCGCTCACCCCGGAGCCGGCCCGCCAGAGCTACGGCGACATCCAGGGTGGTCTCTTCTGGGAGTCGGAGGCTGACCGGCGCGAGTACCTGCACTCGTGGTGGCTCACCGGACCGGGCGTACTTTCGCAGAGCGGCACGGGCTTCGGCCGAACCGTGGTCAAGGGCCAGGTCGGGGCCGGTCCTGGAGGCTCGTGGCTCCCCTTCCGGCGGCTGACGGCTGGCGGGCTGCTGGAGTCGGACACCCGCTACCGCACGAAGGATCCCGCGCGGCCCTCGTGGGCTGCTGCGGCCAGGTTCCCCAAGGGCCACCCCGGCCTGCTCTCCTCTGGCTCGGAGGAGTTCAGCCAGCACGACCTCCTACACCCGAGCTTCTACGGCCTCTTCGCGGTCAACCGCGCTGGCGATCCCGCCTGCGGCACGCTGGTCTGGGATCTCGACTCGAGCGGAGTCCCGGAGCGCTCGGCCCGCGTCCAGTCCGCGTGGTCGGTGGTCCTCCTCCCTGAGCCACCCAACCAGAGTGGCGAGGCCAAGGACTACTCCAATCCGTACGGCGGACGCACCAACCCGCTCATCGACATCAACGAGGTCGGAGGGACCCAGGCCCGCGAGTCGAGCTCGAGCCAGGCCGCAGGGACAAGCGGTGGAGGCGGTGGCGGTGCTGGCGGCAGCCCTCAGACCGTGGACCGCCCGAAGCCTGCGCCTCCCCTCGGCTCCCTCGCCTGGCAGATCGGCAAGGCCGGCAACCTCGAGGGCGGCATGGGCCACGGCCTGTGCGTCGACTACTCCATCAACGAGTTGGGCTTCGCTGCCGCGAGGAAGGGCGGCCCATGGTTGACCGGCGGCGAGCGCGGCTGCGGTCGCCACGTCCTCGGGGCTGATGCGGACGGTCGCCCGCTCCGGCCGATCCACATGAACCCGTTCGTCCCGTGGATCCTGGACGGGACCAGGGACGGGCCGCTCGCCTTCGAGGCGAGCTTCTACGACGAGAACGCGTCCGACTTCACCCACAAGACGGCGGCTCACCTGCGCTACTCGGCGCAGGCGCAGGCGTGGCGGATCGAGACGTCCTCGCCCTTCTACATTCCTGATCCGCCTCCCCATGGCGATCCTCCCCCTCCCGAGGACGGCGATCCGCCTCCCTTCAACCCGGAGCCACCTCCTGGTGGCGAGCCTGGCGGCGACACCGGCGGCACCCGTGGCCGTGGTGAGGGAGGCAACACCGGCAACGGCACCGGCGGCGGGATCGGCGTCATCCCCGGCGGGTTCTATGAACCCCTCCCGAAGCCACCGCCCCTCACGGGCGACGGCGAGGAAGCGGGCAGCAACCCAGGCGGGACAACGACGGGCTTCCCTTCCCCGATTCCTCCGCCCTTCGGATACCCGCCCGTGCCTGGCGGGACCGGCTCCCTGCCCGGCGGTATCAAGGTCGGGACTGGCGGCCCTGGCTTCGGTCCGATTGGGGGACGGCCCATCTACGGCTTCCCCAACCCCGGCGGAATCGGTGGTGCGATCATCGGCGGCGGCTCGAACAGCGGTGCAGGCGTCGGCGTCGTCCCTGGCGGAGCTTTCACGCCCGTCCCGCCGAAGCCGCCGAGACCGAAGGACTACCCCGGCGACGACGAGGGCGCGGACGGAATCGAGGAAGACCCGACCGTCGGCGACGGCTCGAAGCCCACGACGCCACACTCGACCTCGTGCATCGCGGTCCCCAACGTGATCTTCAAGGGCACGGCGACCGCCGTCGGCCAGCCGAGCGTCACGGGCTCCAAGTCGGTCACGAAGGCGCAGCGGGACGCATTCACCGACTCGCCGCAGATCGCTCACCTCCAGGCGTGGAGCGTCGGCGACGGCACATGGCAGGGCCAGCAGACCTACACGACGAACACGACGACGAGCCACGCCATGGGGCCTGGCGGTCTGCTGGTGCTCCCGCCCGACGCGACGGTCCAGCAGGCTCTAGACGGCACGGCAACGACCCAGAGCGCGGTCCCGCTGACGCTGCCACCTGGCCTGTCCTCGATCGCGCTTGCGCAGCCGACCCGAGGGACGGGCATCGTCCACTCCGGCGCGTCGATCTATGGCATCGACACGACGGTAGAGGTCGACTTCGTCCCGGTCCCGGTCTACGGGCTCGGCGTCCAGGTCAAGGACGCGGCGGGGGCCGACCAGGGCGCCATGACCCTCACTCAGCAGGGCAACACGACCACCCTGGAGGTCACGAACAACGGCGTCGGGAAGTCCGAGGTCGTTGCCGACAAGGTCACTTGCTCCGTCCTCGATCCGTACGCGGTCATCATGGAGCCGGTCTCTTCGAGGCCGACGGAGCTTGCCGATAGCCTCCCCGGCTTCACGCCTGGCGCTCCTGGCTTCTGGGTCGAGCTCGACGGCGTAGCCAGCGGCGAGCACCAGGCGTACTTCTTCAACGGCCAGGACGACATCCCGATCAGCGGCGGAGGCGGGACAGTCGGCGCCGCCGTCGTCGGGTCCATCATGCTCTGGACCGCCGCGTCTCCACCCACGGGGTGGCTGCTGTGCGACGGGTCGGCTGTCTCGCGCTCGACCTATGCCGACCTCTTCTCTGAGATCGGGACGACATACGGCGCTGGCGACGGATCGACGACGTTCAACCTGCCGAACCTCAAGGGTCGGTCGCCCATGGGCGTGGACGCTGCTGGCTCGGGTGAGATCCCGACGGCCCTGGGTGCTGCCGAGGGCGAGGCGCTGCACACCATGACGACGGGCGAGATGGTCGCTCACGGCCACGGCGTCACGGATCCGGGGCACAGCCACAGCGCCGAGGTCTTCTCCTCTGGTGGCGCTGCTAACGTCGCATTCTCAGGCACGGCGGTCACCAACTTTGCGACCTTCACGACGACCGCAACGGGCCTGATCTACTCGAATACGACCGGCATCTCGATCGACAACACCGGCTCGTCCACGCCCTTCAACGTCATCCACCCAGTGCTCGGCCTTCACTTCGTCATCTGCTTCGAGGCCAGCGCGGGTATCGACGGAGAGGCGCTCACCAAGGTCGACGATACGAACGTCACGTTGACGCTCGGCGGGAGCCATGCCACGGCCCTCCTGCACGCCGCCAGCCTCACGCTCGGCTGGTCTGGCCAACTCTCGGTCGCCCGAGGCGGCACAGGCGCCAGCAGCGCCAGCGCGGCCCGCACGGCTCTCGGCCTGGAGATCGGGACGGACGTTCAGGGCTACGACGCTGACCTGGCTGCGCTCGCGGCGCTCAGCCCGTCGCAGGGAGACATCATCTTCCGGGGTGCCTCCGCCTGGGAGATCCTTCCCGCTGGCACCGTTGGCGATCACCTGGAGACGGGTGGCGCTGGCGCCGATCCGGCCTGGGTCGAGCCCAGCCTGGGCACGCGCTACGTCGATGGTTTCTACCTGCGGTGGCTCTCGTTCACGAGCACCACAGTGTCTGCCGGGCGGTGCCGCTCGAAGGACGACACGGTCAATATGACCCTCGCCGCCGGGGTCACGGTGGATCACACCGCGATTGGTGCCCTGGGCTACGAGCGCAAGGCGCTCACCGGGACCGCAACCTGGACGGCCACAAGCACCGCCGTCGCGGGGACGGGGACGAACTTCCTCTCGGGGTTCGGTACACGGGCACTCGGCATCACCGGGTCCTCGTCGGGCGCGACGCTCACGCTGGCGTCGACCTGCGCGGGGCTCCTCTCGATCGGTGACCTCGTGGGCAACTCCTCGCGTGGGTTCTTCAAGGTCATCGCCGTAGCAACCAACGGCACAACGGTCACACTCGTCGTCTCCCCGGCCTCGGTCACCTCCGCATTCTCGTCGGACGATCTCACGGTCATCGAGAACCCTTACCTGGAGAGTGCGGGCGGGAAGTGTCTCCCGGTCAGCTACATCACCTCCGACACCGCTCTCGTCCTGAGCTTCGCCACGGACGCGACGGAGACCGGAGTGGCGGCCTACGCTTCGGGCGGCAGGCAGACCCTCACGGACGGCATCGTCTCGTGCCGCTACTTCTGGCTCTGCTCGGGTGCGTCCGGGACCACGGTGGTGATGTCCACGCAGCGCACGACGCCATACCTCTCGACCTCCGGTTACGACGTGAGCTACCGGCGCATCGGGACGAGAAGGCTCAACGCGGCTGGCAACGCCGTCCTCACGGACATGGGCCTCGTTGGGGAGGGGGTGCGGCGGACCTCACTCCTCCGTGGCTCAATACCGGTCCTCACCAACGCCTCGTCGCCCATCACCACGCCATCTGCGGTGTCCACCATCATCACCATCTGGTGTCCGACCGCGCAGACGCTCCTGGTGTCGCTCACGTCCGACTCGCCGAACACGGTCTCCCTGGTCTACCTCCAGCCCCGTGGCGCGAACGCCAACGGTTTCGGCGTCCCCCTTGCTGGAAGCCGACTCCAGGTCACGGCCCCCAGCACGTCGACGCGAGCGGAGATGATCGGGTGGGTGGCGGCAGACCCCTGGGGATACCTGGAGCATCACGCCGTCGCTACCACCGGGGACGGGACCACCGTGACCGGGCTGGGATGGATCGAGGAGCTTGAATGATCGTCGCTGAGCCCTACATGCGGGACGGGCGGACCCTGCTCCGGGACCTTCACGAGGCCACCGAGATCCCGCCCGGCTACGTCGATACCGGACTGTCCGAGATCCCACAGGTCGGCAAGCTCGCCTGGGACGGCCAGCGGGCCGCGCCACCGGTCCTGAGCCAGGAGGAGAGGCTGGACCGCCTCGACCTGCTGCCGCCTCGCGTGCTCCGCGCCCTGGTCGTCCGCAATGCCCCGAGCGCCACGGCGGCTCAGCGAGCGGCTGCCGGTCAGGCGCTCGACGTTGCCATGGCGAAGATCGAGGAAGCGCGCAAGGCGAAGCTCTAGAGAAGGCGAAGCAAGCAGTTCAGGTCTCGCCTTGGAGTGGAGGATCAAACCATGGACACCACGACAGCGACCACTGGAACCATCGGGACCGCGCTCGGAGCTGGCGCCTACCTGGTAGGCGGACTGACCTTGGCCGCCACCGCCGTGGATGCCGCGACCGTGGCCTCGTGGATCGAGCGGGTCGGTCTCCCCGTCTTCCTCCTCCTCGTGGCCATGCTCGGCGTCTACCGCGCGGCCCGCTGGGTCGCAGAGCACGTCTTCCGGCCTCTGGTCGGGCGTGGCGTGGCCATGCTCGACGCCGTCCAGGTGACCACGGCCTCCCAGGCCAAGGCGCTCGACCAGGTCGCCACCAGCATCGAGAAGATCGCGGAGAGCGAGGGTGCGTCGCGGGCCTGCGTCGAACGCCTCGAGCGAGCCGCTGCCGACGAGCGGACGACGACCAGGCTCGCGCTTGGTGGTCTCGCCGACGCCATAGCCTCTCTCGAGCGCGTTGCCCGAGGCGAGACGCCAGCTCCGAAGACAGGCGCCAGGCGGGGGATCCGCAAGCCAGAGGAGGACGACCGTGATGAGTAGGTCTTGGATGTTGGCCCTGGCCATGCTCGCTGGATGCTCGGTCGAGCCAGCGCTGAGAGAGCAGGTCGATGCGATTGACGACGCCTGGCGGGTCTACCGGGACGGGGTGGTCGCGGCGCCAGGGATCACGCCGGAGGAGCACTCTCGGCGGACGGCCTCCATGGACCGTGGCATCGAGACTGCGAGGAGGGCCGCCCATGCCGAGTGATGCCTTTGATCGGCTGGATGCGTCGTCCGACCGGCTCGAGGAGCGGATGCAGGCGCGGCGGGAGGGGCTCGCGCTGCTGCGGAAGCTCGGGCAGTTCACGCTGACCGCTGCGGAGCGGGTGGCGGTGCTGGCACTCGAGGCGGCGATCAGGGAGGCGATGAGGGAGGACCGGTAGCCGTCATGCGAGGGAGATCGACGTAACCGGTGACCCAGAAGCGACCCGGAGAATCGAGCAGGTCGCCGCTTGCCAACCGCCTGGTAAACTCTTCCCTAACGCTCGAGATGCCGGTTCGACTCCGGTCGGGTCCAATCCGTGGGCCCGTAGCTCAATGGGAGAGCGCAGCGACACCACAAAAACGGAGCGAGCCCGGCCGAACAAGCCGGGCTCGCTTCGTCTCCGGTCAGCTCGCCGCGACCTCCTTCGGGAGCTTCACCGTCTCGCCCGACGCCGCGCGCGCGACGAGGCTGAGCAGGTCCTTCACGCCCATGGCGTCCTCGAGCGTCTTGGCCTCGTGGGGGACGTGCACCACGCCCAGGTAGTGGCGCTCGGCCACGGCCACCGAGTGCCCGAGCTGGCGCGCCTCGCGGTAGGCGGACGCGCCGCCGAAGATCCCCGCCGAGTTCGCCAGATACGTCCCGCAGGTCGCCCGGAGGTGCTGCCAGGTCCAGTCCTCGGGCGCGCCGTGCTCCCTCTTCAGTCTCTTCCGCGTCTTCTCGAGCACCGAGCGCGTGACCGGCTCGGCGCCGCCGAAGACGAATGGCGCGTCCCCGGCGCGGAGCTTCAGCACCTTCAAGAGCCGTCCGAGCACGGGCGACACGACGAGGTCAACGAGGCGCGCGTGGCCGGTCTTCGACCATGTGCCGACGTGGATCGTCCCGGCTGGCGGGGCCGCGAGGTCGATGTCCTCCCAGCGCACGATGCGAGCCTCATCGAAGCGCATGCCCGTCAGGAGCACGAAGGCCACGAAGGGAGCGACTGGGTCGTGCTTGGGCGTCTGCCTGCCCTCGGCGCCGGACGCCCTCTCTTCCCGTGTCAGGTCGAAGCGCTCGGCGTCGTGGAGGATCGAGGCCTTCAGGAGGGCGCGCACCTGCTGCGACTTCAGGTACTGGGGCAGCGGGCGCGGCTCGCGCTCGGCGCGGAGGCCGTCGCGGATGTGGTCGTGCGTCAGCATGGGGACGAGGCCGAGCCGACGGACGGCGTCGAGCACTGTCTTCACGGACCGCATGCGCGAGTTCACTCCCGCGACGGAGAGCTTCGCGTCGGAGGCCACGCGGCCCCCGCGCTTCCCGCCCTTCGCCTGCTTCTGGCGCGGCCTCTTGAAGAGCCAGGTCCTGAAGGCCTCGAGATGCGGAGCGCGGAGCTCGTCGGCCAAGAGGATCCGATGCTCTGCGGCGAAGGCGAGGAACGAGTCCGTCCCCTGGCGGTAGGCGATGTCGGTGCCGAGGCTGATGCGGCCTTCCTTCGCCAGGTTGCCCTCCGCGTCGAGCATCACGTTTCCCTGCTCGTCGCGTCCGGGTCCGTTCTCCTTGTAGTAGTGGGCGACGACCTCGGCGAGCTCGCGGCCGGTCTTCGGCGCCGCGCCCCCCTCGAGCGCCTTGGCCCTCTCGTGGAGCGCATCCGCACGCTTGACCGCCCACGCCATGCGGGTCTTCTCGGTAGCCTGCGCAGCCTCCGGGAGGGTCTCGTACTTCACCGCGTGCGGCGGGTCTGGGTCAGTAAGCTTCGCTCGCCAGCTCGTCGCACCAGAGGGGAGCGTCCTCCTCTTCAGAACGACGCCTACGTGCTTCTCCGTCCCCCGCCTCCGCCTGCCGTCCGCCATGCCGTCCTCCTACCCGATGAGGTCAGCCATGCTTCGTGGCCCCCATCGTGGCACCTACTTTACGGGATTACGTGTCTTTAGGCGGCCCCTGACGTCCACCGTAGTCAGTTGCACGGACTTGACTTCCGTCGAAAGCCTAGGTGCTCCAAAGACCCCCTTTCCAGGTTCATAAGCCCTAGGTCCCCGGTTCAAGTCCGGGCGTCGCTATACGGGAGGCCAGCCACTCAGGCCGAGTTGCTGGCCTCTCTTGTTTCCGGAGAGGGTCGTTCAAGGCGGCGTGGCCCCTATCGTGGCCCCCAATCTGTGGGATCCGGTGCGTGGCCCCCCCCCTACAGGGGGCCACGATCAGTCCGTGGGTCCGCGTAGGGTGGGGTCCATGGCCCGTCGCTACCCTCTCTCCCTCGGACGGCACCGCGAGCTGGTCCGCGCCGGGCTCTTGGAGGCCTCGGTCCGAATCCCTCGGCTAGCGGTCCGCGAGCGGACCAGCGCCACCTGCTCTGCATCCGCGCGGGGGCTCATGCCCGAGCTGGTGGAGCTCGCAGCCGAGGCGGCGGAGTCCGACGCGCGGGCCGCGCAGGCCCTGGCCGACGAGGACCCGAGTGCGGCCAGGGCCTTCCAGGCCGACGCCGAGTTCTGGCGCGCGCTAGTCGCCCGGCATCAGGCTCCGCGCCGACGGTGGGGAGCGACTACGAGGGCTTCGCCCGCGCCCGCGAAGCCCGCGAAGCCCGCGAAGCCCGCGAAGGCCGAGAAGCCCGAGAAGCCCGAGAAGCCCGAGAAGCCCGAGAAGGCGAAGCCGCAGGAGTCGAGGTCGGTGCGTCCTGCCCCTGAGCATGGCCATCCGGTCCCATCGGGCCGGGTCGTCGCCGACCTGCCGCCGTGGGCGATCGACGTGATGCAGGGGTTGCCGACCCTGGTGAGCCGAGCCGAGGCCGCGCGGACGCTGGGGTGCTCCACGCGATCGCTCGTCCGGCGGATCGACGAGGGAGCCCTGGCCGAGGTCCCGGTCGGCGGGCGTCGGATGATCGCGAGGCTCGAGCTCGTCCGCTGGCTCGTGGCCGAGGCTGCGCGAGCGCGGTAGCGCGACTGGATCTTGGCTGCGCAGCCCCCAGGCGTGGCCTCTCTCGCCAGGAGGAGTGGCGGTCAGGCGTAGCTCCGGAGACCCTCTTGTCTCTACTCCTGTACCTGCATCGCCCTTCATGGACCCCGACTAGAAACGAAGAAACGCGCCTCACTCGGGCGCTCCTCATCTCTCAGATCTGTCTCTCATCTCCTCCTACGGGTGCGTCCGGCGCAGCGCCTCGGTCCTGGGCTACCTGCTGTCGGCGAGGAGGACCAGGGCTGCACCCATGGCCTCGCCGACGCCCGCTGGCGTCAGGCCAGCATGCGCTCACACTCGACGCGGGCCGCGTCTCGGGCGGGGAGCCGACCGACCGGGATCCCGACCACGCGACGGCGGTGCTCGGCCAGCTCCTCGGGAGTCCACATCCGCCCGCCTACGCTGCGGGCGAAGACCTCCTCCGTCCTGGCGTCGCGCGCGACCATCTTCAGCAGGCGCCCGCATGGTCGCTCCCCCCCGTCGGCGGTGGCTACCGGGATCGGGCAGGTCCCTGCGTCCTGGCCTCCCGATGCGGCCTTCTCGGCCTTCCTCTCGGCTCGCTTCGACGACTGCGAGTACCAGGGCAGCCTGGCCCGAGCCGTCTTGGTGGCCGAGCTGGCAGACGTCCGCATCGCGCTCGCGCGCAGGTAGGGCCAGGTGGTCATGGCTGCCCTGGCGGAAGCGTCGCGCGGGCTGGCCGTAGTCGCCGCCAGGAGCATCTGGTCGAACTTCCCCCACACCTCGATCTTCGTCCGGATGATCTCCTCGATGAGCTCCTCGCGCGTGACCTCGCGGACCTGGGCGACGTCTGCCAGGTCAGGCATCGGGCGGAGCACGCGGTCTCCGGCGCGCTGGCCGACGTCGGAGAGCTGTATCGGCGTGCGGGCCAGGACCGCGAGCGTGTCGCGCCGCTCGCCATCCTCACCGACGTAGGTTGCCGGCGCGACCAGGACCATGCTGTCCGCGCCCTGGAACTCCCGGACGGCGAAGTCCACCGTCTCCCTCCTCGACATCATGCGCATCTGCGCGATGAGCTGGCGCCGGACGTCAGCCGCTCCGACCTGCATGCGCGAGAGCAGGTCACTGGTCTGCACTCGGCCCGGACCTGGGACCATCTTCGGCGTCCGGATGCGGCGATACGTCTTCCCACTGCCGCCCCTGATCGAGATGGCGACCTCGCCGTCGGAGGGGATCATCTCAGGGACCCAGACCTTGTCGGCCACGCGCAGGCGGTCGATGAGCACGTACTTCGGCTCGGTGTAGTTCCGGCGCAGGTACTGGTACTCATACTCGGACAGCGGCACTCGGCACTGGCGGCACGCCCACTGCCCGCAGTGGTAGTGGATCGTGCACACCTCGCCGTGCTCGGCGCACAGCATGCAGGTCTGATCCCTGCCGCACGCAGCCAGGCGAGCCAGCAGTTTCGCGCCGTGAGCATCGCGCTCGCCTGGCCGGCTCGACTCGAGCGCGGACATGATGGCGTCGCGCTCGTCGCATGACGCATACGCGTCGTGGAGCAGAGCGGCTCGCACGTCGGCCGGAGCGCCTCGAGCGAAGAGCTCCAGGGCATCCACGAGGTCGGAGTACTTGGCCTCGCCGAGGCCGCCCGCCAGTGCCCTGAGCCCGATGAGGTCTGGGGTGGAGACGCGCCCGTCGATCAGGCCGTGACGAGCGATCTGCCAGTTCTTGGCGGCCTCGGACCAGTACTGCTCTGGCCTCAGGAGCTCGACGCTGCTCTCCCCTCGCACTGCGCGGAGCTTCATCGACTTCGCCGCCCTGCGCGCGATCCCGAAGTATACCCATCGACTGATGACGGCGCGGGCCGCGAACTTGGCCGTGGCCGGCCTGCGGCCCGCGAAGATCTCGTCGAGCGACCTCGCGAGCTCGCGGATCGCGTCATCGGAGGGCGTCCACCTGGCCGGCGGCTCCAGCTTGCTGGCGCTCTCCACCGCCAGATGTAGGCGCCGCTCCATCTCTGGGTCGATTGGCCGATTCGTCGGCGCGCCCTCCCAGTCGGTGGCCGACGCGACGTAGGCACGCAGGGCGCGCGCGCCCTCGAGCTCGGGCGCGCGGGCCGCGAACCTGCGGATCCACATGTCGCCGATGTAGGAGTTGCCGCGCGACTTCGTCGACTCGCTCATGTCGTCCTCTGGGTCAGGATCATGTGCGCCTCATCTGCGGTTAGCGGCCTGCTGATGCGGCGGCTACTCCAGAGGAGCCGCACCGCATCGACGCGTGAGATGACGATGTGTGGGTCCACGGACGCGTAGACCTCTCCGGCCTCAGACCTCAGTGTGCTGGTGACTCTCCGGCCGCAGGTCTGGCCTGTCTCTGCGTGGATCGTCGGGCAGAGGCAGACCGAGCACCCTGGGCAGGCTGAGGCGGCGGCCAGCTCGGCCCTGTGCCGTCGCCGCCACGCCTTCGGAGCCTCGTTGGTGTCTGCCATGGCCTCCCAGTACTCCTCCGTCATCTCCAGGTCGAGTTCCTCCATGCGGTCGAGTTCGTCAGCGGAGAGCCAGCCGCGCAGGCGATCCTGGGCTCGCTCCTCACGCGCTCGCCCCGCATCGTCGCTGATGGTCATGACTCGCCTTCCCTGACCGAGAAGAGTCCTGGCAGGGTGGTCCTCCTGTGAGGATGGTCCATTACCTCGCTCATTCCTCACCGTCCCGCTCATACCTCGTGCACATCTCATCTCTCGTCTCGCCAGATCGCTCGATGTGGATCGCATCGTCCACATCGATCTCGTCGAGCTCTGCCTCGTATCGACGCAGGCACTCTCCTCCAGCTACCTGGGTCAACTCCCAGACCTCTCGACGCAGGTAGTGGTGCGGTCCGCCGTGCCAGTACCGGACCAGAGGCCGCCTCTCGACCGGGTTCCTGGTCTCGGCCAGCCAGCGCTGGCGCTGGGAGTACGTGAGGTGCAACGGCATGACCCTCGGCAGGTCCGCATACTGGCAGCCATACTCCTCGCACACGCACACGCCCTCGCTCGGCTCGGCGCCGACCGCGTCGAGCGCAAGTCGCATCCCAACCACCTCCAGGCCTGCGGCCTGCAAGGCAGGGAGATCGGCGCGGAGGCGACCTGCGATAGCGAGCAGCCGTAGGCGCAGGTCAGTCAGGTAGGCGAGGAGACTGGCCTCTCTGGCTGCCTGCTGGGTGTCCCTCATGGCGTCCTCTCATGATCAGGCGATTACGAATCGCAACCGACGCCAGGTATAGCGAGCACCTATGACTCACCGTCTGCCGACTAGTGCCGCTCAATGCGCGAGATCTGGGCCCAAAGACCCCTGCCAGGCCAGGTGTTTCTCCCCTCACCCTGGAGGGTGTAGAAGTTCGACCGCTCGGTACACCAACGGAAGAAAGCCAGCGAGCCGGATAGACCTTGCCGATGAGGATCACCCAGAAACCGGTTTCGCAGCCTCGCGTGTGAACTACTTGAGGCCTTCTACGCCGCAGAAGCGGCAGAAGACCGCTGCTGACCCGTGTTTTGCCCCTCACCTTGCAGGGTGTAGAAGATCTACTCGGGGTTGGTCTTGGGCACCTTGTAGAGGCGGCACCTCGTGTGACCGTGCCAAAAGCAGCCATGGACGAAAGGCACGCGATCTCTCCTGAACGTTCTCCAGGACGAAGGCCCTCGGCTGTTCCTCCTTCACCACCCGAAGGAAGTCCCCGAAGACGCGCCAATCGACCTTTGAGAACTGCTGGCAGGGTGGACCTGCCAGCACGAATGACGGTCGTCGCGCGTGATCGGCCCCGGCGGCCGCGCCTGTCGTATGTCAGTGTTACGCTATACGTCGGCATACATACTCCAGAAGAGGAGAGGCAGTGGAGAAACAGCCCAAGCGAATCGTCTGCGTCCGGCTCCATGGCGAGTTTCTGAACGAGATCGACGAGCTCGCTCGACGCCGGCGCTTGTCCCGCACTGCCCTGGTCGCGGACGCGCTCGAGCGCCTCCTGAATCTCCAGGGAGAACGTCGGGGCCAGCGCCGGGAGGCTCGAGGCGCATGACCATCACCCTCACGCCCTCCGAGGCCCTGACCGACCGCCTGCTGACTGCGTCCGCAGCCAGAGCGCGGGAGGAGATCCGTGACATCCAGGCCGCGCATCAGCGCGACGTGGCCGAGTTCCTGGCCGGAGTCGCTGCGCGGGCCGGAGTCCCAGAGATCCCGGCGACCGCCGCGCGCACCACGACCCCGACCGGCGCCATCACCCTCTCCTGGGAGGAGCCGGAGCCGCAGCCGAAGGCCGACGGCGAGGCCTCCCCGGCCCAGAAGGTCGGGTAGCCATGGCCGGCCAGCCCGTAAGCCTCGGTCGCGTCGTCCAGTACCGCCTGCCCCAGCGCTTCGCGGATGACGAGCGCTGGCGCCCGGCCGACGTCGTCAACGCCTTCTCTGGCAACCCGCAGAACCTCGCGAACCTGAGCGTCAAGCTCGACCCGGTGAACGACCGCGACCTCGTCACGGTCGAAGGTCTGCTCAACCTGGGCTGTCTCCTGACCATGACCGGGAGCTACCCGGCCTTCGCCCACGTCTACTCGGCTCACGAGGGCACCGCCCCCGGCTGCTGGCGATGGCCGCCGCGCGTTGAGCCCGAGGGAGCGGCGCAGTGAGCATGGGTGGCCACGCGCGCGCGTCGTTCATGGCCCGCATCTCCACGCTGATCGGAGAAGGGATCGTCCGCAACGACCCGCACGTCCATGCGGCCCTGAGCCACGCCACGCAACAGGGGCTGTCCGTGGAGGAGGCACTGGCGCTCTGCCTGCGCGCGCAGACAGAGGCGAAGAACGGCGCGGTGGCCTACGCCCTGGACCTCGTGAAGTCACAGCCGCTCGTCGTGGTCGCTCCTCATGACCGTCGTCTGTCAGAGCTCGTCGGAGACCTCAAGCGCATCACTTCAGAAGTCACCGAACACCTCAACCGAGTCGCATCCAAGGCGGAGCGCATCGCGTCTCAACCGGCAGAACATCTCAACTCCAACAACTAGGTTCTCCTAGTTGACTCTCATCGCGTAGGGCTGCGCGC
>JACCDG010055194.1_pt1 | contig 31007 bp, 30 predicted proteins | sample 7442471 | NCBI WGS metagenome assembly JACCDG01 (sample SAMN15323444, study PRJNA562643) | freshwater metagenome | isolation source: river surface water | place: USA:Blue River Watershed | collected 2017-08-17 | reverse complement strand
TGTGTCCACCCTGAGCAGCGTGCCGAATAGACGGTCGGTCGTTGCGCTGATGCCATAGTTACCGCGCGGGTCCAGGTGGTGTCGCGAGTGATGCGAAGCCTCGGCACCGGAGCGGTGTGCCCACACTGTGTTGAGCGTGGCCACGCCCAGAAGCACAGCCGCGTGGGGCAGCGACCAACGCAACAGGACGGGGCCGAGCACCACGGGTGCCAGGTTGCATACCACGTGCTCGACGGGGTGGCAGTCGAGCGCCGAGAAGGGCAGCGTCTTGTGCCACTCGTGGTGCACGGCATGGAAGCGGCGCAGCCACGGCACCGCGTGCATGGCGCGGTGCGCCACGTAGAACGCGGCCTCGAGCAGCACGAGCACCGCCGGCAGCGACGCCACGTGCCATGCAGTGCCCATGTCCGAGGACGCCAGCCACGGGGCAATCGGCCCCAAGAAGATCAGATTGACCACCAGCTGGTTGTACAGCACGCGGTGCACACTGTGTTTGTGCACGGCGTAGATGGACGCCACGTGGACCCCGCGCGGGAGCAGGAGGCACGCGGCCGTCCAGTAGAGCAGCACGTGGGCGACACAGAGGCTGAGCAGGACGAGGCCTGTACTTGTGCACATGGAGGTATGCGATGGGTGTATGTGAGTAAGATGCAAGTACGCGGGTGGCCCGGTGGCACTCTTCCGTATTCCTTGGCATGGGAGAGGGCGGGGTGGTGGTGGTGGTGCGCACGGAGTGGGAGGACGATCCCACGAGCTGGGGCCGGTCGTCGAGCCCGTGTGCGCGCCCGGCGCGCCGCCTGGTGCACGTGCTCTCTGACGGCCGCCGCGTGCCGTACGAGGAGGAGCCCAAGATCCGGGTGTGGTACCGTCTCGGCGCCAAGGGTGCCTGGCGTTCGCTGCTGCTGGCGCACGACGCGTGCACGGCACTGGACCTCAAGCTGGCCGTGGTGCGCGCCGAGAACCTCGTGGGCTCGGACCAAGACTTTGACCTTTCAGTGAATCTACTGGACAGCGACAGCGGCCCGCTCGGAGACACGGAGGAGCTGCGCGCGGACGGCGAGTACGACCTCAGGCGCGTGCGTGTCACCGTCCTCACCAAGTCGCTCCCCCGCATGTGTCGTGGCGAGGCAGTTATCGCAATGTGAATACACAACTATGTTGGAAAGGAGTCATTGATTACTCCATCTCGGAGAGCCACTGACAACCGGCCGCCTTCGTTCACTGAGCCTATCCCTACCATGCTCGTCGGGGGAATATCCCACTTTGTATGGGTAATTATTGTAAACCGCGCCTTGTGTATTTGCACGGCGACACGCACAGTCGGTAGAGACGCTACTTGCTCTGGTCGGCTTCCTTATCAGCGAGCCACTTTGAAAGCGTGGCAAGGCCGGCCTGTTGTTCTGCGATCAACTGGACGCGGAGCTCGACCTCTTTGCGCATGTCCTCGATACTCTTTCGGGTCAAATCCATCCGGGCACGGATTTCATCGACGCCCAGTCGGCGCAGAGCAGACATTTCTCGGGCGGGCGAGATGAACCAGATGCGCATCCGCACGTTCGCGTGGCGAATCAGTCCTTCCTCGTCTCCAAAGTCTGGCTCTTCTCCCACGAGTTCGGCCCCCAGCACTTCGAGCAGAGCCTGCCGGGTTGCCTCCAGCGTGGCGCGGCTCTCCATGCACATCGACACATGGCCCGTGTGCAACTCGTCAAAGACATAGGCGACGCGGTGAAGCACGTTCCTGACGAATTCGTCCACCCTCCCCGCCGCCTCTGGGTCGTCGTCGTCCTTGAACTGCCACGGAACCTGGTAAGCGGTGTACCACTTCCGCATCTCCGTGTGATGCACGGGGGCACGCCTCCGCATCGCGTCCCGCTCTGCGAGTGCGGCCTTGAGCGCAATGTCGCGGATGACCTTCTGCTCCTCCTCCGAGAACCTGGGCGTGATGACTGAAACTGACATGCGGATTCTGGATGAGTGAAGCACGATACCACCCTCGCGTGTCACCTCTTGCACGTACACGTGTACCATCCCCCATTTTCCAAAACACCCCGTCATGGAAGCCGCAGAGAAAGCGGGCCTCGAGCTCTATGCGCGCTACTGCGTGGAGGGAAAGCCAGCGCCCTGCGCCACGTGTCTCTAAGACTGCATCCAGAAGGGTTTCAGCCCACGTGTCCTCGTCTGCGAGGCCTGCGACAAGCTCGGTCACCACGGCTGCTTTATCATCAGTCCACGTGGGATCCTCTGCAAGCCATGCTCTCGTAAGGGCCGGCAACGACGACACGTGTCCCAGTAAACAACACTGTAATCGTTCACATGGCTACACACCCGCCCGCTGGTGCCTCCTTGGGAAGGCTCACCCCGAGCGCGTCGAGGTACCACTTGGGGATCTTCCTGGCCTCGGCCTCGAATGGCTCCCCGATAAGTGGCACGGCGGCCGCGAGCCAGTGCCGCTGCTCGTCACTGAGTTTGACGTTCTTGTCTGCAGCGAAACGGTCGACTTCACGTCTCCTCCTCAGTGCGGCCTCTCCGAACGTCATGATGACACCATGGATCGTACCCTCGTCGATAGACCGTGGACAATCATATACGCGCCCGTCTGGTAGTCGGTCCATTATGTCCCTCTTCGGAGGCATGGCACACACAAGTATTCCACACTTGCAAAGCAGGGGCGGAAACTGTTCCGCGCTGGACGTTCCCACCGGCTGCACGTCAAAGCAGGCAGCATGCATACACAAGAACTCGTCGCTGTGTAGCCATTCTCCAGCGCCACAGGCGGGCATGTCGTTGGTGACAGGGCTCGCGTCCACCGCAACACGTGCGCGATGCTTCTCGGGTACGACTGGAGACGCAAGGGCCACGAAAGCGCCACGGTCTTGCCCGCAGACACACCAGCCCGACACATGGAACGTGCGCACTGCATACCAGTGACTGATGCGCTTGAGACGCATCCATGCGTTCATGTGTGTCGGAGCTACCAAGGACGCTGGGCCGCCCCGCCTCGCATGCATGTCTGCTTGTGGGTCTGCGTTGCCACGATGCATACACAATGGTTCTGTATCTATGCAGTGCACCGAGGCTCTCGGGTCAACATGGCGCGTTTATCGATGTGCTGTGAACAAAGGCGCCGTTCAATGAAACATCGTGGCAAACTCGTCCTTGGTGACGGTGCAGCCGGCGGCGTTGCCGTGGCCCTCGCCGCCGTACTGGACGCAGAACTTGCGCGCCATCTCCAGCGTCGAGTCCACGTGGGCACGTGCCATCAGCTTGACCCTGCCGTCCTGCTGCACTGTGTGCATGACGGCAATGTCGAGGCGCCGCTCCTCGGGCTGCACCACGACCTCGCCCAGACGCGACACGAGCGTGTAGTCGTCGCACGGCACCAGCCAGCACACCTGGCCCGAGCGCTTGTCGGTGCGCCGGGTCACGCGACCGGCCAGGTCCTGGAGCCTGGCGCGGATGGCCGCGGTGCGCGCGCGGTCCTCGTCGGTCACGTAGCGCGCTGGGCAGCGGCGCAGCCGGCGGAGGCACGTGATGCAGCGGTGGTAGGCACGCGCATGGAGGTGCGCGTCCATCCAGTCGTACAGCACGTCCCAGTCGGGGAAGAATGCGTGCGCCCACGTGTCCCCCGCCACGGCGGCGCGCACGAGGTCGTCGTCACCGAACGGCTCGGCTGCCTGTGCGCCCAGCCACCAGCGCAGCAGCGAGGCGCCGCAGTGGTCGGGCATGTAGACGACATGTGGGTCTTCCGACAGCTCGCGGGCGCGCGGGTGGTGGTCGATGATCAGCGCGCTCTTGGTGCCCCAGCGCTTGAGGTGGCGCTGCTCGGGGCAGCAGTCCACGAACGTGACGTCCTTGTCCTTGAGCTCGGGCGCGTCTCCGTCCTTCAGCGACCACGCGAGGATGGGGCCAGTGTAGCCCGAGTCGCGCACGATGGCGGCCGCGACGAGGCCGTCCTTGCACCCGCCCCCGTGCACCACCACCACGTCGGTCCCATCCTGGAGGCTCAAAGGGACCTCCGAAAAGACCTTCATGTCGCAGGCACCGGCGCCCGGGGCAAAGGCAAAGAGCGGCCTGTCGGCCGGCGGCTCGGCCAGGCACGCACTGGTGTCCGCGGGCTCGTACACCGGCTCCATGATGGGAAAGACGCGCGCCGGCGGACCAGTGTCGGTGCGCGTGCGCTTGGTGTCGCTCTCAGCCTCCTGTTTGGTGCCGACGGATGTCATGTCTACGTAGAGGGTGGGTTGAGACAGTGACGCGCAATTAACACATTCGATGAACCGTCCTCGGTTTATACATTGAATTTCATCCGCTAGATGTGGGAGGCGACAAGGTCTGCGATTTCTTTGATTCCCAGGTGCTCGGTGTCGTGGATGTACCAGGCGGTCACTTCGCGCCGCAGTTTGATGTCCAGAAATGCCACCCAGAGGCCTCCGTATGCAAAGACGACAGGGACGAGATCGTCGCCATACTCAAAGCAAGCAAGGGCGCGCATCTCCGCCTCGGGACGTGTACATTGGGAGGGTATGCCACTGAGGACGGTCCCCTTGGCTTGCCGCACTTCCATATCGGCAGAGGCGATCCTTGTAGAGACAAACCCCACCCTACCCTGGGCGTGGACCTTGAGATACCCAAGTGCCATCAACTTGGGTTCGTTGCCACTCAACACAGCTGGATCGTAGAACGGGCGGTGGAAGTCGGTGTAGGATGTGGCGCGGAACTCCATAATGTCTCCGTGATACTGGGTGAAGTCAGTGTTGAATTTGCTCTCGTCCACTCTTTCTTGTCCTTCCATGTACGCGGGAAGTTTCCAGTGGAGAGCACAACCAGATGACGAGAGGGAGCCGAGGACTGCGCGGTCGAGTGTGCATTCACCTCGCCTCACGAGCATTTTGATTTGCTCATCGGGTGGCTCGTTGCCACAGGCTCGGAATGCCATGATTCCGGACCCATTGAGGCAAATGATGTTGGATCCTGCCCGATTGACCGCTTCCATGTTTTCGCAGAGTACTTTGACAACCTTCAGACGCCGTGCCTGTTGGTGCCCATCAAAGATAAACCACGTGATGTCACGCCTATTGCCTTCCTCGTCCCTGTGTTGGACATGGACAGCGATTCTCGTTGACGGAAATTCGTGGCGTGTCCCGTCGATCACCATCGCATGCGCCAAGGCGGCCATATCGAAGAAGCGTTTCACCCGGTTCCGTACGTGTGGTTCGATGGCCGTCTGTTCCGGTGAACGAAGTCCTGGGTACCGGACGACATCGCCGATGCCTTCATTCAGTCTGGTCTGATGTAGAACGCCGTGGATGCAGTAATCCATGGCAATGGTCAGCGTTACGCTGCGGACCCGTTCTTCGAACGGGTTGTCGGGCACAGGAGTGCTCGAGACCTCGGGTGGCTGTGGTCCCTGGTACCGATGGTAGCGCTTGGGGCCGCGTGACGAGTCGGGGTCGGGGTCGCGGCTGTGAAAGGACATGGCGGAATGACTCGGTAACCTGATCAAAGAATCCATACACGAACAACATACACATGGCGGTGAAAGACCAATTGTCAGAGCGCTGGGATAAGTCCGGACTGAACACGCTTCGTATTTGTTTTATTTGTACTACAGCATGCCACCCACAATTCTCGCAAGCTCTGGTATCTCCAGGTACTCGGTGTCGTCGACGCGCCAGGCGATTGCCTCGCGCAGCAGGGCAGCATCCGAGAATGCAACCCAACAGTCGTTGTATGCGAAGGCGATGGGCGTAACAACACTTCCGTTTTCAAAGAAGGCGAATGCCTGCATCTCTGCTTCGTGTCGCTCGTACTGCGGGGACAGATAGGCGAGGAAGGTCCGGTGGGTAAGCGACGAGTCCTGCTCCACGGGCGAAATGTTTCGCGAGAGGAACCCATTGATGGCTCCCACACGGACCCTGACGTAGCCGAGGGCTTCCATCTTGGCCGCATCGCCATGCGAGACAATCGGATTGAAAAAGAATCGGTACAAAGGATTCTTTGGCTGGCCAAAGTTCACCGTCTGCATCTGGTGCAAGGTGAAACGCGTGTCAAATGGGTCATTCTCGTCGTCTTCGTCTTCGTTGGGTTCGCGTGCAGCAGGCATTTTCCAATAGAGAGCAGCGCCAGACGACGAGAGGGAGCGGAAGATGGTTTCGTTGAGCGTACATTTGCCGCGGCTGACGAGATCTTTGATCTGCTCGTGAAACGGCTTGCTGCTGCAGGTGCGGAACGCCATCACGCCCGTACGGTTGAGCACAATGACATTCGACCCGGCCTGGTTGACTGCTTCCATGCTGCGACAGAGGACCTCGACGGCCTGGAGACGGCGTGCGTTCTGGTGTCCGTCAAAGACCAACCACGTGGTGTCCCACAGATCGCCGGCGGACGCGCGCTCAATGTGGACAGACATTCTCGTGGACGGGAATGCGTAGCGCGTCCCATCGACCACCAATGCATGCGCCCTCGCGGCCATCTCGAAGAAGCGTTTCACTTCATCCAGCACCAGGGGTTCCATGGCCGTCCGCTCCGGTGAGTCAAGTTCAGGGTACCGGACGACGTCGTTGGCGCGGGTGTCTCTTCCAATCGCATTGGCGACGCGTTCGAGATAGTGCAGGGCAACGGTTCGCTTCACTCTGCGAATTCTTTCCTGGCCCGGGTCTGGCAATGCTCTGTCCGAGACCTCGGGAGGCTGCGGGAGCTGGTAGCGCTTCCATCCGTCTTGCGGCCCTTCTTCAACCCCCCCGTCACGTGACCGTGCTCCACTGGGATCCGATGGCAGCCTTGACATGGCCTGGCGTTCTGAGACCCTTCCATGTGCTCGTCCACGTGTAACATATGTTCCGTCCGTGCATAAATATCCACACTGGGCACTGCCGAAGACGAAGGGCCCACTTGTCCGCTGCCACTCCAATGGCTGCGCCGGGCCTGGTGTTGTCGAAAGAGCAAGAGTGTGCGCTGGAGGCGATGCTGAGTGGACGCGACGTCGAGTGCATGGGGCTGGCCGGCACGGGCAAGACCACGCTGCTGCGCATCTGCGTCGACCAGCTGCGCCTTGCGTGCGCCGGCAAGGCGGGCTCGGTCGTGGTGTGCGCGCCGACGTGGGAGGCCGCCGCCAACCTCGAGATCGACGGCGCCCTGTCCTTCCATAAGGCGTTCGGGCTCGTGCCGCGCGACACCAGTGTCGCCGAGATCCTCAAGCAGAAAGACCCCAAGCGACCGAACGCCGAAGTGCGCTGGCGCCTGCTGGCCGTCCAGTACCTGGTCATCGACGAGGTCTCGATGCAGGACGAGGCCACGTTCTGGCTGGGCATCGACCTCATGGAGAAGCTGCGCGCGAGCGACGGCGTCCGGCGACCGCGCGTCAAGGTGATTGCGTTCGGCGACCTCTGCCAGCTTCAGGTGGTGGATGCCGACCACCGCCTTCGCGGCGGACCGCGCAAGCGCTCCTTCGTGCTCGGCGAGCGCTGGGCCGAGCGCAAGCCCGTGCGCATCCTGCTCGAGACGCCCATGCGTCAGGCTTCCGACCCCGAGTTCCTGAAGGCCATGGTGGACCTGGCCTACGGCGGGCCCTCGCACGACGGCGTGCTGTCCCTCGAGACCACGCGCCTGCTCCAGTCGCGCCTGGTAAAGCAGGTGCCTGCCGCAGACGAGGAGCGCGTCACGTTTGTGTACGCCCACCACAGCGACGTCAACCGGCACAACGACGCGCGCCTCGACCGCCTCGACGCCAAGACCGAACGCCTCTACGTCTCGACGGACTTTACGTCCCGGTATGTCACCGTCGCCGAGCTCGACAAGAAGTGCCGCCTGGTGCGGCGCCTGCGCGTGCGGGTCGGCGCCGTGGTGCGCCTCACGGCCACGCTCTCGCCAGATCTGTACAATGGGCGACGCGGTACCGTGCTCGAGGCCGACGACAACAAGGTGTGGGTGTGCTTTGGCAACAAGCCCACCGACTCGCGCGTCGCTGTCGAACGTGTCACCATCGAGGACCGCGACCGCAGCTATGTCAAGTGGTCGCGTCGCCAGATCCCACTTGCGTTGTCGTGGGCGCGCACGGCGCACAGCGTGCAGGGCATGACGGGCGCCGTGGCTGCGTGCATCACGCGTGCCTTTGAGGCCGAGCACCCCTACGTCGTGTTTACCCGCGCCCGCACACGCGCAGACCTCTTTGTGGTTGGCGCCCTGCCGCCCTCGCGCCCCGTCAGCCGCGACACGCTCGACCACTATGACACGCTGCGCGCCGAGCGCCACACGTGGATGAAGGACGAGGCCAAGCCCGATGAACACGAAGACGACGAAGACGACATCCGCAGTGGCGCCAAGCGCGTACGCGTCGAGCGTGACCACTAAACAGTCTGTGTATGTGCATGCCCGGTCGGCACACGTCCATTCGCCATGACCAGCGTCGGCACGATAGGCAGGCACACGGTGGCCATGCGCATGCTTTCCGCCACCGTCTCGAGCATCGAGTACGACGGACGTCCGGCGGGCACTGTCACCTCGCAGCGTCCCGGACTGCAAAGCATGGAGACGTACGACGACTACGTGGTCTTGAATGGCCAAACCCTCACGCTGGCCGATCTCGAAGCCCGCGCGGGTTCTGCGCCCGCCAAGCCCACGCGTCGCGTTCCTTCCTCTTCTTCGTCGTCGTCCTCGTCTTCGTCGTCTTCATCTGGCTACGCCGCAAAGCGCAGAGGCCGGAAGGAGCAGCGAAGCAAGAGGCGCAAGGCAAAGGGTGCCCAGTCTGTCCGCATGGTTCAGCGAAACCGTGGGAAAGGCAGTGTCTCTGTCCAGGTCGCCAGATCGAGCAGAGCCGATATGGTACAGACCAACGCCAGTGATAATGCGTTTATGGTGCAGTCTTCCGGACGCATGAATATCAAAATATAGAGTGTCTTTAACAAGACCACGTGGCGTTGCTCACGGATCGCACGCATAGATCATGCTCCGCATAAAGCTCTCAAGGTCCTTCTGGAACAGGGGCACCTCCCTTTGTTTGATCTTCTTAGATACCAGTTGCCTATCTTTCTCTTCCAGAACGAACGCATGCAATTCCTCATCGAACTTGACCTTGACCTTCACGTAGAATTGTCTCTTCCCTTCGAAATCCTTCATAGGGCGGATGCCTATTTTGGGGAAGATTTCGTCCACAAGGAGTTTGATGTCCTTCTTCCGACATGCCTCGAGGTACTTCTCGTGGGGGTATAGCGGACCGCTTCCGGTCTCCTTCAGTGCTGGTTCGTGATACGAAAGGGACATGAATACGAAGACCCGTGATTTGTGCGGCCTGGGTCCAACATAACCCGTGTCCTACTGCCCAAGGCACTCGTTCTGACAAATGGAAGGGGTCTGTCCACGTGGACAACCTTTGACGGGGTCTGGGCATGGTGCATAGTCTCATCGCCCACCAAGGAATGATGGCCGAGCTGGACGCGGATGCCGGAGCACGGGTGCGCAGCGCGCAGGCGCTGTGGGTGCCCACATTGTTGGACACCGACCTGGCGAGGGCCCGGATTGCGGGCACTCTGGACCGCGCCATACGCAATCCCGAGCTGCTGCGCTTGCTCCGCGACGCCGCTTCCGAGGACAGGGCGCTTCGCGAGGCCGAGAAGAAGGCACACAAGACCGGCGCTGTCTCTGCGGCCAGGCGCGGTGCGGACCGCGGTGCCCACGTCTCCGCCGAGGACCGCGCGTGGTCTGGAGCGGCCGCCCTGATCTGCCGCGCCCAGGCCCACTACTCGGGTCCACGCGTACCCTCGGCTGATGCGCTCGTGGCCCACGTGATGGGGCGCGGCGCCGAGGCGGGCTGGGCCACCGATTACCTCCTCGAGGAGGACTATGCCCAGCAGAAGGTCTTTTTGCTCACCGTCCGCTTATCCACCGAGTCGCGTTGGTGCCCCGAGTGCAGAGCCGTGCACCCCGTGCTCGAGATCTGGTGTGTCACCCCGCTGCCCAGCAAGAACGCATCGCTTTCCCTCCTGCTCCAGCAGCTGGCCCACGTCGCTGCCACGCGCCTGGGAGGCGCCATAGAGCTGCACGCCTGCTACGACAATGCGCAGCTCAAGATGGCCGAGCGCATGGGCATGCGCTACACGGGTGTCTATGGCGAGTACACCCTATGCACACGCGTCCAGCGGTCCCCGGGCAACAAGCAGCCGAAGAAGAGAAAGAGGGTGGACAAGGAGAGTATCGAGTAAAACCTGTACACGTTAAGCATCCATGTGGGATCATCCAGGATGGTCATACTTTCAGCGCCACGCCCTCCGCTGCCCATGGTTTCGTATGACCCAGTGATCGAGGACGTGACCAGCCCACCCAGTGTACACGAAGACAAAGAAGTGCCAACCAAAGCCGAGCCCACTCCCAACACCGAAGACAGGCGCAAAGAGTGTTCTTGGGACGACCTGGCCGCATGCCTCATCGCATGCCTCCTCGTTCTGTATATTCTGTTTCGTATACTGACCACTCCATGCACAACACCCACACAAGACACGCCGTTCTGTACGACCCCACTCGACCCGTTCGTCGCCGACATGGCGCTCGTCGACAAGCTTGCGGACATGCTCGAGGACCCGTCCCGTGGCCGTGTTGGGATTGTCCACGTGCTGAATGGCCTCCGCAAACCCGACCGCGCGGGCCTCATCCGCGACTACTGTCTGGTCTACAAGCACACCACGAGGACACCAGAATCCGTGCTGGAGAACGCGCTCCTCGATGACACCGGAGGACGCCTCTCGTACCTGGAGGCCGGCATTCCCGCCACTGCTCCGACGCGCCACTTGTACATGACTTCCAAGCGGCGCGCGCTGGGTAACACAAAGATAGAGTGACTCCTCTGGTCCGCATACAATCTCCATTAAAGAGCACGACAGAGCACACGCTGTTGCGCCAATCCTCACACCTCCATCGCGTGCATGGAATCCAAAGCGCCCGAGGGAACGGTACAGCCGGACGCGCCGTCGTCCCGCGTACAGAATGGAGCCGTGCTTGCGTGGAAGGCCGCGGGCCTGTCGATGGCCTGCTTTTCGGTGTACCACGGCCTTCCGGCCATGTGGCCTGTGATGCTCACGGGCGTGTCCATCTTCCTCGTGGGCCGTGCTGTAGGCCTCTGCCCGTTCTACCGCGATCGCTTCTACGAGCACACGTACGGGTTTGTGCTACCGTCACCGTTCTTCATCTACATGTTGATCTTGGCCCGCAACGCGCACACGTCAACAGGGGAGCAGGAGAAGTTCAAGGAGTGGTGTCTGCAATCACTCCAACCCGCCTTCGCATCGAATGCCAAGTCCGTGTGCGACTATGTCATGTCCGTACACGACAAGAGCGAGTTCGCCGGGCGATGCGCGCTTCTTCCACGAGCCGGCTGCCATCTCCCAACGGACACGCCCCTCACGTGTGTTGGACTACTTGCTGCTGCGGTCGAGGAGCGTCAGCACAACGTGGAATACGCTGGGGCGGGCTTTACTCTCAAACTGTTTGTGTGTCTGATCATCGTCTCTGGCCTGGGTGCACTCACGACCCTCGTGGAGCGGCGCCTCCACGCCGAATCCAAGCCGAAGGAGCATGCAGCTTGATGTCATCCTTTATTGAATAGCCGGTTGACGTCGGACTGTGTATAGCGCGCAGTATAAGTGGGCGCAGACGGCGGGGGTGGTGCCATGCGCACAGGTCTTGGTTGGGGACGGAATGTGCGCCAGTTTCGACGCGGACGTGGTGCGCCCAGCACGTAGAGCGAGTCGGCGTCGCACGCATAGACCAGCTGCTGCGCCGCGCGTACAGTGGTGCCCTCGAGCGGCACGTAGGCGCCACCGGCGTATCCGTGCATCGGCCGCGTGTCCACGCCAAGGCTGGCGCGTACTGCGTCTGCCACGTTGGCGTCGAGGCTGGACGTGTTCACGACCTCGCGTCGCAGCTCGGCGGACGCATCCAACCCCACGTCCACCAGCGCGCGGCCACGTCGTTTGTACCGTACCACCAACTGCTCGCGTGTCTGGGGACTGTGGTCGGCAGGTACGCCGATGCGCGTCCGGCACAGGGGGCACAGCGGCGAGCGTCGTAGCGCCTCCTCGAGGTAGGCGCGCTCGCACACGGTGGCACAGCACGGGGTCGCCGCCGGCTCGTGCACCTCCTCCAGGCTCAGCGGACACGTACGCGACTCGGACATTGGGCACTCGGAGCAGTGCGTGCACGTCCGACCTATATAGGGAGCGGGGCCACACATTTTCAAATGGAAACCAAGAGCGCAGAAGTGCACACCGCGCCCTCGGCGCCCCTCGTCGCGGACGTTGCCACGGCCTCGGAGGGCCAGCCCCTGCTTGCCACCCCACCGGCAGAGAAGGGTCTTCCGCCCTGGCAGCCGGGCCAGAAGAGCCGACTGGCCGTGTGGACCACGGTGGCGGCACTCATCACAGTGTACGGTGTCTCCGACCCTGCCTCCAAGTGGCCCGCCCTGGTCGTGGGCGTGCTCATGCTGGCGGCGGCAATCTCCGTCGTCCCCGCGCGCTGCTTTGGAGGGTCCGCGTTAGTCATTGGATTCTTCACACTGATTGTGCTCGCGGTCTACGCGGTATTCGCGCTTACGTCGAGCACGTCAACGAACAAGGCGGCCGAGTTTCTGGCCTGGTGTCCGACAGCCTGCAACGAGTCCGAGCCTTCGAATGTCACGACTCAGATTTGCAACGGTGTCCCCGGGCTCACCGAGTACAGACACGACCGGCTGGCGTTCTACTGCATGCTGCGCGTCATGAACGCGTGCCCAGACCCCGCCTCGGCACAAGCCGTGGCCATGGAGTGCCACTCGAAGGGCACCGATGCGATGGACGAGCGGCACAGCAACTGCCAGGAGACCGTGAGGGCAGTCCTCGAAACGGTCGTGTGGTGCATGACCACGGTCGCGTGCGCGTGCGCGTGCATGTGGATCCTGGACGAGGGCGCCGGCAACTGGTCCAAGTGGGCACGCAGCCTGGACGAGCGGCTCGGCGGCCGTCTCAGCCGCTGGTGCCGTTCTTGTTGCCGCACCGAGCCACCCATCGCTTCTGTCTAATACACCAACCTATGTACCGACGCGCACACAACTCCCACGACCATGAGTGGCCGCCAGAGACGCGCACGCACGGTGGCCTCGGTGCGCCGCGCACAGCAGCAGCTGACCTCGTACCGACCCGTGCCGCGGCACGTGCTGGCGCCGCCGTCGATGGTGCTAGACCGCGCGCGACAGCGACGCAACGACGAGGCGGCGCGCAGGGCACAGACGGCGCACGAATGGGTCGAGCACGTGCTGTGTGAGGAGCGCCTGGACGCTGCCTTTCTCCGGCACGTGGTGGCGGTCGTGCGGCACCTCGAGGAGGAGGCGGCGCCGCTGCCGCGGCCCTTCGTCCACCTGGCCTACGGTGGCGCCCAGGTCAACCTGCGCTGGGAAAACGGCTCGATGGCCTTCATGGAGCGCGGCACCGTCGTCGTGTCCGTGGTCGGCACCGGCCCCATGTGCACCGAGCAGCCCTTCACAGAGCCCTCCTTCCTCCGCTACGTCCGCAAAGCCGGCTTCATCTCACTTCCTTACGAATCCCACTGAATTTTCTTGCTCATAAAAATGGACACGTGGATCATCCATTCCGTGTGCACCGGCAAGCTCTCAGCCCATCACACACACTCAACGCACCACCGCCAATGACTGGATACGAGCACCCCACTGTGGCGCAGCTGCTGAAGCTCTTCAACAAGCACAACGGAGTCATGCATGAAGAGGTGGCCTCCGTGCTGGGCGTTCTTGTGGCTTTCACCAAGGACCCCGTGCTCATCAAGGACCTGCACGAGCCGTGGATACGAGTCCATTCGAACGAGTCTTCGTGCGAACCCTGTGAATCCATCCGAGACGCAAAGAAACGCCACGTGCCTGGCTTGCTTGAGCTCTGCTTCTGGGACGGTGTATCCGTTCCCGTGCCCACTGTCACGGCCCGCATGCGGACTCCCTACGCTCCCGAATCTGTGTACCGCTGCAGAGGTCTCTACCATCTGCGTGCCTACTGCATGGCGTTCGAGTTGGCAGTCGCGTCCGGCGCAGAAGACCCCGACTCGCTCTTCGAGCGCGCCCAGGCACTGGTCTCGCTCGAGCACCAGCCGTTCAGTGCCGACATGGGACCCCACGTCCGTGCCTACCAGGCCCAGCTGAAGGCTGGGTTTTCGAGGCGCTTCCCGCACCTGCGCTGGGCGCCGTACACGACGATGTACTGCGGCGCCAAGGCTGTGCTCGGCGAGGAAGCGCGTTTTCGTCAGGCAGACGATGACGCGCGCGCCGCCGCCTTTGAACCCGCTCAAGAACAACCTTGATAAAGCCCTTGTGTATGTGGCACACACGCCTCTTGCATGCGCATGACCACCGAGCGATGCCCAGCCTCCGCGTCGCTGTCGTTGTCCTCGTCTCGCTGCTCTGCGCCTCGCGCGTCTCGGCCGCCACCGCGGCACCCACATCCGTGCCCACCGCCATTCCCTCGGCCGTGCCGACCGCCGTGCCCTCTGCCGTCCCGAGCGCCGCGCCCACCGCTGCGCCCTCCACCGCCACGCCCAGCGCAGTGCCCAGTGCTGCGCCGACGGCGGCGCCCACCTACACGCCCTGCTTGGTGGGCCGCTACATGAACATCACCAACACGACCTGCATCCCGTGTGCCGTCGGCACCTACACCAACACCACGTCGGCCACCATCTGCACCGAGTGCGCCGCGGGCTACTTTGCCGCCAGCACGGGCACCAGCGCGTGCACGCTCTGCGGCGCCGGCTCGTACACCGTCAATGCCACCGGCGCCAGCGCCTGCAGCGGCTGCGTCGCCGGCAAGTACAATGACGGCACACTGACCACGTGCGCCGTCTGCGCGCTCGGCAAGTACGCCAGCGATGCCAACGCTTCAGAGTGCACGCCCGCCGCCGCCGGCTACTACATGAACATGACGGGGGCCAGCGCAGCGGCCGCGTGTGCAGCCGGCACGTTTGCCGCCGACACGGGCTCGAGCGCATGCACTGACTGCACGGGCGCTACCATCTCGGCCGCCGCCGCCGCGGTCTGCGTGCCCTGTCCGCTTGGCTACGACTCGCTCGACCACGTCTCGTGCGCGGTGTGTGGCACCGGTACCTCCTCGGGTGGAGTGCTGGGTGCGCACTGCACCCTGTGTGCGGGTGGCACGTATGGGCCGGCCACTGCGAACGCCGTCTGCCTGCCGTGTCCGGCGGGCACCTACTCGCCCGTGGGGGGCGGCGCCTCGACGTGCACCAACTGCTCAGCGGGCACCACCAGCGGCGAGCGCGCCACGTCGTGCGTGGCATCGACGGTGGCCAACCCCACCACGCCGCCCTCCGTGCCGGCCATCAAGCCCTCGGACGCCAGCGCGCCCACCGCCGTGAAGGAGTGGACGGCGCAGGTCAATGCGTCTGGATCATTGACCTTCTACACGGCGTCCGACATGACCAGCGGCGCCACCGGCGTAGACTTTTGGCTGCCGGTGCTTGTGAAGAACACGGGAGTCGCGCACGCAAACATCACCTACCGCCCGCTGACGGGCCACGAGGTGCAGCGCCTGCTCGGCGAGCTGGGATGCTACACGCCCGGGCTGCACGTCTACTCGGGCGCGGTGCTCGACCTGCCCCCCACCAGCACGTTCACGGCACGCATCGACTCGACGCCGCTGCTGCGTGTCACCCAGAGCCAGCGTCTGTACCGCTGCACCAACCGCGGCCTTACACCGCTGTCCGAGCCACTACCAGGCGGCTGCGGCGGTGACCTGCACAACGAGACCGGCGACCTGGTCACTGGCGCTGCTTGTGGCCGCGGTATCTTTGTCTGGGCCAGTTCGGAACAGTACCAGCTGATGTGCCGCGGCGAGACCTTTGGCTGCGGGTGCAATCACAACGACTCGTGGCGCAACGACTGGAGAGGCTACCTGTTCCTCGTAGCGTTCTCGTGCCTGACCTTGGCGGCTCTGATCAAGTTTGGTGGGCTTCTATTCGGGTTCATCAACCTCAAGGAGGACGGGGGCGTGTTTGCCGAATCGGACACGGAATGGGCCAGTGGATCCTCCGAGGGATGGGCTCTCTATGTCTGCGGAACGGGGCCTATAACGATCGTCTCGAACACCCTGCTCTACGTCGGGGCGGTCGTGTTCATCACAGCCGTGCTCGTCGTCGATGCCAACGACCTCGACCCATACACCGACCCTGGCGGAAGGGATCCCCAGGGCGCGCGTACGTTCTACGCCTACTTTGTCGGCAACCAGGCAGCGTACACGGGCATCTATGCCGCGGCGTTCGCGTTCATCCTCATGGATCTTGGCGGTATCACTGGGTGGCTGTCTAGGAAGGACTCGTCCGTGTCCAAGTTCACCAAGTCGGTCTTTGTCACGGCTCAGGCCCTGACTCTGGCAATCGGACTCGTGTTGATTGTGCCACTCTACTACCAATCGCCGCTCCCGTATGCATGGCTGATTCCCTTCTTTGCCATTGTTGGGAGCGTACTGGCGCGAGCCCTCGCCGCCTTCTCTGCTCTGTGCTGGGACAGCGGAAGCGGCAGCAGGAAGAATGAGAATGCCATGGCGTTCTTCCAGCTCTGTCTCATCGCCATCTACGCCTACAGTGCCTGGGCGCTCCTCCTGCGGCCCTGTGCCCGCGTGTTCAAGTTCCCGCACTATGCATTCTGAGTCACTTTGTGTCGCTGTAATACAAGCCGGTCTGATGTCTATGAGCTGGGCAACCATGCCACACGGATGTTCATGCGACCTGGTGCGTCTGGCACCCGGATGCAGAGGTAGGCGGCCTGTGTGCCGTCGTCCTCGGATACGATCAGCCGCAGCGGCACCAGCACGCCGCTGGTGTGACGCCGGATCAGTGCGGCGGCCTGCTCAATGTCTTCGTTGGGCCACTCGAGGCCCGGCATGATCTCGAACGGCCCGTCGTCGCGCGCCTCGGGCCGCAGGTGCAGGCGGTCCTCGATCTCGGCGCGCGCCATCCGCAGCGTCTGCTCCAGCGGCGACCCCGGCTTGAGCCGCTTGAGCCACGTGCCCTCGTGCACGGCGTCCTCGCCGTCCGGGAACTCGAGCTCCACCGTCGCCGTCGCGCCCTTCTCAAACACCGGCAATAGCTTTTCCACGTCCACGCGGTACTCTGCCATGCACAGGGGACGGAGGCGCTGGACGAGTGAGGTGGCCCGAGGCGGTTGCCAGCCATGGTCATCAATAGCAGCGTGGACGTAGGCGTATCCCTCACAAAAATTAGCCAGGTGATGGCAAGACGAGGTGGGGCACCAAGCGCGCAGTGGTCCGACGCCCCTGTGTAGACGGAGCACACACGGACCGTGGCGCGCGTCCTCTAATGGCCATACGCGCCGCGATCGAGACATACAAGTACGACGAGCGTCCTGTCACTACAATCCTCGCCGCCACGTTCAAGACCGCGTTCGCCGACGAAGCCCTCGAGAAGAAGGAGAGGGACCGGCGGCGCGGACGACTGCACGCAGCCCTCCGAAGTGCATTCGAAACCCGCATCAACCAGCAGGTCACCGTCGGGAACGGGCACCTTGTCACTATGCGCTTCGAGCCGGCCTCCACCAGGCCGACGTACTTTTGGTCCAGGTCTGGGTACAGTGACCAGCTCAAGGCTGCCGCGATGAAGGAGATGGTCAAGCAGCTCAACGACGGCTGGGCAGCCCAGATCCGCGCCAACCGAGGTGCCATCATCACGGTCGCGGGTGTCGACTGTCCAGGACCGTGGCAGACCGTGTCGGTCAACTTCCTGCTCTCCAGTCCGTTGGACTACCTCGACGTGAATGTCGCGCGCACAGCCACAGGGAGTCAACAGGCACACGAAGAGGACGACAGCGAGCACTCAGAGGAAGAGGAAGGGTCGGCAGACGACTCGCGCTCTGGTCAGGTGCGCGTCGAGCTGGACGGTGGCCAAGCGTTCTACGTGACCGAGCAAGCGGCTGCGTGGCTGCGCAGCGCCATCCGATCCCACGGCGACGAGGACCAGCACATGGAATGAGCCCTGATTCTCTATAAAGCCGTACACGTATGCACAACCCAGCCGTGCATTCCACCATGGCAACCCGTCGCCGCCGTCCACCCGTCGCTGTGGCTCTCCGTGATGACGAGGAAGAGGGCGACCTGCCGCTGGTGCCACGAAGCGCCAACGCCAACGCCGGGCTGTCGGTAGGCCACCCGATCGACCCACGTGTGCCGGTGCGCAGCGGCGTTCGCTCGGCGGCCCTCAGTGCCGCTGTGCTCTTTGGCCTCCTGCCGCTCCTCGGCGGCCTGGTGGGCTGCTTTATTCTGTGGCTACGTGGCCTGGGCGCAAGACCCATTGTCAACCTGCTGTACAGCGCGTGGAACACGCATGTGTACGTCAGTCAGGGTGTGCGCCTGATCGGCTACGCCGCCGCCGGCTTGTGGTGCAACTCGTTCTTCTACCTGCCCCTGGGCATCTTTCTCCACAGTGTGCGCGACTTTTTCCACCGGATTGACAGGCACGCGCGCTCGCCCGTCACGCTCGCCATCAAGTGGACCGAGACGGTGGCCCTCGTGTTTGGCTGGACGCTCGTCCTCGTGTTTGTCTACGACGCCTTCCGCTACGGCGTCAACCCGCGCAAGCCCCTCCTGCGCCTGGGGCGCCGCCTCTACCGGGACGCCTACCGCCTCGTGCGCTGCCAGCGGGCCAGTGGCGGCCGCGTGGTCTGCGTCCTGGTCCAGGCACCGACTCCCGCGTGACGTCGCACATAAAGCACGCGTTGCCCCATGTTGCACCTCGTTGCGTGACAAGGCACAAGGGCACCATGTTTGAGCACGCCTCGCCGTTCGCGGAGGCCCTGCTTGGCTTCCTGGCAGGACCCAAGGGCGGCGACTTTGTCAAGCTATTGCTCGGCCAGGCGGCGCTCGAGCACCTTGCGCGTGTCCATGGTCTAGCAGGCACAACCGGGGACGCGCGCTCTGTCATCGAGGACGCCACCGTGCGCGCCAAACACCTGGTCGAACGCACGAAGGACCTGGGCACGTCCAGTGAGCGCGACCTGGTGCTCCGCTGCCTGGACGGGGATCGCCAGCCGCTGTGCCTCCTGGGCTCGGCGCTGCTCGATCTGTGCCGTGTGCACGGCGACGAGGCGCTGCATGCCGCCGTCGGCGTCGCTGCGCGCCTGTGCCTTCCCCTCGAAACCACGGAGGATGTCCTGCCACTGGCACGCCTGACGGCACACGGGCATGTCTTTGTGGACCGAGACGGCCTCGTGCTAGTGCCGTGCCTCAGCGACCGCGTGGCCGTGCCTGAAGAAGCAGAGGCGCTACTACCGTCGCCGCTGAAGAACCGAAAAGGAATCCGAGTCGGGACCCTCCACGCGTGTCCCTGTCTCGCCTTCCTCCACGTCAAGCCTGGCGTGGCGGCGGTGGTGCTGACCATACCCAACGTGCGAGCCGGCGTGCTGCGCCTGTTCCGCCTGTTTGAGCTCTACTGCGCGCGCGGCCTGCGCATGATGTGCACCGCCGAAACCGAGGTCGTGGACGCATGGACGTTTCAGTCGGACGAACTGCACGTGTCGCCGCGCGCGCTGCGTGTGCACGACCTCGTCGCAGGCCATGTGCCCGCAGCGGGGCCTTCGATGGACCCCGGCCTCCAGTCGGAACTCGAGCGCATCAACGCGGCCTTTGTGGCCGGTGCCCTGCGAGACCTCGCACGCATCTCGTCGATCGCCGCGTCCCGGGACGGCCTTGCTGGTCTGGCAGACAAGCTGACAGCGGACGCGAACGGACACCGCCTCCGGGAACTCGTGCGCGCCGAGGCCCAAAAGCTCGAGCAATAAAGACCCCAGTTTACTGGTCCACGTGTCCAGGCAGCATCGGGTCGGCAGCCGCATAGCGTCAAGGTCATGGCGGGTGCAGTCCTTGCCCCATGTGGATACTGGTCGCTCGACCAGTATCCCTCCCCCTGGATGGAGGAGGCGTGCCAGGTGTACGGGCGCGGCATGCCATTCGACACGCTGCTTGAAGAGCCACTGAAGGAGAACGTGAGCCGACTGAGCAAGCTCTCGGAGGGCGACACGCTCGAAGACTTTCGGCCCATGTCTCCGCCGCCGGTCGACCTGCTCCAGGCGCGCTGTCCACAGGGCCTGCCGCCACCGCTGGCCACGACACTGCCGAGCGAAGCACTGCCCACCATCGTGCGCCGCGCGCGCCCCTTGGAGGGGCAGCACTACTCGGAGGAACGATACAAGAAGGCGGTCAAGCGGTATCAGATCTGGCGCACGCGTGCCATCCCCGCCTGTGCCCCGGTCCGCTACACCAATCGTCGCAACCACGCCATCCAGCGACCACGCCACCGCGGCAAGTTCTTGCCTGCAGCCGAATGAATTGGCCAATACATGGACACGCGTCGTACCTTCCATATGGCCTCGTGCAGACCTGCAGTTGGATCGCACACTTTCATCGCATCGCGGCACATGCGCATAGGACTTGGCACGGACGCGGGCACCTTCCAGGAATGGATGTTTGATGTGGACTGTCCGGTTGACCAGTGGCCACGCGTCCGCCAGGAGCTCTGCGTCGCGGTCGACAAGCTCATCAACAGGCAACTGGACGCGGTTGACGCTGCTCCTCCTGGAGCGACCTGCTACAGCGTCCAGGACTACGCCTTCAGTGGACAGAGCTTCTTCGAAGGAGGCGGCCTGTCTGTCCGCGTCCAGCACTACCGCTCGCATGACGGTCCCACGCGTTGCACGGTGCAACGTGCCTACGCAGTCCAGAACCCTCGCTGGAAGGATAACTGGAAGAAGCCGTTCGCCGAGGTCGAGCCAGGGGAGCTCATGCAGATCCGCAGGGCCATGATTGACCAGATCCGCAACGCCAAGTACGAAGAACAGGGGAAACTCCTTACCCAACCGGTGAACTTGGAGGCCGTGGAGCCCGCAGACCTTCCGTTTGTGCGCACGCCCAAGCGCGAATGAAATCCCGTCCTTGTCCTTTATGTGAGCCTGGCTGTCGATGACACACACCCATAGGCATGAAGTGGGACCGAGCTGCCAATCGCGCCAACCTGGCGGCGGGCGTGTTCCACGTGGCGCAGACGGCGGCGCTCGTGGCGCTCCTGCTCACCGAGTTCCGCGGCGACGGCTGGTGGCCGCTGTACATTGACGGGGAGCGCTACACCTACCGCGCCGCCTGGCTGCTGCCCGCCTTCACGGGCCTCTCGGGCGCCGCGGCGCTCTACCTGGCCTGGCGCCCGCCCGCCGGACTGGTCAACACGCCGCTGTGGATCGAGTACAGCATCAGCAGCGGACTGATGCTCTGGGTGGTGTGCACGCTCTGCGGCATCGACGCGCTCTGGAAGCTGCTGCTCGTGGCGCTCGCCAACGCAGCCATGATGGCCACCGGCTACCTTGCCGAGCGCGCCGTCGAGGATGCGACACAGTACCAGATGGTCCAAGGCGTGCCGCCCGCGCCGCGCGCCGCGGTGGCCTGGTTCTCCGTCGGCTCGGCGATCTTTGTGGCCATTTTCGTGCCCATCTGGGTCTACTTTTACCAGCGCGTCGAGAACGCCCCACGCGCCGTCTACGTCATCATCATCGTCATCACCTTCATGTATGCGCTCTTTGGCGTCAACGCCGCCTTCTATCTCTTCGTGCGGGACTCCAAGGCCAGGACCCAGACGGCACGCTTTGACAGGGCACGGTTTGTGTACGCGTTGCTCAGCTTTTCGGTCAAGAGCTTCCTAGCGTGGTTTGTGCTGTTTGGGGCACTGCGCGCCCCGAATTCACAATAAAAGGCACACACACAATGCCAAACCCCCAGCAGTTCGAAAACGTCCATTTGCCTGCACTGTTCAAGCAGGACCTCTCCGAAGTCCGGCGCGTGGCCCAATTTTCACGACCCGTTGAAGACGTGACCCAATGTCCGCTCAAGGCACTCACATCCCATCCAGAGTCCTGGAAGGCTCCCGTGGACGAGGTGGACACGTGCGTCGCGGTCGAGGGCGGCGGATTCGTCTGTGGTTTCTGTCGGAGAGCCGAGTCCTGGCACAGAAAGAGAGCCATTGCTGTATACCTCCAGCCACCGGGACTGGAGCAGCTCGTCGACACATACATCGACAACACCTTCCATCCGCATCACCTGGTTCGCGATGCGGAAGGCCGTATCCTCTGGGACGCCCTCGAGGCGCCCAGAACCTACCGCTACGGCTCCCGCTTCGAGCTCAGGTCTGCCACGGGGGCATTCCTGCCGATAGCAATGGCTCCAACCATGATCTGGTCGCGCGTGCACCAAGGGATCGTCTGCTGCCTCACCGACAGCAAGACCTTGTTCTACTCGGGAGGCGAGGAAGATGGTCCCTTTTGGGTGCACGCCATGCAGGCCATGGGTTTCCTATGGGAAGAGCTGCACGCCGACTCACAGCCACTGGAACACGACACATTCGCCCTTCGCTGTGAAGGCGGTGGGACGGCAATGTTCAAGGTCGAGAGCAGAACCGCGTTCCAGAACGGGGGACGGATCAAGTTTTCCCCGCACCGTGTGCTGCGCGTCCCGAAGGATCTCCTCGTGGATCCAGGCGACGGGCCGGGCGCACGCGTATGGGTAATCCTGCGCGTCGCAATGTTTCGCATGCGCTCCCTCGGACCCATGCTTGAACGCTCGCACGGGTCGTACCACATCGGCTGCGTGGACATGGGCGACAAGTCTCCCTACGCACTTGTCATGCACAGGGACTGTGCACTCATGCTCCACGCACACCATCGAGTACTCTCCTTCCATTGGGATCTCCCGTAGTTGTTGTGAATGCCAGTGTAAATTGTACACGTGGCTTCGTCTTGTAAACAGTCATGTCTGTCACAATGCCAAAGCGCAAGGCACCCGCGCCGTGGACCAAGCGCGGTCCGCGCCGTGACGGTTACACTCCGAGCGTCGAAAAGGTCGAGCGCGCCCTGCGGGACGGGGACGTCGACGTGGTCACACAAATCGTGAGGCATTCCGACTGGAGCTGGAAGGTGGTCCCACGCACCACACGCAAACGCTTCTGGCGAATCTACAAGAACAACCCAGTGAAAGGCATGCTCATTGCGCTCAACAAACCCTGGGAGGACCTTGACGTGGATGGGTGCGCTCGGGGCTGCTCGCCCCTGCATGCTTGCCACGGAGTCATCTTCCCCGATCACGCAGTGGAGGAGGCTTTGCTATTGGAAACGCAAGACTACCGCTGGAGTTTCTTGGATGGGTTCCGCTGCCTGACCCGTCACGGCGAGTACCGAACTGCACGTCGCGCCCTCTCAACGATGTTCGTCTATGAAACAGAATGGGCATGGCATACCGCCTGTGCCGAAGGTCGGTGCGACGAGTTCTTTGACCACATCGTACGCCCCACTGTGGAGAGCCTTGTCCCTGGGTCTCAGGAATGGAAAACCAGTGACGAGCGACGCAAGATGATATACTCCTGCGTGGCGTGCACACACGTGGATCAAAGTGCAGACCGCGCTGCTCTGATCGTGGATCACTGGAGGAAGGACGAGGTCAAGGACCTCGTGCGCGGATTCACGGGTTTCTTGGGATGCTTTGAGTCCACACGCAAAGAACAGATCTACAGGATGTCTAGGTTCCTTTGCATTCTGCACGAGAAAGGTGCCGATCTGAATGGCGTCTTTGGCATCTGTGGCCCCTCGTGCCCCCACCTGCATGTGATTTCCATGCAAGCGCGCATGGTTGCGTGGGAAGCCATCGACTGGTGCAAGCGCTGGTTCCGCTGCACCGTGGTGTGCCACGTCGAGACCGTACTTGACACCGAGGGCGTGCCCGAGCTCGTGGCCGCGTACGCGCACACCCCCTTTGACAGCGCATTTGAAGAACAGGCGCATGATGAACAAAGTCGTATGTAGATTGTTTGTTTCAATCACTGTCGTCCATCCATGTCGTGCGACAGTACCGACCCGGCCCTGCTCGCGCGCGACTCCCGCTTCTTGTATGACACGGACCTCGAGCGTTTCACCACCTGGTTTATGAGCCTGACGCTGCTGATCGTACTGCTGGCGTGGACACAGTACAGCAGCTGGCACTGCGAGTTCAAGTGGGGCGTGAAGGCGTCTCGCTCTGCCGCCTTTATCGCATCCTGTCTCTACCCCATCGCCCGCGCCATGTACATCTCGGTGCCGTGGGAGACCGACCTGGGCTCGGCCGCCGCCTCCTCCAACCTCGTCTTCTCGCTCGCGGCCGGAGCATTCGCCATCTTTGACTCGGCGCTGGCGCTCTCGTTCGTGCTGTGCCCGACGCGCATGGGAGAACTCGTGGGCGACGTGGACGACACTGAGCTCAAGTCGCTCACCGACGCCGCCGCCAAGGGCAAGCCGCTCAACACCCTGCCGTCGCCACTCAGCGGCGCCAGCTTCCTGTGCAACGTGCTGTTCAAGTCCTGCTTCATGGTCTCCATGGCGCTCGACATTCACGTGCGCTGCGGCGTCGTCGTGTCGGCGCTCGGGTGGCTGGCCTGGGTCGGCTGTGTGCTGCTGTGGCTGCGCTCGTTCATGGGGTCGCTGTCGTTTGCGCCGCGCCGCCCGCGCCACGGCGACTCGACGGCACCCAAGTCCAGGGGCCGCACCCCGTGCATCAGCTTCACCACCAACGCCGTCCTCGCCGCCATCATCACCGCGCTCTTTGTGCCTGTGCTCATACTCAGACCCTTTTCGGGCTACTAATGAAAAACAGAGTTTCGCATGCCCGAGTCCGCTTCGCTTGCGCCCGAGTACGTGTCGTGCGCCGACCCGCACGGCCCGGTGATGGACGCGGCTGCGTTCTGGCACGACCACGACGACGCCGACCCGCGGGCGCTGGCCACGTTTGCGCGCACGTGGGTGTGCATCGCCACGCTGCGCCGCCGCCAGCGCTTCCTGCTCGAGCGCGCAGCCGCGTGGCTGGCCTCTGTGCACGCCGACTGGTGCGTGGCCACGCGCGTCTACTCGGGCCTCCGCCTGCTGGTGATGCAGTGCACCCCGGGCAGAGAAAAGTACGCACGTCGGCAGCTCCGCGAGGTCAGCGACGTGTACGGCGGGTACATGACCCACGACGGTCTGGGGAACCGCCTCCGTCCCTGCATCCACGTGCGCATCAGCCACCAGGCACCCTCCCGGCCACCGCCACCTCCCACCACGCCCCCACCGAGAATAAACGAGTCGCCCTCCTAGAAGCACAACCTTGTACTGTTTAGTTTCATTGCCAGTCCGCGTTTTCCATCTCCGCCAAGGATATTGCCAGGGCTGCGTCCAACTCCACCTGGTCGGTGGGTTCGGGTCCGGGCATTTGTCCTCCCATGATCTGGTCCAGCGACAGGCCTCTGGTTCGAAGGACCATTTCAATGGCTTCGTCACCCGGCAAGTGCTCGAATGAAATAAACCTTGTCATGGCCTCTTCCGGACTCATGCCATGCCCCATGAGTGTTGCCACGGCCTCGTCTCGCCTCTTCTGCGTCCTTACTGCATTCAAGTGGCGCATGATCTCGTCCGCGGTAGCAGGGTCCATTCCCACCCTGGCTCTCGCTTCTCTTGTGCGCTGCTCCTCCAATCGTGCGCGCTCCTCCGCTTCGAGCCGCCGTGCTCTCATATCGGCTTCCAACTCCTCTCTGGTAGGCCTTGCGGATTCCCATTCTGCGTCTTCCTCAGCGGTTCGAGGTTGATCCCCCCAGTCGTCCCAGCTCAGGGTAACTTCTTCGACTTCCTCGACGACAGCATCGACAGCGTCTTCGACCCTTCTGTCCTTGGGCTCGACCTCGAGAGGTGGCGCATGGCTTTCGCTCCTCGGCTTGACTACGTTCTCCGGCTGGACGGGCTTCTTCTCCTTCTGTAGATGCCATCCAGACTTGAACTCGTGGATGAGGTCCAGGACATCGATACCGGGCTTGAAGGGCGCTCCGTTGACGTCGTACATCAACTCTTCGTACACGGCTGCGTAGGCGGGTGGAGAGTCTTGACTGGGAGGCTGGAGACTGGAGCTGCAGCACATTTCGACGTGGGCGCGCACCACGCGGTCCCACGCGTCACGCGCCGCGTTGCGCTGGCAGATGGCAATCACGCGCCTCGCGTGCAACAGCTTGTGCTCGTCGCGCTCGATGTGCGTCAGTCGGCTGGCCAGATCGCGAACGGTGCTCTCGGGAACCCCTGCATGATTCAGGACTTCTTGGGCGTACTTGGAGGCAAAGACAAACAGGCAGCCGCTGCGAGGGCGCAGGGTGCCGTCTCGGTCGCCGGGCTGCTGCATGAGCCCTGGGTAGACACGCAAACCGACGGCCTGCCTCGCACTTTCGCTGAGATTTGAGACCATCTCCTGGAGCGAGTAGCCGATGCAGCTGATGCGCATGAGCTGCCCCGTGAGGGCGCGTGCGACCGCTTGGGTGAGGTCGTCGGCCAGCATCGCGAGGCGCTCGATCGCAGACCTGTTCATCTCTGGCGGCTCGGGTTTCCACTGGTGCAGTTTGCCGTTCTTGTCATAGTATCGGCCGCTGTCGTCCATCTTGAGCGCCCCAAAGTAGTTACTCCCCAGCTGAATGGCCAGACTCTCGCCCTTGGTACGCGTTGTGTCCATGGTGCTCTGGTCTTCGACGTGGAACTTCTCCAGGTCGGCAAACAGAAGATCCGCAAACGCGACTAGCTCCGCGCGCATGTCTTTCAGCGCAGCTTCCAATTTTCTGGATAGATTGTAGAGGTCAATCTTGGCCTTGTTCCTTCTGGTCCGGAGTGCTGGGGCTTCCTCCAGAACATGTCCCTCGGGGCCGCATTCCAGTATAGTCTTGATCTCCCGATCGGCCTGCTCGACGATGGTCTCCACCCCCAGCGTGTGGGCGGTCTTGCTCTCGACACGACACGTTGGCTCTTGTACCGGTGGCACGCCGGCATTTGTGTCAATGCGTGTGCACTGGACGTGGACCAGCTTGGTCAGGACGGCAACTGCGCGCTCCGCGATGCGCTTGTAGGCATGCACGGGACTTTCTGCAATCGGCGCACGGAGCACCGAAGCGGGTTCGTACGAGTGCGCCTTGGTCTGGACGAAGTCAATGTCCATCAGCGCACACGAAACCGCGACGCGACGTTGCGCAGCCGCCAGTGTCGCCGCCAAGTTGGCGACAATGCGCGCATAGTTGGATATGAACGACGAGCGCATGCGCGCGTGGGTGTCGATCAGGTTCTGGAGAGCGGGGGTGATCTCTGTTGGTCGGGTTGCAGGCGCGAGCAGCGTGGTGATGAACCGCTGCTCAGGCGAACCACCGCCTATGACGACCCCGACGTTCAGCATGTCTCGTCCTCTTTGTTTTTTCTCAGTCTCTTCCAGCTCTTTCAGGACTTTGTCGATCTCTGGGATGGAATGGGCAAGTTCCGAGGGATCCCTGTGGGGCCGCGCCCGCATTGCCGGCGGCACCGGCTCAGGGGGCTTGGCTGGAGGCCCCCGTGCCGCAAGTTCGTATCCCCTCATGTATGTGTCTGCGTCGCCTGAGCGCCTTGGGCGAGATGCAGGTTCACCGTCCGACGGTTCCTCCCCGCCAAACCGCCTTTTGGGTGCATCAGGTTCTTTGCTGAACTTGGACATCGGTACCGTGTCCCCTCGCAGCAATGACCAGTCTGTGTGTGCAACATACCACCCCTATCTGATCCACATGGAATGGTGCGTCCACGTGGACATTGCGTTTCGCGCACGGACGGACGAGCCGGTAGGCTGGACGGCCGAGGCGTACGTGCTGCACTACCGTGTGCCCGCGGACGGCCACCCTGTATCTACGTGCGTTTGAGCAGCCAGTTGCTCTCGCTGTCGCCCCTTCCCTCCGCCGTGCTCTAGCAAACGGCCAGACTTCCTGGCAGGCCGTGCTTTAATACAAAACCAATCTTAACGGAACGATTCCTGCAATTCAAGGGCCAGAGCCGCGGCATCGTCTTCATCTTCCCTGGTCCGTCGTTTGCTCGGGGCTGCTTCTTCCGCGACACGCTCCACGATCGCTTTGGCCCTCTTGTCGCCGGGCTCGACCTGGAGACGGCTGGCCGAACCGACGCGTTCGCGTTTGACCCGCGTCTCCGGGGCGCGCGTCTTCTGCGCGACGCGCAAGGCCGAGTGCCACTCCGTGGTGAATGCGTTCAGCAGACCGAGGATGTCGACTCCGTTGTCAAAGGGCTGTCCGTCGACCTTGAATGCGAGCTCCTCATACACCGCCTTGTAGGCGGACGGCGCGTCGTCGCTGGGCGGGTCAAACTGGGCGCTGCAGCACATCTCGACGTGTGCGCGCACCACGCTGTTCCATGCGTCGCGTGCCGCGTCGCGTTGACACATGGCGATCACGCGGCGCGCGTGCGACTCGCGCTGCGCCTCGTCGTCAATGTATGAAAGCCGACTGGCCAGCTCGCGGACGGTCGACGCGCTGATGCCGGCATAGTTGAGGATTTCGTCGATCGACCGCGACCCCAGCACAAAGATGCACCCCGTTCCCATCTGGCGGCCGTCTCCGGGTTGCTGCATCAGTCCCAGGTTGACCCGTATCCCGGCTGTACGGCGGGTATCCGCGTCGATGTGCGAGACCATCTCGCTGAGCGAGTATCCAATGCAGGCAAGGCGCATGAGCTCGCCGCTGAGTTCATGCGCAACCGCCGCCGTGAGCTCTTGTGCCAGCATCTGGAGGCGCGAGATCACAGACCACACATCATCGGCGCGGAGGTCGATCTCACTCCCGTATGACGCCCGCCGGACGCCGATGTAGTTCATCTGGAGCTGCGAAGCGAGACTCTCCCCCTTGGTAAGTCGCGTGCCCTTCGTTGACTCGTCCAAGACAAAAAAGTTCTCCAGGTCTTCAAAAAGAGCGTCGGCGCATGCTGCAAGCTCTTCCGCGGCTTTTGGGATCATCGCCATGATTTTGCGTGAGTTCGAGAAAGTCGGCCTCAGACTCGTGAGTTGGTCCTTGGACAATCTCGCTCCCATGTTTTCAGCTCGGAGCTTGCGGCCGGCTTCCAGAAGCTTCCCAACAGCCAGATCGGCCTCGGCGATGACGCCCTCCTCCCAGAGGTTGCTTGTGGAGGGCATGAGAGGGCAAGCTGGCTTTGCCACTGGCGGCTGGAGTGCCCCCGTATCGACGCGGGTGCATTGCACGCGAACGAGCTTGGAGACGACTTCGATTGCGCGCACGGCGACGCGGTCGTACACGGCAGGAGGGCGATCTCCGATGGGTGCGCGCGGCAGGCTGGTGTACATGCGTCCCTCGGCCCCAATAGCGGTTTGGATGTCTACCGACGCACACTCGAATGCCACCAGCCGCTGGGCGGTCAGGAGGGTCGCCCCGAGGTTGGCGATAACTCGCGCGTACTTGGAGATAAACGAGGAACGCATGCGCGCGTGCATGTTCAGAAGAGCCATGGTAGTATCGTTCATCCTTTTGGGACGCTCCAGGGGCGCGAGCAGTCTGCTGATGTACATGTACTCCAATGTCTCTCCCGCCGCAGCCCGTACGTCCTCAAGCTTTTCCTCTGGGGATTTCCCACGGCTCCCAAGCTCCTCAAGCCTCTGAAGGACATGGACAATGCCGGGAATGGCTTCTGCGATCAGAGAAGGCCTGGGATTCTCGGTTATGGATGCAAGGGCTCTCGCAGCAACTCCTGGGCCAAGTTGGGACGGGCGCTTGGGAGGGATTGCCCGTGCGGATGTCAGGTACCATTGACCGTCTGTACTCTCGCGACGACCTGGACGCAAGTCCTCGTCGCTGTCTGATCTGGGCCGGCGCTTCGAACCCTCGCCCGGCACCAACGACATTCCGGATAATAGCACGGACGTATCATGCGCGTCTGCCACATACCACTCCTATGTGATGAACGTGGTCCACCATGCCTATGCACAGGACACGTGTCCATGGACATTGCGTTTCACGCACGGACTGGCGAGCCCGTCGGCTGGACGGCCGAGGCGTACGTGCTGCACTGCCGCGTGCTCCGCTCGCCCGCAGACGGCCTCTGCACCTGGTTTTTGATCTTGGAGGAGTGTACGCGCCACGCCGAGTCCGGGTGCGAGCCGTGCGTGGCGCCCATTGCCATCCCCGTCGGTGCCGTCGGCTCTGCTCTCGCGGCGCCCGTCCTCTGCGTCTCTGGCACGCGCGACCGCCCACACACGCTGCACGCGCTGCTGGGCTGCGTGCGGGCCGACGGAACGGCGCGCGCCTGTGAGACCGCCACGCTCACCCTGGCCCCGCTCCGCGGCGTGCTGCCCGAACCGCTCCTCGTGTCCACTGGCGCACGCCTCGAGCTCGAGGTGCTGCGCATCGAGCCGCTCGAGCCGCCGTGCATGGCGCACACACTGGCCATCGCCGCGCGCGCCGGCTGGACCGCTGAAGTGGTCGAATCTCCAGGACCCAGCACACTCGGCGTCCGCCCTACCGATGGCCACTGCACCTGCGCGTGGTACCACCTCGACGACCTACCTGCCGTGCCGCCCCTCGACCTGGTGCCAAGTGGCGCCACGCGCACACGCGTCGACGAGGCGCGCCGTCTCCTGGAAGCCCGCGCCGTGGCGCGCCCCGCTCTGCCGCTGGGCGACCTGGCACAGCGCCTGGGCCACGTGGCCGTGCAGGCCGCCGGCCTACTCGGCACGCCGGACGTGCGTGTGCACCTGCACACCGACCAGGTGACCTGCCCGCCGCGCCGCCTGTGCGTGCCGCTCGGCGGCAAGCGGCGCGCCACGCCAGTGGTCAGTCTGGCGACGGCGCGCGCCTCGGTCGCCAAGCGCCTCGCCGAGCTCACCGAGCACAACGTGGTGCTGGAGCGCGCAGCGCCCGACGCACCCCAGTGCCTTGTCTTCCGCTACGCACACGCCGCGCAGCAGGACTCACTGACAGGCCTCCCGGTCGCCTGTGTGGTGATGCACGTGTCGCCCGACGAGGACATCGACCACGGCGTCCAGGAGCCACGCACAGACGTGCTTGCGCCCACCGGGCTCTCGGTGCACCTGGATGCCCTCCTGCGACAGCAGACCCAGCGCGCAGACGTGCACACAGTCCTT
>JACCDG010483138.1_pt1 | contig 31036 bp, 23 predicted proteins | sample 7442471 | NCBI WGS metagenome assembly JACCDG01 (sample SAMN15323444, study PRJNA562643) | freshwater metagenome | isolation source: river surface water | place: USA:Blue River Watershed | collected 2017-08-17 | reverse complement strand
TGGTAGCCCACGGCGAGTGTGCACTTCGCGCGCGCCATCGCTTCGATCATCCGATCGCAATCTTCGGGTGAAGTGGCGAGCGGCTTCTCGACGAGCACGTGTTTCCCGGCGGCGGCAGCCGCGAGGGTCTGATCGACGTGGCAGTGGTGCGGTGTGGTCACCACGACGGCGTCGATGTCACGTCGACGCAGCAGCGCGGCGTCATCCGGCTCGTGAGCGATGCCGTAGAGTTCGGCGAGGCCGGGGGCGCGGGAGCCGCCGGTGACGGCGACGACCTCGGCGTTGGGGAGGCGACGGATCGCCTCGATGTGGGTGCGGCCCATGAAGCCGGAACCGAGAATGCCGAAACGAAGTTTGTTCATTGGGGTGGTGAGGGAAGGAAGCGGGAGCGGAAGGGCGGACAGAGTGGGGCGAGAGGCGCGCGTCAGACGCGACCGGTTGGCGTGGGGATGGGGACGTTCAGCTCGGTCGCGAGCGCGCTGAAACGCGTCCACAGCTTGACCGGGATCGGGATGCCCTCGCGCCGACGCTCCGCCTCGCGACGCCATTCGGGTTCGCCGGCGACAAGCACTTCGTCGTAGCCCAGCGCCGGCTCCGAGGCCTTCACCAGCCCGGCGAGTCGCTCCATCCGCGTCTCGAATTCACCCGGAGGCAGAAACCGTTTCGGGTCAATGGCGATGAACGTGTGGCTGATGCCGAGCGGGTCGCCGCCGGTCCGATAAACGGGGAGTTCGGTGGTCATGGCGCCGCCGCTGAGGCCGGAGCAGAGAATCTCAACCATCATCGCGAGCGCGGTGCCCTTGTAGCCGCCGATCGGGGTCGGCTTGCCCTGCTGAGCCGCCGCCGTGTCGGTGGTGGGCACTCCATCGGCATCGAGGAATCCCCAGTCGCGCGGAATGGTGGACTGATTGAGATTTGAGGCGTGGACCAGCTTGCCAAGCGCAACCGTGGTGGTGGCCATATCAAGCAGCCACTGGCCGCGACCGCCGGCCCCGGGCACGGCGACGCAGAGCGGGTTGGTTCCGAGGATCGGGGTACGTCCCTGCCATGGTGCAACGGCGGGGCAGGCATTGCTCATCACAATCGCGATGAAACCTTCGCGAGCGAGCTTCTCGCCCCACCACGCCCCGGCGCCAAAGTGGTTGGAGTGATTCGCAACGACGACGGCGACACCGAGCGCGCGGGCGATTCGGATCGCGTGGTCGGTGCAGCGGTCCGAGACGACCTGACCGAGACCGTTCTCGCCGTGGTAGCGCAGGCAAACCCCGTCCTCGCGCTCGACGTGTCCGCTCGCCGGCACGTTGATCCCACCCGCACGCAGCTGCTGGATGTAAGTCGTCAGCATCTGGATTCCGTGCGAATCGACACCGCGCAGATTGGCCGCGATGAGGGAATCCGCGACGACGCGGGCGTGGCTCTCCGGAGCACCCAGTGCCATCAGGAGGTCGCGGCCGATCGCCCGCAGCGAGTCAGCGGGAAAGACGAGGCTCAGGGGGGAAGCAGGAGTCGTCATGGCTGGGGAGCAGAGGCGGTGTTGGGGACGGGGGCAAATCGATAGGCGTAGAGATGGGCGTCCTGCAGCTCGAAGCGCAGCCGCACGGTCTGGCCGGCGAGCGCGGCGACGCGGGCTCCGGAAAGCCAGGTCACGGGCCGTTCGTGGGCGTCGCCGAACACCGGTGCGCAGTCTGCGAGGGCGAAACCGGGGATCGGCCGTCCCGCCTCGTTCTGGATTTCCACGCGAATGCCACCGGCCACCGAGCTGGCAAAGTTGAGGGTAAGCGTATCGCCGGAGAAGCGAATGGGCTTGGTCAGGAGTTCGCCGCCGGCCATCGGAGCCCACGCGGAGACGAAGCCGTCGAGTCGGAGGGTATAGCGTCGCAGCGCGCTGCCGCGCTCTGACCAGTACCCTTCGACCGCGTAAAAGGACAATTCGTTGGGAGCGCCCTCAAGCGGGGAGCGGGTCTCGACGACGTGCCACGCCACGTATTGGTTGCCGTAGTTCCACGTGCCAGGCCGCTCGATGCCCGGGGTCAGAAAGGCCTCGGTCCAACGCTTGAAGTGCACCCCGTCGCGACTGGCCATCAACACGGTCTCGGTCAGTGCCGTTCCGTAGCGCTCGCTGGCGGAAGCCCGGAGTTGGCGATGTTCCAATTCGGGCAGAGCCCGCATCGAGGGCGACCATTGCCGCATCTTCTCCGGTGTGGCCTTGCCCCGGGAGTCGTCCATCGTGCCCTTTAGCTCGCGTTCCACGTAGCGGGCGGGGAAGCCGATCAGCAGGTGGGGGGCACGGTGGTAGGGCTTCACCGCATTAGTGTAGAGGTGTGCCGGCGGGGCGTCGGGGAAGACCACGTCGGCCTCGTTCTCCCAGTGCAGGAAATCCTTGGACGTGGCCGTGCGAATCGAGCGCACGCCAACATAGGGCTGGTCCGGGGAGCCGCGGTCGAAGTAACGCCAGTACGCGCGGTACACTTCGCGCTCACCGTCCCAAAACGCGAGGTTCTGGGAGTCGAAGGCTCCGTTCGTGATCACCGGACGGTCCGCCATCGGAGTCCAGCGCAGACCATCGGGGGACTTGAAGGCCAGCAGACCGCGCGGACCCTTGGGATGATCGGAGCGGAGAATCGCCTTGTAACGCGCATCCGGCGGCGCGGCGGGATTGTCGTCTCGGAAGACCGCAGGATGTCCGGCATCGACCTCGAGATTGCCCTGCGTTCCACTGACGATCACGAGGTTGTTGGCCTTCGAGCCTTTGAACGCGTGCAGCCCGAGCTCCGGTCGGCGCCAATGGATGCCGTCGTCGCTCTCCGCGTAAGCGCAAAAGAGCGGGTGCACCTCCGGCTGGTTGCGGTCGGCCTCGCGCAGCGGACTGATCTCGTATGCCTTGTAATAGAGCCGGTAGAGATCTCCGTCGCGGAAGATGCTGTGGTAGCCACTCCCGCTCCCCTCCCACGGAACATCGTGCACAAGGCTGATTTCCTGGGGCACGGGCTGATGCAGGCGGAGCTCGGCCCGCCCGGTCAGCCGCTCGACCAGCGCTTGGTCGATGAAGAGTTCGCGCCGCGTGCCGATCTCCACTGCCTCGGCGCCAAGCCGGGCGGACCCGACGACGGCGATGCCGAGGAAGAGGAGAATGTGGGCAGCAAGACAGAGCGCCGAACGACCCGGCCGCGCCAGAACCGATTCAACCGGGCGGTGCGGGACATCACGAGGCGACATAGCAGGGCGAAGGTTGACGGAAAACATCACAGCTGGAACTGGTACGAGTACAGATCGGCGTCCGTAAGCACGAACCTCACCCGGACGCGGCGACCGGCGAGGGACGAGACATCGGGGCCGGCGGCGCGCCAACGCACGACGCGACCAGAGGTGTCACCGAACAACGGTTCACTCTCCGCAAGCGTGAAGCCGGGGAACGGACGCCCCTCGGCGTCCTGCAGCTCGACTTGAACCGAGCCGGCGGCGGAGGTGGAGAAATTCAGCGAGAGTTGGCGGCCGGTGAAACGAATCGGCGTGGTGACGAGTTCGCCACCCGTCTCCGGCGCGTGCACCGAGACGAACCCGTCGAGCCGCAACGTATAGCGGCGCACGCTGCTGCCCGGTGCGCCCGACCAGTAGGACTCGTCAGCGTAAAGCGAGAGCTCATCCGGAGCGCCTGGCGTGTCGCCAGCGGTCGTCACGATTTGCCAAGCGACGCACTGCTGTCCGTAACTCCAGGTGCCGGTGCGTTCCGGTCCTGGGCGCAAAAATGCCTCGGGCCAGCGCTTGAACGCAACGCCGTCACGGCTGGCGATCAGGAACGCATCGGTGAGGGCGGTGCCGAGCCGCTGGTTCTGGGCGGCGCGCCATTCACGGTGCTCGCGATCTGGGAGCGCGCGCATTTCCTCCGACCAGCCACGGTCAATGTAGCGCATCGGCAGGCCGAGCAGCACATGGGGAGCCCGTGAGTACGGCAGCACTTGGTTGGTGTAGAGCTGGACCTGCGGGGCGGAGCCGAAGGTGAGGTTCGCCTGTTGCTCCCAGTGAATCAAATCATGCGACACGGCCGTGCGGATCGACCGCAGACCCACGAACGGCTGATCCGACGTACCCCGGTCGAAATACCGCCAGTAGGCGCGGTAGACCCGCCGCTCGGTGTCCCAGAAGGCGAGGTTTTGGGAATCGAAGGCGCCATCGGTGATGACCGGCTGGGTGGAGAGCGGCGACCAGCGCAGCCCGTCGGGGGACTTGAGGAACATCAGACCCCGGGGCCCGGTCCGGCCGTCGGCCGGCTTCGCCACCACGACCGCCTTGTAGCGCGCGTCGGCGGGGGCGGCTGGGTTGCCATCCTTGAAGACGGCCGGGTGACCCGCATCGATCTCGAAACCGCCGATGACCCCGCTGGCGATGACGATGTTGTTGGCGGTAGAGCCGTTGAACGCGTGGAGCCCCAGCTCCGGCTTGCGCCAGTGGATCCCGTCCTCGCTCTCGGCATAGGCGCAGAGCAGTGGGTTGTCGTCGGTGTTGGGGACGCCGGGTCCAGGGGTGCGCTGCCACGCCTTGTAATACATCCGGTAGAGCGACCCATCGCGGAAGACGCTGGTGTAGCCGCTGCCCGCGCCCTCCCACGGCGCGTCGCGCACGAGCACCACCTCACGCGGTACCGGGGCGTGGAGGCGGAGCTGCGCGCCGCCGCCGAGCCGCTCAATGAGGGAATCCTCGACGAAAAGTTCCCGCCGCGAACCCAAGTCGGTGACCGACTCCACCGCCCCACGCGCGGCCGGCGGCAACACGACTCCCGCGCCAGCCAAGGCAACGAGCAAGCCGCTGACGGCGATGCCCCGGATTCGGGAGGAAAGAGGGACGAAGGAGGTCGGAGACATGGGCGGCCGGTACGCGTGGAGGACGGCGGTTTTTCTCGCACGCGACGAGACCTTGAACTCAGCCACGTGCGGCGGTGGGCGACAACCCTGCTTCTCTGGTAACAACGCCTAACCGGACCGTGCTGGAACGGCGTACTGGTTACGTCATCTGACCACTGAACCGGACTGCGCGGAGGTTGCCGGGGGTGGTCTCGGTCGCGATGCTGGATACGCGCCCAGCGCGCTTCTTCCATGCGCTCCTCCCTCCTCCGTGCCCGCCTCCGGCAGGGCCTGCCCGCTCGCTTAGTCTGCATGTACTACCCCAACGCCATGCTGCCCGCCCACGCTGCGAAGGCTGGGTTCGATGCCGTGTGGATCGACGCCGAACACAATACATGGGATCGACGCGAACTGCAGCGCCTCATCGCCCTGCATCACCTCGCGAACATCGACTGTCTGATCCGCACCGGCTCCCGCAACTCCAACGAGCTCTACCACCTCCTCGAAGACGGGGCGTCGGCGCTGATGGTGCCGCTGGTCAACACGCCGGAGGATGCCGCCGCCATCGCCGCGGCGGTGCGCTTCCCGCCCCTCGGGCAGCGCGGCCTCGACGGCGCTGGATTAGACAACGGCTTCTACCTCCAGAACTCCCCCGCCTACCCGGCCGCAGCCAACGCCGAAACGCTGCTGATTGTGCAGATCGAGACCCCTGAGGCCGTCGCGAACGTCGAGCGCATCGCCGCGATCCCGGGCATCGACGGCCTCTTCCTTGGCCCCGGTGATCTCTCGTTGAGGCTGCACTGCCCGGCGGACTGGACACACCCGCTCATGAGCGCGGCCGAGGATGCCGTCGCCGCCGCGGCAGCTCGGCACCGCATCGCCTGGGGCCGACCCGTCGGCACTGCCGAGCAGATCGCGCGCCTGGTGCGCAAGGGTGGACGCCTCCTCGCTCACGGCAGCGACTTCGGCGCCGTGATGAACGCCCTGCCCACCTACGCCAGCACCCTCGCCGAGGGCATCGCCCACGGCTCATAGCAACACCCCGCCTCAGCCACCGCGCACGGCACCGACGCACCTCATCGCGCGTCCGACTCCCGCAATCCACGTTTCGCTTCGCCCTCTCCCGCTTGCCCATGACTCACGCCCCCCGCCCGCATCGCACGACTCTCGTCGCAGCTGCATTCCTGCTCCTGATCGCGCTCGGAAACCACCTCACGCTCCGGGCCGCCGCACTCCTCGAACAGACCGATGTCTTCGTCGCCGGCCAGAACGGCATCCGCGAGTTCCGCATCCCCGTGCTCGTCACCTCCACCCGCGGCACCCTCCTCGCATTCTGCGACGCCCGCGTGGAAAAACCCGGCGATCCGCCGAACAACATCGACCTTGTCATGCGGCGCAGCCTCGACCGCGGACACACCTGGGAGCCGCTGCGCGTGCTGGTCGACCACGCCGACGGCGCGGCGGCGGACTCCTGCGCGATCGTCGATGAACAGACCGGCACCGTCTGGGTCTTCAGCGTCTATGCACCCGCTGGGGTTGGGAGCGCCAGCGCCGCACCAGGCCTCTCCGGTGCGACCTTCCGGTACATGGCAATCCGGAGCGACGATGACGGCATCACGTGGTCGAAGCCGATCGACTTCACCCCGATGCTCAAGCGCCCAGAGTGGGCTGCTGGCTCCACCGGCGTCGGTCGCGGCACGCAGCTTCGCAGCGGTCGCCTGATCCTGCCCCGCTACTGGGCCGACTACCGCCAGCCCCGCACGACCCGCGAGGATGCCGCATCTTTCGTCTGTTTCAGCGACGATCACGGCGCCACCTGGCGGATGGGCGACCTCGTCCGCGGGTTCGGCGGCACGAATGAATGCCAAGCGGTCGAGCTGACCGATGGCGCGCTGCTGCTCAACATGCGCGGCCTCGACGGCGCGCAGCGCAAGACCGCACTCAGCCGCGACGGCGGGGCGACGTGGGCGGAAACCCGCGAGGAACCCACGCTGGTCGAGCCCCGTTGCCAAGGCTCCATCCAGCGCTTCACCGATGCGCGCCGGCACGACCGTGACCGCCTCCTCTTCGCCAATCCCGCGAGCACGCGACGCGTCAACCTCAGCGTCCGCGTGAGTTACGACGAAGGCCGCACGTGGTCCGCAGGACGCTCACTGCACGCCGGGCCCTCCGCCTATTCGTGTCTGACGGTGCTCGATGACCTGACCGCAGGCTGCCTTTACGAGAACGGACGCGAAAGTCCGTACGAGAAGATTACCTTCGCCCGTTTCAACGTCGAGTGGCTGAGCGACGGCCACGATGCCATCGCGAAGCGCCGCTGAGCGCTGCATCTTTCCGGACCGGACCATCACCCCAAGCGGAGCCCGGGGCAACCGGCCGTCACCACGTCGGCGGCGGGGCAAGCGTGCCGCCAGGCACGAAGGTCGGCATGATCAAGTGGGCCCGGCGCGGTACATCCTGACCGGCGAGCATGCTGCGCGCGATACGAACGGTGAGATTGGCCTGGCGAACCACTTGGCGCCCGTAGCGGGTGAGTTCCGGCAGACCGGAGTCCACGGCCGGAATCGTCTCGCGGCAGAGCAACGACACATCCTGTGGCACCCGCAGCCCCATCCGCAGGACATGAGCTAGAACCGTGAGCGTCTCCGAAACGTGGATGCAGAAAATCGCCGTCGGGCGCTCCGGCCGTGCCAGCAGCCGATCGAGCGCCGCGATGAAACCGACTCGAGATGGCCCGGCGACGACCTCGGTGACGGAGATCGGCTTCGGAAGACGCTGGGCGTAGTTTCTCAGTCCATGCAAGCAGGCCAAGTCGCCCGCGAGGGCCCGGTAAGGCAGCACTACGGCAACGCGCCGGTGCCCGGTCTTGGCGAGGTTGCCCGCCGCGTGCCACCCGATCGCGTAGTAGTTCATATCAACTGAGGGCAGGCGGACCCCGTCGTGACACGACCCGATGACCAGCGTCGGGAGATTGGACTCCTCAAACCACCGCTGCATCGCCTGCGAGGCGCTGAGCAGCAGCCAGCAGACATGGCGGCGCTGGTGGACGAGCGTCGCAAGTCGCGGCTCGGGATTCCGCCGGCCCAAGGCACGATCGAATACTTCCTCCCAGCCGACCCCCTGGACCGCGAAGAGAGCGCGCATCTCAGTGAGAATGGGATTCTCGGCCAGGCCCTGCGCCTCCCGGTGGGCCGGGACCACCAAGCACACGGCCGGAGGGACCCCCTCGAGGTTGGTCGCGTCGGTGGCACAGACCCGCGTGCGACAACCCTTGCGGATCTCGATGATCCCGTCTTCCGCCAGCCGCGCCAACGCGGCCCGGACGGTGGGCCGGCTGATACTCAGCCGGCGCGCCAACTCATGCTCCCCAGGAAGCTGAGCTCCCCAGACCCCCTGCCGGATTGATTCCCGCAGAGCCAACGCCGCCTGATCGGCCACGCTTGCGCGGCGAAATTCCGGGAAGGTGCCGACGTCGGACTGCATGCGAGTCACCGCTTACCTGTCTCTTTTGTTGATACCTTGTCGATCCTTTAGTCCGTCCCACCCCGCGCTACGCTTTGCCATCATGACCCCACCCCTGTCATTCCTCCACGGCGCCGCCGGCCGGCTCGCGGCCCTGCTGTTATCCCTGATGGGGCCGAGTGCGGCGGTGGCCGCGGCGGCTTTCGCTGCCACGCCAGTCGCCCTTCCAGCGCCTCATGACCTGAACCCCACGGCGGAGCATCCCCGCAGCACCGAGGGCGCGTTCCTCACCCTGCGCTCGGGCCGGATCCTCTTTCAGTATTCGCAGTTCCGCGAAGGACAACACGATCACAGCCCATCGGCCATCGCGGAGATTCACTCGGACGATGCAGGCCGCACTTGGAGCGAGCCGCGCGTGGTCGTGCCCACCGGCTCGTACCAAAATATCATGAGCGTCTCGCTGCTCCGCCTCGCCAGCGGTCGCCTTGCGCGCTTCCACGCGGTGAAGACGAACAAGTGGATGAGCTGTCAGATCGTGCTCTCGTACTCCGAGGACGAAGGAGCTACCTGGACCGCGCCTCGGCAGATCACCCCGGCACCTGGTTACTTCGTCCTCAACAACGACCGCATCATCCAGACGCGCACGGGCCGTCTCATCGTCCCCCTCGGTTACCACCGCACCCGGGGCACCGCCGACGAACAGGCCTCATGGGACCCCCGGGCCATCGCGATGTGGATCTATTCGGACGACGAGGGACGGACGTGGCGCGAGGCCGACACGTGGTGGGCGCTGCCGGTGGTGAGTGGCTCCGGGCTGCAAGAGCCGGGCCTCGTTGAGCTGCGGGACGGTTCGCTCTACTCCTGGTGTCGCACCGACCAAGGCGCCCAGTGGGCGATGCTCTCGCGCGATGATGGACGCACCTGGTCCGCGCCGGCGCCGACGACGCTGCGGTCCCCGACCTCGCCGGCGAGCATCAAGTACCTTCCCGGGACAAACACCCTGCTCGCGATCTACAACGATCACTCCGGCGAGATCCCGCGCCCGCAGGGTCGCGAGCGCCGCGCTCCCCTCGCCGCGGCCTGCTCCACCGACGGTGGCCAAACCTGGTCCGCGCCGCAGGTGATCGAGGACGACCTGACGGGCTGGTACTGCTACACGTCGATTCACTTCACCGACGACGCGGTGCTGCTCGGCTACGTGGCCGGAAACGACGCCATCGGCCACCTCTCGCGTCTGCGCGTGCGCCGCGTGCCGCTGAGCTGGCTGCGTGTGCCGACCGATGCTGCGCCCCTTCGGTCGCGGGCGATCCTGCGCGAGATTCAGGCCCGCGACGAGACCTGGGTAAAGATCCACGCCGCCGAGGCCCGCATCGCGGGCGGCGAGGCGGCGACGGTGCGGCAAGACTTCCTCGCCCTCGCCGCGAAGGCCGACGCCTACCCCTACCGCGTGGGAATCTGGCGGGTCCTCGCGGGCACCGCGCCCACGCCAGCCGATCGCGCCAGCGCCGTCGCCGCCGTCGAGAAAATCTTCCTCAATCCGGCCTCCCCCGACCGCTCTCAAGCCCTCGAAACGCTGGGCAAGCTCGGCGTGCGCCTGCAGGGCCCATCGCTCGACGCGGTGCGTCAACTGGCGGCGTCCGGCCCAGACGGACTGCGCGGCATCGCGCTGTGGTCGTTGCGTCGCGCCGGCGAGCCGCAGGCACTCGAACGCCTTTGCGCGCTGCTTCGCTCGCCGATCGAGCGCCAGCGCGTCATCGCCGCTTACGCCCTGCGTTGGTTGCAGGAGACGGACGCGAATGCCCTGCGGCAGCTCGCCACCGCGGCCGACGCCGAACCCGCGACCTCGACCGCCTACGCCTACCTCCAAAGCGCCGCCTACGCACTCCACGCCGATCCCACCCGCCACGACATCTGGCGCTCCCGCCTCTTCGGAGTCCTCGAGAAAGGCAGCGTCGAGGCGCGCTGGGAGGCCTGCAACGGACTGCTGGCCCAATCCCGCCCGGCCGACCTGCCACAGTACCTGCCTCTGCTCGATGATCCGGAAAGCGACACCCGGATCGGCGCCGCGCTGACCTTCCTGCACCTCGCCGCGCCACCTCGGCCCTGAGCCGCCCCCACCATGCCGCCCCAACCGCTCTACCCCTCCGCCCCTCCCATCGGCCGCCTCGCCCTCGGTAGCTCCACCTTCGGTCGCGAGATCCAGGCCGAGGCCGCCTTCGCCCTGATGGACCGCGCCCTCGAGCGCGGCGTCACGCTCTTTGATACCGCTGCCACCTACACCGCCGGTGCGTCCGAAACCATCATGGGCCAGTGGCTCGCCTCGCGCCAGCCGGCCCGCGACTCGGTCATCGTCGCCACCAAGATCTACCCGCCCTACACGCCGGCGGACATCGATGCCGCGACCGCGCTGAGCGCGAAGCGGCTCGGGCGCGACGTAATCGACGTGCTGTATCTTCACAAGTGGGATCCGGCGGTCGAGACGGCGGAAACCCTCCGCGCGCTCGACGGTTTGGTCCGCTCCGGTCGCGTCCGGGCGCTCGGCGCGAGCAATTTCAACGCCCGCCAACTCGGCAACGCGCTCTCCACCCAGACTACGCTCGGGTTGGAGCGCTTCCGCCTGCTTCAAAACAACAATAATCTCGCGGTGCGCGACGTCGACGATGCCCTCGTCGAACTCGCCCGACAGTACGCCGTGGCCATCGTGACCTACAGCCCGATCGCGGCCGGGTTCCTCACGGGCAAGCACCGCCAAGGCGTTGTTCCGGGCTCACGCTTCGACATGGCACCGGGCCACCAGCCGATCTACTTCGCACCCGAACCGGAACGCCGCCTCGCTCAGCTGGAAGCACTCTCGAGCCTGAGTGGCCAGACCATGGCGAAGCTCGCCTTGGCCTGGGCCCTCAACCGGCCGGGCGTCTCGGCCGTCTTGATCGGTGGCCGTGGTCCCGATTACGTCGACCAAGCGTTCGCGGCCCTAGAGGTCACCGACCCAGGCCTGCTGAAGGCGCTCGCCGCGATCGCTTGACCCGCGTCCCGGACGGGGGAACCACGAGCCCACGTTTCCCGACGCACCCGCTGCCCACCCCCATCCCCGCTGCCCCACTTCATTTTGGTTCACCGATGCATTCCTCACAGCGCCTGATGTTCTCGTCCGCGCCACCGGGCGTGGAGGTCGAGTCCCACTCGGTCCCCGCTCCCGGACCGCGCCAGATCCTCGTCCGCCAGTCCCACACGCAAGTCAGCGCCGGCAGCGAGTCGAATTTCCTCCGCCACGGTCCAGCCGCGTACGGACTGCCAGACGCTCAGAGTCGGGCCAACATCGGCTACATGGCGTCGGGGCGGATCATTGAGGTCGGCAGCGGTGTCACCGAATTCGAGGTTGGCCAGCGGGTCGTCACGACCTCCCCGCACGCCTCACTCTCACTCGTCGACCTGGTTCCAGGGGCCGCGATTGATCCGATCCCGGAGGGAGTGACGGATGAGGTCGCGGGGTTCGCCGTGCTCGGCGATGTTGCATTGCATGGAGTCCGTCGAGCGGCGTTGCAGATCGACCAATCCGTGGCGGTGTTCGGCCTCGGGATCGTCGGGCAGCTCGTGCTCCAGTTTGCGCACCTTTCGGGTGCCTACCCCCGGATCGCGATCGATCTTCTCGACGAGCGCCTTGAGTTGGCGCGGGCCAGCGGCGCGACGCACGTGATCAACGCGACGCGCGAAGACGTGGTGGCGCGCGTGCGCGAGATCACGCACGGAGCGGGGGCGGAGGCGGTGTTCCACTGCGCCCAGGCCGCCGCGATCCTGCAGACCACAATGGAGTGCGCAGCGAATCGCGGGGCGGTGATCCTGACCGGGAGCCCGCCGGGTCATGCGACAATTCGGTTGAAGGAGGAACTGCTGCGCAAAGAACTGCGGATAACCGGCACCTATGAGACGGGATTGTTGCAGCCGCACGTGTACTGGCCATGGTCGCGCGAGCGCAACCGCCGCGCCTGTCTCCGCCTGATGATGGAAGGCAAGCTGCCGCTCGAGCACCTTGTGACGCAGCGGCTGTCGCCCGCCGAAGCCCCGGCCATCTACCAGCGCATCCTCACCGGGGCGAGCGGCTGGCTCGGCGTGGTGATCCGTTGGTGACCCCTTCGCCTCCGGGAGCAGGCGCACCTCACCTCGTGGCGGGGCCACGCGGCGCGGCAAGACGAACGCACCATTCGATGAACCGCGCTTCCCGGCCACGAAAAGGGCCGGCCCTGCGGGACCGGCCCTGACTCACACAACTATTCCGAGATCAGTGGCTGTAGGAAACCTGCAGACTGAAGGTACGCGGGTCGACGATGTCGGCGAGGCCGACACCCTGAGCGCCGATGGCGTACGACTTGTCGAGAGCATTGACCACATCGATGCGCGCATTCCAGTGCTTGTTGAACTCGTAGCCGAAGAAGAGGTTCAGAAGGACCTCTTGCTTCAGCTGGAAGACCGACGTGCCGCTCTTCGTAACCGGCAGGGGGACGCCACCGGGCAACGTCATGCCGCTCATGGTAAACCACTTTCCGCCCGCCTTCTGGGCGCCGCCGCCCAAGTAGAGGCCCTTGGCGCCGCTATTCGGCTGGAAGTCGTAGCGGCCAAAGACGCTCCATGAGCGCTCCACGGTTCCGGTGATCTTACTGCCGTTCTGGTCTTCAACCGTGCCCGCGTAGGCGGTGGCCACCATCTGAAGGCCAGGCGTGGGATTCAGGGCGAACGATGCATCCCATCCCTTGGAATTAGTCGAACCGATCGGGATGTAGTAATTGAGACCGGCGATGTTGAGCGCCGGGAAAGCGGCGAGAATCGCTTGGTTTGTCAGCTCCATCTTGTACACCGCCAGCGAGCCGGAGAGCTTGCCGTCGAAGAAGCTGGTCTTGATACCCACCTCGTCGCTCTTGCCCAGCACCGACGGGAGCGGGGTGTTGTCGTACTGCACACCCACCGCCGGATTGAAGGTCGTGGACTGCGAAGCGTAGAGAGACAGGTCATCGCGTACGCGGTAGACCGCGGACATGCGGTGCAGCAGCTCCGTGGCGGCGGAGTTGGTCGACGTGTAAGGATTGCGGAGCGCCAGGTTGGTATTCTGCACGTTCTCGATGTGCGAGAACGTCAGACCACCCGCGAGGGTCAGGCGATCCGGGATCACATCGAACGTCTGCATGTAGTACCCGTTCGTGACATATTGGCGTGAACGGCTGCCGGGATTCGCCGGCGGCGTGTAGTCGTACACGGACGGCAGCTTGATCGCATCAATTGCGGCGGCGTCGCCAATGTTGACCGTGATGGGCGTGCCCAGCCAGAAGGCACTGATACCCTTCTGGTCGTGGTGATTGAATCCGAAGGCGGACGTCGCGTTCCGGCCCAGCAGCTTGTAGCGACCAGAGACATCGGTCTGGAAATCGAGGGCCTCCTGCCAGCCGTTGTTACGGCGGACGGTGTAGGTGACTTTGTTCGTGTTCCAGTTCACGCCCGTCGGGAAGGCAGTCGAGCCGTAGCGGCGCACGTTGAACCACGTCATCTGCGTCTTGACCTGCCAATCGTCGGAGAGGACCTGCGTCCAGCTCAGGCGAGCGTCGTGCTGCGTGTCATCGTCATCGTTGTTCTTGGGACTGCCCTGATTGCGGTGACCCATGCCGGTGTAAATGCCGCCATCCGGGGTCAGGATGCCCGTACCACCGGGAAGGTATTTGAAGTGCAGGGCGCCGTACTGGGCGACGACGTGGGTGTTCTTCCAATCAAGCGAGAGGCTCGGGAAGATCCCCTCACGATTGTCTTTGGAGTTCTTCAGCGGACCCTGGCCGGACTGAACCACGCCGACAACCCGGGCGGTGACCTTCGCCTCGCCGAGATTTCCGACCGGCTGATTGACGTCGAAGGTGGTGCGCTGGCGACCCCACTGCTGGACCTTCACGTCTACCTTGTAATGCTGCAGGTCCGGAAGCGGTTTCTTGGTCGTCTGCAGCACGAGGCCTCCGAGCGAGGCGAGCGGGTAGAGCACCTGCTGCGGTCCCTTGATCACTTGGTACGTGTCGATGTAGGTATTGTCAGAGATACCAATGCCGCCTGCTTGGGGCACGTCGTCCGTGTAGGGATTACCGACACGCTGACCGCGCGACAGGATCGCCGGTCCGCGGTAGAAAGGTACCAAGCCCGCGTACGACAGGACGTCGGAGGCGTTGTTCGAACCGATGTCCCTCACCATGTCGTTCGTCAAAACGATGATCTGGGCCGGGAGGCGCATGAGCGGTTCGGAGGTCTTCAGTGCCGAGGCCGAGTTACCCGCGCTGTAGCCGGTACCCTGCGTGGTGCGAACTTCGAAGGCCGACATACGATAGGCCTCGTCGCGCTCACCGGGCGCCGACTCGCTGCTGGCCGCGGGGGCCGCAACGCCGGAACCAGCGGAAGCCGCGGGCGCGGCTGGCGCTGCGGCGGTGGGAGCCGCGGCAGTGGCGCTGCCTTGGCCGAGGGCCGCCCGGAGGCGTTCCACTTCGGCCAGCAGCTTCGCGATCTGTTCGTCCTTCTCCTTCAACGACTGGGCGTCCGCCTGCGCGAAGCCCGCCGTGGCTGTAACCAAGAATGCGATGCACGCCGCGACCAGCTTGGGTCGGAGGAAGCGGGAACTCCGCTCCTTGGTGACGCACATCGAAGTGGTGATAGGTTTCATTTTGGGTGGGTAGGAGAAGCGTGCGGAGCCATCCGCCCGGATTGAAGACCGGAGGGGTTGTCAAATAATCTGACAGGCTCTTCGCGTGCCGACTCCTCCGAAAGGAACGCCCCGCAGCTGCATCGGCGGGGCGGGGCCAAGGTTCCGCGCCTCCGCCTACTCCGCCTTAGAAACGCGGTGCCTCAGCCAAGGGCCGCAGCGCAACCCGGGGCGTCACCTGCGGATTAAAGGTAAACGGAGGCCAAAAGCCCTGCGCCACGGCGACGACGGACTCCACCATGGTGCGGCGCACATGGGCTAGGGAGTCGACCGAGTCGGCTCCGCGATGCGGGGTGAGAATGACCTGGTCGAAGTCGCGCAGGGGACTGTCCGCCGGAAGCGGCTCAACCTCGACGACATCGAGCGCCGCCCCGGCGATCCACTTTTCGCGTAGTGCCCGCACCAACGCGGCCTCGTCGACGATCGGTCCGCGGCTGGTGTTAACGAGGAGGCCGGTCGGCTTCATCTGCCGCAGCGCCGCTTCGTTGATCAGGCCGCGCGTCTGGGAGGACAGGGGAACGTGGACCGAGACGATGTCGGACTCGGCCAGCACTTGGTCGAAGGGCATGAGTGTCACGCCCGCCTCGGGCGAAGCGCCCTGGAGGTAGGGGTCAGAGGCGATTAGACGCATCCGGAAGCCACTCATCTTGCGCACGGTCGCGCGCGCGATGCGGCCAAGGCCGACGAAGCCCAGCGTTAGCTCACTCATGCGACGCAAGGGGCGCGTGCCGACGAAGCCCGTCCACCGCCCGGCGTGCACGTGCCGGTCAAGGGACACGACCTGTCGGGCCGCCGCGAGGATGAGGGCAACGGCGTGGTCGGAGACCTCCTCGGTGCAGAAATCCGCCGCGTTCGCGACGACGATCCCGGCGCGAGTGGCGGCCGCTACGTCGACGTTGTCCACCCCGACCGCATACTTGGCGATCAGCCGGCAGCGTGGCGGCAACGCCCCGATGACGCGCGCGTTCATGGGCGTCTTAGTTCCCTCGAGAAAAACCGCATCGGCGTCGACGCACGCCGCGATGATCTCATCCTCAGTGACTGCCTTGCGGAGGACGAGTTCGATGCCGAGGGGAGCGAGCCGGTCGCGCTCGTAGGGGTAGTCAAAATTGCAATCGATATTAACGACGCGGAAGGGATTCGGCATCCCGGGAGGTTCGCCGAAACCTCGGTCGAAGGGGAGCGGGAATCTCATGTAAAGATTTCTGATACCCCGGCGGCGACGATCCCTGCCGGGATCCGGTGGTCACAGGCCCTCACCAGCGAATCGCGTTTGTCCCCGGCACGGCCGCACACCCAGTCTCGGTCAACGTGGATACCCTCGCTGTCGACCGCCTGCTTGTCCTTCCCGCCTCCACCCTCGGCCCGGCTGCGCCGCCCCCGATGCACCTGGTCGCAGCAACGCTAGCCGGGGCCCGGCGCTGGCGAGTGGTCTGGGCCGGCCCCGGCGGTAAGACCCTCGCCGCAGAGCGTCCAATCGGGGGCGGGGCGTGGGCCGTCGCTCCCGCGTCACCCGAGACCGGTGCTTTGCCCCCCACGCCCTCGCTCGACGCTCTCCCCGAGGGCGCTCCCGCGGGGGCGCGCGCGATCGTGGTGGGAACCACCGAAGCGGTCGTCGTGCGCTCGGGACAACGCATCGTCGGGCAGCAGCCGCGGTTCCCGAGCGCGAGCATCGTGCTGACGCGCGGAACCGCGGGCGCGTGGCAGGATGTCGCCATTGCGGACGAGGCGCCGGAAACACCCGTGGGCGACGTGGTCCTCGCGGTCGCCGATCAGCACGCGCTGGCCGTTTACGTGGTGCCAGGCGGCGAAGGGATCACCGGCACGGTGCGGGCGGTGGAACTGTCGCTTGCCACGCCGTCGCCAAAGCCGTCCGTCTGGAACCGCCTGACCCCGTACCCTCTCGCTCCCGGCATGGCGGGGCTGATGGCGGGGCAGCACCGCGGGGTGCTCGTTGCCGGGGGTGGCGCGAACTTCCCCGATCGCCCCCCGTGGGAAGGCGGCGTGAAGAGGATGTACGATGCCATCTACGTCCTGCGTCCCGGAGCCTCGGCATGGCAGGCGGCGGGACATTTTGCGACCACCCGCGCCTACGGCGCGACGGTCTCGATTCCCGAGGGCGTGCTGATCGCCGGCGGCGAGAACGAGACGACGGTTTTTCAGGACACGATTATCCTGCAGTGGGACGGTGAGGCCGTGCGGCAGGTGCGGGGTCCTGAGCTTCCCCACCCCGTCACCTGCGCCGCTGCCGCAGTCGTGGACGGCTTCGTCTATCTCGCCGGAGGATACACCGCAGGCACACCTCGGCTCAGTCAGTCCTTTTTCTGGCGCCTCCGCCTCGGCCAGAGGAACGCCACGTGGGAAGTGCTGCCTTCATGGTCCGGACCGACCCGGGCGCTCGCCGTCGCCGCGTCCGCAGAGGGTGCCTTCTTTCTCTTCAGCGGTTTCGGCCTTCGTCTAGCTGAGGGGACCCAGACTCCGGAGGCAGCCCCCGGCGTATACTTACGCGATGCCCACCGCTTTGATCCCGCCTCGGGGTGGTCCACGCTCCCAGACCTCCCATGGAGTGCGCTGGCGGCCCCGACTCCCGCACCCGTGCTCTCCGGGCCGGGCCGTATTCTCCTCCTGGGTGGCGTGGATGGCCGCCAGACCGGCCACCTGCCCCGCGGCGCTGCTCTCCCGAACGACATCCTGAGTTTTGACTTGGCCGAACGCACCTGGCGCCACTGGCCCGAGCCCTGGCCCGTCCCGGTGGTATGCATCTCCGCAGTGGAAATGGAAGGCGGCTGGATTATTCCCTCCGGCGAAGTCTCGGCCGGCCGCCGGACCACTGACGTGGTCGCGTGGCGTGAACTTGGCTAGTCGCGCACCATCGACGTCTCCCATGATCCGAGACCTCGCCAATGCCGGCTCAGGGCTGCGCCTGAAAGTGATCCAACAAGCGCCCGGTGTTGTCGTGAAAGATCGCTTGAATGTCGTCGGTCCCGAGGCGCAGCTGCCCGCAGGCTTCGCGCAAGGCGAGCAGCGACTCGATCCCCACCAGCGTCATGCGGGTTGCCCCGGTCGTCTCGGGGTAGAGCCAGAGGAACTGGGTGCCAACCGTGACGCAGCGGCCCCGCAGGTGGCTGATCGGATAATCGGAGCCGAAAAGGACGCGCTGCGGGCCGAAGGTCTCGAGGGCGCAGCGGAAACATTCGGCTTCGGCGATCGCCGAAGTGTCGACCCAGAGATTGGGCCGATCTGCCAGCTGGGCGAGACCCCGCGCGGTGCGCTGGTTGAAGGCGCGTCCGATGTGGGCGAGGACGGTCTGGCAGCGCGGGTACTTCGCGCTCAGACGCCGCAAGGCTGCGCGGTTGCCCGGGTCGTCAACCGCCGCATCACGCATCAGGTGCAGCATGAGGATGGCACCATAGCGATCGCACAACGCCCACATCCATTCGGGGGCGAAGTCCTCAACGCCGACCTGCGAGGTGTCGTTGCCCGGGACGTAAAAATGATACGGCTTGAGCCCGCGGCAGCGCCCCGAGGCAAAATCGGCCGCGAGGCGGCGGGGATCGTCAGCGGGGCCGACGATGGCGAGCCCGTGACTCGGAGCCGGAGAAGCAGCGATTTCATCGAACATCCAGCGGTTGACGGCGGTGCGGTCGTGCTGCCTCGCGGGAAAGGGGAAGAGCACGGCGTCCGAGAGACGGCGGCCGGGCAGCAGCAGATCCATGGCGGCGCGGTACGTCGACGGCGCCAGCCGCTGCCCTTCAAGATGCCTGCCCAGCGTGCCGGGCGCATAGCCGGACGGCTCGAGCACGTGACCGTGCACGTCGCGCACGATGGACGGAACGAAACCCTCGATGGCTTCGGCGAGGAGCCGGCGGTCGTCGGCGTTGAGTTCGGTTTCAATGTTCATGACGGGAACTCAGCGCGCGCGGGACGAGCCGGAGCTAGTGACGCGATGCCGAGCGCGTCAAGACACCGCATCGCGAATCCAGTTGACCCGCGTGTCTCAGGCTGCGGGAGCTGGGATTGCGCCGCGCGCAGACCCCGAAGCGCCCTCCTCCGCGGCGGGTCCCCCTCAATCCCTGGCCGTCCCCGCCGAGGTTTTTCCGGACCGCACTCTCATCGTCATCACCCCGCCTCCACGTGAACCTCCAGAATCCCCGCTACAAGTGGCTCCTTGTCGCCGTGCTCTTCTTCGCTTCAGCGACGGCCTACGGCCATCGCAGCGCGCTCGCGACGGTCTTCCCGCTGCTGCGTCAGGACCTTGGCCTATCCGACCTCCAACTGGGCGTGATCGGTAGCGCATTCCTCTGGTCGTACGGCGTCGGCTGCGCGGTCGGCGGTTTCTTCTCCGACCGTTTCTCCCGCAGCCGAATCGTCGTCGGCAGCCTCGCGCTGTGGAGCCTCGCCACCCTTGCAGTGGCCTTCGTGCACAGCTTTGAGCAGATGGTCTGGGCGCGCATCGCGTTCGGCGCAACGCAGTGCTTCTACACCCCGGCGGCGCTGGCGCTGATCGCCGATCACCACGGGGCCGCCACGCGCGGGAAGGCTATTTCATCTAATCTGTCGGGAATGAGCGTGGGCCTGATCCTCGGGGCTACGTTCGCCGGGGTCATTGCCCAAAGCTTCGGTTGGCGCGAGGTCTTCATCATCTTCGGCATCGGCGGCCTCCTCCTCGCCGCGATCGCCGCGTGGGTCGTTCGGGATGCGCCGGCGGCAGCCCCGACCGCGGCTCAGGAACCCTCCCTTTCACTCGGTGCAAGCATCCGCCTGCTGCTCGGAACACGCAGCTACTATTGCATCATGGCTCAGGGCATGGCCGCCTCCATGGGCGCATGGATGTTCTGGAACTGGCTGCCTCTCTATTATCAGGAGACGTACCAAATGAGTCTCGCGGGTGCCGGTTTCTCCGGCATGTTCATGCTCCAGGCGACAGCGATGATCGGCATCATGATCGGCGGCGTTATCTCCGATCGCGTCGGACGTTCCACCCCCCACCGTCGGCCGCTCGTGATGGCGGGCTTCTACCTCTCCGCCGCTCCGCTCTTCCTCGTCTTCCTCCTCCCTCAACCGAGCTACGTACTCGTGAGCGGCTGCCTCGCGGCCTCCTCGCTGCTGCGGACCATGGGGCAGGCAAACGAGAACCTCATGATGTGCGACCTGCTTCCCCCGCGCGTGCGCTCGGCCGCGTTCGGGATCTTCCTCTTCGGCAACGTCAGCGCCGGCAGCGTCGCCATCCTCGTCGCCGCCTGGATCCGCGGCTTCGCCGGCTTGAGCACCGCCTTCGCCTGCATCGCCGGTCTGGTCGGCGTCTCCGCTCTCGCCGCCCTCACCGCCTTCTACCTGATGCCCGGTGACCTCGCCCGCCTGCCGGGGCGTCTTGCTCGCCTCGAACGCGCCGCCGCGCGGTAGAAAACAACCGTCACCGGCCAAGAAGGCGATCTGGTCAGGCCAGCTGACCGGTGATTTCAGCTCGGCCCGCAGCGTCGCCGGGCTACGACAGGGTCTGCCGGACCAACCACCGCAGCCCCTCCGGATTCCCCATGAGTCACCCGATTCCCCCGCGGTCGGATCTCGCCGACCCTTCCGGCACGACCCGGCGCGAGTTCGTCCGCCTTTCCCTGCTCGCCACCACTCTCCCCGCGCTCGCCACCACGACTGGCGCAGCCCCGGCCTCGTCGACGAACCCGCCGAATAAACCAAATCCCGCCCTCTCGTATCCCATTCAGCCTTACGGCAAGGGAGAGGCCGTGTACGTGGCCAACCTTGACCAAGCCCAACCCGCTTCAGCGCACACCGACACGTGGCAGCCCAATCAGTGGAAACGCTACGCCTTCGAGACCGCCGAGACGAAAGGTACCCTTCTCTCCTGCGGCCAGAACACCGGCGTGCCCGACCTCCAGCTCGCCCTTCCGGTCCGCGGGTGGTACGCAATCTCATTCGGCATCCTTTCCCACTACTGGGAGTCCCGACTGCAGGTGCGCCTGCCGTCGGACCCGGTCTTCTCGGTGCTGACGCCCAACAACCTCGCCGAGGAGAACATGATGTGGGACGACATCCAATGGTCGCGTCACCCATACAATTCCCACGGGGTTGAGGAGCTATTCTGGCGCTGCGCCGAAATTGGGGGTGAAGACACCTCCCTGCACCTGCGTCAGCTCAAGGTGCAGAAACTTCCCGGCGATCCCAACGCATTTGGAAACATCTTCCACGCCTGCTGGCTCGCCTACGTGAAGCTTGTGCGACTCACCGACGCCGAGGTCGCCTCCCTGCAGACCGACCGGCAGCGGCGCGATACGCGGCGCCTTTTTGCTGCGGATGACGCCTTCTCCGCGACCGCGTTGTTGCGATTCCGCGACGCCGACGACGTGCGCCGACAGATCGAGCCGTACCGCAACACGGACTTTTCCCGGATGTACTGGGAGGCCGGCGCGGGTGACGTGACCAACTTCCCAAGCCGGGTCGGTCGACACAACACGCAGGCCTGGATGGCCGAGCACTACCGACTCTGCGACCGACTTCGCAGCGCGAGTGTGACCGACTTCGCGGCGCGCGGACTCGATGCGTTCAGGATTGCGCTCGAGCATAGCCATGCCGTCGGCCTCGAGTTCCACGCCTCCTACCGCGTTGGTGGATTTCACTTTCCCGCGCCAGAAGACGAGTGGAATCGCGGAGGTCTTTATGACCAGCATCCGGAGTGGCGGAGCCTCGATCGCCTCGGCCGACCTTCGCCCCGACTCTCGTACGCCTATGCCGGCGTCCGGGACTACGTGCTCGCGCTGCACGACGAGATCGCGACCTACCCGGTGGATGGCATCTGCCTGCTCTTCAACCGCCGCCTACCGATCATCGGCTACGAGAGCGTACTCGTCGATCGCTTCATCGCCCGCCACGGCGTCGATCCGCGGACACTGCCGGATGAGGATCCCCGCTGGCTCGCTCATTCCGCCGCGGTGCTAACGGGCTTCATGCGGGACCTGCGGCAGCGGATGCGGACGGCGCAACAACTGCAGGGTCGAAAACCGATCGGCATCAGTGCGGTGGTGATGAGCTCGCGCGAGGAGAATCTACGCTACGGCCTCGATCTCGAGACGTGGGTGCGCGAGGGATTGATCGATACCCTGATCCCTTACTCCTCCGCCCGAGGCATCAGCAGCCGCGTCGCTTCCTGGGAAGATCCGCGCTCGGCGGAGTTTTTCATCCGGCTCACTCGCGGCACCGCCTGCACGCTCGCGCTAAACCTGATGCCGCGTGGCATCACGCCCGAGGACTACAAGCGTCGTGCCCACGCCCTTTACGAGGCGGGGGTGGAAAACCTGTTCTTCTGGGACTGTTTCGGGCGGACCAACCACGATCCGTCTTGGACCACGCTCAGCCGGCTCGGCCACCGCGAGGAGCTCGCCGCGTGGGCGGCCCTCGGTTGTCCGCCGGTCGAGCGCCCTCGCGCCGCACTTCATCGTATCGGCGACTGGGACCTTTCTTACCAAACGCCCGGTTGACGAACCTTCGCCACCCTCCGCTGCACCCCCGTCGCCCTCTCCTCGTTGCCCCTCCTTCCAGTACACCATCACCCCCATCCCCGATTCATCATGTCTACGCTTCTCCGGCTCTCCCTCCTTTCCCGTCGCTCGCGTCTCACTCTCGCCTTGGTCGCCAGCGTCACGCTGCTGGCGGGTCCCGCCAGGCTCGCAGCCAAAGCGGCGGCGGCCGAAGCATCGCCCACGATCCCCGGCCGCATCGTGCTCGATCTCGCTCCGGGGCCCGGCAACCCGCGCAACAGCGAGGGCGCCTTCCTCGACCTCCGCGACGGGGGCATCCTCTTCGTGTACTCACGCTTCACTGGCACCTCGTTCGCCGACGAGGCGGCGGCCCGCATCGCCCAGCGCACGTCGCGCGACGCCGGCGAGACGTGGTCGGGCGAACGCTTCATCGACACGCCGGAGGAGAAGACGGCGATGAACGTCATGAGCGTTTCCCTGCTGCGCCTCGGCAACGGCGACATCGGCCTATTCTACTTACTGCGCCGCAGCTGGCATGACATGCGCATGTATCTGCGCCGCTCGAGCGACGAAGGTCGGACGTGGGGGCAACCGATCTGCTGCTCGCCGGCCACGGCCTACTACGTGGTCAACAACGACCGCGTCATCCGCCTCGCCTCGGGCCGCCTCGTGATCCCGGCGGCGGTCCACCCGGCGCTGACCGATGCGAACGATCACCATGCCCTCGACTGGCGGGCCTTGGCGCTGTTCTTCCTTTCCGACGACGACGGTCGCACCTGGCGGCAGTCCCAGGGTCTGAGCTCCCTGCCCGTCTCCCACACGCGCAGCGGACTCCAGGAACCCGGCGTCATCGAGGTCGCGCCCAATCATCTCTGGGCCTGGGCACGCACCGACCTCGGACGGCAATACGAATTCTTCTCCACGGACGGCGGCGAGACGTGGACCGTGCCCGCGCCGTCTCGATTCACCTCGCCGAACTCACCGCTTTCGATGAAACGTCTCGCCGCCACCGGAAAACTGCTCGCCGTGTGGAATCCGGCACCCGCGTATGAGACCCGAACGCTCCGTCCGTACGGCGGCGATCGCACCCCTCTGGTCGTCGCGACGGGAACCTCTGCGAATGAGCCATGGACCGCGGCGGCTCTTGTCGATGGCTATGACGGCATCGATGCCGGGTTCTGCTACACAGCGATTCACGAGACGCAGGACGGCGTCCTGCTCGCCTACTGCGCGGGAGGCGAAGCCGACCTGCACCGCCTCGCCCGCCTCCGCGTGCGCAAGCTGCCGCTCAGCGCTCTCAAGTGACGGCGCAGACCGCCCCGCCGCTCAGCGCTTCAGCGCCCGGCGCACCGCGTCGGCGAATGCATCGAAGCCTTCGACCAAGGGCGTGCCCGCCTCACCGGTCATGCGGAGCAGGGAGCGCTCGTCCTTGAAGCCGGTGCCCGTGACGAGGCAGACGATGTGGGCGTCCGGCGCGAGTTCGCCGCGCGCCACCGCGCGTTCCACTCCGGCGAGCGCCACCGCGCCGGCCGGCTCGGCGAAGATACCTTCCTCGCGAGCCAACCGCGCCTGCCACGCCCACGCGGAATCATCCGACACGACGTGCCCTTGACCACCGGTGCGGCGGCAGGCGGCGATCACGTCGTTGGCGTCAAGAATGCCCCCGACCTGCAGGCCGCTGATCGCCGTCGTCGAGGTCACGGCCACCGCCTGCGTGCCGCCGGCCCGCAGCACCGAGGCGATGGTGTCGTTGCCCTCGGGCTGCACGCAGTGCACGTGGCCCGCCGCGCCAAACGTTTCTACCCCGCGCGCCACCGCGAGGGTCAGGCCACCGGCACCGGCCGGCACAAAGACGTCGAAGGGCGCGCCGTGGAGCTGCTCCGCGATTTCGTAGCTGATCGTCTGCACGCCCGCCATGCCGCGCGGCGAGAAGACAAAGGCGCTGATCTCAAACCCAGCCTCCACTTCCGTGGCCAGTCCGCGCAGGCCGTTCATCACCACGGCACTGAGCGCCGGCGCCACGCCGAAATCACGGATGCGCAGGAGGTGCGCGCCGTACGCGCGCATCTGCCGCAGCTTGCCCTCGGGGGCACCCTCGACGATGGCGAGGAAGCAAGCCATGCCCGCGCGGGCGCAGTACGCCGCCAGCGCGGCTCCGGTGTTGCCGCTCGAGGTGCCGAGGCAGATGCGCCGGCCGTCGCGCCGGAGGTGCGTCACCGCGGCCGCCGCGAAGCGGTCCTTGTAGGAGCCGGTCGGATTGCCACCCTCGTACTTGAACCAGAGGTTCCGCAATCCGAGCGCCGGTCCGATTGTGCGCGAGCGGATCAGCGGCGTGTTGCCCTCGCCGAGCGTCACCGCATCGGCCTCGGGCGGACCACCCCACTTGTCGACGTGTTTCCAGAGGCTCATCGCGCACCTCCCCGCGCCGCCCCGCGCCAAGGCCCTTCCCCGCGCGTCACGAAGCCCGTTGCCATCTCGGTTGATATGCTCCCCCGCGCCGGGACCGTGCGCAGCGCCCCCGGCTGACGCAGCAGATCCGCGAAGCGTCCCACCGGCGAGGTGCTGGGTTGCAGCGTGATGATGTGCCCCTCGCCCCAGAGTGGATACTGCGCGTGGCCGCCGGCGCAGTTCCACGACCACGCCCACGGAAACATGTCCAGGTCCCACTCCATCGCGAAGCCCAGCCCGCGACGCTCGTTCCAGATGCAGCCCCAGCCATCGCTGAAGTCGGTCAGCTGCACCGAGTGATCCTTCCAGGTACCGGCCGGCGGCACGACACTGCAGTCGCGCATCGCTCCGCCCTCGCGTTCGGGAACGTGCGGCCACGTGCCGACGTAGCCCGCCTTGAGCTGCAGGGCCTTGGGGTCATCCGCCTGAAAGACGCGCACGGTGCGCGCCGGCGTGAGCAGCCGCGCGCCATCGAGCAGCGGACCTCCGAAGGTCGGGTGCTGCAGCCACGCCACCGGCAAGTCCATCGCGGAGCGGTTTTCCAGGGTCTCGCGCCAGACGAGCCATGGGCTGCCCGTCTCCAAGGTGAGCTCACGGCGGTACACCAGCGGCGTGCGCACGGAGCGGCCGACGAGCGTGACGCTAATCCGACGCGCCCCACGTTCGATCTTCTCGACCGGCCAGGGCAGGCTCCGTAGCTCGCCGTGCGTGCCGATTGGCGCGCCGAAGTAATCGTCGGCAAAAAATCCCTGCGGCAGCGACACGTACCAGCTGCCGTCCATCACGTCGTACAGGTCGCTGCCCCCGCGCATCGGCTGGTCGAGCACGCGCGATCGCGCGGGCTGCCCGTACGGGTTGCGCCACATGATGTCGATGCCGCTGGCGCGGTCGACGATCGCGACGATCGCCCCGCCCATCTCCGGCCACACGGAGACGCGCACCTGGTCGTTCTCGAGCACCAGCAGCCGACGCTCGCCCTCGCGGATCCAGCGCGCCGCCGGTCTGGTCACTTGACCAATGCGCCGGGGTTGCGATGCCCGGGTGCGGGCGCTTGGCTTGGCGGTGCGGCTGCGTTTCTTCACATCACGTTTGGCCATGGCGAACACTCCTTGGAAAAAGTCCCACGATCTGTCCCGGCTGCCCGCCGGATTTCACCGGCTCCGCTTCACGGCGGCCGGCGGCGTCGGTTTCGACGCCTTCATCTGGCGCGGGGAGCCGGGGCCGGTGCTGCTGGTCAACGGCGCCACGCACGGCGATGAGTACGAGGGCCCGACTCTGCTGCGCACCTGGGCGGAGCACTGGCGCCCCCGCCGGCTCGTCGGCACCGTCGTGTTCGTCCCCGTGCTCAACGAGGCCGCATTCTTCGCCGGCCAGCGCTGCGCTCCGGTCGACGGCGCCAACCTCGCCCGCGTGTTTCCCGGCCAGGCGAACGGCTCTCCCACCGAGCGCCTCGCGCACCTGTTCGACACCCAATTGCTCGCGCAGTGCACCCACTACGCCGATCTCCACAGCGCCGGTGCGGCCTACCATCTCAAGCCGTGGACCGGCTACGTCACGCACCGCGGCGCGATCAACCGCACGCAACGCGCGATGGCCGCGTGCTTCGATGCGTTCTGGGTCTGGGCCGGGCCGTACCTGCCCGGACGCACGCTCAGCGCGGCGTTCGCCCGCAACATTCCCGCCATCTACGTCGAGTGCCAGGGTCTCGGCGGCGTCGATGCGGGCGACCTCCGTAATCTCGATCGTGGCCTGCGCAACCTGCTGCGCTGGGCGGGCCTGACGCCGGGAGCCGCGCCGCGCCTGCGCCGGCAGGCGGTGCGCATCACCCGCGACGTCGACGAGGCGCACCTGCAGGTGCATCACCCGGCGCCGGTCGATGGCCTGTTCGTGCCACTCGCCGCGCTGGACCGCCGCGTCCGCCGCGGCGACCCGCTCGGGCAGGTGCTGCCGCTCGACGGATCCGACGGCCACCTCGTCCGCGCCGAAAGCACCGGCCGCATCATCCTCATCCGCCGCCAACGCTCCGTACGCCGCGGCGACGCGCTCTTCACCCTCGCCCCAGTGTAGCCGGCATCGCGTCATGCGAGCAGCCCACCGTCGACGACCCACGTCACGCCGGTGACGAATTTCGCGCGGGGCGAGCAGACGAAGGCGACCACCTCCGCGACGTCGGTCGGTCCACCGAAGCCGAGCGGCGTCTGATTGATCACGTCCGATCCCGGTCCGCCGCTCTGGGCAGCCTGGATGAGCTTCTCGGACGTATCGACCCGGATGTCCCCCGGGGCCACGCCCACCACGCGGATGCGGTCGGCGGCGAGTTCCTTCGCCAGCGATTGCGTCATCGATCCCATCGCCGCCTTGGTGGCCGCGTACACCAGCGCCATGCGCTGCGGGCGAAACGCATTGATGGAGGAAATGTTCACCACGGTACCGCCGCCGGCGCGCCGCAGGTGCGGCAGCGCGGCCTGGGTGCAAAACAAGGCGCCCCCGAAGTTCACGTGCATCACGCGGCTGAACTGCTCGACCGTCAGGGCTTCGAGTGTCGAAACCGCGGGCAAGCCGACAATGGCCGCGTTGTTCACCAAGACATCGATCCCGCCAAGTGCCGCGGCGGCCGAGTCGATGAACGCCCGGCAGCCCCCGAGGTCGCCCACGTCCACCCGCAACGGAATCACACGGTCACCGTAACGCTCCACCAGGGGAGCGGCCACCGCAGGATCCGGTTGGCCGACCACGACCCGCCCACCCCGCGCGAGGAAGGCCTCGGTGATGGCGCGGCCGATGTTGGTCGCCCCTCCGGTCACCACCGCGCGCACGGCAGGTTCCGACGGGATGGGGCTTGGAGAGGCGGCGGAGGGGGAGTCCATGCGGAAAAACCAGCTTTGACAGCCTGAGGCCGGACCACGACAAACGCAACGCCCGCCATCTGGTGAGCTTGTCGGACCAGTGCGCCGATCGGCCCACGCCCCACCCCCACTTCCCCAGTGACTGACGTACGCCAGATCCCGCGGCCCGCGCGCGCGCGGCCCTTAAGCGCCGTGCGCGACGTAGCGGTCGACGAACGCGCGACACTCGTCGCTCAGCGGGTAGCCGAGGAAGCTGGTGACGCCGGAGAAGAGGCCGCGGCGGACCATGTAGTACTTCAGTCCATGGAGCCAGCAGGCGATGGACTCGCCGCCGTAGATGCCCCAGAGCACGCGCTTGAGCTCGGCATCCGCCGCGCGGGCCTCGTCCATCTTGCCGGCATCAAAGAGAGCGATGACGCGCTGGAGCAGCGGGGCGGTGGCGGAGGCGCCGCCGAGCATGAGGTTATCGTAACCGGCATCCAGGTATTCGAGGACGCGGAACTCATCGCCGTTGAAGAGCAGCAGCGACGGTTTCTCGCGCCGCGCGGCGAGAGCCTGCTGGCGGCGTTCGGGCGAAGCGGAGCTATCCTTCACGAGCACGACCTTCGGGTGGAGATACACGTCCTTCAGCCGGTTCTCCGGGATCATGATCGGGCGGTGACGACCAAGGTCGTAGATGCCGACTGGAATCGGGCACGCCTCGGTGCTCTCCATGAAGTGGGCGACGATGCGATCGGGCGTGGCGTTAAGGAAGGTCGCCGGCGCAGCGATGATCGCGATGTCGGCTCCGGCCTCGGCCATGTCCTGGGCGTTTTCGCGGACCCGCGGGACCGAATTGTCGGAGACCTGCGCGCCGATCTTCAGGCGCCCCCGCGCCGCTCCGGCCGCCGCCTTCACGAGCCGCTTGCGCTCGCCATTGGTCAGCCACGGACCCTCCCCGCACGAACCGGCGATGAACAGCCCGTGCAGGCCATCCGCCACGGCCGCCTCCACAACCCGCTCGACGGCGGCGACATCGACCCGAAAGTCGGGCAGCAGTGGAGTCGGCGCAGCCGACCAGATCAGGTGGGTACGGGGGGACGAATTCACAGCGTTCGTGAAACGGTGCCGCACGGGCAATCGCGAGAAAAAACGACTGGTCACATTCCATGAACAGCGACTTGCCTTCCTTCGATTTACCCCGCCGCCAGTCGCTGTCCGCCCAGGCCGCGGAAGCGCTGGAGCGCGCCATCGGCGACGGCACGTGGCAGGACTTCATTCCCAGCGAGCGCCGCCTCTGCGAGCTCCTGCAGGTGAGCCGGCCGACGATCCGGACCGCGCTGCAGATGCTGGCGAAGAATGGCGTGATCGAGATCCGCCAGGGCCGCCGAAATCGTCTGCTTCCCGCCGCCCGGCGCTCGCCGCACCGCGCCAGCCGCCTCATCGGCATCGTCACCCCCGTGCCGTTCGAGCAGCTCTCCGGCTCCGCGTACAAGATCGTCAGCGAGATGAAGATCCACCTCGCGGAGCACGGGTTCATCACCGAGACCCTGGTTTGCCCGCAAAAGGGAGCAGCCACATCACGCCGACGCTTGGAGGAGTTCCTGCGTCGCAACCGCGTCTTCTGCTGCCTGCTCACGTCGGTCAGTCACGATCTGCAGGCGTGGTTCGCCACCCACGCCGTGCCCTGCCTCGTGCTCGGTTCCTGTCATCCGGACATCCGGTTGCCTTCGCTCGACATCGATTACCGCTCCGTCTGCCGCCACGCGGGCGGAGTCCTGCTCGCGAAGGGGCACCGCCGCATCGCGCTGGTCATGCCGGACTCGGGAGCTGCGGGCGATCTGGCCAGTGAAGAGGGTTTCCGCGAAGCCTTCACCGCGCCGAACCACCGCGATGCCGCTCCGATCATCGTCCGGCACAACGGCACCGTCCAAAACCTTGTGCTCAAGCTCGATGCGCTGTTCGACGGCCCCCAGCGGCCGACCGCCCTCCTCGTCGCTAAGCCCTCCTACAGCCTGAGCTCACTCATCCATCTGCTTAAGCGAGGGCTGTCCGTGCCCGACGATGTTTCCCTCGTGTGCCGCGATCAGGATCCTCTCTTCGAGCAGGTGAATCCCGCGATCTCGCACTACCTGACGCACGACGCCTCGTTCATCCACCGCCTGCTCCGTCTGATGCAGCAGCTCGTGACCCACGGCTACCTGCCGCCGGAGCCGACCCTGATCTTTCCCAAGCACTTCGCTGGGGGCACGCTCAGGAACGCTCCTCGCTGACCTCCCGCCAGCGCCCCGGGGGCACGCCAAACCGGGCGCGAAAGAGGCGGTAGAAGTGCGAGGCGTCACCGAAGCCCGAGGAGAACATCGCACCGAGGATCGAGTGGTCGCCGCTCGCGAGCAGCCGCGCCGCGTGCGCGAGACGCAGCTCCGTCACGCGCTCCCCGAGGCTCTGGCCGGTCACTTCTCGAAAAAGCGCCGTGAGCCGCCGCCGCGAGAGACCCGCCCGCTGCGCCGCACGCTCCACCGTCCAGGATTCAAAGAAGGTCTCCTCCAGCTCGCGTGCCACCGCCTGCACCCGGCGTCGCGAGGAACGCTCCGCGTCCATCGCCGGCAACCGCGCCAGCAGCACGAGCACTTCCGCCGCCAGTGCCTGCAGCACCACCTCCGCACCCACCCGGGGATGAGACTGCTCCAGCAGCGCCCTCCGCCAGGCCCCCTCCACGCGCTGCCGCGCCCCCCGGTCCAGAGTCAGCCGCTGCCCTTCCCCGACCTCACCCACCAATCCCCGCCACACCTCGCTCCAGCTCGCCGAGGCACCGGCTTGCACCCGCTCCGGCGATAAGCCCAACAGCAGCAGCGTCGCCGGCTCCAGATCCTGAAACCGGTGCGGCACCTGCGCCGGCACGACCCACACCGTGCCCGCCCCCACCGCCGGACGCAGCACCGCGTCCCCCATCTCCCACTGCACCACTCCTTTGAGCAAATAGACCAGCTTGGGGTATGGATCAGCCCGCCGCGCCATGAGGAAGTCTTCCTCGTGAACACTCTCCGCAAAACGCACGCCCCCGAGGGGAACCGAGATCGAGAGGGGGCGTGAAACTTTCATCGCAAAACCCATCGATTGCCCAATCCGCCAATCAGATCAAGCCCATCCAGCCAAGACCTTCCGACTCCGCCGCGCTACCTTGTCCGCCGAGTCCGGATTCCCCCGATCTCACGTCCTTCCCGCGCCGCTCCCCTCCCGCCCCACGAGCCA
>JACCDG010892359.1_pt1 | contig 31061 bp, 52 predicted proteins | sample 7442471 | NCBI WGS metagenome assembly JACCDG01 (sample SAMN15323444, study PRJNA562643) | freshwater metagenome | isolation source: river surface water | place: USA:Blue River Watershed | collected 2017-08-17 | reverse complement strand
TCGTCCATGGCGCGCTTCGTCTTGGTGTTGGCCATGTCGGCGATGTAACTTGCAACATCGGCGTCGCGGACAAAATGCTCGTAGCCCTGCGTGATATAGCCGTCCATTTTCCCATCGCCGGCAACCTCGCGACCGCTAACAACGTCTCGCGCAATCTGATGGCACGCAAACGAGGCGGCATTGCCAAGCGCGGCGTCTTTGGAGAGAACTCCGTTGGCCACATCGTCGGGGAGGAGTGTTCGCACTTGCTTCTTGATTCCCTCTTTGACGTCGTCAAGCAACATTTCGCGAACGTAGTCATCCACAACATCGACGATTTTGACGTTCCAGTCTGGGCTTATTGCCTTTTGATATATAGCCGAACGCATGAGACTTTGCTGCACCAACTCGTTTGCCATGATTTTGGCCACTCCCTCGTCGTCGATGCTCACAGACAAGTTTTGCCGAAGTTGGGACTCAAGTTGTTGGTAAAATCTGTCGTGATCAAACTCTGTCAGAATGTCCTTTTTCGCTGCGACAATGTCTGGCGGCGCTCCCTCCTGGTCCTTCACCAACTCTTCCATTTTTTTGAAGCGACCAAAAACATCCCAGGTGTTGAACGGCTCGTAGTCTGCAAATGTCCGTGACTGCTCTTTTCCGAGAACAGTGCCCGTCCTGGTAATGCCTGGCCCGCCGTTTTTGAAATCCGTGTACGCCCGTTCTCGAAGTTGGTACTCCTCGGTGTGCGGGACGTACTTCTTGGCCTGCTCGCGAACCCAGGGCGTCGGCAGGTTGGCGTCGACGTCGGCCTCGAACTTGGCTTTGAACTCGGCGGCATAGCTGCTGTAGCCACCGCCAAACAGACCGCTGAGGAAGTTCATTTTGCTCAAACGCACACCCGCGGAAGAATATTACTTCATTAACCGCGCGTTCCTCTCCGCCTCCTTGGCCGCGTTCTCCATGCGCAGAAGAGTGTCGTTCATCGCCATTTTTAGCCGCGCCGTTGCAACGACGGGCTTGGGCGGGGGTGGCGCTCCGCCAACGAGCCACTCTGCCATTTTGTCAATCCGTGGCTTGGCCGCTTCTGCTTCGGCGACCCGTTTCTTGTGCTCGGCAATCTCCACGGGGTCGATTCGCTCGGCAACGTCGACAGCCTTTTGTTCCATCACTGCGACTGCTTTCTTTGCGTTGTTCGCCGCTTTGACTGCTTCGTCGGCGGCCTTTTTTTTCAAAGCTGCAATTTTTTTGTCGCGTCTCTTGTCGTAGGCGCTCTTTTCTTTTTCCGCCTTCTCCTCGTCTGCAAGGTCGGCGAGCATTTTTTGGCGTTTCGCATCGGCAGCGTTTTTCTCGTCCTCGGCCTTGTCGGAGACATACTCAATCTTCTCGCTCAGCGTCAAGTTCGGCGGCATGCGCTCTACCGGTGCGCGGCGTGCTGCTGCGGCCGGAGTTCTGGCCTCGTCTTTAGCCACTGCTGCAACTGGCTTGCTGTCTGTCGACGGAGAGTTGTTGGTGATGACAATGTTGATGCTCGCCCCGTCGTTCCAGTCGCGCCCAGACCCGCCGCGTGTGACACGAACGGTCCCGTCGGCGGATGACGTTGCGTCGTCTGTCAGGTCAATCATGCGCGCTGCTCGTTCTATGTAAATCTGTCGCTTCGGCACAGATAGATTTCGCACACTCGGCAGAGCTGGAAGCGGCCGCTTTGTCGACCCCTTCTTGGCAGCAAAGCCGTTGACCGCAAGACGCAAAGCCGTCATTGCCGCGTTCTCTCGGTCGACGGCATCCTCCAGGGCATCTCGCAGCGCATCGTATTCGTCGTCGCTTGCTTGTTCAAGGCTCTCTTGTGCCGTGATTGTGTCAGCAAGTGCAACGTCTGCGGCCTCAATTGTTGCACGGGCTTCTTTGAGCTCTGCGTCAAAAACTGGTGCTGGCGCTGCTGCTACTACCACTGGCGGTGGCGGTGCCGCTACACCAACAATCGTCGGCTCGGGCGGGGCGAAGACGACATTTGTGCGGTTTGTGGCGGCCTGCGCCTGGTTGATTGAGTTCTCGGCGGAAGCAAGCATGGCCTCTGCCTCGGCGTTTGCCATTGCAGCCACTTTAGCAGCGTCGTCCGCCTTCTTTTGCGCCTCGACGGCCTCTGCTGTTTTGGCAAACACCACCTTGTTTGTCTGTGCAACAACCTCTTCGGCCCGTCTCAGCTCCACTTCGCGCGCGGCGTACGCATCTTCGACCCTGGCCTTGGCGTCAGCGATCACCCGGTTTTGTGTTTCTAGCAATCGTTGCAAAGCCTCGATTCTGGCGCGTCTTGCCGCGCGCTTACGCTCGTATATTGCGATGTGTTTGTCGGCCTTTTCCAAGTATGCCACTTCGGCGTTGTACTGGTCATATACCGCCGCTGCCCGTTCTTCCAACACTAGGGTGTTTGCAATCAGTTCGTCGGTCTGTTTGTTTTTTTCCTCGTAGTCGCTCTTGAGTTTTTGTAAGTCGTTCTCTTTCTTGGCAATCGCTTCTTGCAGTTCGGCGGCACTGGCACTGGTCTCTTCGCTTTGTGCTCGCAGATGCTTCAAGCCGTCGTTGAGAAGCTCCAATTGCTCTTCGGCCTGTTCCATCTCGGCGTTTTTGCTCTCTTGTTCAGCGGCAGCAGTTTCTAGTTCGTCCTGAATCTTGGCTAGACGGGCGTTGTATGCGTTTCGCATGGCCTCTTGCTTTGCGACAAACTTCATCAGTTCCGCGTTCCACTTTTCGAGGTCACTTTCCAGCCGCTTGACATCCGCCGAAGTAGACGTCACCGCAGCATTCAGATTGTCCCTTTGCAGAGTGAGTTCGTCCAGCCGCCGCTTCTCTCTGTCGATGTCGCCGAGGGCTGCTTTCTCTCGTTGCGCTTTCTCAAGCCAGTCTTTGCCTTCGCGAATCTGTCCTTCCAGCCGTGTTGCCTCGGCGTTGAGGGCTTCGAGTTCAACCGCCTTTTTGTCAATGGCCGCTTGTAACGCCGCTGTCTCAGTCGAGGTTTTTTCGTACACGGACCGAAACTGGGCGAGTTGTGCCGCGATCTGCTCGCCGGTAATCTGTTCTCCCTGCAGTTGTTTTGTGGCCTCTTCGTTTGCAGTCGCCAATTTCGCGCGCGCCAACTTGACCTCTTCCAACTCCTGCACGTCTGCCTCGCTGTGAGCCTGCAAATCGCGCAGGGCAGCCGCAATCTCTTCTCGGTCCTTTCTCGCCTTTTCGCGCAACTTCTCGAGATTGTCTGCTTCCTCGCGCAGCTTCCGCGTCTGTTCGTCGAGCTCCAACACCAGGGCGTGAGCCTCCATGGCCTCGGCCCTCTTTGCCATCGCGACCTTTCGGGCCTCCTCTGCTTTCTTCTCGGCGTCGATGCGCACAACTTCAGCTTCTGCCGCTCGCTGAAGGGCCGCAAAGTTGTCGTCGTCTCCTCTTCGCCTCTTGTTGGCGCCGATCTTGTTCGCCGAACCGGCAGGGGAGATCGTGCGCACCTGCACCAGGTTTTCTGCGAACGTCACTTTCTTGCGCTCTTTCGAAATGTCGACGGCCATTGGTTCGGCTTCCGGGACGGCTTCCGGGACGGGCGGCGGCGGCGGCTCGGCAAAAACAACGGGCGCTGGCGGTTCTGCAACAGGGGCGGCAGCTACAGCGGCCACTGGCACCACTGGCACGGGCACTGGCGCGGGTGCCACAGGCGCGGGCACGGGCACCGGGACGGCTTCTTCGAGCGGTTCTCCGTCGTCGTCGTCGTTTTGCTGTTTTGGTACTTTTGCAGCGAGATAATCCTGCACACCCTGCGGAAGAGTGTTGACTCTTATTGTTCCCGGGATGGCCGCTTTGCCGTCTCTCATCGCGTCGATCTCTGCCATTGAGTAAAACTGCGCGCGGTAGTTGTCTTTTAGCACGGGGTCTTTGTGATGGACAATGATAAACTTTCCGTTCTCCATTGGCGGAAATGCCTTGTGCTTGAGCTCCACAAATTTTTTTTGGACCACGGGACCGGGCAAAATGGGCTGGTTTGTTGGCAGCACAGGAACACCGTGCGTGGCGGCGTAAACCTTCTTTCCGATTTTTTGTTTCGGCGCAACGTTGACAAGAACTGGACCGGCGTTTGTGGCGACCACTTTTTGCTCGGCCTGCGGAGGGAAAAGAGTTGACGGGATCTCAATTGACTCTTTGACCTCGGCTGGCACGTGTGCTGGAACGTAGATCGGTGCAGCGAGTGCAGCTGACGGGTACGTGACAGGCGGATAGACCGGAGGAGTAGCCACGGCTGCAACTGGTTGCAGCAGAGGCGGGGTTGCCGGTTGGGTTGCTTGCAGCGCTTTTGCTCTGTCTGCAATGAGGCGCCGCCATTCAGCGGCAGTTGGCGCCACACTTCCCAGCAGTTTGTGATTGTAGCTGTGCTCGCCCGGAGTTGGTATGTCGATTTTTCGCAATTTTTCCCACTCCTCCAACACCACTGGCTGTGCCTTTGGCAACGTAAGCCCGTTGTGGCCGGCGTATGAAGCAAACGCAAAGTCGATCAAGGTGTACTTTTTTTGGTCTTTGTTGTACATGATGTTCCCCGGAATGTCGACTGCTCCCGCACAGGAGTTAAGGTCGCCGTGAATCAATCCAGCGTTGTAGCACCGAGCCGCTAAATCGATAAGCTGTGTAATCGGCCGGTCCCTGAGGGGCACACTGAGCAGAGGCGAACCAGCAAAGTCCATTTCCATGACCCACAGAGGTTCCGCGCCGGGTGTTTTTGGCTGGAACATGTTCGATCCAACGACGGGGTTCATGCGCGTCGCCGGACCAACGCCGAGATTGTGCGCCATCACCGCGTTTTCATACTCAGAGTAGCGCTTAACGCCGTCCCAGGAAAGTGGCACGTAAAACCCGTTGTACCGGAAATGTTTGACGCCAAACTTGACAATGACTATACTTCCCTTGCGCTTGAGCATCATTGCGCAGCCGTACTGTCCACACGACAGTGGTTTCCAGAAATGCTGATCGTACCCAAGTTTCAGCAAGTCGTTTTGCGTCAGCTTAACGCGGTCTTTTGCGTCCCCGGTGTCGTGTTTGAACTTGATCACTATGTCCATCTTGCGTCGTCACTTCCGCTAGAACTTCACAGCGCTGCGCTCCCACGGATGAACCACCACGCGGTCGATTGTCACGTAAATGTGCTTGTCAAACTTCTTTTTGTCGTCGACTTCCTTAAGTGTGGTGGCCAGCTCGTATTCCGGTAACGTTACGCGAATTCGCACTCTGTCTTTGCGCTTGACGAACCAAAACGGCTGGCTGGGGCGCTTTCCCTTGACTGGAATCTCGTACGGAAGAATCAGCTCAAACTCGTTGGCGTCCGCAGAGCCCGACACGTACAGAGCGGGAAAGCCGGCGGGGAGCTCATACTGAATCAAGAACCCGAGCGACGTGTACTCTTTTCCGTTTTTTTGCAATGCTTGTTCCCACTTTTCAACGCTACCTCCGGCCGCGACGAGAGCCGCGTAACTCGGAGACAGGGTCACGGAAGTGAACCCCGACGACGCAAAGGAGTTGCCAACCTCCATCTGCGTTCTTAGCAGAGTGCTCATGTATCGCGCGTTTCGACGGTAATCGAACATTGGGATGTCCATTGTTCCACGGTAGGCCGTAATGGCGTGAGGCAAGGGACGCGCCAAGATGAGGCCGTTGAGGCGCGCGGCCAACTGAACGGCCTCGTCCTCGGATAGTTTGCCTTCCCAGTCTTGTGGTGAAACAGAGGCCTGGAATGAAAACGGGGCCTGTGGCAGCAGGTTTCGCCGCACAGCATTCTGATAATCTTTGTAGTTGTACACGTACTCCTGAACAGCGTCGTAGTTCCTGTTGTACTCCAAATACGCCGGTACAGTGAAGTGTTTCATGTCGAGTCGTGACTTGCGCTCCAAATCCTCGACTTCATCGTAACTCGCCGTCGGCAAAACAGTCAGTGGCAGAACGTTTTTCACGCGGAGTGGCGGTAATGCCGGAGCTGGCGGTGCTTGCGGCGGCGGCGGCGGTGTTGGTGCTGGCGGAAAAGGGGGCGCAGGCACGCGGGCAGGCGCCACACTCCTGGGCGGCACCTTAAATTTGCGCATCGTGCCATCGTCGACTCCGTATAGGTCGTTCTTGCGCGGATCCCAGTCTGCCAAGTTGTGCACCACAACACGAGACTTTGTTCGCACGTCACGTGTCATTGCGGCGCGCATTGTCTTGTCACTCTTGTATGGATGCTTCTCGTAACTTTTGAACATGTCCTCTAGGAAGTCCTGCATTTTTTCCGGTCTTGTCCAGCAACACAGGGAGAATTTCTACCAGCAATCCCGAACGCAACAAAGAATGGTTCGCCATCATCTGAAACTCTCAACCTACCGTCGAGCCCAAAAGCGCAACTCTCGCCGCTCGGTCCGTGCCCGTCGCGTTGATCGCCGCAAGACGGCTCGCATCACCCGTATCTATCGCAAGTGGGCACGAGCTCCATCACGGTACGACATGCGTGGCATTGACACGAAGCGCCGTCGCCGCCGTCGTTAATCCCGGAGCGACAAGCGGAATTCTATGCGCAAGTGCGCACTGAATTGAAATGGCCAAACGCCGAACCGCACGCAAAAGCAAGAAGAGCGCCCCGAAGAAGCGCGTGTACAAACGCCGCGCTCCCGCCAAGCCAGCCGCGAGCAAACCAAAAAAGCCGATGAGCGAAAAGATGAAAGCGTACATTGCGCGCCGCCGCGCCGAGGCCGAGGCCAAGAAGATCAAAAAGATCTCCAGCGCTCCAATGTCCGACGCCGACCGCGCGCGCAAGTGGATCGACGCCGGCTACGGCCAGTGAACAGCGAATTCATTTAGCCTGAGCTCAGCGCAAGTACACTGGTGACGCCGGCTTGATGACGGCCACGTAACCTCCGCCCAGTGACTCATCCAAGTCTTCATGCGGGAAGTTCCCCTTTGGCCCCGTGCCCCAGCCGTGACCGGCGGCCTGTGCAGCATTGAACGGAACGTAATTTGCAGCCGGTGCAAACGCGTATCGCTGCTTTGCTTCGTAGCCCAGCCGGTTGAACCCGTAGCGCGCCACTTCGTCAATCGCCGCACCATCGACCGAGCTCAGCTTGTGAACCGGCTTGTTGTGCGCCACGTAAAAGCGGTCGTTCTGTTTCGGGTAGCCAAACGGATAGTTGTGGTCCCGGTCCACGCGAGGAACGAACGGCTGCGCGACGGAGGTATGAAATGCATCTTCGACTGCCAGTGAGCCAAACGCCGTGACAGGGAAGTTGCCGAGCACCGAGGGCTGTCCCAGGTCCATCGTTGTAGTTCTACACGCACGGAAGAACTTCCTCCTTACGGGCAACTCGCGCGAGAATGGGAAACTGTGAATCAAAATCAAAGGGAGGAGAAGGAGCAATTATTGCGTTCTTTGCAACTGGCATACCAACGCTGCTGTTTGTTGGCTACGAGGGCGGGCCAGCAGTTTACGAGGAAGCCATTATGGCGGGGCTCATTGTGGGAACGACAGCCGCGATCCTTTACTACCTATCGCAGAACGACTGGAACATCATCGAGGCAGCCGGAAGTGGCGTGCTGGGAGCAATCGAGGGCGTGTGGTGCGGCATCACTGGCGCACTCTGAGCTAAGCTCCGAGGGCTAAGTAAACCGCACTCTCTGCATCGGATTCACGGGGTCGTCGCATTTTTGTAATATCTCGCCGACTGTAGTTCCCAGACGCTCGCTACCAAACAGGTCCGGCCGAAACGACAGACGCGCGTAATATGCAATCAATTGATTCTGCGCCTCGTCCGAGTTGTTCGCTGGCTGACCTGGTATGGCGACCTGGCGCACGGTAGCGGCCGGGTGCAACTTGACCTCTGTGTTCATCTGCAGCTTGCCGTTGGCTAACAGCCGTTTGAGCAGCTCACAGAGATGCGTGGAGCCGTGCTTGTCTGTCCGGCCTGCCGCGTTCAGTGTCTCGCGGTCCGAGGCGGTAAACATACCATAGTCGGTGCCGAGGTGCGGGCGCACAAAATAGTTGATATACAGCCCGTCGTCCGGTGTGATGAATCCCTCGATGAAACTGGCCGTTTTGTTCCCGATCTCTGGCATGCGCATGCTCGAGTAAAACTCAAACACTCCCGGCCGCGTGCTTTCGTCGGTCACGGTAATGACGTAGCGCGGAGATGTCGCTGTGAAGGCAAACTGCACTCTCGCTCTCCGGGAAGGTGGCGGCACCACTGGCTCATCTGGCGAGGACGGCGGCGACGGCGTGACGCGCGGCTCTGGTGTCTCAGAACGGGCGCGCTTCATTCGCAAAGCAAAGGAAGAAATGACATACGCGGCCAACTTTCACCGTCGCGACCTTGTGTTTCTGATGCTGCTCGCGGTCAACTTCATCGTCTTCCTCTGCACGGTGGCTGGCTTGGCAGACACGCGCCTGCTCATCATCAGCACCCTCGCGCCGTTTGGATGGGCAGTGCGCTACGGGGCCGAGGACCTCATTGCGCTGTTGGGGTTCAATGTGTTTTGCGCCATGTACATCGACTTGGTGCTGTCAGGCGGTCTTGCTGGACCACTTCCGTATCCCAGTGCTAGCGAGCTTTGACGGGACTCGGCGCCCACCACGCAATGACCGACATGACGAGTCCTGTGAACCAGCCGCGCATGTTGTCGCAATTGCACTGCACGAAACCAAAGCTCGTAAAGATGCCAATGAACGCAATCGCCAACAGGAACAGTGAAATGATTCCCGAAAACAACAGCCGCTTGTTGCATCTGCCGTCGTCGGCGTCCGCAAGTTCGGGTGGCGGGCTGCCGGGAGGGCTCGCGGGTGCTGACGGGGGCGGGCTCTGGTTGACTACAACGATTTGCTGCCCACCGCTTCCAGAGCTAATTTTTCGGCGATGACTTGCTCCGTGCTGATGATGCGTATTGTTTTCGGGAGGCAGCTCCGGTGCTGTTGTTCCCACTTGCTCATCAGGCTCTGATATCGCGCTCGCAGTAGACACTCTGGGACTATCGGCCTCGCTGCTGTTGGTGTAGTCGCTGGTTGGACTACCGCCGCCGGGTTGCTCTCCGCGGAGCATTCTTTGCACAGTCCAGACGCGAGAAATTTGTTCGCCACGCTCCACCTGAAGTTGTCGCAACACCGACACACTTTCACGCCCGGCTCGAACTTGGCCGTGTAGTACCTGCGCGGATTCGCATCGTATTCCATGCGCCAATAGTACCACGGGTCGTAGTGCGTCACACCTCGCGACGCAGAGACCAGACCGAGAGAGCGCATTTGCCTCAGCGTGCGGGACACATCGGTGCGCGTTAGAATGGGCTCTGGCCGCGGGTAGTCTAGGTTGGCCGGTATGCGGCGGAAGCGTTCGCCGAGCCGTCGTTTACTTTGCTCGGTAAGCATAAATAGGCGGCTGGACAGGGGGAGCGATCGGGTACGGGCCGGCACCGCAGAAGGTCCGGCCGTCGTACTTGAGGGGACCGGGTCCGTAGCCGAGGGCGGTTGCGACGCGGGCGTTGTAGTCGAGCGTGCGGTGAAAAAGTGGGTCAGTTTGGCTTGCGTACGCGTCGAGTTGGCCGACGGGTGGGCGCTCATTTCGCAACGGAGCCAGTGTTTGCTCCGGTGGTGGCATCGTCCAACCTCGTTCGTCGACTCGCGTGCTGATCGGCTGCATTTCTACTGTCTTACCCCAGGCGAAAGAACAAATGAGCTTCACCATCGGCCCCGACGACGACGTGGACGACAAACTGAAAGTGGACGACGAATCGGTGCTATTCAAAACCGACATCTCTCAACCGCCGGCGGCAGCCATGGCGCGTACTGTCAAACGTGGCCGCGGTCGACCCAAGAAACACGCGCCAGAGCCAGAGCCAGAGCCCGAGCAGGCAGAAGCAGGCGACCCGCTGGAACCAGACGCGCAGCCGCCACCGCCAGGAGAGAAGGGCCGGCTGATTGCCATCATTCAGGGCCTGAAAAAAAAACTCAACGCCGTCGGCAGCGGTCTCGAGCCGTCGCTGCAAAACACCGTCGAAGAGCTGCAGGAAGAGGTCGACTTGCTGAACAACGACCTGAATGCGAAACGCGGCGACCAAGCAATCAAGTCGCTCATCCTCTACGCCATGCCCGTGATCGAGACCCTCATCGATCGCATGGTGCCCAAGGAGAAGCTCGACGTGAGCAGCAAGTTTACGCTCACGGAGGAGGTCAAGAACAACTGGGCGATGTTTGAAGACGCCGCCACGCAGATCGCCATCAATCACGCCAGCTGGTTCGCCGTCGGTCCGTACGGAGAGATCGCCAAGGCCACCGCCGGCTGCGCACTGTCGGCCGACGCCAAGAACAAGGCCGAAAAAATCCGCTACGCAAAGGCCGCCGCGGCTGCTGCCCAACGAGAATCCGAAAACATACTGCCGTAAATTTGAATTTTGGGACGCGAGCCAAAAGTGGCAGAATTGAGTTTCCCAAAAAAACGGCAGTTTGGTTGCATAGTTATAGTACTATATAGTAACCAAAAATGATTAAACTAGGGCGCGAAATCTTTGCAAATCAGAGGCCTAAATTTGCGCATAAAAAAATCGCATTTATTATCTTTGCAAAACTCCGATTATTGATTTATTGTACCAAAGTGCGTTTTAAAATTTCAGTACTCGCGAATTATGCGCGGGACATTTCTCACTAGCGCCAGGCTGGACACTTCTCACGAACACTTCGCGAGAAAACAATGACTACTGCATCCGACGTCGACGAGTTTTTGGCCGGTGTGAAAGAGCGAGAGCGAGAGGCGTTGCTTAAGGAACAAACGCGAGCCAAGCGCCGCATGGCTGAAGCACGCGAGGAGTTCAAGAAACTGCTTCCGCGCATCATCGAGGCAGACCGGCGCGGAGAAAAGAAACTCGAGTTTGGGGTCGGCGAAGCTCCGAGCGGTGCCCTTCACAAGGTTTTCTCAGAACACGGCATGCGTGTTTCATTTGGAGGTTCTTGTTACATGAGCGACCCGCCCCAGTACAACCTTATTGTTGAATGGTATTGAAGCGATTTCATTCAAATACCATGTGGGATGCGCACGTTATGCACGTTCTGGCCGATCTCGACCTGGAACTCGAGCACCAGCTGCGTATAGTCCAAGTACTCGATGAACCGGTTGTTCGTTGCGTCAAACGTCTCAAGATAGAGCCGCGCGTTCGAGAGGTTAATCCCGCCGCGCTCCAAGCTCGCGATCAGTCGCCCCTCGTCCGACAAGTAGCCGTTGTTCGTCGAGTAAAGCGGGACGCGCGTCTCTTTGTAACTCGTGCTTGCACTTGCCGCTGCTGTCGCCTGGTGGTTCGTGAAGCTCGTGTAGCCGTCGCACTCGCCGATGCCAATAACTAGGTAACAGACAGCTGGGAGAGCACTTAGACCGCCGCTGATGTTGTAAGCCCGCAGCCAGACGGCCTTGCAGTTGCGCAACCACTGGTCGCTGCCCGTGCCGACGATGGTGTGCCGCGACGAGAGCGAGACGACCTTGGTGTGAATGTCCAAAACGGTGCGGATGTCGCGATTGGTGGCCATCCTTAGAAGCGCTTGAACGCTGTCGCCTGTAGAACATTCTGCTCGCTCGCGGGCACGATCTGGTTGCTCACTCCCGTCGCCGGGTTGTAGTTGAGGTAGGCCGCAAGCAGAACCAGCACAATAACGAGAGCGGCTTGGTTGTCCATTGTCGGGGAGATGCGCAAGCCAAAGAACAAAGAATGGACACTGATTTCGACGACAAGCATCCCGGCGGTTTCCGCCCCGCCACGCCCATGCCCTCTTTGACGGCCAGCCAGGAGACAAGCAAACCGTCCGAGGGCCAGCGCGCCGAGATGTTCAAACGCGCCATGCAGGCCGCCGAACAGGAGCCGCCGGGTGGCATCCGTCCATTGAAGGCACTGGGCGTTCCCGTAACAGTGGCAGTTACCAAGGAGGAACCAGTGCAGCAACAGGCTCAGCAACAAGCGCAGCAGATTGCAATGCAAGCTTACCGCGCGGGACAGATGGAAGGCATGAAGACTGGCGCCGTCGCCGCTGCGTGTTTCTTTGGAACGTTCTTAATTGGCTACATGGGCTACGCGTGGATGTTCCCGGCCGCGTCGTCGGTGAAGAAAGCGCACACGATCGCTGTTCCAAAAAATCCTATCGATTGAAATGAGCATCGCCTTCCGGCACGCACTCCTCCGCCTCTGTTCCATGTCGCAAACGACGCCTTTTAATGGACGATACGGACGAGACCGACTCATTAGCGACGCCGTATACACTCGCAAGCTCTACCTCGACGGACTTTGCTTTACTGCAGCGGATTTGCGTCGAGCCCGTGAGTTGGCCGCTTGCGCCAGCGCTCCCGCCGCCAATAGCAGCCCGGCGCCTGAAGTGCTTCCGCCTGCCGTGGACCGTGCTGAACCAGCTCCAGCCGAGGTGTTGGTGCGACATGAGCCCTGTGAGTGCGCAGCAGCCATCGAGAGCGAGAGGGCAGTTCGTAATCTGCAATGTGCAGAGCTTCAGAGGGCAATCCAGGAAGCGAACGTCGCAGCCAAGCAAATTACGCTACAGCGCAACGCCTACAAGCGCGGACGGCAGTGGTTCGTCGCCGGTGAGAAGGTGGCTGGAGGCAGTCTGAAAGTGTCGGACGGGTCGACCAGGCGCTTTGTGGAGATCGAAACCACGCTCGAGCAGGCGGTGAAGCAGTTGGCGGCAGAGGTGGATAAGTTGCACGCTTCTGGGGTTGGCGCGAGCGGGGCGCAAGAAACGGAATGAGCGCGTGCCTGTTGTGCAAGCAAGACGGCAAGGAGTGCAATCTATGTCACGATGCCAGAGTAACGGAGGCCGAACGCAAGCAAAAGCAGCAAAAGATGAGCGACAACACGATAACTGTCAATGGAGCAAAGTTTATTCCGATTGGCTACGAGCTGCCACCGCAAACACCGCGGCCAGACCCGAACGTCGACGTCGTCAGCCGAGTGACCAAGGAGCGCACCATGGCTGCCGGCGACCGCTGGGACCGCTTCGTCTCCCACTTTCTCGAAATCGGGACGCAGGTGCACGGTGTCATTGATGCACACGGTCTCAGCCAGGGGCAGATCGAAAAGGCGACAAAGATGTTCAAAGATGCCGGCTATATCGTTTCGATATCAGCTTTGGCGTTCCAAAATCCGGCCGAGCGCAAGGGAGTTGCGACGGACTTGTTTCACTACCACGTGAAGTGAACACTTCTGGCGAGATACAGAATGAGCGCGCCCAGTTTGAATGATGTTATCAGTTGCCCGCATCTTTACGGAATTGCGTGCAGTCGGTGTGTGAAGAAACGCAAAACATGCGAAAACTGCGGAAAATACGTTTTTGGCTTTGAGGAGTGCAACCACTGCGGGCACATCAGTACGGCCGAAGCATGCAAAATCCGGGCGAGGTTTTTGCGCGCCTTCAACGACATGGGACAAGAAGGCATTATCGACATCGCTTCGTTGAACGAGTCACAACTCAAGCGCGTGAATGGTCTGTTGGCACTGGAGGGGGGCAAAAAGTTTGAGTGCGTCAGTGTCCAGACGTCTTCTGGCCCCATTCCGGCGCTGTATTACTGCGACAGTATTGCGCCGAAAAGCAGACGAGATGAACCGCAGTCAGTACAAGTGTGCGACGTGTCTGCGTTATGCAAACATCCAAGCCGCCCAATTACCAGCCAAAAAGAATGACCACACCACCGAGCACCAAGCGTCAGATGGGAATGTTTCTGCGGTCGTTCGTCGAAGAGCACTGCATCGGGAAGGAGTCGGCGCCGAAGGAGGGGTTCTGCCGGATGTTCGTCAAGAACGGCCCTGAGCGACTGTTTTTTTACTACGACTTTGAAAACAAGCGCTTTTGGTTTGTGTTCACCACTCCCTATGCGGAGCGTCGACTGTTCACTACAAAAACGGATCCTTACGCCGTGCTCGACCATCTCTACGACGACGCCGGTCTGGACACGGGCGTGGACCTGGACACAAACGAGCGCCTGCCGCGCGTGCTTGCGGAAGGGAACGACGACGACGGCGATGACGAAGAATGGGACGACGTTCCTATACCACTCGGCCAGATGATCAAGGCCGAGCGTTCAGGGTTTTAGCAAGGTCGCAAGTTCAGAAGTACGAGCGCTTGACTTCGGTTTCCAAGCCGACCAACTTGGGCATGATGAACTCGGTGCCGACGTACGCGCTGACGGCCGCCAGCAGACCGTATCGAATTGAACTCGGCAGGTCGCTTGACACCGTCATGAACATGATTTGCGCGCCCATCATCGCACCGACTGCCGCCGACCGCAGCATCACACTGCCGTCCGGGATGAGGTAGAGCGCAATGAACGTCGCCCCGCCAATGTGTAGCGCCGGGTAGAGGAACTCCTGTTCGGGAAAGAGCGGCGTGGCGAGGTACTGAAACAGGCCGCCCGAAACGCCCGTCAGCGCTGCGGTCTTGGCGAGTTTCTCAAGATCGTACGTCACGGTCTTGGTCTTTTGCATCGTGGTCGGAACGCTCGGTTGCGTCGGGCCTGTGGTTGGCATTGCTGTTGTTCGCGCGGAAGAGCGTTAGAACATTACACCGATGAGAGAATCTGCGCCGGAATGCTCGTGTACTTGCCGAGGCCGTACGCGACAGCAAAGCCGACAATCGCGCCCATCATCACGTCGCTCGCCTTCATGCCCGCGACGTCCATGCCGTACGACGAATACAAGTACGCCGAGCCGAGACCCACGAGGTCGTAGTAGAGCATCGGCTTGTTGAGGCCCATAGGCACGCCGAGCATCATCGCGCCGAGCCCGCCGCCAACGGCACCCGCAAGCATGTTTTTTTGTGCGTCAGTGAGACCCGACATTGTAACTGTGTTGCACGAGTGCCATTAGAACTTCATTCCTTACCTCGCGCCGTTGCGTCGTCAGTTACATCGCACCGAGGTACCAGAAGACGCCGTATGTCAACGCGACAGCAACCGCAGCGTCCTCGGCAAGCACGACTGTCGAGTCAATGGCGGTAATGTTTTTCATGTAAGAGTTGGCCTTGCTCTGCAGAATGGGCGCGAGGCCAGCAACAGCAAGCGCGGTGACGATGACCTTTGGGTTCTGAAAGCTGGCGCCCTTGTACGTGGCGAAAGCAAGCGAGGCCGCGGCCGAAACGAGGTGTTCGTTCATAGACATTTGTCTTGCGACGAGTTTGCACTGGCAAGAAGAATAATCCGCGGTGTTAGTTCATTCGGAGATAGTCCAAGTCTGGCGCTGCACAGATGCGCGCCGTGTACATCTCGAGGTCGACGTCCATCTTGCCGACCTGCGGCACGTACAGTTCGTTGACCACGTTGCGCGTTTTGCTCGCGTACAGTTCACCGCCCACGCGGCACAGGCGGTTGCGGTAAGCCGGCGTTAGGTTGCGGTTCTGCGCGTCGAGCAGGTCTGGCGGTGGCGCGGCCGGATAGTCGGCGTCGAGCAGCATCGGCGTTCCGACCAGAGGAGACGGATTGATGTTCATTTTGCGACTGGCGTTTTATTTCGTAGAACTCTGGAGGTAATGCGCGACCGGTAGGGCATGCGGGTACACTCCGTCAAAGGGGAAATGCGGCATGCATTGCCTGCAGACGGCCGCGTGATAAGGGTCGCCGATGACGATGAATGGCGCCGTGACGCTGCGTTTGCACACGGGGCACTGTAAGGAGAGCACCAGCAGCGCGTTGGTGCCCACGATGTTGTATTCTCCGTAGGCACTCATCCTTGCGATAGTGGCCTACTGTCTCGGTCTAACTTGAAGAAGTTGTGCCAAGACTTCTCGAAAACGTAAAAAATGCAGCGCCTGCAGCGGGTCGGCGTTGAACGGCGTGTCTTCCATGGGTTTGATCTCGCTTGCTGGGATTAAAAAAAGTCAGGGATGCTTGTTTTGATCAAGCTACCTCAAGATCTACGGTCGAGCGCTCTCCCAATTGAGCTAATCCCCGAGGGTGCTTCAATTCAGCCTTAGCCGCCGCCTTAGTCCTGCACGGCGAACCAGCGGTAAATGTTGCCGTCCTTCATGTGGCACATGTTGCGCTCGTAGTAAAAGATGTCGAGCGTCCGCGTGCACGTCGAGTCGGCGGTCGCGTTCGCCGGAATGTCGAGCCACAGCGACGGGCTGGAGAGCGCCGTGAGCGTGATGTGGCCGAGACCGCTGTTCTCAACGCGCGGGAAGGCGCTGAACGGCACAACGCACAGGTTCGTCGTGATGTCGCACGGGAAGAAGCACGAGATGCCGTTGGCGACGCTGTTCTGCCAGTCGTCGTAGCCGCGCTTGGGCATGATGCGGTTGCTGTTGTCCATGACGGCGACGGCGTCCCAGCGCAGCCAGTTCGTCCAGTTCGGCGCCACGACAACACCGCCCACCGCGCGGACCGGAACGTTGGTGTCGGTTGTGCCCGAGGTGCCAATGACAGACTGGTCGTCCGTGAAGCGCAGACCGGCCACCAAGAAGACGCACGGGTTGGTCGAGTTGCGAATGGCAGTCTTGACCGTCTGGGCCGAGCTCGTAATCGCCGTCACCTGCGTTTCGCGCGCAATGTGCATCGTCTGGAACGTCAGACCCTTGGGCTTGAGCAGCGCGTTGGCGTACAAACCGCGCTCGGCCTTCTCCGGGACGTGATAGTGTGCGCGCATGAACACCGCCGGGTAGGCAGCCGTGCCCGAACCGCTGGCTGCAACGGTGCTGTACAGGCAGTCCGTGCGCACCAGTTCCGTAAGCAGCGGAATCTGGAACTTGAACACGAACTCCTGGCCAAACGCCTGGACCGGCAGCATCTGGTGAAAGTTCACGTCATCCGTGCCCTGCGGCAGCGGGATGATGAGGCGGTAGTACCGGACAGCCTCGGTCGTGTCTGACACAGCGCCAACCGAGTTCTTGTACGCCGCGGCTTTCGTGGTCGCTTCCGAGTCAAAGCACAGCGCGCGCTTGCAGTGAAGGCCCGCCGCCGTGAAGCTGCGCAGCGTCTCAGTTCCGTACATCCAACGCGCCGGCTCTCCGCTCTTGCTGAGAAACTTCTCGGCAACGTACGGCTGCCAGTCGAGAAACGTCGCGTAGCCCACGCCGGATTGCGCGGTGTTGGTTGAGCCGGCAACGTTCGGGTGCGTCGCGGTGCTGCCGAGCACGATCGGCATCTCAATGTGCAACTCGCACGCAAACAGGTTCGGCAGGCCCTCGTTGCCGACCTTGAACGTGACCTGGCTGCCAAACGGAATGCGCGTCACGCTGCTGCCCGCCGGGTAGATGTCGCGGTGCGTGAGGAAGTAGTTGCGGATGTTGACCGGCTCCTTTGGCACGAACTGCGACTGTTCGGCGCTGTTGTAGAAGGGGTCCTGCGCGGAGACCTGCGCAAAGGCGAGGCGTTGGTCGGCGCCGATGGTTTCGTGACTGTCTTGGTACGGATTGCCGTTTGACATTTGCGTGCAAAAGTTCACGCGATGAGTGTAGAAAATGGCGAAGCTCAGGGCGAAGCTCAGGGCGAAGGCTCCGACGGCTCCGAGGGACAATGGCAGACCGTGGAGGCCGAGAAATACGAGTCGGACGACGAGGACGACGGGCACCTGCTGACGGCGGTCAACAGCTTTGTGCAGGAGAGATTAAATCTACGGCCGCCAAAGAGGAACAACGTCAAGAAAAAATATGACCCAGTTTCTGCAGCATCTGTGGCGGCCTGTGCAGTCTTGCCTCCTGAGGCTGCGGGTGTGGCATGTCCTCATTGCGGCGCTCGTGACTCTTTCACTGCTGACGGCCACCGTGGCGAGTTCGCTTGTCGCCGCTGTGGACACGTTGCAACTGCTCGGCCTGAACTGGCAACAGTCGGTGGCGATGGTAGCGCTAAGCCTATGGTGGATGCTCGTGTCAACTACTTTCGGGAGCGTCTGTCGCAGTGGTGCAACCGCGAGCCTCCGATACCTCCGTCGGGCGTGCGAAAGCTGCTCGAGGCTTACGATCGGTGTCGAGTCGATGGCGGACCGTTTCGAGTTAGCAGTCTGCTTACTAAACCTGAAGTTAGAGCAATTGTTATAGAGGCCGGGTTGAGGCCAAAGAACTGCGTCGAGAAGTGGCTGACGATACGCTCTATCTTGCTTCGCCATGCCGGACTGCCAGACGACCGCGTGCAGCCGGAACAGCAGGAGGTGAGTGAGTGCATGAATCGGTTCTCGACGTTTCTCGCCGCGTGGGACCAACACCCAGAGCTGCACGACGGCCGGACCAGCCTGCCCAACTACAACTTTCTCATGGTCTCGTTTCTGTTGCAAATCGGCGCCGAGAGCTACGAGCGCCACGCAATGTGGTTTCCACAAGTGACCGGGGCGAAGAGAGAGCGCCTGCAGCGGACGTTTGACTTGCTGTGTGACATCATTGGGTGGCCGCGGTACCGAGCCGAGGTGGACGAGGCGGGGCACGTGCATCGGGTGCGGCAGTCTACTTTACTGCAGGGCTAAATATTGCTCTGTTGCCATTATCGCTTCCTCGGCCGAGCGGCACACGTGTACTTGCCAGCCTCGCCTCCTAAGCCGTTCGTGCCACTCTCGCTGCTCGTCGTTCGCCGCCCCTCTCGCCGACTTCATCTCGATGGCGAGGCCAATGAACTCTCCCGCGCGTTCGTAGACCATGATGTCTGGTATCCCGCGCTGGTAGCCTTCTCGTTTCGCTCGCACTTTGGCCGGGATGCTCGCGTGAATGCCGCCGATTGTTCCACAAAACAGCACGGGGTGGTCGCGGAGCCACTCCACATAACGGGCCGTTTCGTAGCTCTCTGTCTGCCGCCGCGACATTCTTTAAACGATGAGTTGCGAATGTGTCATCATTGCGCAGACAATACGCCAAGGTGATCACGTCGTTGTGCCGATTGTCGAGGGTCCGTATTTTGTGTGCACTGTTGGCATGGAGGAGCTCTATGACGCGCCAGAGTTGATGCTTTTGTGCGACGAGCTGGACGACCCAATGGTTGGAGCGCGCCGTTTGGTTGAGGCCGCCGACCTTGTGAAAAACGGTGCCGATGCCACGGTCGAAGGAGACATCCTTGGCACCGCGTTTTCAATCAAGCCGGCAGAGGGAGATGTGCTGCGCGGGGTGAAGGAGATGATGGGGACCGCGTTGCGCTATTACGGCGACCGCGACTTTCGCGTCAGTCTTCTACGGGTTAACGAAGAATGATACCCGGGACGCAAAAAAAGAAAGCCGTCGAACTACACGCCGGCGAATACATTGTTTACCACCAGCGCTGGGAACGCATACGCTACGTCAGCCACGATTGGGTTGACCAATACTACCGCGTCATGATTACACTAGTTTCCGGACGCGAGTTTTCACTACCCGGCGACACGCTCATGTTCGTTAGGCCGGAGCACCCGGGCCCGGCTGCCACTGAATGACCTCGGGACGCGTGTACGAATAGTAGATTTCACCGTTGTACATCGTGTAGACGTACTGCTGGCCGCTGCGGCGAACACTGCGCGGCGTCTGCTGCACAAGCATCTCCCGTTCACGGACAATGTTGCGCTTCATCACGGGGATTTGGCTGTGCAGCGGGGTCTCGCCGTCTTGCGGCTTGGCACCGGCGTAGGCCATTCGGCTGGCATCAATGGCGCAACTGATTGAGTTCATTTCTGGCGTCTTGTTGCATGGCCGGAAGAACTTCAGCGCGCGTCAGTCTCGCTAGCTCCAGGTTACGGGCAACCCAATCTCTTGGGTCGACCGCTCCATCAGCCGAGTGAGTTCACCGACGTGATGCGCCTTCGGGTGGTCGTTCGCGCCGTCCTGCAGTGCACATCTAGCGAGCGCGGGTAAGAAGTGCGACTCGCGAAACGTCGGGCAGTATGTAACGTGCCACAGTCGCCGGTTCCTCGCGGAGCCCGAGTAAACAAACGCACTGTGCACGCCCGTCACGTGCATCTGATGTTGCGCCTGACACCAGACCGTGAGGCCGAGAAACCTTCGTGCAGAGCCTTTGGCTAGCGGGTGCTCCCAGCCGCAGTCGCCATCCGACGTTCGCCATTTGATTTCCACAAGAGCGATGCCACTCAAATCGGTGTCGACAACGATGAGGTCGGGCGTGCTGCGTTCCTGAATGCCGTAATGCGTGTCGCCCTCGAATTGGCACGGGACGAAGGAGAGAAGCTTGCGCGCCAAGAGGAGTTCAAGAACGTAATGCGCCTCGTTCCGCAGCACGGGCTCCATGTCGCGGCCAGCGTCGAGCATGCGCTGCAAGTAGGCGTTTGGAGTCGCCCGCGCAATTCCCTTGAGGCTGTTCAAAAAGTCACTCTTGGTACTTGTACTACTGACGCCCTGAAACACGGCTGCGGCCTGAGAGCTGCCAATCGTCTTGCCGGTGCGTCGTGCGAGCCATTCTGCCGAGCCCGAGGCTATGTTGCTTTGCCTGTCCAATCTGGTGGCGGTGCCTAGGCGGACGAGAAAGGTTCGGCCAATCATCGCTTGCTTTCTCTTGATTCAATCGTACAGCGCGATTTTTTTTGATGTGCCATTCAACACAACAACGAGATAGTCGGTAGCTGCCGGAACAGCGGTGCTGCCAGCCACAACGCGGAGGCAGTTGGATGTCATGGTGACCGTCGCCTGGTTGAGTGCAATCGACAGTGTATTGCTGGCTGGCGTGACGCCGTAGCCGAGTGCCACCGAGCCAGAGACTGCGCCAACAGCAGCCGGGTCCGAGCCCATGATGGTGTTGTAACTTCCGGTAAGAAGCTGACCTGCCGCGTAACCAAACAGCGCGTTGTATCCGCCAGTTGTCAAAGAGCCACCGGTCGCATAACCAAACGCCGAGTTGTGGGGGCCAGACGTGACCAGCTGAAGCGAAGTTCGACCGAATGCGCAGCTTCCGTCAACGGCCGTCGTTTTTGTTCCACTGCCGAGTGCACCAGCACCAAATGCGCAACAATAGGCGAACCCCGCCGACCCGCCTTTGAGCGTGGTAGCGCCGACTGCCGTGTTGTAGCTTCCCATTCCCAGTGTGCCGCAAGTGTATCCGAAGCTTGTGTTGTATGAACTGGTGCCCGCGCCGCCGTAACTGATTGAGCCGACTGATGTACACGCGTCTCGCGTCTGCGAAAACCAGCCAATCGCAACCCCGTAAGTGCAATCGGCAGTTGCATCGGCGCTTTGCCCGACAAACACGTTGCTGCTGCCGGTAATAATTGCACTTCCGTTGTTCCATCCAACCGCGGTATTGTACGTTCCGGTCGTGAGGTTTTGCAGGTTTTGCGAGCCGCATATTGTCGTTCCAGTTCCCACCGAACACTTTTGTCCCGAATTGTCGCCGACGACAACGGCATCGCTGCCAACAGGGATGACACTGCCGGCGCGGTTGCCAATGCGAATGGGCGATGTGAAGCTCACAGAGATGGACGGTCGACCCACCTGCAGCGAGCCCACGGAAAGAGACGCGTAGTACCGCGTGTAGTTGTTCACGGCGGTCGTCGTCATGTTCTTCTCGCGAGAGCACGCCGGCCAGATAGAAATGCGCTATACTGACCTGATGATTACGGTCGACACGCACTGCCAGCCGAAAGACGACGAGGACCGAGTGCGACTTACGGAACTGCTGAAGCGAGTGCTCAAAGAGTTCAACACGGCTGCCGCACTAAAGGCGACCCTGCTGTGCGAAGACCCGAGCAAACTGCGACGCGTGGTGATGACCTCGGCATCTGTGGAAGAAGGCGATAAGTACGGCCGAGTGCACGCGCATTTTAATCTAAGCATCGAGCACGAGACGAATGTCTACCTCCGGCACCCCGACGGGCGCACTCTTAACCGCGTCCTCATCGATTGGTTCAACGCCCGACTCGAGCCCGAAACCGGCAAGGACTGCTACGTCCGCGCCTCCCTCGCCGAGTCCAGCCGAGCCAAAAACTACGCCACGAAGGCTAGCGCCGCCAGCACCGCCAGCGTCCCCAGTTTCGGAGTCCGAACCGGCAAATGACTGGCCTGAAGTTGTGGTCCTGCAGTCGACTGCCAAAGCGCCTCTTCGAGATGCGATTGTGGCCATGGTCAGGAATCGGCTATGCAAGGTGCGCCGAGATGACTTTCTGCGTCTCCCAGCGCATATTGACGGCATGAAGCACTCGCTCGACTGTGCACTGGCGCAGGGCAAATACAAGACGCGGGGTCACTGGCAGGTCGCGGTCACGAGTCAGTTCTGCATCAGCACGGCGACGTATCTGCTGCTGCGCCTGTGGGAGGGCAAGGACAGTGTGCATGTATTGTTCTTCTACGCCTAACTGCCGTCAGCAGTCGCGAGCATGAGTTTCACTTACGACGAAGAGAACAACTCGCCCGTCACGAACCCGGACGCGCTGAGCCACTTCAAGCAGGTCGTTGCCGCGCACAGTGCCGGACAGGGCGGTCCGCGCATGTCGATGGCCCCGGTGCCCACGAAGGCGATGAAGGCGTTCAGCCAGCGCGTGTGGTCGGCGCAGGACTGGGAGGCGATCCAGAAGATGGACCAGCTCAAGTGGTTTCACGGCAAGGAGTGGTACGACGCCGGCGTCTTTGAATGGAATGGCGTCGGCCGGCCGATACCCATTCTGGGAAAACCAACTCTGGGCACGCGTGGGGCAGAGGACGTTTATTGAAAATCTCGCCTTGCAAAAAATTCAAATTTTTTCAAAAATCGCCTGGGAAAAATAACGGCAGTTTCGTGACGGAAATCAGTGTCTATAAAGTAACCAAAATAGAGTATACTATTGGACTATAGGCGTAAACTTTGCCAATAATTGGGTTACAAAAATATGGTTTCCTTGCGCAAGGGACATGTCTCACGCCAGGCGCAAGGGACTTTTTTCACTATGGCCAGTCGCAAGCTCACTTCAGCTCTTCGCAACACACCGACCGAGCCAGGCCGTTGGCAATCAAAAACTCGGCCTCCTCCTTTGGCAGCTTGGCAGCCTTGACCGCATCGGCCAGCACACGAGCCGCGTCCGTCTGACCGTACTGCTTGGCGCACCGGGCCGCCTCTTCCGACAGCGTGGCGACGAGATCGGCGTCGAGACTCTCCTCAGCCGCCGTGTGCTGTGACTTTTCGCACAGCGTGCTGTAGTAGCGCGCCATGCACTCGTGGTACTTCTTTTTCGCCGCGCACGTCACCGCCTTTTCGAAACGAGCCGCTTCTTCGAGCTGATACTGGGCCATGCGTTCGTAGCTGGCGATTTGCTGTTGGCGCGCACTCAATACGACGGGTTCACTCATTTTTTGCGTGTGATGTCGAGAGAAGAAGAATAATAAAAGTCTGCAATGCTGTACAGTGCGCCCACCACCATTGCGTACTTGGCCTTGGTGAACCAGCCCTTTAGGTCGGGCATCAACGCAGCGGCAGCCAGAAGGGCGGCGTTGGTAACCACTACGTGCGTTCCGACACGCCACTTGGTCGCGAGCTCAAACTGGTCCCTCAGATGCGGCGCGGTGAGACAAAGCACGGCAACGACGGCGTTGGCGGGGTCCTTCCACGGCTCGCCCTCAAACACAAAGTCCCGTGCCAGTGCGCCGCCGACTGTCGCGACGGCAGCAATGGCCAAGGACGCGCCGTCTGTGGGCAACCAACCCTTGCCGGTGGCGGTGTAGGCGCCTTCATTGTCGTTACGCAGACTCTGTTGTGTTGCCATTGGCACTACTCCGGGTCGCTAGAACTTCGCCGTACGCACGCTGCATGGCCGTGATGAAGTCGGTCCGCGTTGTCGACGTGATTTGGTTCGCGGCCAGTTCGCGAATCAGGTTGCGCATCAGGGCCGGCGACATATAGAGAGAGATGTTGCTCAGCGTGTCGGCCAGCAGGTCAATGTCTTCTCGCGTAACGCCAAGGCGGTTGTTCATTTTTTGTTTTCTTTGTTTGCTCAAAACACGACCGCTTCTTGCACTCCGAGCACAGCCAGTGCCTTGCCCCCGTGGCCCTTGGCCGTGTAATTTAGGCTTCGCGCGTTCAGCAAATCAACCGACACGTTGCTCGCGGTGACGAAATGCAAATGCGCGTTGACCTCGGCCTGCCACTTGCGCTGCGTCCCCCGCCAGTTTATTCGGCCGCGGTGCTGAATGGTGACGACAAAGTGGGCGTGTATGCGGTGCTTTCTGGAGCCGCGTTCAATGCCGATGGCCGAGACGTCGATGTGGTCTACAGCGTCAAAGCTCGGCGTGATGTTGATGAGCTGCCGCCACACGTCGGGCATCGCCAGCCTGGTTGTAATGAAGTTTTTGAGGTCGTCTTTGAGAACGCGCTCCTGGGCGGCGGTGGTTGCGGCCTTGTTGGTGTTGATGGTGATGGCGAGCATGGTGTAGCGGATTCGGCCAGGCTTGGCGCCAGTGGAAGTAGACATGTTGTCGTTTCCCTACGGTACTCGCGCTCCGGTTGAACGTCGATGCGTCCAATAGAAATGGAAACCATGCTTTGTTTACTCGCGACAACACACGGAAGGATTACGGCTGTAGTGACGCGAGGATGGGCGATGTCTCGAGGAGCTCGACACTAAAGCTGCAGCCAAATGTCAGCGCGCCGGCTGCTGCCAGGCGAAACTCTGCATTCGACGAAGCGCCCCAGTATTCAAACGCGATCGTGTCGCTTGCGTAGCCGAAGAGCACGGTGTTGGTTGACGGGTCTGGAAACACAGTGCCGATCACGGAGAGGGTCGCGCCCAGAAGAGTGCACGAGCCAATTCCGTACAATGGCACCGATGTTCCTCCTGAGATTCCGTGCATCTGGCAGCCAGCTGGCAGCGTGAACGTGTAATCTCCCGTGCCTGTCGCGTCGCCGGTCGTGGACGCCGACTTCTGAATCTGGCCCGTCACGAACAGGGTGTTGTTCATGATCATGTATCGCCATTCCTCTGCCACCAAATTGACACCAGTGCCGACAATGCCGCCATTTCCGATTGTCGGAGTGTAAGTCTTCCAGCCACCGCCAACTTTAATTGCGTCACAGTGGACCGTTGCCAACTTCGCCTTCTTTTTGGTCAGATCAAACGCGTTGACTGCAGTGGTTGTCATCTGTGCCGTCGCGCGTTCTCACATAGAAAACTCGGCGGCGCGCTTAGCAATGCCAGTTCTCCAGCCGGTCGCGCCAAAACCGCGCTGCTTCTGCCCCGTCGCCGACCAGGTCCTGACATGCCTGCAGCCGCATTGCCGCACCAAACTTGTGGAACTCGCCCTCGCCCGTCGCTAGGTTAGTGTGGCGGCGCAGGTGACCCGGGTCCCAGTTGAGATACTGCCGACCGTCCACCCTGCGTCCAGCAAACGGCGCGATCTGCTGCACCGCAGGGTCAGAGTGCCCTCGTGACGCCTGTGTGTTGGTCGGGTTGTTGTGTGGCAGCGTTTCTTTCCAGCGGTGGTCGTAGCGCTCGGAGCGGAACACCTGCTGCTGGTACAGAGACGCGGATTCACTTGGTACGACGGACATTGGTTGTCTCGGCGCGCAGTCTGGTAGAAGAATGGCGCGCGGCACAAACATGACACCTAAAGCTTTCGCTAGAGGCTGCGCCAGAGAGCTTCTCCACCGGGAAGTTGCAGTAGCAGTATGCGCAAAACAAGCGCCCGCAGGATGTGCACGTCCACGCCCCGCTGTTCTCCTCTTCGCCGAGGATATCGAGACACTGTGCGCAGCCGTGGTGCATCTCTTTGCACACCGGGCAGATGTAATAGACGTTCGTCGCTCCAAACGGACGCACACACATACGGACGGCGCAAGTAGGGCATTCAGTGGTCATTCGTAGTCCGGTCCGGGAGAATGACGCCGCAAAGGAGTGGCGTACTCCACGTCCGGATCGGGAATGATGGCGCGGATCGGTGAATATCCGTGCATTCCTTGAATTGGCTCTGTAAAAATCAGCCGTGGAACTGGTCCTGTTGTGAGGTACACGTCTCGCTTGCAGTGAGTGGAAACAACACACTGTCCAAGTGCGTGCGACTCGATCAATTGCAGATTTCCGTGCTTGTCAAACTTTTCGATGCGCGTTGTGGGCCCAGCAGTTGCGGTCAAATCAAATCCGCCGTCTTCACGAAACCGCTTTCTGATGTTGGTAACATCATTCACGTTCATCGTTTATTAAGAACGCGCACGACACTCTCCTCGGGCATAAGAATGTCGTAGCCCCACGCCGAGCCCGGCACCCTTAGAGCGACGCGAATGGCACCAATTCCGACTGGGTTGACGGCCGTGACCTCTCTGTAGCGGCCACCGGGCGTCATGATGCAGTCGCCCACCTTGAGTGCCGGCATGATTTTCATTCCAGAGTGACGGGTGTTCATCGCGTTCCCTTTCAAAGTTCTACACTCGCACCGCAACAAACACGCAATGACGACCACCGCTGTCAACGTTTACGACCTCGACAAGAAGAAGGCCCACATCGGCACGCTGCACGTGGACAACCTGAAGACCGGCAAGGAGTGGCAGCAGTGGCCGGTCATCAACTTTGCCACCGGCAACACAATTGGCACGGGCGCCAACCTGAAAACTAGCGAGTTTCGCTACAAGATCGACGGTCTGACCCTCCACATGCAAGGTCGCCTTGTTATTTCGGGTGGTGCCACGACAGGCTCCGCATCCGCTTCTGCGTACGTCCTTGCTCTGCCAACAGGCTGCGTGGCGCGCGCTCCAACGTCGTCGGTTGCAAACCAAGTCATCTGGGGCGTGGGAACGTTCTACCTTCTCGCCAACGCAACCCCATTGGTCGGCACCATTTCAGTCGACCCGGACTCGACTCACAACTACCTTGCGTTTCACGGCATTCCAAATGGCACTGACGTCGTGGTGACGCAGTGGGGTCACGCAGCCGGTGCCGACTACCGTTTGACATCGGCCAACGGCCTCACGTTTGGCTTCAGTGCGACGGTCGAGCTCAGCCCAACGTGCGCGGCTGTCCTTGCATTGAACGCTTAATCAGCGCGTTTGCCTAGCGGGTTTGCAACTTTGCGATGTTCACCGGGTCCACGCGCCACGGCTCTGATGCTCGTGTGAGGTGCGGGGTGGCGCGAACGTTGTAGTTGTGCACCACGCGGGACAGGCGATCGGGGCGCGTGTAAAAGTCGCCGGGGTTCTCGAGTTCCACGAGGTCGAGCGGGTTGAGCTTCTCGCGCTGCAGAATGGCGACACGCGTGGCCTCCAACGGGGCATCGCCGGCAGCCTTAACATCGTCAACTACGTCCACGTCGGCGTCTTTGATTTTCAGCGACTGCGTGTACGCGTAGCCAGTGAAGCCCATTTTCGTAAACTGGTCGCGCACGTACTTTTCGTCGGCCCAGGGAGTGGTGATGGGAGCCTGCATTTGAGTGTTTGACACAATGCGCTAGAAGTTTGCGGCTCATTGCGCTGGCTCATTGCGCTGGTTGCCATGGAGGTAGACTGGGAACGTACGGGCGCATGTATTCCCACATCGCCGCGCCGCCGGAATTGATTCCAGCTTTGTCTAGACCAATCTGAATGAACCAATAGCGGCAGTTGTCTTGCGTGTACACCGGTCCGGATGTCGGATTGGCTGCGTAATACGCTGCAATGTCTCTCTTTGCGCCGCTCAGAATTTCGTTGTATGCCTGTTTCTGCGCCTGCTGCAGAGTAGGCGCAGTGAAAACGTCGCCAAAAGCCTGGCCGGGGTCTTGCCAGTGTCCCGATGGCAGTCCGTTCCCCGCTCCTCTAAATCCGCAAACACGAGTCAAATAATAGAGCGGCGCAAGAGCCAGCAGCGTGCCCTGGTCGCTCAGTCCCGCGTTCTTTGCGGCAATGAGTACATGTGCGCAACTGGCAGTGAAGTCTGCTCTTGGCGTGTCACAGTAATCTGCCACTCCCGGAATCCACATGATCATCTGATAAAAAGAGTCGTTAACATTATGTGGGTTGGCACTTACGTACGCCGACACAACAGCCGAGACTTTCTGCATCTCGTCTGGCGAAATGTTAACGTTGGGAATCGGCGCGTAGTTCGCATTGATGACATCGATGTAGCCGTAGACATCCTTTTGCTGCGCCGCGACCATTTGCGGAGGAAGTGTCACTTGGTTCTTCGCCCAGTAGGTGTCAGCCTCGGCGTGTGTGATAATAGTCGGTGCGTTCTGCGATATGCGCTGTGCCATGAAGCGAATCATGTTCATAAAGTCGTCGTCCCACTCCTTTTGCCACACCACCGCCTCCTTCTGGCACTCGGCTTGTTTTGCAATGATGGCCGCCTGCATTTTGTTCAGCGCCGCAATCTGGTCTGGGCTGAGAGACGGCTGCTGCAAAGAGACAATCTTGTTTTCGTCGTTGCTGGCCACCTTGTTACCAATCAAGCCGCCAAGAAGAGCACCCGGAATCGCGCCAAGCCCGCCAGTGAGCACGCCGGCGACGGCACCGCCAATCATCGCCCCCATGGAGGTATCTTTCTGCGACTCGCGAGCATTGTCCGACTCCTCTTTCCATTCGGCCTCTTTCGAATCGACCTCTTGCCGAATCCAGCCGCCAATGCCGTGCGGGTAAATGAAGTACTTGGTCACATTGTTGCGATTGTACGCCGCGCCTACCATGTCCTCTTCGAACTGAACCACCGCCTGATAGTTCTCCGCTCCAGCAGACGTTTGCTTGTGCCAGCTCCTGTCCGAGATTTCCGTGTTGTCGTAAAGCACATCCTGGCAGTCTTCGTTCAGGTACGCGTTCAACTTGTCCACCTCTGCGCCGCCAAACGTCGTCGTTGTGTCGTTGTACAACACGTAGGCAATCATCGCACCGCCAGCCAGCACAGCGGCCGCAATGGCCATATCCGCTTCGAGTGACGACATGCTTGCGTTTGGCCTTGCGCCAGAGGCTAGAATTCCACCCACAGTGCGAAAGCCAAACCAAATGGCCACGCCACACCACAAACTGCACGCGCCCAACATGGACAAAAAGGGCCAGATTCAAGAGCCCAACGCTGCACAACCCCGCATATACGGGTACACGCTCAAGCCCGGCGTGCACGTGCGCAACCAGGGCATCTCGCTCCTCCCGCGAACTGTCATCACCCTCGGCGATCTGCACCCAACGACGTGCCTGCCACCGCTCAAGTCCGTCATCGCCCCCAACACCGTCGAGATGTACACGGCCGACGACGAGCACGACGTTCTCTACCCGCCCGACGCGGTGGACGCAACCTTGATGCGAGCTGGTCCGCGCGAGATCCCGGTGCACCCCGCCGCGATGGCCCGTGCAGTGACGCGTATTGAGGGCGTCGATCTCAAGTTCCCGACCAGCGGCACGCACGAGCAACGGCAGCTGTCACTCGAGTGCACGAAACAGGGCTACGGCAAGTGCCCGTGGTGCAAGCCGGCGCCCGACGAACGCGAGCCATCCATCAAGCAATGAACGCTCTCGCAAAATTCAAAAACATAATGCGAAATTCAAAAATTTAATCGGAATTTTCCGAAAAAAAACGGCAGTTTCGTGCCGTAGTACAGTGTCTATAAAGACACCAAACTAGTAGTATACTATTGAACTAGGGCGCGAACTTTGCCAATAATTTAGGCCGAAAATTATAGTTTCACTGACTGGGCGGACCTTTCTCACTGGCGCGAGTCACGGACTTTCCTCACAGATACTTCACTACCAAGTACGCGCACAGTGCACCGCCGACGACTGGCAGAAACCGCGGGACAGAACTGTTGCTGACGCGGCTGGCAATCAGAGGAGCGTCGTAGGCCACAGAGAGCTCGATCGTCTGGGGCGGGTGCAGCTGCTGGAACTCGGCCGATTCAATGACGTAGACGTGGCCCAGCGCGAGGAGCACCGACATTGCCATCTTCGGACTCGCAACATCGACACCGAGGACAGTGGCGGCAACCGCGGCCGCAACGCCAGATTTCAAATACGCGTTATCAAACTCCATTGGCCGTCAGGCTAGGATTTCACTCGCGCTCACTCAAGCTGGCTGTCGGCTTCGCCTTCGTCTTCCTCGGATTCGTCGTCGTCGTCGTCGTCTTCGCCATCGGTGCTCTCAATGCTCTCCGCTTCGTCGTCAGATTCGAGCGCGTCACTCGGCAACTCGCTCTCTTCGGTCTCCTCTTCGCTTTCCTCCTCGTCCTCGCCATCGCCGTCGTCCGTGACCTCGTCGTCGGGAACATCCTCACACGGATCTTCCTCACTGTCGGAATCGTCGACGATCTTGATGACACCGGGCGCGAGTTCGTCGGCGAGCACCTGAGCGAAACAGTTGAACGAACCTTTGCTCTCTTCGCGGCAGGGCGCCACTTTGTCGAGTTCCTGGATGCAGTAGTCCCACAAAGCGGCAATGGTCTCTTCGGTCTTGTCAAACCAGGCGTCGCGGGCACTCTGCTTTTTCACACGGCTTTCTGGGCAGTGGCGTTTCGCGTCACGGGCGCTTATGCGTTCTGAATGGCGGCTCATTTTTCACTTCTTTTGTTGGTCGTTTGGAAAGAAATAGTACGCGCCGTCCGGTCGGAACACAGCCCACACCGCGCCGTCTGGGTCCGGCGGCAGAAGCCAGAAACCGTGGCCGGCCACCGTGATGCCAGAGGGCGGGCCCTTGACGGTGACGAGGGGCGCGCGTGCTTGCGGGGCTTGCGGTGGGGCTTGCGGGGCTTGCGGCGGTGGCGGTGGCTGAACCTCTTCGCTGCTGGTTGACGTTGCGCTCATTCTTCTTCTTCTTTTGGTGTGACGACAGAGATGACAAGTAACACGGCGTCCTTTTTTCGCAAGGTGGTCAACGCCGAGCAGTACTGGGTCGGTAGACATCTACTGCAAGCGGGAGATGTCGTCAACAACTCGACCGTCACGGGTGACACCGTTGAGGAGGCGCTGGATTACCTCAGCAGTGGAGGTGTCGGACCAGGTTTGGACTTGAATGGTCTCACAGCCGCGACACAGACAATGGTGACGAGTACTGCGGGAACGGACTTTACCATAGACACAACAGGTCTGTCGCAGCACAACTTCAAACTACCCAATGCCGGTCCTGCGGCGCGTGGTGTTGTCTCGACCGCTGCACAGACATTCGCCGGTGACAAGACCTTTAGTGGCACTACAACGCTGAGTCTGGCGCCGGTTCTGACTACGGGAACGTTGTCGGCAGCTGGCAACTTGCAGACGTTTCCCGGCAGCGCTCAAACG
>JACCDG011407137.1_pt1 | contig 31068 bp, 22 predicted proteins | sample 7442471 | NCBI WGS metagenome assembly JACCDG01 (sample SAMN15323444, study PRJNA562643) | freshwater metagenome | isolation source: river surface water | place: USA:Blue River Watershed | collected 2017-08-17 | reverse complement strand
GGTCGTACGCGGACGGAGTCCTGCGCGTGACGGTCCCGCGCATCGACGTGCACGAGATCGTCGTCGTGCGCGACTAGCGGCTCCGGATTGCCGGACTCGCGACGGGATCAGGCGGAGCCGGAGGACCAGACCACCTCGCCGCCGACCCACGTCGTGTGCGCGGTGAAGTCGTCGTTCCACAGCACCACGTCGGCGTCGGCGCCGGGCGCAAGTCGTCCCTTGCGTTCGAGCCCCACGACGGCGGCGGGGCTGGAGGTGCCGAGGGCCCAGACCTGCTCGGTCGGCAGACGCAGCCAGCGGTGGAGATTGGCGATGCCCACGTCCATGGTGAGCGCGCTCCCGGCGAGGCCGCCGTGATTTGGACGATCCGGGGCGTGGACGCGGGCGGCGTTGCCGGCGGAGACCTTCACCGGGAAGCCGAACGTCGTCGGGTAGATCCCGTCGGGCATTCCTGCGCCGATGTTGGAGTCGGTGATCAGCACCACCCCGCCCGGACCCTTGGCGGCGAGGGCGGCGCGGATGGCGACGGGTTCGACATGGACGCCGTCGCAGATGAAGTCCACACGGCAGCGCGGATCGGCGAGGATGGCCTCCACGGCCCCGCACGGTCGGACGCCGGGCTCGCGGACCGGCGGGACGGGGAACACGTCGTAGAAGTGGGTGGCGTGGTGGGCGCCGGCGTCGATCGCGCGTTCCGTCTCCTCGACCGACGCGTGGGTGTGAGTGATGAACGGCGTGATGCCCCGTTCGACGAGTCGCTCGATCACCGGAAGGATCTTGGGCGTGTCGGGGCTGATGGACATCGCGCGCGTGCGGCCGTGCGTGGCGGCGAGGATCTCGTCGAGTAGCCCGAGATCGCCGGGGATGGTATCCGCGCCGGCGCCGGGCAGGCGGAGAAACGGACCCTCGAGGTGCCAGCCTGGAACGGAGACTCCACGGACGGAGCCGAGGGCGTGGGACAAGGCCTCAAGGTGGGGCAGTGACGGCCGAGTCATCACGCGGTACAGCGTCGGCAGGACGGACGTCGTGCCGAACCGACCGAGGAAGGCGAGCCCGGCGAGCAGGCTCTCCGGCGACTGCTCGTAGAGCCATGAGCCCACCCCGTGCGTATGGAGATCGATCAGTCCCGGCGTGACGCGCCGACCGCCGGCGTCGATGCGGCGCGTGTGGGGCGGGAGGGTTGCGTCTGCGGGATTGATGGCGGCGATGGCGCCTCCGGACAGCAGCAGACTCCCGGGTGCGGTGCGTTCGCCCGGGAAGACGAGCGTGGCGTGGGTGATGAGGGTGGAGCTCATGGCTTAGGTGGAGGACGCGGGATCGGTGTAGCGACTGACCCGCACGCGGGCGGTGATCGCATGGGCCTCCATGCGTTCGACGTCGCATTGGCGGGCGGTGACCTCGCCGACCTCGCGGCTGGCGGCGGGCGTCATGCGTTGGTAGGTCACGGTCTTGAGGAACTTGCCCACCCAGACCCCGCCGGTGTAGCGGGCGGAGCGCGACGTCGGCAGGATGTGATTCGTGCCGATGCTCTTGTCGCCATAGGCGACGGTGGTTTCCTCGCCGACGAAGAGCGAACCGTAGTTGCGCAGCCGTGACTGATAGAAATCGGGATCGCGCACGTGGAGCTCAAGATGCTCGGGGGCGTAGTCGTCGCTCAGGCGCACCGCCTCCTCAGCGTCCTCGGCGACGTAGAGCTTGCCGTGGCTGGCCCACGATTGGGCGGCGATCTCGCGGGTGGGCAGCACGGCGAGTTGGCGCTCGAGCTCGCGGAGCACGGCGCGGCCGAAGGCCTCGCTCAGGCAGACGCAGAGCTGGCCGCTGGCCGGATCGTGTTCGGCCTGGCCGAGCAAGTCGCAGGCGACGAGGGCAGGATCGGCGGAGTCGTCGGCGATGACGGCGATTTCGGTCGGCCCGGCGAGCAGGTCGATCCCGCATTGCCCGAACAGCTGGCGCTTGGCCTCGGCGACGAACTTGTTGCCGGCGCCGCAAAGGATGTCGACGGGTTCGACGACCCCCATGCCGTAGGCCATGAGAGCCATGGCGGGCACCCCGCCCAGCACGAAGATCCGGTCGGCGCCGGCGCGCTTCATGGCGTTGATCGTGGCCGGGTAGGCTCCCCCGCCGCGGACCGGGGGCGTGCAGGCGACGACGGTTTCGACCCCGGCGACCTTGGCAGGGATGATGCTCATCTGGGCGGAGCCGAACATCGGGTAGCGACCCCCTGGGATGTAGCTGCCCACGCGTTGGACGGGGAGGTGGCGGTGTCCCAGCCAGACCCCTGGTTGGGATTCGATTTCGAGTGGCTGGAGCGTGCGCAGCTGGGCCTCGGCGAAGCGGCGGACATTGCCCTGGCAGTAGTCGGTGTCGCGGATCAGCTGATCGGAGCAGGCGTTGATGGACTCGGTGATCTGGCCCTCGGACAGCTCGAAGCTGGGAGGATCCCAGCCATCGAAGCGTCGGCTCAGATCGCGCACGGCGGCGAGCCCGCGGAGCTTGAGATCGGCGAGCAAGTCGGCGACCACGCGGGACGTTTCGGGATCGGACTCGAACAGGCGGTGGCCGCCTTCTTTGATAACCAGCATGGGGACGGGGACGTGGAGGGTGGGGAGGCTGGACGGAGCGATCGACTGGGGAACGGCTCAGCCGCGGAGAGCGATGCTGAGCGTGAGCCCGGCCATGCTCAGGAAGTAGACTCCAGATAGCCCGAGAGCGATGCGGGATGGCCAGCTCGGGCGCAACGGAGGCGGCAGCAGGCGGACGTTGACGGCGAGCGTGTGGAGGCAGCTGAGACCCAGGGCGACGTTGGCCACGTTGGCGGAGACGATGACGAGCCAGAGCGGATTGGCGAAGCTGAGAAACGCGCCGGCCATGACCAAGTAGGCGACGAGAAAGCCGTAGTAGATCCACTTGACCCGTTGCGGATCGAGTTTCTGGAACCGACCGAAGGAGGTCCACGTGATGTCGACCCAGCGGCGGAGAAACCCATCGACGGTGGTGATGACGACGGGGAAGAAAATCAGGAAGCCGCAGAGAAGCATCCCATGCCAGAGCAGGTCGCCGATGATGCCGCCGACGCGCGTGCTGGCACCCTCGGCCATCATGCCGGCGAGGACCCATCGATCCGCGACGGTGCCGCGGGGGACCACCGCGAGAGAAATCAGGGCAGGGAGGGCGAGACCGATGAGCGAGGCGGGGATCCAGACCAGCCACTGGTCGAGGCGGACCATGCGCAGCCAGCCGCGCCAGCGCTCGAGTGCGGAGGGCGTGGGCGTGAACACCGTGCCCGTGTGGGCGAGCTCCAGATCGAGCCCGCGGACCGCGCTCGGGATGGCGCCGACCTTTCCGCCCATGCCCCAGCCCTGCTCGCGGATGTAGGCGCAGATGGTCGATTGCGTGAGACCACCGACCCCGGCGATGGCGGCGAGGGCGGTGACGAGTTGCAGTGACGGGCCGTCGAGCTCGGGCAGCGACTCGCCCTTCGCGAGTTGGGAGAAGACATTGACGACGGTCCCGTCGGCGGCCGGGACGGAGCCGAAGGACAGGAATCCGAGGAGGACCTCGCGCACGTCGGACCACGACGCGAGGAAGCACGCGACGAGCAGCGTGAAACCCAGCACGTAGAACACCTTCACCATCACGAGGGCCTTGACCATCCGGTAGATCGTCCCGCCGAAGATCAGCGGGATGGGGAACAGAATCAGCACCGCGTAGGTGAGCGTCCGCATCAGTTCGGTTTCGGTCGCTGGATTGGGGATGCGCCCGAGCAGCACAGCGGCGAGTGTGACGGCGACGCCGGCGAGTTGGTAGGGGAGCATCGACCAGAAATCGACCACGGCGTAGGTGACGGTCCAGAAACGCGAACCGGGTTTCAGCCGCAGCTTGCCGGTCATGATGCTCTCGCCGGTGAACAACGTGTAGCGGCTGGCCTCGACGTTGTAGATGTACTGGGCGAGCAGCGTCAGGACGGTGATCCAGAGCAGGGCGCCGCCGTAGCGGGCGGTGACGGCGGGGCCGAGGAGCCATTCGCCGGCGCCGAGGGAGGCGCCGGCCATGACGATGCCGGGGCCGAGGAGATCGCGCCACGTGCGGCGGTGGGGTGCGGGCAGCTCGCCGTGGTTCCAGGCGGGCAGTCCGGTGCGGCTCTCGCGCGGGAGGGCGGAACCGCCGGGCGGATCGACATGAGTCATGCGCGGGGTGGGGTGGGGGAAGGGCCAGCCCGACATCACTCGACGGGCGAGGCAAGCCTCGCTGGGCGTAGGAGCGGCCGAAGGCCTACTGGCCCGGCAGGGCGCGCCGGATCTCGGTGCGGATCGCGACGAGGGCGAGATTCATGTCGTGAATGAACGCCGCGATGGCGCTGATCAGGCAGACCAGGCTGGCGGAGAAGAGTGCGATCGCGGCGACCCCGGCCTCCCAGTCGAGCAACGTGGCGACGAACAGCAGTAGGATGAGCAGGGCGACGAGGAGTGCGGCCACGGAGGCGCCGAGGATGGCGAAGCGCAGGATCCCGCTGCGGCGGTGCAGAATGGCGACCTGCGATGCGATCTCGGCGGCGAGTGGATGGTGAGGCTGGCCGAGGAGCTCGCGCGTGAGCAGCCGGGCGCGATCGACGATGCGGCCGAACCGATTCGTCAGCATCACGAGCAGCAGCCCGATCCCGGAGATCAGGATCACGGGACCGACCGCGAGCTGCAGGATGGGAATGAGGGTGGAGAGGGACGGCGGATGCACGGCCTGAGCCTGGACATTTCCCGGCGTTTTCCGAGGCGGAAGCGCAGGGGCGGCGGGCCTCGCCCCGTGGCGCGGTCCGCCCCGGTCACCGCTTGCCCCGGTGCGTCGGCGTGGCAGGCTACGGTCCGCATGAGTACGCCTGCCACTTCTGCTCCGTTTGCCCTTCCGGATGAATTCACCACCGCGCGCCTCGTGGCCCGCCCTGCGCGGGTGGCGGATGCGGCGGAGATCTTCGCGGCCTATGCGGCGGACCCGGAGGTCACGCGTTACCTCAGCTGGAGGCACCACGCGACGCCGGCGACGGTGGAGCAGTTCCTCGGCATCCTCGAGAACGCGTGGGCGACGGGGAGCGGACACCGCGGGTACGTGCTGCGCCTTCGGACGACCGGTGAAGTCGTGGGCTCGATCGGCCTGGAACAGAAGGGCGCGGCGGTGATGTTCGGGTATGTCCTCGGCCAAAAGTATTGGGGTAAAGGATACATGGCGGAGGCGCTGGTGCACTTAGTGGACTGGGCCCTCGCGCAGCCGGGCGTGTACCGGGCCTGGGCCTTCTGCGACGTCGACAACCCCGGGTCGGCGCGGGTGATGGAGAAGGCGGGGATGAACCTGGAAGGCCGCCTTCGCCGCTGGCACGTCTGCCCGGAGATCGGTGGCGAGCCCCGCGACTGCTTGGTGTATGCGCGGGTGAGGTGAGCCCCGGCGGTGCGGGTGTGCCGCGCAGTACGAGCGGAAGCGGGGTGCTTGGAGGCGGCGGGCCGCCGGGAGGTCGTGGGCGGCGGGCGACCTCAGCGCATCCGGAGCAGCAGCAGCGTGCGATCGTCGCTGCGCGTGGACAGCGTGCTGAACTGCCGCAGGTAGCGGGCGAGCATGGCGACGATTTCCGGGAGTGGGCGTCGCACATCGCGCGAGAGTGCGGCCGCCAGGCGGTCGCGACCGAATTCGACCCCGTTCGCGTTGCAGGCTTCGTTGATGCCGTCGGTGTAGAGGGCGACGAGATCGCCGGCCTCGAGCGTGATTTCCCCGCCGTCGAGCGCGTCGTCGAAGATGCTGCCCGGGCAGAGTCCGAGCGCCAGCCCGCCGGCCTCGAGCAGTTCGGTCCGCTCGCCCCCGCGGCGGATCACCAGCGGTGGCTCGTGTCCGGCGCGGCTGTACCGCAGCCGGTGGGAGTCGAGGTCGAGAATGGCGTAGAACAGGCTGATGTACATGCCCTCGGGCATGTCGGGCTGGAGGGCGGCGTTGAGGCGGCGGAGGACGGTCGACGGGTCGGATTCGCCGGGCGCGAGCAAGCGGAGCATGGCGCGGCAGGAGGCCATCATCAGCGCGGCGGCGGCGCCCTTGCCGGAGACATCAGCGATCACGAAACCCCACTGGCGTGGACCGGTGGGGATGACGTCGTAGTAGTCGCCTCCGAGCGAGAGCGGCGTCTCGTAGTGGGCGGCGATGTCGAGTTCGGTGATGGACGGGAACTCTTGGGGGAGCAGGTGGCGCTGGACCTCCTGGGCGACGCGGAGGTCGCGTTCGCGCGCGGCGCGGGCGTCGTCCTCGGCGAGCTTGCGGCTGGTGATGTCGGTGATGAGCCCCTCGTGGTGCGTCATCCGACCCTCGGCGTCGAAGCGGACGACGGTGTGGTCATCGACCCAGCGCACGGAGCCGTCGGCGCAGACGATGCGGTATTCCTGATTGTACTCGCGGTGCTGGGCGCTGGCGTGGACCGCGACCTCGGTGGTGACGCGCTCGCGGTCGTCCGGGTGCGTGATGTCGATGAACCGCATCCGCTGCGAAATCAGGTCCTCGGGCCGGTAGCCGAACTGGCGGATGCTTTGGGAGACGAATTCTACCGGCCAGTTGCCGCCCTCGGCGCGCCACAGGATGACGACGGATGGGGAACGATCGACGATGCGTTCCATTTCCTCGCGTCGCGCGAGGGCGGCGCGGAGATCGTCCTGCGCGGACCGTCGCAGGCTGATGTCGCGCCCGACCCCGAAGAAGGCGCGGCGGCGGTCGCGGTCGGTGTACGCCGAGCCGGTGGTCGCGTGCCACAGCCACCGCCCGTCCTGGTGGCGCATGCGGTACTCGACCATGGCGGCGCTGGACTGGCCGGCGAGGATGCCCTCGATGAAGGACCGGCAGGTCGCGGCGTCGTCGGGGTGGACGAAGTCGAAAACGGATCGTCCCAGCACGGCCTCCGTCGGGTGTCCCAGCTTGGCGGTCCAGGCGGGAGAAACGAACTTGTAGCGCAGCTCGGGGGTGAGGGCGTAGAGGATCTCCGAGGCGTGGGTGAGGTAGGTGCGCCAGCGCGATTCGCTGCGCTTCAGGTCATCCTCGGCGGCGTGGCGCGCGGTGATGTCCTCGAGCATCGCGAAGTGGTGCGTGATGTGGCCGCCGGGGGCGCGGAGCACGACCACGGTGAGGCTGCCCCAGACCACGCGTCCGTCGCGGTGGAGGTAGCGCTTCTCCATGCTGAACCGGTCGAGGGCGCCGGAGTACAGCTGGCGGGTAAGTTCTTCCTGCCGCGCCCAGTCCTCGGGATGGGTGGCGCGCTGGATGTTGGCGAAGTCGCCGGCCTCCTCCTCGTTCAGCCCGATGATTTCGCAGAACCGCCGGTTGACGTGGTTGGCGCCCGGTCGGCCTTCGGCATCGACCTCGCGCCAGCTGATCCCGATGGGGGCGTGGTTGAAGAAGACGGCGAGATGGTCCTGGGAGAGACGGAGCTCGTTGGCCTGGACGGCGAGCTGCCCGGAGAGGGCCTGGAACGCGGCCTCGCTCCGCTTGGTGGCGGTCACGTCCGTGCGCAGCGCGATGAAGTAAGCGGGCGTACCGTCGTCTCCCGGGACCGGGAGGATGGTGCTGTCGACCCAGTACCGGTGCCCGGCCTTGGCGCGGTTGCAGAACGTCCCGTGCCAGACTTCGCCGCGGCGGATCGTCTGCCAGAGCTGGGCGTAGAACTCCGGTGGATGCTCGCCCGACTTGATGAGCGCGTGGGTCTTACCGATGAGCTCCTCCCGGGAGTAGCCGGAGAGCGCGGTGAACGCATCGTTGGCGTAGCGGATGACCCCGGCGGCATCGGTGACCGCGACGATCGCGTGGGCGTCGACGGCGCGGGGGAGCCAACTGGCGAGCAGGCCGGGAGGGAGCGTCGACGCGGGAGCGGTCATGTCCGGTACTCGGGGAAAGAGGAGCTAAACGAACCTCGGGCGGGCCGTAAATCCCCAAAAGAAAGCGGGCCCCGGGCATCGCGCTGGCGAGGTGCGGCGGGGCGACGCGGATCGGCTGCGCGCTTTCGAGTCTTGATGAAGCGGGGGGGTAGGTGCGGGGAAGGGGTGATCCCGGCACCCGGGCTTGCCGGCCGGCGTGGGCCGGGCGAAGGTGGTGGCGATGAAACTTATCTCGTGGAACGTGAACGGCCTGAGGGCCGGCCTCCGCAAGGGCCTGATGGACTACCTGACGAGCTGTGGCGCCGATGTGATCTGCTTCCAGGAGACCAAGTTGCATCCCGGCGACGTGCAGCATGTCGAGTGGCCCGCCGGGTATGAACCCGTGTGGAACAGTGCGGTGAAGAAAGGCTACAGCGGCACGGCGATCTTTTCGCGGATCAAGCCTCGTCGGGTGAGCCTCGGGATCGGCGCGCCCGAGCACGATGCCGAAGGCCGGGTGATCACGGCGGAATTCGATGATTTTCAGCTCATGACGGTCTACCAGCCGAATTCCCAGCGCGGCCTGACCCGCCTGGAGTACCGCACGCAGGGCTGGGATCCGGCGTTTCTCGCGCATCTGGTGAAGCTGGAGCGGCGGAAGCCGGTGGTGTTCTGTGGCGACTTGAACGTGGCGCACGAGGAGATCGACTTGGCGAATCCGACGAGCAACCGCCGCAACGCCGGCTTCACCGATGAGGAGCGCGCCAACTTCCGGGCGCTGCTGGACCGCGGGTTCGTGGACACCTTCCGCGCCTTCAACCAGGAAGGCGGGCATTACAGCTGGTGGAGCCAGCGCATGGATTGCCGGGCGCGGAACATCGGGTGGCGCGTCGACTACTTCGTGGCCTCGGAGAAACTCCGTCCCGCGCTGAAGCGCGCCTGGATCAGCCCCGAGGTCATGGGCAGCGACCACTGCCCGGTGGGGCTGGAGCTGGGCGTCTAACCCGACGAGCGACGCTCATCGCGAGGGAACGGCCAGGTTTCCTCGGCCCGGTCTGCCGGCACCGCTCAAGCGCGACGGCGTGCGAGTCGGAGCACCCTCGGCGTGCTTTGATGGTGCAACGCGGGCGCGGGCCGTCTTAGGGTGCGGCCATGTCGGGTCCTGCGTCACACTCCCTCAAGTCCCTTCTGCTCGGACCGCCGGGTTTGACCTTGGCGGTGGCGGAGAGCCTGACCGGGGGTCGACTGCAAGCGCGGGTGACGGCGGAGTCGGGCTCGTCGGCCTATTTCCTTGGCGGAGTGACCGCCTACACGATCGAGTCGAAAGTCCGACTCCTCGCGGTGGATCGCAGCGAGGCGGAAGCCTCGGCCTGCGTCTCGGCGCGGGTGGCCGAGCAGATGGCGGAAGGCGTCTGCCGGCTGTTGGGCTCTGATCTTGGCCTGGCGACGACCGGATGGGCGGAGCCCTCGGCAGAGGCGGGTGTCGCCGAACCCTTTGCGTGGTGGGCGGTGGCGCACTGGGACCGGGCGGCCTCGCGGGCGCGGCGGACCTGGTCGGGACGAGTGGCGTTCCCTGGTCAGGGTCGCCACGCCGTGCAGCAGGCGGTCACGGACGCGGTCTGGGCCGAGTTGGAGCGATACCTGCGCGAACTCCGGCGCGCCTGATACGCGCCCCCGCAGCTGGTCTGTGGCGACGGGGCGCGACGGCGCAGCGCCTTACGGTGCGATTGACCGGATGTACGACAGCAGCGGCTTCACTTCCTCGGGGGGTGTGATCCAGTCGCTGTCGAGGATTTCGGGCATCGTGAAGGTGGTGCTGTAGAGCAGCCGGTTGGCGTCGTTGTCGGCCGCGAGGAAGCCCGTCTTGATGGTGGCGCCGGCGAGGAGGCCGCGGGCCTTGGTGTAGACGAGGACGGCGGTCCGCAGGATCTCGTCGTTGGAGCGTTGGGATGCGGCGGCGCGGGGACCGGCGACGGCGGCGGCGTCGGCGCCGATATTGAGACGCTGGGCGAACATCCGGCGGGGCGTCTGGTCGTCGTTGAAGATGTAGATGGTCTCGATGGCTTGGCCGCCGACCTGGAGTCCGACGCTGGTTTCGCCGGCGCGGATCAAGATGGGGAGGCCCCATTGGCCGTCGGCCTTCTTGGCGAGCAGCACGCCGTAGCCGTCCTTGATGCCGAGGATCACGCCGCCCTTGAACTGGTTGGTGATGACGATGGCGCGAGCGCGGGCCAGGACATCGGACGGGATGGCGGTGGTGGGATCGGCCTGGAATTCGCGCAGGATCGCCTCGCAGGATTCGATGCGGACGATGCAGTCTTTGCGTTCAAGGGGCCGCTGGGCGAGGAGGGCGGAGGGCGCGATGAGCGTGGCCAGTCCGATCAAGGCGGCGGTGAGGAACGAAGTTTTCATGATTCTCAGCGAAAAGCTCACTATGCACGGAAGGAAAGGCTTGGAAAGCGCGGAGTCACAGACCCGGACGGTTGGGAAGGGTTCCCGGACGTGACGCAGTCCGCTGGGGGCGCGGCAGTCGAGAAAGAGCGGATTGTTGTGGCGTGGGGTGGGTGCGCGGACGCGGGGTGGCCCTGGAAGGTGCGGCGACAGGCTTGACCCCCGGCGGGGTACCGGTTGTTTCCGGCGCCATGGCTACATCGCTTTCTGCCGCGGCCACGCGGATCACGGAATCGGCACTCTTCCAGCGGCTCGTCGTGGGCATGATCGTCTTTGCGGGCCTCCTGGTGGGTTTGGAGACCCATGCTGGCCTGATGGCGCGGATCGGTGGTGTCCTGCACCTGCTCGATCGCGTGGTGTTGGGCTTCTTCGTCGTGGAACTCGTGCTGCGGATCGCGGCCTGCGGGCGGCGTCCTTGGAAGTACTTCCAGGACCCGTGGAACGTCTTCGATTTCCTGATCGTGGCGGTGTGCCTGCTGCCCTTTGCGACCACCTTCGCGGCGGTGCTGCGGTTGGCTCGGGTGCTGCGCGTCCTGCGCCTCGTGACCGCGCTGCCGCGGCTGCAGATTCTGGTTGGGGCGCTGCTCAAGAGCGTGCCCTCGATGGGTTATGTGGCGTTGCTCCTGGGCCTGCACTTCTACGTGTATGCCGTGATTGGCGTGACCTTCTTCAGTGCGGCGGACCCGGAGAAATTCGGCGGCCTCGGGCGGGCCGTGCTCACCTTGTTTGAAGTCGTGACCCTTGAAGGCTGGGTCGACGTGATGGATGCGCAGATCAAGGGCTTGAGCTCGGCGTGGATCCCGGTGGCGTACTTCGTGAGCTTCATCCTGCTCGGCACGATGATCATGCTGAACCTCCTGATTGGCGTGATCGTGAACGGCATGAGCGAGGCGCGGGAGGAGACGGAGGATGCGGCGCGCGCAGCGCGCGGCGGCCTTCCCTCGGTGACCGATGAATTGGCGGATCTCCGGCGCCAAGTGGATGCCCTGGCGGGCGGGATCGCCGCGCTGCAGCGCCGGATCGAGTCGGACGGCCGTGGCGGCCCGCCCCGGCGCTGAACGCGCGCGACGTACCGGCGGAGGCCGCGGGGGGAATCCGACGCTGCCGCTTAGACGGCGGAGGCGGCGGGTGAGGCGTGCCGCTGGCGGCCGGGCGAGACGTGGGCGGCGGGTGGGTGGGCCGGTGGGGCGCTGAACTCGCGCTGGCGCGGATCGCCGGTGCGGTCGTAGAGCGAGTGCCAGTGGCGCAGCGTCGCGAGCCTCCGCTCGCGCAGCGCCGCCAAGTCGTCGAGAGTGAAGCGCCAGCGCCAGTTGCCCTCGGTGGTGCCGGGGCGGTTGAGCCGCGCCGAGCCGGGCAGGTCGAGGAGATCCTGCATCGGGATCACCGCGAGGCGGGATACCGAGGCAAAGGCGGCGCGGATGATCGGCCAGGCGCTCTCCGCATTCTCGAGACCGAAGTACTCGGCAACCTGCGTGAACTCCTCGGGTGGCATCCCGGCGAGCCAGCCCCGCGTCGTATCATTGTCGTGCGTGCCCGTGTAGACCACGCTGTCGGGCGGGAAGAAATGGGGCAGGTTGACGTTGTTGTCGTCGTGCCCGTACCCGAACTGCAGGATCTTCATCCCGGGCAGGCGGGCGTCACGGCGCAGTTGGGCGACCTCGGCGGTGATGTAGCCGAGGTCCTCGGCGATGAGCCGGGCCTCGGGCAGCGCCTGGGCGATGGCTTCGAAGAAGCGCAGGCCCGGGCCCGAGCGCCAGGCCCCGCGGCGGGCGTCGGGGCTGCCGGCGGGGATTTCCCAGTAGGAATCGAAGCCGCGGAAGTGGTCGATGCGGATCAAGTCGCAGAGCGAGAAGGCCATCCGCAGACGTTCGATCCACCAAGCGTAGCCGGTGCGTTCGAGGGCCGCCCAGTCGTAGAGCGGATTGCCCCAAAGCTGGCCGCGGTCGGAGAAGTAATCCGGCGGCACCCCGGCGACGGCGGTGGCGCGGCCGGCCGGGTCGAGCCGGAACACCTCGCGCCAACGCCACGTGTCGGCGCTGTCGAGGGCGACGAAGATGGGTACGTCGCCGACGAGGCGGACGCCCCGGCGGGTGGCGTGGGCGCGCAGTGCGTGCCACTGCCGGAAGAACAGAAACTGGTAGAAGCGCTGCCGCGCGGCCTCGGCGGCGGCGGTGGGCGGCAGCTGGGCCTCGATTCCGGGGCGCCAGTCGCGCCACTGGGCGGGCCAGCGGACCCAGGGGTGGCCGCCGAAGTGGTCCTTCAGGGCCATGAACGCCGCGTAGGCATCCAGCCAGCCGGCGTGCTGGGCGGCGAAGGCCTCCACGGCCGCCTGGCCGCCCCACGGGGCGGCGTTGCCACGCGCGACGAAGCGCGCGTGCGCGCGGGCGAGCACCGGCCAGAAACGCTGGTAGAGATTACCGTATTCCGTCTCGCGATACGGCAGGGCTGCGAGAGGTGCGACCTCGTCCGGGGTCAGCAGCCCTGTTTCGACCAGCTCCTGCAGGTCGATGAAGTAGGGATTGCCCGCGAAGCTGGAGAACGACTGGTAGGGCGAGTCGCCAAAGCCGGTCGGCCCGGCCGGGCAGATCTGCCACAGACGGAAACCCGCGTCGGCGGCGAAGTCGACGAAGGCCCGGGCGCCGGCCCCGAGATTCCCGATGCCGAAGGCGCCAGGGAGGGTGGACAGCGGGGCGAGGATGCCGGACTCGCGCGTGGTCAGCCAGGTCAGCGGCTTGGATCCCATGGGGACGGAAAGAGAAGGGAGGTGGGCGCCGCGCGCGGCGCCCACCTCGGGTGCATTCGGGTCCGCCGGGCCTGAGCCGGGCCGGACCGGGATGCGTTGGAGGGTTAGAACTTGTACGAGACGCCGAGCGAGTAGGACGCGCCGTAGACCTGGTAGTCCTGCACGAGGCGCGTGTCGGTACCCTGCGAAGCGAAGAGCGGCTCATCCGTCAGGTTGTAGCCCTGGAGGATGATGGCGGCGTTCTTGAGCATGCCGCTCTCGAACGTGTAGCTCACCTGGGCGTCGATGACGGTTTCGGCCTGGAGGTTGCGGAACACCTCGCCGCGCGGACCGAACGTGGCGATGTCGCCGCGGAAGTCGGAGCGGTAGCGGGCGCTGGCGCGGGCGGCGAAGCCCTTCCACTCATAGTAGAGCGTGGCGCTGGTGACGCGGTCGGAGAGGCCCGGGAGTGGGGTCGCCGGGTTGCCGAGGTCGGGCTGGATCGAGCTCTTGAAGAACGACGTGCTGCCGATGAAGCCCCAGCCCTTGAGGGCCGGCGTCAGCTTCTCGCCCGGGAGGGAGAGCGTGAACTCGAGGCCGCGGATGCTGCCGCCCTTGCCGTTCTGCGGGATGCTGCGGGTGCCCTGGAAGATGCGGGGCGTGCTGCCCGCCGCGCCGGCCGGGAGGCCCGTGGGGAGGCCGGTGTAGTCAACGACCGCCGGCAGGGTGTAGGTGTACGAGACCAGGTCCTTGTAGAACGCGGCCGCGGCCCAGTAACCCATGTTGTCCTTGAAGTAGTTCTCGTAGGACAGGTCGAACGAGTTCGAGCGCCACGGCTCCAGCTTCGGGTTGCCGCCGCCGCCGCTCCACGGGCTGTTCAGCGGATCCGTGGAGTTCGCGAGCTGGGCGTTGTAGCTGTACGTCGAGCCGGCACGCATGTCGTTCATGCGCTGGCGGGCGAGCTGGCGGGCGGCGCTGAAGCGCAGCGTGCGGCCCTGGCTGAAGTCGAAGTTCAGATTCAGGCTCGGCACGAAGTCCGTGTAGCTGTGGTCGCCCTTGACCGGCACGATGTTGGTGCCGGTGGCGGACAGGCCCGTGGCGGTCTGCTCCGTCTGGACGAGTTGGGCGCCGATGTTGCCGAACATCGGAATGCCCCCGAGCTTGCGCTCGATGTCAGCCTTCACGTAGCCGAGGTAAACCTTCTCGGAGACGTCCCAGTTGTTGGAGACGTAGGCCGGATTGTTGTTCGGGATCAGGCTGTAGATGCCGCTGTTGAATGCGGCGAGCGGGTCGTAGCTGACCATGCCCTTGATGCCGATGAAGCTGAGGTCGGTGATGCCGACGCTCGGCGGGAGCGGGGCGCTGGTGGCACCGTTCTTGAGCGCGAGGAAGAAGCCTTCCTTGCCGGTCGGGCCCGCTTCGTATTCGTACTTCGAGCGACGGGTGAAGGCCGCGCCGGTCTCGAGGCGGTTGAAGAAGCCCTCCAGCGGACGCTGGGCGACGATGCGGTACTGGCCCAGCTCATCGCGGGCGGTTGGACCCTTGAGGAAGCCGACCTGGCCGCCGGGGACGTCGCCGCTGGCCCAGCCCTGCGGGCTGGTCAGGCGCATCAGGCTCGAGTTCGTGTAGTCGAGCGCCGAGGTGAACTTCGCGCCACCCTCGCCTTGGCCGAGCGTGTAGGTCATCGTGTCTGGCGTGCCGACCTGGTTGGAGGCGTAGCCGGAGTAGGTTTCGAGGACGAAGTCCTTGCGCTTGATGCGCGAGTAGCTGAGGTCGAGGTCGATCTTCCAGCCTTCCTTGTTGCCGAACTCCAGCTTCCAGCCGGCGGCCTGCACGTCGGAGTCGCGCGTCACCACGTCGTTACGGACGACGCCGTAGACGTTCCGGAACGTTCCGGTGGTGATCAGGCCGCGGGACACGGTGGAGCCCGGTTGGAGCTGGGCGGAGCTCCACCACAGCGGGATCTCGATGCCGCGGAGCAGCTGCGTCTCCTTGAAGTCGGAGTAGTAGACATCGACCGTGGAACGGAACGTGTCGTTCGGCGCGTACTCGATCACGCCCATGTAACCATCGCGCTCGAGCTCGCTCGTGCGGACGAACGGCTTGGCGCCGCCGAGCACAAGCGGCTGGCCTGCGCCGGTGTCGGGGTAGCCCCACGCGTTCCACTGCTCGCCCTGGCCGGGACGGCTGGAGGTGGAGTAGCCGAAGGCGAGACCGAGTTTCCCGTCCTCGAGCTGGTCGATGTACGAGAACGTGCCGCGCGTGCCGTAGTCCTTGGCGCCGGCGTTGCGGGACGCCATGTCGGTCCACTCATAGAACGCATTCGCCGCGACCGTGCGGCGGCCGTGGGCGAGCGGGCGGACCGTCTGCATGTCGACGGTACCGGCGAGACCTTGGCCGACGAGCGAAGCGTCGGTCGACTTGTAGACCTGCACGCCGCTAAGCAGCTCGGCCGGGTACTGGTCGAACTCGACGGAACGACCGGCGCCGGCGCTGACCTGTTCGCGCCCATTCAGGAGCGCGGTGCTGAAGTCGCCGTTGAGGCCGCGGATCACGATGGCCTGAGCGCGGCCATTGAGGCGCTGCGTGGTCAGACCCGGCAGCCGCGTGAGCGATTCGGCGATGCTGACGTCGGGCAGCTTGCCGATGTCCTCGGCGGCCACGACCTCGCTGATCAGGTTCTGCTTCTGCTTGATCTCGGCCGCGGCGGCGAGACTGCCACTGAAGCCGCTCGTCACCGTGAAGGCCTCGAGTGTGACCACCTCATCCTTCTTCTCGGCTTCCTTCTTGGCCGCATCGGCGGTGACAGCAGGAGTGGTTTGGGCGACGGCGAAGGACGTCGCCGCGAGCGAAAGCAGCGCGAACGCTGCGGGGTACAGGCGGGCCCGGCGTGAAGGCGGGGCGGAGCTGACGGAGTGCATATGGGTTGGGTGTTGGGAGAAAACACTGCCGCCGGGCACGGAAGCGCCCGGGCGGCAGGGGTCGTTGGACAGGGGTTGAGGGGACTACGACCTGCGCGGACGCAGGCCGGATTTTTCCGCAATGTCCCCCTGGCCGCCGCCTCCCGCCACCGACAAATCCTGCACAAAACCGCGATGATCGGAAAAATTCTTAGGTCGGCAGCTTCGGCGGTTCCTCCGCCGCGGCCACGAAGAGCCGTCAATCAGTGACTTTCCGAGGTGAAGCGGCGGCAACGGAGCGCCGCTGGTATCCGCAGACCCCATGCAGTTGGAGTGCAATAGTTCCTGATCTAAGTTTTATCCTGTTGAAGCAGGAGTTCTCCTTGTGGGTGTCTTTGACGCGAGGGCGGGGGTGAGCAGGGTGAGGAAACCCCGTTTTGCCCCGTGTTTTCCCCTTGGATGACGATTGTCCTGAAGGCTGGTGGTTCAGTTCTGGCGGTGCTTTTGGCCGGTAGCTTGGGAGCGGCCCGGCTCGCCGGGGCTTCGGCGCCGGCGTCGGGGGCGAGCGTGGACGTGGCGTCCGTCGGAGCGGTCAGTCTGGCGCGTCCCGCGGTCCCGGGAAAAGCGGGGGTGTTTTACTTCGTGCTCACGGACCGCTTTGCGAACGGGCGGACGGACAATGATACGGGAGGTTATCCGGGAGGGCGCAACGACCACGGGTTCGATCCGACGGCGATCTCGCATTATCATGGTGGGGATCTGGCGGGGCTGACCCAGCGACTGGACTATTTGAAAGGACTGGGGGTGACGGCGATTTGGCTGACCCCGCCCTTCCGCAACAAGCCGGTACAGAGTGGTACGGCAGCGTATCATGGTTACTGGATCCTCGACTTCCTCGCCGTGGATCCGCACCTCGGCACGGAGGAGGAGTTCCGCGGCTTCGTGGCGGCCGCGCAGGCGCGTGGCATCCGGGTGTTCATGGACGTGATCCTCAATCACACTGCGGATGTGATCATGCCTGAAGGGGGCGACATCGCTTACCGGGATCGGGCGGGTTGGCCATACCGGGATGCGCAAGGGCGACCCTTCGACGAGACGCGCTTCATCGACAACGGCGTGGGGGCGCCCCCCGCCTTCCCCGAGCTTTCCGCGGAACGCAGCTTCGCGCACCGACCGACCCTTCCGGTTGGCGAGGAGCGCGCGAAGAACCCTGCCTGGCTCAACGACGTCCGCTTCTACCACAACCGTGGCAACACGGACTTCACCGGCGAGAAGTCGCTGCACGGCGACTTCGTCGGACTCGACGACCTGTTCACGGAGCATCCCGTGGTCGTGCGCGGGATGATCGACATCTACCGCCATTGGATTGAGCGGCACGGCGTGGATGGATTCCGGATCGACACGGCGAAGCACACCAACATCGAGCTCTGGCAGGCGTTTGGCCCCGCGATGCGGGAGGCGGCGCGTCGCGCTGGCAAGCCCGGCTTCTTCTCGTTCGGCGAAGTGGCGACGGGTGACACGGACGCGACGCTGCTGAGCGAGTTCAGCACGCTTGGGACGCTGGACGCGTCGCTCGACTTTCCGCTCGCGATCGCGGTGCGCGACTTCGTTGGCCGTGCTGGCCCGGCGGCGGGTCTGGCCTCGGTGTTCCACGAGGATGATCGCTACACGGATCACGACAGCACGGCTCGTGCGCTGCCCACCTTCCTTGGCAACCATGACCAAGGCCGGTTCGCGTGGTTTCTCCGGCAGCTTGATCCGGCGGCGGACGACGCGCGCCTGCTGAAGCTCAGCAAACTCGGCCACGCCCTGCTGTTCCTCGTGCGTGGCCAGCCCGTGGTGTATTACGGCGACGAGCAAGGCATGATCGGACGATACGGTCACGACATGCAGGCGCGGGAGAGCATGTTCGCCTCACAGGCGCCGGATTTCCGGACGGCGCCCTTGCTGGGCACGAGCCGTACGGGTGCGGACGACAAGTTCGACCCGGAGCATCCGCTTTACCGTCATCTCGCGGAGCTGGCCCGTCTGCGCGCGGAGCATCCGGCCTTGGCGGAAGGGGCGATGATCGTGAGACCGACGCGTGATGACGCGGTGTTCGCGTTCTCGCGGATTGAGCGGGATGAACAGATCGAGTACGTGATTGCGGTGGGCAACCAGCGAGAGGGCGACAAGACCGTTGCCGTCCCGACCAGCCAGCGGGAAGGCGCAGTTCTTCGTCTCGTGTATCAGTTAGGTGGAGTCGGAAGCAAAGAGACCACTGCGGTGGAAGCCCGCGCTGGTGCTGACGGGACCCTGCGAGTGCAGGTGCCTCCCTTGGGCGTGGTCGTGTGGCGAGCGGAGCGCCCCCTTTCGCGTCCGGTGGAGGCCCCGACCCTCCGTTTGGTGCGGCCGCTGGGAGCGGCGGAGCTGGTCTTTGGGGCGCGGGAGATTGATGGCCAGCGCTTGACGGAGCGGCAGGAGGTTCGGGCGGACGTCACCGGTGGTGACGGCGTGGCGGAAGTCACGTTTGTGGCTCGCCGGAGTTCGCGTCCGGATACCTGGGAGTACTTGGGCACCGATGACGCGCCCCCGTACCGGGTTTTTTGGCGGCCGCCGGCGGATTGGGCGGCGGGGGAGACGATCACCTTTGCAGCCACGGTGGATTCGCTGCGCGGCGACCGGGCGGTCGCGGAGCTACCGCCGGTCCGGGCGGCGCGGCCGCTGGCGGCGACTGGAATTGCGGGTGCGCACGTCCCACGCTTCACCGAACGCCCGCCGGCGGAAGTCCGGACTGCGGCGGGTACCGAAGTGGTGCTCCGGGTGCGGGCGGAAGGCGTTCCCGAGCCCACGTACCAATGGTATCGGAACGGCGTCCCCCTGCTGGATCAGCAAGGCCCGGCCCTGTCTCTTCGCCTGACCCCGGCTGACGCCGGTGCGCGACTTGTGGCGGTGGCGCGGAACTTGGCCGGTGCGGCAGTCAGCGCCGAGACCCTCTTGAAGATTGAGCCTGAGCCGGCTCGATAGAAGCCACGCCACCACGCTTTACCCCAACCCCATCGACCATGCGCCCCCCGGTTCCGACCACTCCCCTCACGCTCGCGGCCATCTGGAACATGAGCTTCGGCTTCCTCGGCATCCAGTTTGGCTGGGGCCTGCAGATGGCGAACATGAGTGCGATCTACCAGTACCTCGGCGCCAGCGAGTCGGACATTCCACTCCTGTGGCTCGCGGCGCCGGTGACTGGACTATTGGTGCAGCCGATCGTGGGCTATGCCAGTGACCGGACGTGGAACCGGCTTGGACGGCGGCGCCCGTATTTCCTCGGCGGAGCGATCGTCGCCAGCCTCGCGCTGATCGCGATGCCGAACTCGCCGAGCCTCTGGGTGGCGGCGGGGTTGCTGTGGATCCTGGATGCGGCGGTGAACGTGAGCATGGAGCCGTTCCGCGCGTTCGTCGGAGACCTCCTCCCGCGGCGGCAGCGTCAGGTCGGTTTTGCGATGCAGAGTCTCCTGATCGGCCTCGGAGCGGTGCTTTCGTCGGCGCTCCCGTATCTCCTGACGCGCACCGGTTGGGTGGCGGAGGGCACGGCCGGAGCAGGGGTGATTCCGCAGTCGGTGCACCTTGCGTTCTATCTCGGGGCTGCGGTCTTCCTCGCCTGTGTGATCTACACGGTGGTGACGACGAAGGAACACGCGCCGGAGCCGGAGACGGCGCTGAGCGAGGCGGAGCGCGCGAAGGAGCGAGAGCCCCTATTCACGGCGATTTTCTGGGGTATCTCGAAGATGCCGCTGACGATGCGGCGGCTGGCGTGGGTGCAGTTCTTCACGTGGCTCGGACTCTTCTGCATGTGGATCTATTTCACGCCGGCGGTGGCGCACGGCATCTTCGGTGGTCAGCCGGGGACGCCTGAGTATCAGCGCGGCGTGGAGTGGGGCGGGGTGTGCTTCGCGGTCTACAACGGAGTGGCGTTCGGCGTCGCGTTCCTGCTCGTGGTGCTGACGCAGCGCGGCGTCTCGGCGCGGCTCCTGTATCGCGTCGGCTTGGTGGCAGCGGGCTTGGGCCTGCTCAGCGTGGGCGCGTGGAAGACCCCGGAGGGCTTGTTGGTCTCGATGGTCGGTGTCGGCATTGGCTGGGCGACGATCATCTCGATGCCGTATGCCTTGCTCGCGAACGCGCTGCCGCCGGAGCGGATGGGATTCTTCATGGGCGTTTTCAATCTCTTCATCGTGCTCCCGCAGATTCTCGCCGCCACGGTGCTCGGCTCCGTGGTCAGCCGCCTCCTCGGTGGCGAAGCGATGCCGGTCGTGATGATCGGTGGCGGCGCGATGCTGATTGCCGCGCTGCTCATTTCCCGCGTACCGAAGGAGGCGGCGACCAACGACGCTTGAGCCGTCAAGGCGGCGTGGCCTCGGACGCGAGGGCGGGAGGCGGCCAGAGTTTGGTCGGAGCGGCGAGACGCGGGGGTGTTCCTCGGTCGCAACGCAGGCAGAGCGGGCGCAGAGACACCGGCACATCGGATCGGACGGTGTCGGAAGCGCGGGCGAAGGCCCAGCCCGGCGCGCGCGGTGGAGTGGGAAGATCGCCCGGGCGTGACGGGGGTGTCGCTGCCGCGCCATTGCGCCGTTCAGCGCGGTTCGGCGGTGCCGGCGTCCGCGGTGCTGCGTTGCGTCGGGCTGCCGTGGGAGAAGTCGAGCCGGTCGAAGTACACCGTCTTCGGCTGCACCTCGCGCTGGGTGCGGCTTGCGCCGAGCTGCGTCCGGAAATCCTGTGGCGTGATTCCCTTGTGCCGCTTGAACACGCGCGCGAAGTAGGCCGGGTCTGAGAAACCGGTGGCGTAGGCGATCTCGGAAATCGTCAGCGGAGTGGACTCCAGTTCGACGGCGGCGGCCTCGATGCGGATCCGCTGGATGTAGTGGGTGAGCCGCTCCTTGGTCTCGGTGTGGAAGAGGTGCGACAGGTAGTCGGCGGAGCAGCCCAGGCCCTCGGCGATGCGCTGGACGCTGAGCTCGGCGTTGGGGAACTGCTCGCGCACGACGCACTTTGCCTGAAAGACCTTGCCGATGTCGCTGTTCAGTTGGCTGCCTCCGACATCGATGATGTTGCGCAGCAGGCCGAGCAAGGCGAGGACGAGCCCCTTGAGGACGGTTTCCTTGGAGGCGCTGGCCGTGGCTGAGGTCTGGCTGAGCGTGTTGGCGAGCGTGATGAAGACGTCGAGATTTGGGGCATCGAAGAACTCGATGCACTCGATGTCGGGCTTGCGCGGGCTGGCCTCGTGCGCGAAGTGCAGACTCAGCGTGTTGTTGTAGAAACCGATGACGAGATTGCGGAACGGGCGGTCTGGTTCGGCGGACACCGTCTCGCCGTGCGGGACCCCGGCGGGGATGACGCAGAGCTCGTTCGGAGCGAGGCGGAAGCTGCTCTTCGGGAAGACGAAGTCGGTCCAGCCCTGAAGCTGCAGGAAAATCTCCGGTCGGTAATGGTAGTGCATGTCCCGCCGGTGCTGGACGGGGCGGGAATCGCGCGGGATCCGCAGGCCCAGCTGATCGCGGGAGGCGAGGCGGATCGCTTCGTCCAGCACGGACCGCATTTCCGCCCGGGCCTGCGGTGGCATGGTGCGCGCGTTGAGCAGCCCGTTGCTGGGGGCGAGCTCGGCCGGCGGCGGGGCGACGGATTCAGACGAATGCGCGGGGCGACGCATGAAGGAAATTGCTACGACTCGGCGCGGTTGCAACTGCCGGTCGCGCTTTGGACCCACGGCGGGGGGGCAGAAAGCGGACGGGTAACCCGGTCAGGGGGAGGGTGGAGCGGGAGGAGCGATGAGGTGGGTGACCGGACGCGCGGGCCCCGGCGGCGGACGGCGGCGTCGGCCTACAGGAAGGCGACGTTCTGCCGGGCGAAGCGCCCGATGTTGGGCAGCACGATGGGCAGATCGGTGGCGCTGACGCCGAACCACGTGGCGAGGGTGGCGCTGTACTCGTCCACGCTGGTGGTCGGGATCCACTGCCCGCGCGAACCGGTGTCCTGGGAGCCTCGCAGCGTGAGGTCGGGCATGCGACCGTAGATCTGGCCGCCCTTGACGGCGCCGCCGACGATCAAGTGGTGGCTGCCCCAGCCGTGATCGGAGCCGTCGCCGTTGGTGTTGTAGGTGCGGCCGAAATCGGAGGCGGTGAACGTGGTGACCTGGTCGGCGACACCGAGCTCGACGGTGGCGTCGTAGAACGCCTTGAGCGAGTTGGACACATCGGCGAGCAGGTTGGCGTGGGCGCCGATGGCGGGATTGGCGTTGTCGACCTGGTTGTCGTGGAGATCCCAGCCCCCGATGCGGGCGAAGAAGACCTGACGCTTCAGGCCGAGGGTGTTGCGGGCGGCGATGAGGCGCGCGATGGTCCGCAGCTGCTGGGCGAGATTGCTGGTGGAAAACGCACCGTAGGTGTTGGGAAACGCGGAGTTCGCGCCGGTGGTGCCGGTGCTGAGGATCGTAGACAGCAGGGCGCTATCGGCGATGGCGCTGGTCGTCATGCCTCCGAAGGCGGTTTCGAAGAGATTGCCTTGGGGGGACACGAGCAGATCGTTCACCGCCTTGGTGCGGACGCTGGCGACGGAGGTGCCGGTGGGGCTGCCGGATCCGGTGAGACCGATCGCGCCGGTGGTGGCGACGGAGTACTGGCTGACGTTGCGGCCGACCTGGAAGGAGTTTTGTCCATTCAGGCTGATCGACATCGAGATCGACGCGTTGGTGTTGAACGCGTTCATGAGGTCCGCGAGGCGTCCGCCCCAGCCGGTCTGAAAGGCGCGGTCGGCGAGGCTGCTCTGCCATTCGACCTGCTGGTCGTTGTGGGAGAACAACTGGGGTGGCAGCGGCACGGTGCGTGCGGTGTACTGCGCCTTCGTGGTGGGGTAGAGCAGCGTGCCCACGTTACCGAGGAGGGCGGCCTTGCCGGAGGCGAAGAGCTGGTGCACGCCCGTCATCGAAGGATGGATACCCCACGCGCGTCCGTCGGACGTGGGCGTGACCAGGGGCAGCGCGGTGTTGGCGGGCAGGGCGAGGGCGGTGCGGGCGGCGGCGTAGGCGGCGTAGCCCGCGGGATCCGCGGGGATGATGAGGTTGTTGGCGTCGTTGCCGCCGGCGAGGAAGAGGCACACCAGTGCCTTGTAATCTCCCTCTGCGTTCGCGGTGCGCGGTCCATTGCCCGGCTGGGCGAGCGCCCCGAGCACGCGCAGTTGCGCGAGCGCGGAGAGCATGCCGGTGGCGCCGACCGCGGAGCAGCAGGAACCGAGGAAACGGCGGCGGGAGAGGTCGGGGAGCAGCGCGGGGTTGAGCGGGTGCATGGTCCTGAGGGGGTTTTCGATCCGGGTGGGCGTGACGGACTCCGGGCTTACTGCTGAATGGCTCCCTCGGGGCTGACGAGCACGAGGTAGGCGGCGCTGCGCACCCGTTCCACGTCGGTGGTGGTGCTGGGCATGGACGTGAGCGTGGACGTGATGCGGCTGCGGGTGCTGGCGTTGAGCCCGCCGCCGGCGAGCAGCAGGTTCAGCTTGTCGACGAGTTCCGCGGGCTTGGCGGCGAGCGACGTGTAGGGGGTCACGTCGAGATAGACCGTATCGCTGTCCGTCGCGGTCGGCTTGGTGGCGTAGAGGTAGGTGTAGAAATAGTTCGGGACGGTGATCGCGGTCGTGTCGGTGAAGATCTGGAACTCCGGGGCGTAGAGTCCGGCGGCGGCGAGCGGGCCCGGCTGGACGTAGCCGGGTTCGAAGAAGTTGAACACCGTCGGGGCGCTCAGCGCCATCTGTGAGAGCTGGCCGTTGGAGTTCGTGAGCGGGATGCGCCCGGTATTCGAAGTCGCGGCGAAGGCGCGGAACAGCGCGGTGGTGCGCAGGATCGGCTCGCGCAGCTTGCCGTAGCTGAACGAACCGGCGGCCGCCGGGCTGCGGGCCTCGTAGTCGAGGAGGATCGCGCGCACGACCGCCGTGAGGTCGCCGCGGATGCCGGAGCCATTGTTCGCGAAGACCTGGGCCACGCGGTACACGTAGCCCGGGCTGGGGTTGCTCGTGACCAAGCGCTGGATCAGCTGGCGGCTGATGAACGGCCCGGTGTTCGGGTGGTTCACCAGCGCATCCAGCGTGTCGGCGAGGTCCTTCATCCCGCCCTGATTGGCCGGCAGCACGCGGCCCCCGACGATCGTCTTGGTGCCGTTGTCGTGGTTGTCCGGGAACAGCCGCATCGGTTCGAGGTAATCTGGGTACGTGCCGTCGGGTCGCCGACTGGCGCCGGCCGTGAACCGCGGGGTGGTGGCGTAGCTCTGCGCGTAGCCCCAGCCGGTGAAGACCTTCGCCGTCTCCGAGATCGTGGTCTGGGTGTACGTGGGAATGGGCAACCCCTGCGCGTCGAGCCGGAGCGTGCCGTCGGGATTGAGCTCGTTGAGCCCGATGGAGAACAACTGCATGACCTCGCGGGCGTAGTTCTCGTCGGGCAGCGCCGAGCCCGTCGCCCGGTTGTTCCGCAAGTGCGAGAGGTAGATCCCCATCATCGGGTTGCGGCTGACGTCCTCGAGGAGCTGCCGGTAGTTCCCGAACGCGCCCTTCACGAGGACATCGTAGTAGTTCGCGGCTCCCTCCTGCCAGGCGTTCACCGTGCCGTTCTGGTCCGAGATGACGAGGACTTGGGACAGCGCGAACGCGACCCGCTGGCGAAGCTGGTCGGGGGCGTCCAGCGCGTGGTTCCACCACACGTTGAGCCGGTGCGCCTGCCCGGGGCGTTCGTTCACGCCGTTGACGGCGTTTTGCCCCCCGCGGTTGTAGGCGGCGAAGTCCGACATCACGACCGGCCGGTGCAGCGAGGCCGGCTTGCTGATCTGATCCGTGATCCAGCCGTCGTAGCCCCGCGTCGTGACGGCGGTGATCTCCGCATCGGTCGGGCCGAACGTCGACTGCATGAGAAAACGCGCGGCCTCCGCGGCGTTTGGGGTGCCGAGCGCGTACGCCGGGGGTGGAAGCGGCGCGGTGAATGACATCGAGCCGCTGCTGCGAATGAGCGAGCCCTGCAGTTCGCCATTCGGGAAGGAAGAGGACTCGATGTTCACGAACACGCGGCCCTCCTTGATGGCCGTGACGATATCGGCGGCCTTCAGGTTGCCGGTGTCTCGGATGTCCCACTGCAGTCCCGTGGCCTGCCCGTTCGGGATCTGGAACAGGTACGCCGCGCCGCTTTCGCCGGGGCGCCCGAGGCGGAGATAAGCCAGGGTCTGTGGTGAGCTGAGGCTCGAGAACGACACGTTCACCAAGGCGAACCGCTCGTCGGAGCTGAGCTGCACGGTGGCGGTGCCGTAGGCGGCGGACGATGCTGCCTCGAGGGGCACGCGCAGCGTCGACACGTACAGCGTGCCGGGGTTGAACGCGATGTCGACCGTGGCGGTCGTGGCACTGCCCACCCCGTAACTGAGCGTGGAGTTCAGCGTCAGGAAAACCGACTTCGTGCCCGAGAACACCTGCACATTGCCGTACGGCTGGACCTCCAAGGTCACGCTCGCCGCGCCGGCCGGGATGGTCACGGTGCCGGGCAGGGCGACGAAATCCACGCCGCTCTTGGCGGTGCCGGTGAGGGAGTAGGAGACGGTGAGTGGCTGGGTGGTGGGGCCTTCGCGGGTGACGGTGAAGAGCCCGGGATCGCCGCCGGAGGAGTGGGTTTCAGCGCGCGCCGCGGCCACGGTGACGATCGGCAGTGAACTCGGCGTGAGGTCGTACGCCTCGACGAGAGCGACGCCGCTCGTGTTGTTCGCCCCGCTGACTTGGATGGTGTAGCTGCCCGGGGCGAGATCGACGAGCAATCCGGCGTCGCGGCTGGTCGCGCTGTTGAACGCGAAGGCGCCCGCGCGGATCGCGGCCTCGGCGACCACTGTGCCGCGGCCGCCGTCGCTCCAATTGTCGTTGGTCGCGAGCGTCACGCCCTTGTCATTGAGCACGGAGACCACGGGATCGGACAGCGTTCCTTGGACGCCGAACGTCGCGAGGGCTGGACCGGCGGCGCGGACGAGGACCTTGCGCACGGCGGTGCCGGGGGCGACGACGAGGCCGGAGATCACGATCTGGGAACCGGTCTGCACCTGCGCTCGGGTGGATAGATTGAGCAACGGGGCGGCGCCGGCGACATCGTAGACCTCGACCAAGGCGACGCCGGTGGCGGCGCCGTCGCCGGTGACCTTGGCGGTGTAGCTGCCGGGCGGCAGTGTCGCGATGAGGGCGGCGTCGGCGCTGGCGGCGGACGGAAATGCGAAGGCTCCGACTGCCCGGAAATCGGCGGCGGTGGCGGCGCCTCCACCGGAAACCACCCCCCAATCATCGTTCTCGGCGATCTTGATGCCCTGGCTGTTGAACAGCTCCAGCCGAGGATTGCTGAGCGTACCGGAAAGACCGAAGGGAACGAGCGCCGGGCCGGCGGCGCGCACGAGCACGCGCTTCTCCGCTCCACTTCCGATGACGAATCCGGCGATGAGCGCGTTGTCGCCGGTGCCCGCGCGCGCGCGCGACGACAGGTTCAGCAGGCGATCATTGTATTCGGCAGCGGCGGAAACCAGCGGCCACGCGCCGAGCGCGAGGAGCAGGCCGAAGCGCAGGAAAACACGGAACGGGGTACGGCGCATAACGGAGCGAGGGGTGCATCCACACTTTCATCACGAGGGCCGAAAGACAATCGCCCAATTGCAACGAAGCGAGGCGGGCAGGATGCCCCTCCGGCCCCTGCCGCCACCCTTTAGCATCGCGGCGCCGGCCTCGCCCAGGTCGGCGCTGGCTGGGCCGGAAAATCCCCTTACTTTCGACCGGATCCGCCGCTGCCGCCGCTGTGGAGCAAGGTGCCGCCGAAGACGCCGACCGCGAAGACGGCGAAGTAGATCCAGGCGGCGGACGCGTGCAGCGGCTTCTTGAGGAGCAGCGGGAAGCGGAAGTCGATGGACTGGGTGTTCTCGGTGCCGACGTAGATGACCACGAAGAGGATCAGCAGGAAGACGACGGTGCGGAGGAGTGACTTGACGTTCATGGAGGAGGGGCTTTCGGGTGAGCGTTTCTCGCAGGTGCCGGTGAGGCAGGCAAAGGCAAAACCGCCGGGGGGCGGGGAAGACCCTGGCGTTCAGCCTTTCCGCGGGCCGGAGTTTGGGTTCTCTTTAACGCACCATGTTTCTGGACTTTACGGCGATGGAGCCCCGGCACGCGTATCAGTGGATGGTCGCTGCCATCGTGCCGCGTCCGATTGCCTGGGTTTCCACGGTGTCGCCGGACGGCCGGACCAACCTGGCTCCCTTTTCCTTCTTTCAGGGCGTGACCTGCAATCCCCCGACGCTCCTCTTCGTGCCGGCGAATACCCGGGACGGTCGCAAGAAAGACACCCTGCTGAACATCGAGGCCAACCGCGAGTTCGTGGTCAGCCTGCCCTCGTTCGCGCAGGCCGAGCAGATGAACGCCACGGCGGCCCTGCTGCCGTACGGCGAGAGCGAGTTTGAGGCCTTCGGCATCGCGGCTGCGCCGAGCGAGCGCGTCCGCCCCCCCCGCGTCGCCGGTGCGGGCGTGGCCTTTGAGTGCACGCTCCTGCAGATCGTGCCGGTGGGAGAGGGCCCGCTCGCGGCCAACGTTGTCTTTGGCCGCATCCTCTGCGCCCACGTCCGGGAGGAAATCCTGGGCGCCGATGGCCTGATCGATCCGGCGCGGCAGGACGCCATTGGACGGATGGGCGGGGAAGGGTACACGCGCACGCGGGAACGCTTCGACCTCGCGCGTCCGGATCGCGCCCCGCTGGCGGCGCCGGCCCCCTCACGTTCGCGTGCCCCCGCCCCTCACCCGGCCCCCGGATCGCGCCCGGCGGGCGCCGCGTGACGACTCCGCTCCGCCTCGAGAGGATGCTTCCCCTTGCGATGACCTTGCCCACGCGCTGCGCCCCTTTCGCCGTCTCCCATGCCTGATCACGCCTTGAAATCCGACACGCTCCGGGCGCCGACTTTCCGTGGCGCCGAAGGCTTCTTCCGAGTGGCGCAGGCGGAAGACGGCCGCTGGTGGCTGGTCGACCCCATGGGCCAGCCCGGGTGGCTGGCGGGTTTGGCGGTGGGTTCCGCGATCCGTCCGCGACCCTCCTTGCTGCGCGGATGGGGGTTTGCGGCGGTGGTGACGGGGAGGCCGGAGAGGGATGGCGGTGACGGCATGGTCTGGTTGCCGACTGCCGGCCTGAGCGATGGCGTGCCGTGGATTCGGCTGGGAGGGGCGCGATTGCCTGACGTATTTGATTTGGATTGGGCGGCGCGCGTGGCGGAGCGGGCGCAGACGGTCTGCGCGCCGTTCGCGGCGGATCCATCGGTCCTGGGTTGGCGACCTGATGACGGCTTGGACTGGGCGTGGGATGAGCCGGCGGACCGCCCCACGCTCCTGCAGCTCTGTCTCAGCCTCGAGCCGCGCTTCGCGGCCTACCATGCCGCCTGGGAGTTCGTACTCGCGCTGCACGAAGGCCGGCTCGATCGAATGGCGGAGGCTTGGCAGGTGCCGCTCACGAACAAGGAATTGCTTCGCGCTTGGACGAGCGAGGAGCGCGGGGTGACGACGGCGGGGTATCGTGCGGACCACCGGCTGTGGACCGAGCAGTGTGCGCGCCGCTACCTCGCGGGAGTGTCGGCGGCGCTGCGGGCGGCGGCGCCGCAGCAGCTGCGGTTTGGCCCTTCATTGGGTCGCGCCCCGACCCCCCCGTGGTGGCCCGAGATTGCGGGCGGAACGGTGGACGTGCTCACCCTCCGTTGGGCTCCGGGCCTCGCGCCAGCTGCGGTGGCGCCGGTCTGGGTGGAAGACTTTGCGTGGACGGACCCGCGTCTGGCGGCCTTGCCCCCGCAGCCCGGGGAGACGGACGAACTCACGCGTGTGGAGCGCATGCTCGCGCGAGGTCGCGGTGAACTGCGGCGACTGGCGCAGGAGCCAGCCGTGGTCGGATGGAGCTGGATGCGTCCCACGGAGAGCGCGGCCCCGGCACTTTGGGCGGATCCCAGCCTCGTGGATGGTCACGGCGAGGAGGTGGTCGTGCACACGGAGGCCCTCGCGTGGGTGAATCGCCGCGCCCCCGACTGGCGGCGCTCGCCGCCGCCTGCACTCCGGGCTTGCGCCGCCGGGGCTGGCACCGCGTCATCGCCTGCTTCCGATGCACCATCCCGATCTTGATGCCTACCTCAAGCCGCGCATCCGTACGGTGCGCGACTGGCCGCTTCCCGGGGTCAATTTCCGGGACATCACCACCCTGTTCCACGACCCCGAGGCGTTCCGGGTGATGGTGGAGGCCTTCTCGCTCGACTGCACGCAGCAGGGGGTGGACGTGATCGCGGCGATCGATGCGCGCGGGTTCATCATTGGTGGCGCGCTCGCCTACCAACTGCACAAGCCCTTCGTGCTGGTGCGCAAGAAAGGCAAACTCCCGTACCGTACGGTCTCGGCCGACTACAGCCTTGAGTACGGCAGCGCCACGATCGAGGTGCACGCCGATGCCTGCCGCCCGGGCGATCGCATCCTGATCGTCGACGACCTGATCGCGACGGGCGGCACCTGCCTGGCGGCGGCGCAATTGTTCCGGACCCTGCGCGGCGAAGTGGTCGGCGTTTCGGCGGTGATTGACCTTCCCGAGCTGGGTGGTTCGCGTCGGCTCCGCGAGGCCGGTCTGCGCGTGCACGCGCTCTGCTCGTTTGGCGAGCAGGAGTAGTCGCGGCTGACTCCGCCGGCGTGTGCCTCGAGTTTCTTTCCGATGAAGTCCCTGACGATCTGGACCAATGGCGTGTTCACGCCGCCGGCCACCCGGCTCCTGCATGAAGGTTTGCGCGACCACCGGCTGGTGGTGGCACAGACGGCGACGACCTCGGTGCTGATTCCGGGGCAGCGGGATGAGGGATTGTTCTCCGCCGACATCGCGTTCGGCCAACCCGACGTGAAGGACTGCCTCGCGCATGCCGGCCTGCGCTGGGTGGAAGTCTCGAGCGCGGGCTACACGCGCTACGACACCCCGGATTTCCTGGAGGCCTTCCGGGCGCGCGGCTCCGCCTTCTCGAACATGTCGAGCGTGTTCGCCGACCCGTGCGCGCAGCATGCGCTGGCGATGATGCTCGCGCTCAATCGCCAGCTCCTGCCGTCGCATGTCGACCAGCTCACCGATCACTCGTGGCATTACACGGAACGGCGCTACGCCTCCGCGCTCCTGACCGGCCAGACCGTGCTGCTGCTCGGCTTCGGGGCGATCGGGCGTCGCCTCGCCGACCTTCTTGCGCCCTTCGGCGTGAAGGTCTACGCCGTCCGCCGGCAGACCCGCAGCGAGCGCGGGGTGACGATCATCCCGGAGGAGCAACTCACCGCCGTTCTCCCCGAGGCGGATCACGTCGTGAACGTGCTGCCGGAGAACGCCTCGACGATCAATTACGTGAACGCCCGCCGCCTCGCCTCCTTCAAGCCGGGGGCCAAGTTCTACAACGTGGGTCGCGGCACGACGGTGGACCAGACGGCGCTCCTGGACGCGCTGCAATCCGGGCGGCTGGGCGGGGCGTACCTCGACGTCATGGACCCCGAGCCGCTGCCGCCGAGTCATCCGTTGTGGACCGCGCCCCGGTGCCACATCACGCCGCACATTGCGGGTGGGCGGCTGGATCAGGACGAGGCGATCGTGCGGCACTTCCTCGCGAACCTTGCGGCCTTCCAGCGCGGCGAACCGATGACCGACCGCGTGGTCTGAGCCGCGCGGCGGGAGGTGGAGCGATGACCCGCTGGTCGGACTCCGCCGGTCGGCGAGGCTCCGAGCCCGCGCACCGCCGCAGGTGGGCTGGGTGACCGGATCGACCGGATCGCACGCGTCTGGCGCGCCGCGCCCACGTGCGTGAAGGACACCGTTCAGGCCGGTTGCCGCGGACTGCGCCCGGGTTCGCCGCGGCCGTTCAGTCGCTCGCTCCCTCTTTCGTCCGTGCGGTATCCGTCGATAAGCTACGGACGGCGAGCCGGGAGCGCGTGCCCTCGGCGGCCTCGAGTGCGGCCGTGGTGGGCCGGACTTGATTGCGCAGGAATTCCTCGATCGCGGGGCGCGCCGGCCCCCAGAGTGGGGCGAGTCGCGCGGGCAGCACGCCCTCGGTCTCGATTGGTTCGGGGAGTCCTGCCT
>JACCDG010267815.1_pt1 | contig 31085 bp, 48 predicted proteins | sample 7442471 | NCBI WGS metagenome assembly JACCDG01 (sample SAMN15323444, study PRJNA562643) | freshwater metagenome | isolation source: river surface water | place: USA:Blue River Watershed | collected 2017-08-17 | reverse complement strand
GATATTCGGTCTGAGTAAACCAGTAGTATTTCAATTTCTAAACAGATGATTTATCATTGGAAGACCTGCATAAATGCTGTCTCTGAGGTTATGTAGATTTAAAATGGTATTATAGTTGTATTGATATTCTTTACCATCTATTTCACTCATACGTGTTGCTACTCTTTCCATAGTAGATTTGACAGCCAGACCAGACCAAAAATGTCTAGCATTGGCTATTCTTCGATTGCGAGTTTGAGCGTATATATCTGACCAATCTAATTTATATAGTTCGTCTAACAACTCGTGAATAGCGTTTATTCTCGCTTTCCAGTCTGATATATGCTGATATCTATTATGATCAATTATATCATCATACGTATCAAACCCTATTGATTTAAGATATGATAGAATTCCGGTGGATCCTATTACTATAAACATCTGACCACAAGCAATAGGTTTCCAAACTTTTTCTGTAAAAAATAATGTATTAGGTTGAGTGAATGTTTCTGTTATTAAATTTATATATGCATCATGATAGGCTGGGTGATCGATGCCTAGATCATTAGGGCAGACTGTAGGCAATGATGGCAAAATACTATTCCAATTACTCCACTTATCATCGTCTAACCACTCGTTTAACCACTGGTCTCGATAAGTTGACGAATTTTCTAAATTATAAATTGATATTAGAGAATTTGAGTAGTAAGATTTTTCTAATAAACCTAAATAATTGTATATTCTAGAAATTCTAGGCTGTCTATTTAAGCATGATAAAAAATGTGAACGATTGCATACATCCACATTTTTTAGTGCTGATTCTCGATTCCATCCAAAAATGCAATCAAAATAATTATGAGGGAAATGAATTATATTATTAAAAGCAGGATTATAATCATACTTTAAACTGTGAGAGAATATAAGAAATTTTTTGTATCCATGTTGCGTACACACATCATAAATTTGTTCGGCAAGTGCTTCACCCCACGGTTCATCACTTACATCAAAAATAGTAAAATCTACTCTATTATTAATTGTATTACCAAAAAAATTACGATTAACGCTTGTATGATCTGTGTTTATAAATTTAGTAGTGTCGAGCCAATAATGATAATGCCCAGGAATTAATTCTTGTATTTTTGATTGTAATATTCTAACAGTTGTTAACATTTTTAATTGTGTATTTTACAAATATAGTTATTATTATAGGTAAAATTTGTCTTCGCTATGTTAGACATTCTTTCTACTACATTATTCATGTACGGTGCAATTATATTGCCGTTGAAAAATTTATTTATATTTGCTACTCGTCTATCTTTAGTGTCTTTGTATATTTTAGGCCAATCTAACGAATATAATTCATCTAGTAAATTATGAATAGCATTAATACGCTGTTTCCAATCTTGAATGTGTTCGTACCTACTGTGATCTATTATATCATCAAATGTATCTATACCCATTTTTTTCAATGCTGATAAAGAACCTGTGGGCCCTATCACTATAAAAAGTTGGCCGCAAGCAATTGGTTTCCATATTTTTTCTGTAAAGAATAATTCGTTTGATTGTACGAATGTTTCTGTTACTAAATTTATATACGCATTATGATATGCGTCGTGACTAATATCAAGATCGTTAGGACAATCAGTAGGTAGACTAGGAGCCAACTTGTTCCATTCGTTCCACATATCCTCATCGATCCACTCATTCTGATATTGATCTGCCTGAGAAGTATATATACTTTTCTCTGTGAGATTATGTATGCTCAACATCATCTCATCAAAATAAGGTTTTCCTATAATTTTTAAAAAATTATAAACTCTAGGAATTCTAAACTGTTTGTTTAAACAGGATAAAAAGTATTTTCTTTCAAACGTGTCTATGCTTTGCTCACCAGTGTTTTTATTCCATCCAATTGCACAGTCAAAATAATTGTGCGGAAAGTAGATAATGTTGTTTATTGATTGATTATCATGATACTTTAGGCTGTGAGAAAATATCAAGTACTTCTTATAATTAAATCTAATTAACAGTTCATTTAATCTTTCTGCTAGCACTTCTCTCCAAGGTTCATCACTTAAATCAAAAATATGAAATTCGTTAGGATCCATGCTGTTAATAAACGGTATATAAAAATCACTTCGATCCGCTAACACAAATTTTGTTGTATCTAAATGATAATGATAGTGCCCAGGAATCAAATCTTGTAACTTTGATTGTAATATTCTAACGGTTGTAAGCATCAAGTATTTATGGTTGAGTCACTGTAGTACTACAACCACTTGAGTTGACACAACTTTGTTGTATACTATAGGTTTGATTAGTACTACCAGTTTGGTTGAGATTTAATGTGGCCGCGCCACCACTGTTGGTAAAATCTATAGTGGCCGCATGATTGCCTGACCCTTCTTGAACAACACTAACACTGTGTCCGTTACCTAAGAGTTTGACGTTTAAGTAGTGTTGTCCTGAATCTTTTTGGTTAACTGTGACACTGTTATTATTTCCTACAACATTGTTAAACATGGTTTTACTACCTGTGCCCTGTTGATGTAAATTTAACACGTTACTGTCACCACTGATTGTAGTTTCCATGTACTGTGCTGAACCAGTTTGGCGTGTAGTAACCGTGTTAGTATTGCCCATTAGGTTTAGATTTAGATAGTGATTGTTAGAATCGTTAGGACTAACTAGGCCATCTGTAAGGTAACCTTGATTTAGGTTCAGAGTATTATTATTACCATTGGCATAGACTTCCATACGATTTTTACCTGAGAGGCTAGAACCCTGACGTATTGTTATGGTGTTGTTGTCGCCTATCTGTTCAATGTCTACTAGATTGCCCTGCTGACTCTGTCTTAGTAGAGTATTAGCAGTCTTGCTGGTTTGTTGTGCTCCAGTAATGCCTGAACTGTATTGCGGTGCCGCAGGAGCCCAATAGGTACTGTCAGTGGCTAACATTGTAGTTGGTACTACAGTCCAGTTAGTGTTATCAGTGCTGTATCGAAATACTACCATCTGTCCTCCACCATTTTCATAGTACCAAAAAGTAAGAGCATGAGCACCTGCAGACAAGGTAGTGGCGGCTCCACTTCTAAATGCGCCACCAGAGTCAATCCAACTGTCAGTTACAAGTGTGTCGTCGATGAGTATTTTAAATCCATCGTCAGCATTGGCACCAAAGTAATAGGTACCTGAGGTTGGTATGTTTATGTATCCTACCCATTTTACAATAACACGGTCTCCAAATCCTGAACCTAAGATGTTTACACCATTAAAACTACCAGTAGGGTAGTTAATACTTGCGCTAATGCCCGTGCTACGTACTGTAGGGTACACCAACGGGTTAATACTAGGACTAGGCCCTGAAGTGCCTTGATAGGTATAATAAGTCAATCCCTGTACACCATCTGCCCATACAGCCAAACTAAACAACAATAAGAATACAAAACTAATTCTGCGTAGCATTGATTACTGTACCTCCGCCTGAATTTACTCTGTTGCGTACTTCAACTCCGCCCATGGTCTGTGTGATAGTTGAATTCTGTCCTGTTGGTGTAGTAATACACTGTACGTCTCCGCCCGATTCACGACATAGGGTAACTTTAGGTTCATCTAGTTCTACCTTGACGCCAGTTAGAGCATTATAGTCAGGTAACAGTCCACTTTTGGCCTTGGCTAGGAAATCCATCTGTGCGGCTAACTGTTGATTAACAATGTCTAAGACGTTCTGTAGGAAATCGCCATCTAATAGATTGCGATCTAACTTGCTTTGGTACATTTCTTTTTCTTCTTTTTCTAAGACGTTGATCAGTTTGTTTTCTGCTAGAAAGTCTACGTCTAAAGCACCTTTAGCACTGAGTCTTAGACGTTTACGTTCATCGTCATCTAAGCGTAGTTCTTCTGGAGGACTTAGAACTAACAAATTGTCAATCATGTCTTCTGTTAGATTAACTTTAACAGGATTCCAAGGTTTAGTTTCACGGCTGTCCACCCGTGTGGCTTGGAATGCCTGATCCATGATCACACGTCCTTCATCATTGCTGACTTCAATCTTACCTGTTTTACAGTCACGTTCTATGTCCTGCCATCCTTTGGGACAACTTGGCAATAGAATAATCGTTGAACGTCCTAGTTCGTCTACTGTGGCTGTAAAGTCTGTACCACGTACAGCAATAGTAGCAGTGGGTGTGTTAATAGCCACTGCTTGCGGATTGTTTTTGGCTATCTGTCCGCTGGCATAGCGGGCTGTGCCTAAGGCTACATTGATAGCCAGTTTGCCACCTTTCTTACTGTTAGGGTCGTAGACAAACTCGTCAATAACGAGTTTGCTATTTTCCGTTATGTCTACTTTGGTTTTGTCTTCAAACGTTATGCCCACTTTGCCTTGGGCTGTTTTGATAGCATCCATCATTTCTACACCTGTGCCTTTACTGCCAGGTAGTGTGCCGCCTTTGCGTAGAATGCTAGGGGGTGCGTTTACACTTTCAGTTATGTTGCCAATGGCAGCCCAAGCGGTGTTAGCCAACAAGGCCACAAGGACTAGGAGCCATTTCATTGGCCTATTGTCCTTGTGTTATTGACCATACGTTGCCACTACCTGTACTTAAGATGTTCAGCGTATTATCTACTGTGCCTGATTGGTTTACAGTAAATGTGTTGCTTGAACCTGTTAAGTTTAGAGTAAAGGCATGTCCGTCTACACCTGCTGTTCCACTTTGTGTTAGAGTAATACCATTGCTGGCACCCACAGTGGTTATGTTATTGGTAGCCTTGTTGCTGGTCGTAGTCTGTGTAAGCGTATTGCTAGCACCACCTGTCATACTGATGTTATTAACAGTGTCATCAGCATTGATTGTAGCAGTAATGCTGTTGCTAGCACCACCGCTGGTCACTGCTGTGAAACTATTTTTACTACCAGACATGGTTAACACAATACCGGCATTGTTACCAGTTTGTCTAACATCAATTAAGTTGCTGGCCGCTGTTCCTGTACCGGAGTTATTAATGTTAAACGTTGCCGCACCACTATTACCAGTCACATAGTAGGTTAAATCAATACCATAGCCCATACCAGCCGCAGTGGTCGCTGTGAACCCTAGATTCATAACGTTGTCACTACCTATCTGGCGGATATCCACTGCGCTGGCATCACCTGACATCTTGGCTGGCGTAGTGTTGCTTGTACCTACCCCTTGTATACCTCTAACCACGTTGCCCGTACCAGTCTGTGTAATATCTATAGTACTGTTACTACCAGTCTGATCGATGTAGATACTGTTATCTGCCGCAAATGATACTCCAGCAAATAAGGCTAGTACTACGCCCATCGTTTTTAAGAACTTTCTCATCGTCCTTGCTCCTTGTTTGCGCACTGTTATATTTTGTTAGTGTGCGACTTTATTCTTGATAGGGGCGTTCAAATTCCCAAATGCCCTTGCGCTCTCCTTCCTTGATTAAATCAACGACTGCTCCTTCAATAGCAGCCTTCACTGCCAGAGTTCCGGGCTCGTTAACTGTGAGCCCAGTCTCTAATTCAAATGCCTGTGTGCCTTCTTTAAAAAACTTCAACATAGCCAAACTATCTGCGGCACTGTAGATAGTTTTCTGTGAAGTCACTGTGACCAACACTTTACCACTGTTGACACTAACTGCTCTGAGACTAATAGTTACTATGTCTTCACTGTACTGTGTCTGCGGTCCTATGCCTAGCATACGTGCCGCACTACCACCACTGCGTACACTGCTGTCATAACCTACAATACCACCTTCAATGATCATACCTGCGTACATCATTGGGCTTAATGGTTTGGCCTTGTCACCTTCATAGGCTTCACGCATCTGACGTATTAACTGTCGTTCTTTAGTTAGACTGTCAATACCTACACGTTCAACTACTTCAAACCAACGACCCTTGCCTACATCTTGTAGTGCTTTGATTAAGAAACTCTCAGCACCTTGTGTTACTGCTGTACTTAAATTAGCAAACGTTGCCTGCGGACGACGTTGACCCGTCTTGTCATTAAAACTATACACTGCTACCACCACAGGTTTACCTAGAGCAGGTCCAGGCAGTATGTCAAACTCTTTCTGCATCAAGTTCTTTACGGCTGTTGGCTTTTTAGGGTCGTTGATGATCGTGGTTGAAGCACAACCTGATAACATCAACACTAAAATTACTGCCAATAGTCGGGTCATTATTGGAACTGGAAACTCCCTAATGGTATGGTTATCGTTGTAGAACTGCCCATATAGTCAGTTACATTAAGGGTAATTTCAGTGCTACTACGTGTCCAATTAATAATATTACCTTCAAAATTCAGTGTGCCGCTGTTACTACCGCCTTCAGCAAACATAGCAGTGGCTAGGTTTTGACTGATCTGAGCATAGATACGTGACTCTAAGTTGTTCATAAACTTAGAGATATTAGTATTCTTTGCTTCGTTTGCTTCTTTTTCTAAGGCTGCTTCTATATCTTTTCTAATGGCTTCTCGTCGGGAATGTTCTAAGTTTTCAATAGTTAGAACGTGTTGACTGTATCCGTTGCCGTTAAAGGCAGGACTTTTGAATGTATAGTCAGGGAGAGGCTGCGCCCCTGCTATAAGGCTGACCGACGTTAATGTTATTATAGTTATTAGTCGAGAGATCATTACTACGGCTCCTTATTATTATTTACTACAGGCCCGTAATAATTAACTGAGTAGATTGCTAGGGATTAGTTTTTGCTTCTGCTAGATCAATTCTGCGTAGTATTTCATCATAGAATGTGTCAACTTCACCGCCAAATTTTCCTGTTAATTCTTCTATGCACTGGCGGCAAAATTTGTAGTGACCGTTATGATATCCTGCTAAAAAGTCATTGTGTAATTTAACCCAATTTTCTAATTGAGGTAAATCTTGTATAGCAATTTTTTCAGCAGGTATAAGACAGAATACTTCAAATTCGTGCCCATCTTTGTGTACTACTTCTAAATCTAATACTGTATACTTTTCACGCAGTTTTTCTGCATTCTTGCGTCCAAAGATAATATCCATTAACGTTTCTCCGTAATTCCTGCTTGCTTGAACACGTACTGGACTGCTTGCGCTTGGCTGACACAATCTTCTAAAGCGTTGTGCAGTCCAGCCTTGTTCTTCTCGCGAGGGTCACCCAGGCTACTTAACAGTGTTCGGCTATCACGAATCTGCCAAAACTGCCAAGGACAAGGTAAGCCCAACTGTCTGTATAGGTTTTCTAAAATAACAATATCAAACACAGGACCCTGTGCCCAAATAAGATCACAACCTACAATAAATCTATTTAACTCTTGTGTGAATTGTTCTAGGCTGATACGATCGTTTGGATCAAATGCTTCAGCATATACATCTTCAGCCTGTTTCCCCCACCATTCAATAGTGTTATCGTCTACGTGACGACCTAAGGTGATTTGTTCATCTACGTTGATGCGGAAATAGATACCCTGTGTGATATCTTCTTGTGCATAGGGATTAAACTTACAAGCACCAAAGGTAAGAATAGTAGCATCCGGACGAGTACTTAGTGTTTCTAAGTCTAACATTACATCCATTATATTTTTCTCCATAGTCCAACCCAAGTGTCTGCTTTGGGTTTATAATCCCAAACTTCTACACGAGTTTGTTTTACCAGTTCATAATTCATATTTTGCATGGCCAGGTTGATAATTTCAAATGGGGGTACTATACTAAACTTAGCAGACTTCCACCCTTCTCTAGTAAATCTATTTTTTGTAACATTGTCTGGTTCAACAATAAAACTTAACTGTGGCAAATCCTGCCTACTGTCAAGTACTATCCAATTTGGGTCCGAGTTGTTAACTATTAATTCTAACAAGTGTAAAGGACAATGTAAGTGATATAGCACTCCACAACAGACTACAACATCAAACTTTTTTGCATCCTGTAGATAAAATAATACATCATCTATTACTAACTTGTTAATACCTGTAATACGATCAAGTTCTCTGGTATTTAAAGGGTTAGCATCAACTAATTCTAAATACTTAGGTTTATTAGCAATAATTATTTCAGTGTGTAGGCCTAGATAAGGTCCGATTTCTAACACAGATTGATCTTGGCACACAGAAAAGTATTCGTCCATGTGCTGTTTGTACTGTGTTTGATCTAATCTCACTCTGGTTTATCTTTGAGTAGTTTGACTGTTTCTGCGTGTGCTACACGTTTACGCAGGCTTGAACTACTAAAACTGTGATCACGTTGGTTGTAAATAAGTTCAATACCGCGGAAGAAACATTCTTCTTTGCCAGTAAACTCACGGTCTTTGTATTCAATACCTAAGATACGTACATCTAATGGAAGGATTAACAGCAGGTCTACTAGATCTTGTTCTGTTTGATATACAACCACTTCATCTACGTATCGGCAAGCGGCTAATTGAATTTGACGTTCTACAATGCTTTGAACAGGCTTGTTCTTTTCCATTGGACGGTCAATAGTTGGATCTGTTTGTAGACCTGCTATTAAATAATCGCAGTGATTTTTTGCTTCACTAAGCATGGCAATATGGCCAGCATGTAGCATGTCAAAGGTACTAAATGTAATACCTATACGCTTGCCTTCTGCTTTGAGTTCTTTGATCTTATTGAAAATCATGCGTCTGGTTCCAGTTTAATGTTTAAAGGAAATCCATTATTACGTGCCAGTTGAGTAACTTCTACACCTTTTTGTTCAGCCATTTCGTAGGGCAATACTGCGGCAATACCACTACCATCCTCGTGAATCTTTTGAGTTAATAGTACTGCTTCTTCTGGTGTGTAATTAAACACTGAAATAAGACTTTCTACAACAAATTCCATAGTAGTAACGTTGTCATTAATATAAATCACGCGATACATTGGTGGTTCGCGTAGGTCTAAATTAGGTGTAACTTTAGTCTTGGTTATGGCTTTAGTACTCATCGAATTCCTTTGCTTGTGTAACGAATTAGGGTAGGATACTGTTACCCTACCCTTATATTATACTACTTTTGGAAGGTTATTGCAATCTTTTTCTTAGTAGATTCTGGAATATGGACAACCACATTCACAGTTAAGATGCCGTTCTTAACAGTGGCGCCGGTAACTTCTGCATCATCTGGCAGAGCAAATGTACGAGTAAAGTTACGTGCTGCAATACCTTGGTGTAGATAATTACCTGCACGATGATCTACTGTGTCGCTCTTGGTTTCACCTTTGATTACTAGTTCACCATCTACTACTTCAACATCGAGTTCATCTTCATTAAAGCCAGCAACTGCTACTTCAATGTCATACTCTGTTTCAGCAATACGTACAATGTTGTACGGTGGATAGTTTGTGTTGTTTAATTTTTCTTGGGTACGTGCAAGTTCTTCAAAAATGCGATCAAACCCTACAGCAAATCGTGGTAGATTGCTGATGTCAAATGTTGTTACATGATATTGTTTCATTGTGATTCTCCTTATTAAGCAAGATTATCGTGAAAGACCCTTATTCGGCATCTTTCTTAACTTCAGTAAATTCAGCGTCAACTACACCATCTGAACCTTCTGAACTTGGTTGCTTACCTGGTTGCACTTCTGCTTCAGGTGCATCAGCAGTATACAGCACTGCCGCAGGTGTAAACAAATCTGTTACAGCCTTTTGAATAGCATCTGCATCATCACCTTTAACGGCTTCTTCAACTACTTTTAATGCTTCTTCAATTTTGGCTTTGTCTTCTGCAGATACTTTGTCGCCTGCTTCTTCAAGTTTTTTACGTGTTTGATGTACTTGTGCATCAGCCGCATTACGTGCTTCTACTAGTTTACGTAGTTTAGCATCTGCTTCTGCATTGGCTTCTGCGTCCTGTACCATCTTAGCAATTTCTTCTTCAGTCAATCCGCTGTTAGCCTTGATAGTGATCTTGTTTTCTTTGTTAGTTTTCTTGTCTTTAGCACTAACTTTTAAGATACCATTAGCATCAATGTCTAAGGTAATTTCAATCTGTGGTTCACCGCGACGAGCAGGTTCAATGCCTTCTAGGTTGAACTGTCCAAGTACTTTGTTATCACGCACAAACTCACGCTCACCTTGTGCAATTACCACTGTAACTGCTGGTTGATTGTCGTCTGCTGTTGAGAACACTTGGCTAGCCTTAGTAGGAATAGTTGTATTCTTTTTAATTAACTTGGTCATAACACCGCCAAGTGTTTCAATACCCAGGCTTAGTGGAGTAACGTCTAATAATAGTACGTCAGTCTTGTCACCTGCTAGCACAGCACCTTGAATAGCGGCACCAACTGCTACTGCTTCATCTGGGTTTACGTCCTTGCGTGGTGCTTTGCCAAACAGTTGTTCAACTGCTTCCTGTACCTTAGGCATACGTGTTTGACCACCAACCAAGATAACTTCGTCAATGTCTGCGGCAGAAACACCTGCATCTTTAAGGGCCACACGGCATGGTTCAATTGAACGTTTGATCAAATCTTCTACTAGTGCTTCAAATTTAGCACGTGTAATGTTTACGTTCAAGTGCTTAGGACCACTAGCATCAGCAGTAACATAAGGCAAGTTTACTGTAGTTGATGTTGAACTTGACAATTCAATTTTGGCTTTTTCTGCTGATTCTTTTAAACGTTGTAAGGCTAATACGTCTTTGCTTAGATCAACACCTGACTCTTTCTTGAATTCGTCAATCAAGTAGTCCATAATACGTTGGTCAAAGTCTTCACCACCTAAGAATGTATCACCGTTTGTAGCCAATACTTCAAACTGTTTGTCGCCATCGATGTTGGCAATTTCAATGATACTAATATCAAATGTACCGCCACCTAGGTCATACACAGCAACCTTGCGATCTTGTTTATCTGCTTTATCCACACCATATGCTAGTGCAGCCGCAGTTGGCTCGTTGATAATACGCAGAACTTCTAGGCCAGCAATAGTACCTGCGTCTTTGGTTGCTTGACGTTGTGCATCATTAAAGTATGCTGGTACAGTAATAACTGCCTGTGTTACTTCGTGTCCTAGGTAATCTTCAGCAGTCTTTTTCATTTTCTTTAAGACTTCTGCTGAAATTTGCGGCGGTGCTAGTTTTTTGTCGTCAATTTGTACCCATGCGTCACCGTTTGTGTTTTCTACAATAGTGTAGGGCATTAGGTCAATGTCTTTTTGTACAGCCTGTTCTTTGAACTTACGGCCAATTAAGCGTTTAGCCGCATAAACTGTTTTCTTTGGATTAGTAACTGCTTGACGTTTAGCACTTGCACCAACTAGTACTTCGTCGCCATAAGCAACAATACTAGGTGTTGTACGAGCACCTTCGTTGTTTTCAATTACTTTGGGTTTGTTGTTTTCAAGAATAGCAACACATGAGTTTGTGGTGCCAAGGTCAATACCGATGATCTTAGACATATAGTTTCTCCTTAGTTAAGCAAGATCTAAAATTATAGAGCCCGTATTAGGCACTCTATACAATTATTTATTACAGCAAAAAACAGTTATATACTAATATAATTTCTTAGGTAATTGTTGGCTAGACAGTTTCTTTTTCCAACGATTCTTAGCCGCTGATGCTTTGCGTTTTTTACGTGTAGTGGGTTTTTCGTATGCTTCACGATCACGTAATTCTTGTAGCAAGCCGCTGTCTTGCATTTTCTTTTTAAGTTTGCGTATAGCCTGTTCTACGTTATCATTTTTAACGTAAACTGTATTACCTTTTAACATCGGTTCAAATGCCATTAACTTTCCTTGAATTATATTAGTGTATTATTTACCATAATAGTGTAATATTATACTAATTTCAATTCACTGTCAACGGCTCCGCGTCTATTTTGGTAAAATATTCTTTGAGGTCATCTACACCAGTATAGCGTGTGCTTGATGTAATAGTAACTTGACTAGATTCTTTGATAAAAGTTTTATCAAGGTTATTGCTTAGATGATTTAACCATTCTAAATTACCGGTATCGCCTTTATAAAGATAAATGTCATAGTTGCGTTGACTTAGACTACAAAATGTAGCAAGATTAGCCACATCATCTAAATCAGCGTCTACTAACAACACAGTGTGATTTGACGATTTGGGTAAGATGTCTGGATATGTTATAAATCTACTTTCTAGTTGACTGTTCATTTAAATACCTCTGGATTTGTTCTTGCTCAGTGTCTGATAAAGACTCAACTGAGTATTCACCGCGATCAATGCGGTCGATTAAGTGCTTGATGTACTCTTCATCGTAAGCATAGTGTTCTGTATTTACGTCTATCCATTTCTGACCGTTCCATTTATATGAACGATTTGGTAGAAAATCTACACGTAAAAATAAATCACCGCGTTGTGGATTTGGAGGAAACTCTGTACCAAAACTAGCGTTAGCAGGACGATCTACTACGCTGATACTAGTGTCAGGTATTTCAATTTGACGTTCATGTATAACTACAGGCTGTGGTATTGGGTTAATAGGTGCTTCATCTGTTGCTGGTGCTTCAAATGGTCGAATTGGCTGTGGGTCAAATCGACTTTCATCAATCACACGTTGCGCCCATGTTTCTTCATTTTCTAATACAGGTATATCTAACGGATCGTCTGCAGGAAGTTTACCGTCGTTTTGATCTATTGCTTGGGCTAGTTCTTTTCCGCGGTCAAAAAACTCTTTAAGTTCGGGGTCCTCAAACAGTGGATTGGGTGTAGTAATCTGTACATTGGCCTGACGATTGATTTCATCGATTTGTTCGTCAGTTAAAGGGCCATCATCTAGTTCATACTTAGGTTCATCATGCCAAGGATTTTCAGTGTCGGGGACCCACTCTTGATGCCAGCCTTTGCGGGCATCATCTTGGGCTTTTTTTAGTTTGCGGTCCTCCCGAGCCCACTCGATTGTCTGTTCTGCCGCTAGAATCAAAACAAGAGCAAGGGGGTCGAATACTAAAACTAATAGAATGATAACCCAACGTACGGCTCGCTCTAGTAAATTTGCGTCCGGGTTATCGCCATAGATCAATGCCGCAATATATTTGATAGGACCAACTTCTGCTTCTATCTTACGTGTCTGCGCGGCTAGAGGAGCACGTTCATTTTGTAATTCTGCTATGTGTTTTTGCGCTTCTGTGATTTCTCGCTGTAGGTTTTTACGTTCTTGTGCTTGTTGCTTACGCACTTGTACAGCACGGTTAGCACCTTTGTCATCATTTGTACGTCCAAGTAGTTGATCTACTTGTGCGTCCATTTGTTGTAAGGCTTTCTTTGCGCTGTCAATATTAGATTTTTCTGTAGCAATTTTTTCATCTAATATGGAAACTTTAGATGCACTGTCACCTACTGTTACTGTTTGATCCATGTGTGCTTTTGACAAGAAGCCAAAGATACCCATAGACGTAATTATCATTAGAACAACAATAGCAGGGATTAAATAAAGTTTGAACTGTATGTTAGCACGATGCCAAAACTTGTGTAACCAAACTGTGGCTACAATTTTGCCTGCTTCTAAAGCCGCACCCATGATAATCACCGGTACTACAGCCGCAGCAAATATAGCACACAGGCCTGCAATACTGTAGTACGCGGCTACTGCTGATATGGTTAGTGCTACTGCTAATGTAAATAAGCCAAATATCATAGTTTTTTATTTATAGAGTACCAGTCCCTATATTATATTAAAAGTTTATTGAAAGGTCAAGAAGTTTGATTAAACGCGGCTGACTGATACATAGGTATTAGCCGCAGTGCCATCTATACAGGTGTAGGTTAATTGTACGGATTGTGGACTTACCAAACTGGTACTTGGAAGACTTGTAGCACCTGTGGTTGAGTTACGTGCGGCTGCTACACCAAAATTTATTGTACGTCTAGTATCCATACTGATAATCAAGGTTATCTGTGCGCCAGCAGTGTAACTGTTTAGATTAACAGTTACATCACCAACTGGATTAAAATGATGAACTATGCTGTCTATACCAAACTGTAGATTAGCCCAAATACCATCTTGAATGGCTCTTACACCAGTTCCACTGTAGATAATTCGAGGAGTAGTCAGTGTGCCATTGGTGTTAACGGTAATATTACCTGCAGAAACATTTCCTGTTACAGTGGCACTGCCTAGTGTAGCAATAGTTGCCACAGCATTACCGATAATACTACCACCAACTGTTAAATTACCCTGTACTGTGGCTTGTGTTGCTGTTAGACCGCTTTCGTAGTCAACTGTGACAATTTTACTCAGTGTAGTAGTACCCAACTGTGTGGCCCAAATACTGATGTTTGAACCTTTGGCTGTGGTTGTGTAATTTTCTTTGGCTTGATATAAAATACGAGCAGTGCCTGTGCCTGGAACGCTGTTACCATCGTAGCCTGTGCTTGAAATACGTATAATTTCATCGCCTGCTACTACTCGAGTAGGAGCACCTATATTACCATTTATTCTTCGTCCAACAAAGGCTGCAAAACTGCCAAGTCCATCATTGTAAATTCTGCTGGCATCATTGTTGTTACCCACAACATGTACCATTACACCTGAGTTCAATGGTGCTGCAACGTTACCTGTAGTGCTACCTACGATACGAACTGCGCCTGCTGCGGCATCACTCACTGGTGTAAAAATGGTAATTTGACCATCACCTGTGGCATTAAAATAAGGAGTTCCGGCTGTTCCTAATGCAGTTCCGTAAAATCTTACATTTCCTACTAGTTCAACATTAGCGGAACCGTTGGTTTGAAGAATAATGTCTTGGTTAGGATTGACTGTGGATATAGTTGTGTTGACTATCGACAAGTTACCAATGCCTAACGGTAGTCCTGCTGTGTCAATCGTAAGAGTACCATCTGTAGCAACATTAGCGCCAGGACCTGCTTTGATCCCGCCAATGGTTGATGTTGTTGCGATGTTATAAGGGATAAATGTGCCGCCAGGTGTAACTCCGTCACTTAGTTTAATTACACCGTTTGAACCATCGTAGAATAATCTACCAGCCTGACCTACAAAAGAGGCCGCGTTTGCTGAGTTATTTCTGCTGGTAAAAAATTCGTATAGAGCCATTTAATTAGCCTTCAAATGGTTCGTCGTCTGATAGTTCTGTAACAGCGATTACTGGAATGCCTGCATGACGTTTCATCTGTGCTACTTCGTCATCTACTACATCGCCGCCACATCCACATTCTTCCTCACCGTCATAGGCATTGTCCATGCCCATAGATTTCTTCATCAATTCAATTTTAGCCTGTAGTGGCGGAATCTGTACTGATGTTTCTGTGTTGTCTGTGTTGTCTACTTCAACTGGAGCCAATTCAGCGTGTGGTACTGAGTTAGTAGGGCGGTCTTGGCCGCTGTTTTGGTCAATAACGTCTGCTAGTTTACGTAAAATTTCTGCGGCTCTCATTAGTCTGCTATCCTTGTAAAGTCAACTGATCCAACATCAATAACTGTAATACCTGCTGTGGTAGCAGTTGATGTGATAAATGCAATTTTTGGACTGCTTAGACTAGTAACAACATTACCCAACTGTGTCCAAGTACTGGTATATGAGCCTTCACCTACAATAATATCACGTACTGTGTTAGCAGGAAGTAAAGCACAGTTACCAGTGGTGTAGGCCACAGGGCTAGTACCCACTGCATAGTAGCATGCAACATTACTTACTACTTTGACTCTGGTACTGACTAAGGCTGCGCTGGGTGTACTTGCACCTGCTGTTGATATTAATAATTGTGTTGCCATAATAAATTCCTGAAATATTTAAGTTATTTATCAACTTTTAGCCGAACAACTAGCCTTTGCTTTACTGACTTCGTATATGCTTACGCTACCCGGTGTGTTTACTGCTAATACTGCAACTTGTAGGCAGTTTGTGGGTAAACGTATCTGACGTGTTTCGCCTGCGGATATAAATGCACAACGATTGTCTGCTACAGGATCGTTACCTATGCGAAAATATACTGCAACTTCTGCAGAGATCTTAATTTCACCGCGCTGTAGTTTTGGAGTTGATTGGCTAACGCTATTAGCCTGGATGTTGTAACTGGCCATGTAGATATTTATAGCCAAAAAGAAGCCCCTTGCGGGGCTTTGAATTAGGAGTTTTAATGAAAGGAAATTACAATGACTACACTTTTGCAACCGCCGCCACAGCAATCTTATGACTAATCATGTCAGGAATGCTGAGCCACGGCCACTCGAGTTCAAACGGACAAGGTATCTTACCCCACGAACCTGTCTCTAAAAAATGTTTATAAACACGCAGATCATTCTTGTTGCTGACGTCAAACTGTCGCTTAGGAAACTGTTGTTTAATTCTTGCTAAGGTATTAACCATATTACGCATACTCCTCTGCTGTTTCAATTGATAATACTACTTCTTTATCGCCACCTGGCAAATGTTCCACAAACGCAATAGTGCCAAGGTCATACATAATTGTGAACGGATATGCAAACTCTACTTCGTTCATGCCTTCCATCCAAGACTCTGGGTCCTGTACATCTTCAACACGGATGCAACCAATCAGGCCAGCATCTACTGGATATTTTCGCCCTTCTTCATCAAAGTAAGTGCCATCACCGTATGCTGTAGATTGTACACTGAAACGTACACCGTTAGCAAGATTAAATTCACCATCTAATACACCACTGCCGTCTGTGGCAAACATCAAATCACAAACTTCAGTCCACTGTGGGTGCATGACATAACATAAGTCACCAACTAGATATTTTCCTGGACGCATCATAATCTGTTCTCCTTAGGCTACAAACAAACCAACCAATAAACCAGCAATAAACAAACAAGCCCAACCTACCAAACGATCCCCTAAATCTGGATCATCAAACAGTTCAGTAATAGCAGTCCACATTATGCAGCCTCCTTGGCAAATTTTTCTTGGTTGAACATGATAAACTTGGCAATATTCATATATTGACGAGCACGGTTAGCCGTTTCCGGACTTACCCAACCATCAGCGTTGAATTCTGGGTCTAGGATCTGTTGCGCATCACTTAACATACCAGCAGCAAACATCATTTCTGTGCCCGGAAAAGCCTGGGTTTTAACCATGTTAACGATAGCCGCTTCGCTCATACCGTATGCTTGCATTTCCCATTGTAGATCTTTAGCCATTTGTCTTGCTCCTTATTAACAGTTTATGTATAGCATTATAGACTCTTTTTACCAAAAAGTCAACCAAAAAATGCCTTATATAAGCCAGTTAAACCAATAGCAAACGATATAAAGTTTACTAAACTCTGCGGGCGATTACGTGCTCTAATGGCCCAAAGTAAAAAGCAGGTAGTACCTCCAAAAAACACCACAATGTTCCAAGGGTAAACTGTTGGGCCAATAGCATTTAAAGCATGTCCACCTACTACTAGTGGAGCACCTACCCATTGTAATATGTCATCAGTATCAAATTTCATACAACAATTATAGCACCGTTTGACCCTAAAGTCAATTGACTTTTAGATAATATGAGTATATAATTATAGTATGAAACTTGTGACTCGTAAACTGCGTAAAAACTGTTGGGAAATGCACTTAATACCTAAAGATGCTACTAACACCATGGATGATGTCCTAAACTACTATAGTCATGACGAACTTGTATTTTTGATAGACGAGGAACTTGGTAAAGACGGCGGTACTATGTATAGTAAGCAGGCTTGGGACCGTTGGCATTGGTATGATAAGGAAGAGATGACTAAGTTTATAACATTCTTTATGTTAAAGCACGGTGACAAATGACCAGCCTGATATATCGTCATAATCCACACATAGTTAAAATGGACCGTAGATACAGACTGTATCCTCAAGGGTTCAGATATCGTCTTGAGTTTGAAACCTACGGTGAAGGTAATTGGCAACGTTGGGCTAATGTTATTGCTTGGTGTGAGCGCACCTGGGGCAAAGAACATGATTGGCATTGGCCAGTAAGTAAATGGAATGAAAACTATAGAACACACTGGCCTAAAAATAACAACTATAGGCAGTTGTTCTTAAGGACTGAGGAAGATTTAACAATGATGTTATTGGTAATGGGCGAATGATAGAACAACTACACAAAACTTGGGGTACAGAACAGTATCACACGCATGCCTTGTTACAAGGGTGGGATGAGTTCACCTGCTACGAGGGTGTACTTGAACAGTTAAGCACCTATACCAAAGAACGATATCATGCTAACCCAGATAAGGTTGTTGAAGAGATATTTGATATCTACCGTTCAATCAATATTGTGCCTATTGTTTACTACACTGAAGCGGGCATCAAACGAGAAATTATGAACTTGGACAATACAGTTGCTAACAGTGTTGATGTTACAAAAAATGGCAATGATCCAGTTTATCCAACCATACCTTTGGGCAACAACCAAGGCCAAACCATAAATAGATTTTTGTTTCCAAACATGATGACCGCAGAACCCAAAGGTCGCGGCAGTAACAGTTTAAAGGATAGATTCTACGATGACAGGAAATTACTACGTGCAATTCGTCTTTGTTTTGACCATCGTGACGGGTCTAATCTTGCACACCCTACTGCTGTCAGACGCTCTCTTGAATTGGTTACTGGGGAAAATGTCCAAAATTTCAAACCGCTTAACGCCAGGGCGATTGTTGAGTATCTTTGTCCTGTGCTTTGGGGTAACGTTTACGATTATAGTGCTGGCTTTGGTGGGCGACTTTTAGGTATTACCACTAGTAAGATGCGCTACAACTATGTAGGCATTGACCCCAATACAGAAACCATTGAATACCTACACTACCTAAATGACCTAATCTACGATACAGTAGGTAATCGCGGTGTGCTGATCAAAACAGTTAGCGAAGAACATCGTCCAGATGGACTAGTTGATTTAGCATTTTCAAGTCCACCTTACTTTAACTTAGAAAAATACTGTGATGAACCTACACAGTGTATGAACCGTTATACAACTTTAGACGAATGGTTTGAAGGTTATGTTGTACCTACCATGTGTAATATACACACGAGTTTAGAACCTGATGGATTGTTTGCTACTAATATTGCTGACTATAAAACAGGCAGTAATCGAGAGTTTAAGGTTGTGGACCGTTGGATTTCTACTGCTGAAAAACTAGGATTCAAACACGTATCAACTATACAGATGATGCTGAACACACGCCCAGGAGTAGGTAATGATAAAACTGCTGGTCGTGAAAAGTGGGAAGGCGTATACGTGTTTAAGAAATGATTGAATATACCATAGGATTTGACGGCGACTGGAAATTTTGGACACGCATTGTCTACGAGTTCAACTTAGCCAATGGTTACTTTGTGTTTGAAGAAATACCAGGTTGGATGCGAGCAACGGAACCATTACTACATAATATGAAGTTCCACAGAGATGAACATCACGAGTGGGTAGTATTTTATTTTCGCTGTGAGGAAGACCTCACAGCATTTTTATTGAAGTGGGCATAATGGCCAATAACAATCATTTGTACAGCGACAAGTGGACTAGACTAGATACACTGCTAGGAGAAATAGGATTTCTCGGCCAGTTGATGCGGGCTCGCAAAGACTATGAGCAAGAATTTCAAGACGTTAGCATTGACAAGTTCCTTGAATGGTTGTATAATACATATGGAGTCGCAGTTGCACTTAAAGACGGCAACCTGACCAGTGAATACGAAGTACACGATGAACAGAAGTTCTTACTGTTTACACTTAAATACACATGAAATTTAAAAAATACAGCGTCTACGACACCGCATGTTTTTATGCACTATGGAGCGAATACTCCCAAGAGGATCACGATCGTTTAGTCCAGTGGTTAGACGCACACTGCTCTGGAGAATATGAACTAAGTGGTACCATGCACTTGATTATACATAAGAAATACGAATTATTTTTTGAACTTAGTTTTCAGGTAGAATCATATGAAAATAGCCCTAGCCAGTGATCTACACCTAGAGTTTGGTGATATAGAACTTAAGAACACAGAGAATGCTGATGTTCTAATTCTTGCTGGTGACATCTGTGTCATTGATCACTTCCGCTATGGTAACAAATATAGCGAGCGTTACTTTAACTTCTTTGATCGTGTGTCAAAGGAGTTCCCACATGTTATCTACATTTTAGGCAATCACGAATTCTACAATTACGACATCCCTAAAGCCGAAGAGAAGATTAAGTATTGTCTGAATCATTTAGCCAATGTACACATCTTATGTGATGAGGCATGGACCTTAGATGGCTACACTTTTATTGGCGGTACGCTTTGGACTGACTGCAACAATGAGGATCCACTGGCACTACACGCTGTTGAGCACATGATGCATGACTTCCGTTGCATTCATGATAGTAGCAAACCAGTAGACGGTACTAAGAAATTTTTACCTAAAGATGCCGCACAGCGCAATCATAAGTTCTTAGACTACATTGATGCTGTGATAGGTGGTGATGGCCGGTACGTAGTTGTAGGACACCACGGTGCTACACATCGTAGTATTGACCCTAAGTATGCCAATGCTGGGCTGATCAATCACGGCTTTGTAAATGATTTAGAAGATTACATAGCCTATCGTGAAAAGATCCTACTGTGGGTACATGGACATACACATGACCCGTTTGACTATGTAGTAGGCACTACTCGTGTTTGTGCTAATCCTCGTGGTTATATTGGACACGAACCGCAGGCAGAAACTTTTCAATTAAAGTATATTGATCTATGAAAGCCATAGTTCTCAAACATCGCGAGTGGGATCGTATTTTTCAGCAGATTAAAAGTGATTATGCCGACAGTCCCGCTACCTACTTAATCCGCAGTCGTATGCGAGATGTATTAGGTTTCACTTATCGTGAACACCAAGATTGGCAGTATAGATCAGAAGAGATTCCTGGTCGTGACTACGATTGGCGTGATGAACGCAGTCAAATACACATTGACTTTTACACAGAATCTGCCCGCACTTACTTTATTATGAAGTATATGAACCATGAACAAGACTATACTAGTTAGTTGTTTACTCCTACAAGGATGTGTTACCTTTGTGGCCACAGAAATGGGTGCAGGTGCTACTGTGCTTTCAGCAGCACAGACTGTAGACACTGCTAAGACTGCGGCTGATGTGGTCAGTTATGGTACTACACGTAAAACTCTAACTGATCATGCCTTAGATTCTGTCACAGGAAGAGATTGTAATTTGACCAACGTATTTGACAAATATCACAAGGTCTGTCGTGAACGCATGCCTGACTTGAGTACTAAAGAAAAGATAAAGGCCTTCCAACGAGCCAAAGGGCTAGTGCCAGATGGTATTATTGGCACAAACACACGCATAGCCATTTGGCGTATTCAACATGAGTTAGACTAATTATGAAGATACTTGCTCTGGTACTAGTTACTTGTTTGTCAGGCTGTGCTACAGAACGATTGGGTGTAGAGCATATCAAGGACCGTGACTATAAAGTTCAAGGTCATTTGGATAGAGACGAGTATGATGAGATCATACGCATAGTTCAAGCACATCCAAAGGAACAGATAAACTTTTATGCTAGCAGTGTTGGTGGTACCAGCCATGACCTATTTGACTGTATGGACGCACTGTATCAACATGGACAAGTACATTGGTACAGTTTAGATCAGTGTGACAGTGCCTGTGCTGTGTTAGCATTGAGCACACATCATGCTAATGGCCACTATAGACTACACAGTTTTTATCGTCACCATCACCATCACATAGAAGCCGCAACTGGTTACAATGCTCAGATATTAGATCGTTTAGGAGGATATGGATATGATAAAGACAAACTACATCACATGTTCCATAGCCCAGAAGAACTATGGGATCTTACTTTAACAGACGGAGTTATAGATGAGCATTAAGTTTAGCCTAGAAGATGCATTAAAGGAAGATTTAGGTCGTCAGATACAAGAGTCTATTGACGACAAAATGAGTTACGGCTTTATGATGAAGTATTGGCAAACCATAGGCGGATGGACTACAGTCAAGTTAAGTAGATTCCAAGATAACGAACACGCTGTGGATATTACTGATTGGTTGTTTGATAATGATCTCAGAGATACTGTAGACTATTATCGTGAGGGCTCAGAGTTTGTGTTTGAGAGCGAAAAAATTGCTACAATCTTTGCTCTAAGGTGGGTAGCGTGATACATAATACTCCACAAGAACATAGACCTACTGCTAACGATAGACGCATAGCAGAGGACGAATTAGAAGCACTAGGTTGGACACCAGCCAAATTACCGCGAACAGAACCAACACGTCAAAGCCTACAGTTTATCGACATGATGAAATGGTGTGAAGATTACGTAGGTCCGGGGCGTGTAGAGGTTGAACCTGGTAAGGTAGACGCTGACGACATGTGGTATAGTTTTAGTTGGTACGGTTATTGGAACTTTTGGTTTAGACGTGAACAAGATGCCACAGCATTTACCCTGAGATGGGCATGAAGACTCCTTGGCAATTTTTGTTAGAAATACAAACATGGGATCGTGCTCCCGGTGATGATGAGGAATGGATGACTGCTCGCTTACAAAATCGTTGGCCTGGTCCTTATCGTGTGGAAAAAGTCATTGACTATGAGTGGCAGAGCGTTGAATATGAAATAGTGTTTGACACACCTCGAGATGAAGTTAAGTTTAGGAAAATTATGAGTCTATTAGAAGGCGCCAACGGGCGCAAGTTTATCTTATCAGGGCCTTTTGATGAGGAAATGCCACTTCATTACATAGTGATTGCTGACATAGCCTTTTGGAATAATAACGAACCCGCAATTTATGCCTGGATGGATGAAAACTTACCCCGCGGACGCTTACATCAAACTGGTATGGTTATTGAACTAGAAGATGCGCAAGATGCTACAGCATTTTTGCTACGCTGGGGCTAGTGTAAGGTAGCATTCGCCGGACGAACTTCTGTATACTTCTTAATTAAGAACGCAATAATTTCTTCTATTGCAGGATCTACAGTATCTGCATCATCTAAATCTTCTGGAAAACTAATACCCTTTAATTGCCCTACATTGTTAATTACAAATACAAAGTCCTCGGGTTGTATATCGTCAAGAACGTCATAATCTTCTGATTCTAGGTCTTTTGCAAGATCGTCTGTGAGTTTTGCCATTATCGTTTTCCTTGTAGTAATTGATATTTTCTCTAACTTTTTTAATTAACTGTTGAGTAATTCGATGTTGTCGACCAAATGTTTTTAAATATCTTTTAAGGTCTGTACAATGATATTTACTCTTTGAACCTACTACATATCTTAGTAGATAAAATCTAGCGGCAATATTCATTGCGTATGCTTCAAACTCGTCTGGGTGTCCTAAATATTCTTGTTCTCTACGTACCCATCCTTCTTCTGCTTCACCATAGTAAGGACTTTTTCTTACACGGTATCTGCGTTGCCTGTACTGGCGTTGGTGCTCATACTCATGCACTAACAGTTCAGTTAGTTCTAGGGCCATTTCCTGCACTTCATCTTCCGCTAATACCCAAGGTTCTTTACGCTCAATAGTTACCATAAAATCTATAATAAACTGTTTACGTCCGCGCTCATCTAAGTTTGGGTCATACTCGCCACCAAAACAAAATTGTCCTGGATCTAAGATAAGAGTTTGATTGGGTATTACGTGTACCCTGACTGGGTGTTTTTGTTTGTTTAGGAATTTACTAAGATTGCGAGCAAACTTTAGTGGTGTAGTTGTTTTGTTGGCTAGTCGACTTAACCATTCACTTAAATTCTTATATTCTAGTGAAGGGCTAATATACACGTTAGCCTCCTAGTAGTTTGGCTGCATTACCTACTGGGTCAGCAGTTGGGTCACTTGGCAATCCTTGGAAAGGATTACTGTTGAGTGGTGGCATACCGTTAAGTGCAAATAGTTTATCGTTTGCACCTTCTGCTAGGCTGGCTTTAACACTTTCACCCCATTTGGTTGAAGTGTCAGCCATGTTGCGTAAAACTGGAGCAACATCAGTAAGTGTGTCCTGGCCAAACTTTTTAAGATTTGTAGCAAAGGTCATTGCAGTGCTTAGACTATTACTAGGAACAGATCCAAAATCTACACCGGCCTTGCTAAACAAACTTTGCGCAGTGGTAATAGAGTCTTGTAGTGACGTAAGATTAGCAGTATCAACAGCCAGTGCATTACCGCCCTGTGCTTGTACTGCTTGGATAAATCCGGTTATAGCAGGACCGCCACTGACGTGTTGTGTAAAATCACTGACATTCGGTGTACCCAACAAACCACTTCCGGATCCTATCATGTTGTCTAAAGTTGGTTTAAGATCGTCCATTAAACTTTTAAGTGTACTATTTGCGGCTGTCATAAGTGGAGTTGCTGCCTGCTGAATAGCGCCAAAGAAATTACCTGCTACTTGTGCATTACCAATAGTACTAGCACCAAGGTCTTTAAATTTCTGTGCTAATGCGTCAGACCCAGCAAAACCTGATATACTGCCTGGCTCTGCTAGTTTTGATGGATCACTCAAATCTGCCAAACTTTGCACACTAGATGAATTCATTACAGCGTTTTGCAGTTCACCTTCTATGTTTTCTACCGTAGTTCTAAGATTTTGAAAAAATGGAACATCAATATCAGGGTCGTCAGGATTTTCTATACCAAATTGTATTGCACTATCTATGTTTACTATAACGTCTGATGTTGGGCCGCTATATATTGTTCTGCCCGAACTACCAATTACCCTAAACGTTGGACCTTCTGGTCCTGCTTCACCATACACTGTCCAATCACCTGTATCATCTTGAACGACACGAGAGATTTGAGGTGCCGCTGGAGGTAATCCGCCTGGGGGACTAATATTAAATTGTTCAACTATGGTATTAATAGTATTTGGATTTTTGATATTAGATAATACTAGATTAATTTTGTCAGCATATATAGGATTATCTAGATCTGATAACGGAACTCCTGCAGCCGTAAGTGCAGAATTGACACCTGAAAAATTAGCCAACTTATTTGCTTGAAGGGACTTGACTAATCCTAAAGGATTACCAAAGTCTTTTACATCAATTCCATTAAACATACTACCAGTTGAGGCCATTGCTGCACCTGCGGCAGATAGATCTCCCACAACGTTACTCATACCACGCTCAACCATACTGCCCATATCACTAATACCACTACCAAACTTATCGTAGTCTACTGATTCTAAAAAATTAGTTGCTTGTTTAAGTTGAACGCTGTCTTTACAGTGTTGAACACATTGTGATATTATACTACCAAATCCACCTTGGTTAGGACTGCCGCCAAATCCTAGACTAGATTGCAGGCTTGTCATTGACGATAATATGGTATTGGCTGTGACATTTGCCGCTACGTTACTTGAGGCTATTGATTGTAGATAGTTAGTTACTGATGTTACATCATCTGCTATTTTCAGTGATAAGTTTTGACTTATACCAACCATGGCAGTAATAGTTGCAGGACTTAATCCAGCAGGACCGCCAGCAGTAGCCAGAGTTACTTTTAAGTTTTCTGCTATTACTGTTCCTGCTTTACTTGTTACTAGACTATAGTCCTTTTCTGACATGCTCTAACCTTTAGGTAATAATGCCGCCCGCTGTAGCAGGTGTAATACCTGTTGTAGTTTGGATATAGTAATCTTCTACATCCTTAATCGTAGCAGAGTGCAGCATTACATGACTTTTGTCAATGCTTATACTCTTATTTAAGTCACTTGTAAATAGGCTTTGAATCAAGCCAAGACCTTTAGCACTAGGTACTACTGTGCATGGTTTACTTACAATGTATTTTGTATCTGTTTCTTCTACTACCTTGGCAACAATCTCGTCACCGTTTACAAGTTTAAATGATATAATAGTATCTTTTTCGTATGGTTTGTTAGTTAACAATTGAATCTCCTAGTCGTTGTTGAATTTCATCATCTGATAATTTTGCTAATCCTTGATAGCCACCTTCTACAAATAGGCTTTCACCTAAGTAGATCTGAGGTGCAGTTCTATGTCCTTGGCCAATCAGCCACTCACGTGCATCTTGATCTTGGTCAATGTTTACCACATCAAAAGGAATATTTTTTTGAGTCAATAGGTGTTTTGCCTTATCGCAAAACGGGCAGTGATTTTTAGAGTATACAGTTAGCATAGTAAATTATCCTTATAATGTTGGTAGTTCGTCATAATCGATTGCATCACTCATAACACCAATTACATAATTAGTGCTTTCGTTTTCTTGTAATGCAGTTTGTTTCTTGCTAGTGTCGCTGTGCTTGTTAAACCAAGGAATAGGTGTAGTCTTAGGCGCTGGATTCCAGTATTTAATACCTACTTCTTTTAGTGCGCCTACTGCTGTATAGTCAACAAAGTCTTTTAAGATGTTAGCATTAAGACCAATAACTGGACCTAGTTTAAACAGGTAGTCAGCCCAGTCCTTTTCTTCACGTATAACATCTTCATACATCTTAATAACTTCTGCTTCACACTCTTGTTTAACCGCCGCAAAGCGTGGGTCCTCTTTGACTACTTGGTTAATTAACCAAGCGGTCCAGTCTTTATGCAGGACTTCATCTTGTAGGATCAATGATATAATATTTCCGTTACCAATGAATATCTTATTCTCAACCATAGCCAAACTTGTAGCGAATGATACCATGAAACGGAATGCTTCGAGTCCGTAACTCGCATGTAATGCCAACCATATGGCCTTAATATAATCTTTTTCGTCTACTTTGTTTCCTAGTTCTGCGCGACAGTTGATACGGTGCAGAGCATCATAGTAGTTGCCAATAGTTGACGCCATACCAACAATCTCCGCTGTGTTATGGATTGTGTTAAACACTTCCTTAGGCACATTGTAGATGTTACGGATAATATGGCTATAACTGCGACTGTGTATATTAGTTTCAAAGAAAGTCCAATTATACACCAGTGCTTCTAGTTCAGGTAGACTTACCACAGGAGTAAACACCTGACTAGGACCTCGTCCTTGTAAACTATCTAAGGCAGTCTGGCGTAACAAGTTGCTAGTGAAAATATGTTTTACAGTATCACTTGCGTCTTTAAAGTCTTGACTATCTTTAGTCAACGAAATTTCTTCCGGTACCCAAAAGAAACCGCGTGCTGTTTGTTCAAACTTTACTAGTTTGTTATATTTGACTTCTTCAAAACGTTGGATAGTTACAGGACCTGCTGGATCAAGAAACATCTTACGGTTAAGATAGTCTGTGGCTTGTGTTAAATCGTATTGTGCTTTGCTCATTTTTATCCTAAATATTTTTAATGGTTATTTTACCATTGGTAAAGTTGTGATTGATTTTTAATTTACCTGTTGGCTTTGCTAAAATTACTGGATCATTTGCTGGGCCCCATCCTTCAGCATCTTCTAAATATAATACTTTTCCATTATATTTCATTCCGACTCTGGGTATTAAAATTACTAGTTTGTCTTCCCATTGGGTTGTATCTACTGTAAAATCCTGCTCTAGCATATTCTTACTATATTCTTTTTTTTCAGTGGTAGTTTGATTTCTAATAAACAAGGTTTTTTCGTTTATATCAATCTCATAACCAACGACCGGCAGTTGATTTGATGATTTGTTTATAACTTGAAGTTCCCAAAATCGTCTATTAAACTGATTAAAATTATTTAATCCAGTTGAATAAGTATTAGTATACGGGTTAACACTTCCATATCTTTCGCAAATCAAACTATTAACAGCATCAACAAATTGTTGATCGATATCAATACTAGGATTAAATTTTGCTTCAATATTAGGATTTAAAATTCTTTTAACAAAATTATCAGGAACTTCAAATGCCCTTACTTCAAAAATATAAGTGCTAGGTAATAATTTAGCGGATTGATAAGATCCAATACTTTGTGTTAATCCTTCTCCCCATAAATTTTGATCTACAGTTTCGCAAAAAATTATTTCTACTTCAGGATGTTCGTGTATGATATCAAAAACATAACGTTTGTTAATCAAAGTTATTTTATCTTGTAGTCCTGCTCTAGAAATAATTTCAGTGCCTAAAATAAATCTAGTATAATTTGATTCATAGGCTATTACCTTTTTTGCCCCGTGTTTAAGTGCAATCACTGACAGTAACCCAGTTCCAAATCCAATGTCTAAACAAACTTTATCTTTTACTTCCTCTTTTAACATTCTATCATAAAAACTATTTCTGGCATAGCCGTTAATCATTGGAAAATTAACACCATCATCATTATACCAATCAATAGTTTGTAAGACGTCATTCATTATAATTTACAACTTTCGCAATCTTCTTCAATAATTTCCTCAACTTGCTGTTGTGCTTGTGGTGTTACTTCTTGCTCCATTTTAGCACCTTGCTTGTTGATCAAACTATAATAAAAAGTTTTAATACCCCAGGCATGTGCCTGCATTAAATTCTTGGCAATAAGTGTAGTAGGCACTTTACGATCTGGGAAATGTGCTGGATTGTAGAACGTATTCGTACTTATGCTTTGATCCACATAAGCAGCCAACACAGCCGCAGTTTTTAAGTAAGCATCACAATCTGTTTGTTCCCACATCAATTGATAACGATTTTTTAGTCTGTTGTATTCTGGTACTACCTGTATAAACGAACCTGCTTTGGATTCTTTGACTGAAATCAAACTCATAGGCATTTCAATACCATTGGTACTGTTAATAACAACACTACTAGATTCTACAGGCGCAATAGCCATTAAGGTAGCATTACGCACCCCATATTGACGCATTTCGCTGCGTAGTTGTTCCCAGTCTAATTCACGTGTTGGTGTAAAGTCAACTAATTTGTTTATTTCTTTAGCACGGAATTCCCATGGGAAGTGTCCTTGACCATAGCGTGTGTGCTCACTGTGTAGACATGCACCACGTTCTTTAGCCAGTTCTACAGTTGCTTCTGTTAAGTAGAAAGCCTGATGTTCCATCCAAGTTTTAACTTCTTGTAAGGCATCAGTTTCACCGTAGCGTAAATTCTTTTTAGCATGCCAATAGGCCAAGTTAGTAACACCAATACCTAATGGTTGTATTTCATCGTTACTTAATTTACTTTGAATACTCAAGAAATCTTGGTAATCAAGGATATTACATAGACTACGCTGTAGGATACGACAAGCGCGGCGCATGTCCTCAGGATTACGGAACGCACCCCAGTTAATGGAGCCGAGAGTACATAGTGCAATACGCCCATTAGCATCGTCAAGACGCTTAAAAGGCTTAGTAGGTAATAAGATTTCACAGCATAAGTTTGACTGATAGATAGTGTGGTATTCAGGGTCAAATGGACCTTGGTTCATAACGTTGTCAATAAACACAAGATAGATACGACCTGTATCAGTTCTCTCCTTTAAGATGCCACCTTTGAATACTTCTTCAGCACTCATTACTTTTTTACGCAGTCCTGCTTTCTTTTCATACTTAACATATAGTTCTTCGAACAGTTCTGTGTTTTTGTAGAACGCTTCGTACAAGTCTGGTACTTCATTAGGATCAAAGAATGTAATGTTTTCTTTGTTTTTGAAACGGCGCCAGAACAAGGCATTTAATACAACACCATAGTCCATGTGACGCACACGTGTTTCTTCTGTACCTTGATTGTTTTTCAATACAATAAGGTCATCAAACTGATGATGCCATATTGGGTAAAACACTGTGGCGCTTGCGTTGCGGATACCGCCTTGGCTACATGATCTAAGATCACCAAACCATTTTTTGAGGAAGGGGATCATGCCTGTGTGCATGATTTCCCCGCCTCGTATCGGACTTCCCAATGGGCGCAAACGACCGATCTCTAAACCAATGCCAGCACGTTTACTGGCATACTTGGCCATCATCTCACCACTAGCAAAAATGCTATCGAGATCATCATCACTGCGAATAAGGACGCAACTACTAAATTGTTTTGTAGGCGTTCCAAGCCCAGCCAACACAGGAGTAGCAAGAGTGAAAAGGCCATCGCTAGCAGCATTGTAATATTCCTTGATATATTTTAGTCGTTGACTAGGGTTTTCGTTGTGAAACACTGTAGCAGCGGCAATCATATAGCGCACTTGTGGTGTTTCATAGATTTCTTTGGTAGCACGGTTTCGTACAAGGTATTTTTCGATTAATTGTTCAATCGCAGCATAACTGTATTCTTCATCTTTTTCATGATCAATAAAGTCATTCATGCGATCCCACTCTTCTTCAGTGTACCACTCAAGAAGTTCAGGAGTGTACAATCCCACGCTGATATTTTTCTTAACAATTTCTAATAGATGTGGAACTTGATAGTCCCCGTAGACATCTTTACGCAACATACTTAGACGTTGCTTGCCTGCAACATATTGATAGTTGGTATGTCCCACTTCTGGCTCGTGCTCAATATCAATAAGATCGACAATAGCACGTAGGGTGATTTCGTCAATTTCGCGAGTACTAATACCGTCGTAAAAATGCGGTTGCGCCTTGATCTCTATCATAGATTGGCTAACATCCGCTATGCCCTGACAAACTTTAGTAACCTGCGCTTGCCATTTTGTAATGTCCAGCGGAACGATGGCCCCGCTGCGTTTCTTGACTTGAATATTACTCACTTGAGTGCCTCTTTAATATTTTTCTAAATGTAAATCTTTACTTGAGTACTGGTAAAGAAGATCTAATTTGTCTTCATCTATCTGTTTTGTATTTACTATTTCGTAAGGGTAGTAATTAAGAATATATTTTCCCCCATCTACCCAAACTATGTTGTATCTTGCTTTCTCTTTATAGTCATAATATGTTCTTAATTCTACAGATGTCTGTTTATGACTACTGAAGTATATAGTATAAAGTATTCCTAGACTTTTAGCAACATCGCAATAGTAGTTTTCGGCTAATAAAGTCCAAGGATCAGGCCAGTCTTTTGGATCACTTGGATCTAAGTAGTAGGTAACATACGGAGCACTGCTCCATAGTTGGTTGACTTCCGACACAGCAGATGGCAATGATAGATCGCTTATCTTATGTCGAAAATCTTTCCACTGCGTCAATCGATCGTTTATACGCAGGTTCCAAAAATTCGTCCACATATTAAGTCACTGTTTGTAAGTTTGTGTAATTATAAGTTAAGTTTGCGCTATCGCCTGTATTAGTTGAAGTATAACCTAATACTGCTGTGTTAGAAACTGTGTTACCAGTAAAGTAAAGAGTAACACCTG
>JACCDG010506378.1_pt1 | contig 31102 bp, 28 predicted proteins | sample 7442471 | NCBI WGS metagenome assembly JACCDG01 (sample SAMN15323444, study PRJNA562643) | freshwater metagenome | isolation source: river surface water | place: USA:Blue River Watershed | collected 2017-08-17 | reverse complement strand
TTAACATCATCACCACAGCTCCAGCTACTTCACCTTTTGCATTATAAGCAGTGGCGCCAAATCTAGTTGCTTGCCCTATTTTAACTGTGGCTATATCTCTAATCAATAATGGGATGCCATTGGTCATGGTTTTAACAGGGATAGCGCCAATGTTTTCTAATGAATTCACCATTCCTTCAGTTCTAATAAACAATACACCAGGTCCATGTTCGATATAGGTACCTCCTGCATTTTGATTGTTTTGATTTAATGCGGTGAAAACATCATTTACAGATAGTTGGTAATTTTTAAGCAGTTCCGTATTTACAGAAACTTCAAATTGCTTAACAGCCCCTCCAAAACTACTTACATCAGCAACACCCGGAGTACCCAATAATTGCTTACGTACAATCCAATCCTGAATAGTTCTTAACTCTGTTAGGGTATATTTATTTTCGTACCCTTTCTTAGCTCTTACAACATATTGAAAGATCTCTCCTAAACCAGTTGTTAATGGGCCCAATTCTGGAACACCCATTGCTTCAGGAATCTGTGATTTTACAGAAATCAATCTTTCCGAAACCTGATTTCTAGCCCAATAGATATCTATCTTATCTTCAAAAACAATAGTTACTAAACTCAATCCAAATCTTGAAAAGCTTCTTTGCTCAATAATGCCTGGTATATTTCTGGTAGCTTGTTCTATTGGAACAGTAATCAAACGTTCTATATCAGGCGCGCCAGCGCTTGGTGCTGATGTAATAATCATTACCTGGTTATTGGTAATGTCTGGAACCGCATCTATAGGTAATTTGGAAATGGAATAAACACCCCCTACTAATAAAGCAAATAGTCCAAGTAGTACAATTAATCTATTCTGAATAGAAAATTGAATAATTTTATTTAACATAATTCTTTCTTTTTCAATATAATGAACGAACTATTCTCCTTAGAGAAATAGAAAAATACAAAAAATTATGCCTTGGGAGGTTGAAAAATATTTTCGAGTGGATTAGATAAATGTTTCTTGTCATTAAATAGAACATAATTCTTAGAAATTCTATTTAAAACCAATGGTTGTATAGTTTGCTTTGGGACAAATAAACTAACAAAATTCAATAATGATATAGTACGATTAGAAGACTTAAAAGGCAATTGCATGTCTTGCTGATAATCACTATCATATGTTTGATTTGTGAAATAGTGAATATGAATGAACGTAGAAAAACTTAAATCATTATTATATTGTTTGTGGGTTTTATAATGCTCAATTAAATAGGGCATTTTTAATAGCTGATAAGCTTCGGTAGCACCTAACAAATACAAAGACATCAATAATATGGTTACATACTTTCTCAACATATTAAAGATACCTAATTTTTTATTGTTTTATGTTAGGATTACTCTAAATCATTGAAGTTGAACATAGTATAAAAGAAAAAACCATTACTTATGAGACGCATAAGTAATGGTTTTAAATATATCAAGGGTAATTATCCCTTTTTGCAACAAGATTTATCTTTAGCACATGTTGCACCTTTTTTGCAACATTCGCTTTTGTCTTGAGCACAAGATTTGTCTTTACAACAACTCATGTCTTTTGAATCTGTTTTTGCCACTCTATCATATTGACAACATTCTTCTAATTTACTATATGCCTCATTTGAAGCTGTATGATGTTCTGTATCATATCCTGCATTTGCAATGGCAGTTTCCATTTTGTCAGTAGATGTAGAAGAAGCATTATAAGTTACCGTCAATAGTTTGGTATTTTTATCCCATGCAGCGGTCATTGCTCCTGCTGCTTTTGCAGCATTTTCAATATTATTCTTACACATGCCGCAGTTACCAGATACTTTGATTTTAGAACTATTTTGTCCAAAAGAAATAATAGAAGTGAAAACAATCAATAAAGAAGTTAATAATACGTTTTTCATAAAATAAATTTGATAATTAAAAAAAATAATGGAATACAATAATGTTTCGACAAAATTGTATTGTATCAAATTCTATAATGACAATTAAGCTTATAAATAGGTGGAGCAGATGACCTAATTATATAGCGTTTCCTGTAAAAGCTTGTATTTGCTGAAAAATTATTTTCAGTGATTGCATAATTTAATAATTCAACAGAAGTCGAATGGCTTTGCTTTTTTTGATCTGGTGCAAATTGAGGAGCATGTACATCTTGTACTTTAACAAACTTAACTGTATCCTTGCAACAATGAACTTTATTAGATGCTTCTTTAGCCTTACTACATTGACATTTTCTAACCTTACCCATACAATAGTGGGTGCTCACAGAAGCCCCTACACTAGATAATGTGTAAAAAATTAGTAATAATAAAGTCAACAAGCTTTTCATTGATGCAAAGTTAAGAACATCTACATCAATAAAAATTGTTAAAAAACATATTTTTCCTTAATTAATAAAATGCCACCAAACGCCCACTCTTACCCAAATGCCAGTTCCAGGGTAGTTTCTAGCAGAAAAATTGTAATGATTCCCTAGTGTATTACTAGTGGGCAATAAGGTATGTAGGTTCTCAACCCTTATGTATGCTTTAAGCCTTTTAATCATCATGTGATAAAATGCATTCACCATTGGTCGATTTCTTAACATAAAATCGTTTTGAACATAGAACTGCCCAGTCATAGGCATATAATCCCCAGCTTTAAACGCTGTATGATAAATAAATTCTAAACCAGTGGACATATTTAAGTTCTTATAGAAAACACCTTCAAAAGCAATTCTTTGTCTTGTCAATACTGTAGGCACTCTAATTGGGCTTGTTGCATCCACTAATTGCAAATGCACTTCATTATACCAATTCCAATGTTTTGACAATTTGAATTGATTAGCTATTTGAGCATTGATATAATGAATAGTTCCCTGATAAATAGCAGCATTATATCCTGTTGAATAATATTGATAATTATTGATTAGCTGATAGGTGACAGAACCTTTCCAAGCCTTTTTTAAATTACCCGTTGAGGCAATAAATTGAATATGATTTTCTTTCTTTATACCAGACAATCCTACAATTGGAAAATCTGTGATGCCCATAGCATTCCTTGATGGAGTTCGATTAACGTTGTTAAAAGTCAACTGAACATAATTCCCTTTTTTATTCAATAAACTTGTTAAAGAAGCTTTTGCAATATAATCACCTGCATGAAAGCCTACTAAAAACAATTGACCATATATATCTATATCCCAAACCTGATTCTTGGTTTTATTCTTGTATGCACCAAATCCGTAGCTATCCTGTGCAGACCAATCTTTTCTTTGTATAAAACTGCCAGACTGATTAGATAATCCAGCACCTACTTGTAAAAATTGATTGCTATTATTTTTTTGAGGATAACTTATTAAACTAAACTCATTGCTAAAAATATTCCATCGATCTCTGAATTTGATAGGACCATCGATGGCATTTGGATAGTTAAAATAAGTAGTATAGTTTTCAACGGTTGGTTCTGCATCCTGAAATAAATATTCAAGTTGCTGGTATTTAATTTCATTCTGAAATCTTAATCTAGGATAAAACAAATAAGTAGTTATCGTATCTTTTACCACTGAATCTTTTTGGCCAACATCATAGGTTTGTTTCCATAAAAAAGTATTGTCTTTGAAAATTGAACCTGTTGCAATATTGGTATTAAATGGATTCCTAAATGAAGCACTACTTACTCCTAATCTTGTCTCCAATTCATATGGATTGTTTAAAGCCAAGCTATCTAATCTTGCAGCATTCACTAAACCCCCATTTTCAGAAGAGGCTGTTTTATTATTTAACATCACCCAAAAGCTTTCATATCTTTTTCTTTTGGATTGAAAATGCGCAGTAATACGCATATTACTAAAATTAGCTTGTTGATTCTTAACATTACCAGGAGCATTACTAAATCTATAATCAAAAGAAAAGTTCAATTGTTGCTTCTTATTTTGAGTATGCTTCAATTCTACTAATTGCTCACCTTTCCCCCCTAATAAGTAAGTTAATTCTGTAAATGGCCTAGTAGTTTGATAAAATGGCGTCCCTGCTAACGTATAATTATATATTTCATATTGATGAAAACCTGCATCAAAACCCGCCTTCCAAAGGGGGGATAATATATATGAATTTACAGCTGTACCAGTATTGCCTAAATTGTATAAAGTATAGTGAATGGGGAATCGTTTATAAAAATCATTGATGGAAGAATCGTTTTGTTTGATTTCATTGCTATTATATAGCTTGTAGAATATAGTAATTGAATCAGCATTTTGATCTCTTTTTTGTAAAGAGTCACCCGCCCCAGCAGTTTTATTCGTTCTACCTCCTAATCCAGACATTCTATTAAGTGCACCAGCACGCATTTGTGCGAATGCAAATACATTCATTAAAATAAAACAAACAAAAATAATAAAACGCTTCAATGGCATATTTTTTTTAAGCAATCGCTTTAACTAAATCACTGATTATTAAAGTTAATTTAGGTTCAGCTGCATTAGCTGCCTCTAAAACTTCTTGATGCGTAATTACATTATTGTCTTCGCGAATTCCTAAATCAGTCACTACACTAATTGCGAATACACGCATTCCGCAATGCACTGCTGCAATATTTTCTTGAACAGTGCTCATACCTACAACGTCTCCACCAACAAACTTAATTAATTTATATTCTGCTCTGGTTTCAAAAGTTGGGCCAGTCACTCCTACATAAACACCTTCATGTACTTTTATTTGATGAGTTGCAGCAATCGCTTTTGCTTTATCAATAAACTCTTGTGCATACGGTTCACTCATATCAGGAAATCTAGTTCCTAATGCAGATTCATTTTTCCCAATCAGAGGATTGATAGTGAAAAAACTAATATGATCTTTAATGATCATTAAATCCCCTACTTGATAATCAGGATTTACGCCACCCGCTGCATTAGATAAAATTAAATTTTGAACACCCAATAATTTTAATACTCTTACAGGAAAAGAAACTTGTTCTGGAGAATACCCTTCATAAAAATGAAAACGACCTTCTAATACCCATACTTTTTGACCATTCAAAGTACCCAAAATCAAACGACCTTTATGACCTTCTACAGTACTTACTGGAAAATTAGGAATAGAGGAATAAGGAATTTCAAATTCAGTTTCAATTTTAGTAGATAAATTACCCAATCCACTGCCTAAAATAATAGCCGTGTCTGCTTTTGCAGCAATCTTTGATTGAATAAATTGAGCAGTTTCTTGTAATTGAGTCATTAAGTTGGTCATATTCATGCTTTAATTAGGCACAAATATAACTCATTTACTCAGTTTCTTTGTTTAAAACCATATAAGCAAACACTGCACTTATTATCATAAAGACTGCTCCTAATAAGAATGAAGCACCTGGGAAATAAATTGGATTACTTGGCTTGGTGAAATAAGCAAACAAACTGGTCATCACCAATGGCCCAATAATGGATGTGACGCTCATAATACTGGTGAGAGATCCTTGTAATTCTCCTTGTTGATTCTTTGGCACATGTACCGAAATAAGCGACTGTAAAGCTGGACCAGATATACCGCCTAAGCAATAAGGAATCAAAAAAGCGAACATCATCCAAGAAGCGGTAGAAAATGCAAACAATATAAGTCCAATTGCATACAAGGCAATTCCATAATACACACTTTTCTTATCTCCTAATTTAGGATTAATATAACGAATTAAAACTCCTTGTACTAAACCTATGAGTACACCCACCATAGCTAATGATAATCCAATTATTTTTGGGCTCCATTTAAATTTTTCAATATTAGCATAGCTCCAATTACTTTGAACTGCATGAGATGCTAGGTATACAAAAAATAAACAAACAATTAATCCAGACACCGCTGGATAAGATCTTAGATGCAATAAAGAGCTCAAAGGATTTGATCTCTTCCATTCAAAATTTCTACGATTTGCTGGAGCCAATGACTCTGGTAAAACAAAATATCCATACAATGCATTTACAAGGGCCAAACATGCGGCAACAATAAAGGGTAATCTATGGCCATACTCTCCTAATATTCCACCCAACATCGGACCAATGATAAAGCCAATTCCAAATGCAGCGCCAATCATTCCAAAATTCTTTGCTCTATTGGTATCATCGCTGATATCGGCAATATAGGCAGAGGCAGTAGTAATACTTGCACCTGTAATTCCAGAAATGGTTCTACCCACAAACAACCAAAATATACTTGGTGCAAAAGCTAGAAATAAATAATCTAAGCCAAAACCCAACATAGAAAATAAAAGTACTGGTCTTCTCCCATAGCGATCACTTAAAGAACCAATCAATGGAGAAAATAAAAACTGCATGGAAGCATATAAAAATGTTAACCAGCCGCCATATAAAGAAACCTTACTAATATCCTCTGTATGAATTAAGCCTTTTATCAAAGCAGGGACCACTGGAATAATGATGCCCAATCCAACAATATCAATCACGAGTGTAAAAAAGATAAATCCTACTGCAGCTTGTCTATTATTGTTTGCCATTCGACAAATATAAATAAAAAAGCCCCAGAACCAATGGTCTGGGGCTTAAAATAACACAATGATTAGGCTTCGTTTCTAAAAACTATGATGCCATCAAAAATATCAATCAGTACTTTCTTAGACTGATCAATTTCTCCACTCAAAATTTTCTTACTTAATTCATTCACCACTAATTTCTGAATCAATCTTTTTAGAGGTCTAGCTCCTAATTGCATATCAAACCCTTGTTCAGATAAGTATTCAATCAAATAATCACTAAACTCAATTTGCATTCCGCTTTCAGCTACCAAATGTTTTAAATTATTCAATTGAATTTTCACAATTGCTGCCATTTGTTTTTGCAATAATGGTGAGAACATAATAATCTCATCGACTCTATTTAAAAATTCAGGACGAATGGTTTGTTTTAATAAAGCCATTACTTCAGTCTTAGATTGCTCTGTTTTCTCTTCTAGGTTTTTATCTGTTACACCTTCAAATGCATCTTGAATCAAATGACTACCAATATTACTAGTCATTATAATAATGGTATTCTTAAAGTTGACCGTCCTGCCTTTGTTATCCGTTAAATGTCCATCATCTAAAACCTGTAACAAGATATTCCAAACATCAGGATGTGCTTTTTCAATCTCATCTAATAATACCACACTGTATGGTTTTCTTCTAACTGCTTCCGTTAACTGACCACCTTCATCATAACCCACATAGCCTGGAGGCGCTCCCACCAATCTTGATACCGAATGTTTTTCTTGATATTCACTCATATCAATTCTGGTCATCATGCTATCATCATCAAATAAATAGTTGGCTAAAGCTTTTGCTAATTCAGTCTTACCTACACCAGTCGTTCCTAAGAAGATAAATGACCCGATAGGTTTTTTAGGATCTTGTAAACCAGCCCTACTTCTTCTAATGGCATCAGACACTGCTGTGATGGCTTCTTCTTGTCCAATCACTCTTTGATGCAACTCGTCTTCTAAATGCAATAATTTCTCTCTTTCTGATTGCATCATCTTGCTTACTGGAATACCAGTTGCTTTAGCAATGTTTTCTGCAATATCTTCAGCATCTACTTCTTCCTTCATTAATCTTTTTCCTGTAGCTCCAAATTCGTTTAGTTGTTGTGTAAATGCTACTAATTGTGTTTCTTCTTCCTTAATCTTACCATATCTAATCTCTGCTACTTTACCATAATCTCCATTTCTTTCTGCTACTTCAGCTTCTTGTTTAAATTGTTCAATATTGGTTTTGCATTTTTGCACTTTATCCACCAATTCTTTTTCTTGAGACCATTTAGCTTTTAGCGTGTCTTGTTCTACAATTAAATTGCTAATCTCAATATTTAATGCTTTTAATTGCTCTGGATTATTCTCTCTTTTAATGGCTTCGCGCTCAATTTCTAATTGTCGAATTTGTCTGATTAAAGTATCTAATTCCTCAGGCATTGAATTCATCTCCAATCTTAACTTTGCAGCACTTTCATCAATCAAATCAATTGCTTTATCAGGCAAGAAACGATCGGTGATATATCTGCTAGACAATTCTACTGCAGCAATAATCGCTTCATCTTTAATTCGAACATGGTGATGCGTCTCGTATCTTTCTTTCAAACCTCTTAAAATAGAAATTGCATCTTCCTTACTAGGTTCATCAATCATTACTTTTTGGAATCTACGTTCTAATGCTTTGTCTTTTTCAAAGAATTTTTGATACTCCGCAAGTGTAGTGGCACCCACTGCTCTTAACTCCCCTCTTGCCAAAGCTGGTTTTAAAATATTGGCTGCATCCATCGCGCCTTCTCCTCCACCAGCACCCACCAGCGTATGGATTTCATCTATAAATAAGATGACTTCTCCATCACTGGTAGACACTTCTTTCACCACTCCTTTTAATCTTTCTTCAAACTCTCCTTTATACTTTGCACCAGCAATCAATAAACCCATATCTAAAGCATAAATTACTTTAGTTTTTAAATTGTCTGGTACATCTCCATTTACAATTCTCATAGCCAATCCCTCTGCAATGGCTGTTTTACCCACACCTGGCTCACCCACTAAAATCGGATTGTTCTTACTTCTTCTAGAAAGAATATGCAAGGTTCTTCTGATTTCTTCATCACGACCAATCACAGGATCTAGTTTACCTTTATTGGCCATTTCATTTAAGTTCTTCGCATATTTAGACAGGGATTGAAACTGTGTTTCTTGTGTTGCAGATTGGACTTTTTCTCCTTTTCTTAATTCATTAATGGCTGCAATTAATCCCTTCTCTGTTAATCCTGCATCTTTTAGAATTTTTGCAACACCATCATTCACTTGCATAAATGCAATCATGATATGTTCAACAGTTACAAACTCATCTCCAAAAGTTTTTAAAGCAGCGTTTGATTTTAACAAAACACTATTTAAATCACGGCTTAAATTAGTTGCAGGTTCACCAGTTGTAATTTTTGCTAAACCAATTATTTGCTCTTCCACTTTTTGAAGCACCAGAGCTGGGTTAACATTATTCTTCTTCAATAAAAATTCAATTGGACTTTCTTTGTCTAATAAAATCGCTTTCAATAAATGAGCGGTTTCAATTGCTGCATTACCATTATTGAATGCTAATTGTTGCGCTTGTTGAATGGCTTCTTGAGCCTTGATTGTATATTGATTTAAATTCATAGTATAGGATTTATAGTAAGCTATGCTCAAAACAGAAGCCAATCTGAGTTTTAAGTTATAATGTCATATAAATTGATACAATTCGGAACAAAAGTCAGTCCTATCAAGGTTTTTCTGCTATTTTTACATGGTGAATATGCATTCAAATACCCAATTGATTAAGCAATTAGCTGTGGCTATGGGCTTTGATTATTGTGGTATAGCTCAAGCAAAAGAACTAACTGAAGATGCCATTAGATTAGAGCAATGGTTGCATAAAGGTTACCATGGAGAGATGGAGTATATGGCTAAAAATTTTGATCTAAGAATTGATCCAAGAAAATTAGTACCTGGAGCAAAATCAGTTATTTGTTTTATTAAAAATTATTATCCTTCAGAAGAACAAGAAAAAGGTATCCCTCAAATTGCAAAGTATGCATGGGGAAATGATTATCACGAAGTCATCAGAAATCAATTACATGAATTCTTAGATCAATTAAGAAAACAAATTGGCCCCATTGAAGGAAGAGGATTTGTAGATTCTGCTCCAGTGCTTGAAAGATCCTGGGCACAATTGGCTGGTGCAGGCTGGATTGGTAAGAATGGAAATTTAATCAAGCCACAAACTGGGTCTTTCTTTTTTATTGCCACATTGATTGTAGACATTGAATTAATGTATGATCAACCAATAAGTAAAGATTTTTGTGGCACTTGTACCAAATGTATTGATGCTTGTCCGACACAAGCAATTCTGCCCAATAAAACCATTGAAGCCAATCATTGTATTAGTTATCTAACCATCGAATTAAAGAAAGAAACCATCCATACAAATAGGAATTATAAAGAATGGGCATTTGGTTGTGATATTTGTCAAGATGTTTGCCCTTGGAATAGATTTAGCCATCCACACAAGGAACCAGCATTTAAACCTTTAGATGGTTTATTACAAATGCGCAAAGAAGATTGGTTGGAAATGGAAGAAACTACCTTTAAAGCTAGGTTTAAGCATTCTCCTTTATTAAGATCTAAATTAAAAGGAATCAAAAGAAATATTACTTATTTAGAATAGCCTCTTTTAAATGAACTAATTCGGTTTCCATTTTATACCCCAATAATTTTTCATTCAATAAGGTTTGGAATTTCTCCCAAGGATACCATCGAACCTCTTGGGTAAATGACCAGTGAATCACATAAAGGTCTTTAGAAAGCGGCAGCCACTCTATTAATACATCATAAGGCGCTTGGCCAGTTGCAATCCATTTAAAACTTGCAGAACTATCTGTTTGTTGAACTATTTCAATGGTTTGCGTACTGATGTATGCAGTATTCCCTTTAATGGTGACCTTATTTTCTTTCCACTCTGTCATCCATGCATTCCAATGATTCAAATCACTTACATAGTAGGCGATTTGCTCTTTGGGTGCACTTATTTCAATCGCTCTAGACACTACTACTTTGGATGGAAACAATAATGATATTGCAGTAATAATACTTGCTAAAACAAGAAAACTAATTAAAAGTAATTTAACCAACCTCATTTATTCCCATTTAAAGATTTTGAAAGCCAAAGCATATACAATAACAATCCACACTAACAATACAGCTATATCTGGCCAAGTAGCTAATAAACTAGTGCCCTCAAAAGAAATATTACGCATCGCATTGTTAAAATGCGTTAATGGCAGGATATTACAAAAAGGCTGCAGCCATTTTGGAAAATTTTCAATCGAGAAAAAAGTGCCTGCTAAAAGGAATTGTGGAAGTGTAATTAAATTCGCAAAAGGAGGTATCGTACTCTCGTTTTTTGCCAATCCACTTACTACAAATCCAAAACCCATAAATAAGATAAGTGCAATAAAACTCAAGATCATAATATCCAAGAAAGTCCACCAGCCATTTACCAAAGTAAATTGAAATGCAAAATGTCCAATAGATATAATGATAATAGCAGTGATCAATTGAAAGATGACTCTACTCAACGCTTCACCTAAAATGATATATAATCTTCTTATAGGAGTTGCATAAAAACGCTTGAGCACCAATTGTTGTCTCAAATTAAAAAACAAAAAAGCAACTCCAAAAACTCCAGCACTCAATAAAGAGAAACCCAATTGACCAGGCAAAATAAAATCAATCGTTCTATACACTCTGCCAGGTACTTTTTTGACGATGTTATTTACTTTAGCATAAGTAGGTCGATCTTTAAAACTAGAATCATTCACCCTGCTAATAACTGAACCTAATATAGATTTTAACACTTCAATATTCTGAGGATTAGCAGCCTCCGAACTGGTAAGATTAATTAAATAAGGTTGTGTAGAATCCCCCGTAGCTTCAATATGAATGAGTGAAGTGATTCTTCCCTTTGCTAATTCTGTATCAATATCTTGTTGACCTGGCGCTGCCAATTTTAAACCTGGAATTCTTTGTAAAGCGCTATAGATATAATTGGCAGTATCTGACCTTGGATCCATGGCTACCTTAACAGAAATATTTCCACCGCTACTTAAAAAGCCAAAAACTAAAATAAAAATCAACGGAAAAGCAATACTAAATATCACAGCAGAAGGACTTCTAAAAATAGACCTTAGGCTTGCTTTAGTAATCGCCAACATGGCTTTTACTTGAAAATAAGGCTGCATAGATTAGGGTTGGTTCACTACAAAGATAGGTAAACGCGTTTGAGGTACACCCATCATTTGTTGAATAGATTTCATTTGTTTGAAAACCTGGAATTGCGAAGCTCCGATCTCTTCTTTAATTGCTTTTACTTTGGCTGTTTCTTTATATTCTTCCATGAATGATTCTAAAAAAGATTTTGATTCAGGATACGCTTTAATGCCATAGCCTTTTAACTTAGCCATTTTTGCTGCAGATGCAATAGCATCATCTAAAGTACCAATTCGGTCAACTAATCCAATTTTAATAGCATCTGCTCCAATCCAAACTCTACCTTGCGCAATGGAATCAATATACTCCATGGATTTTTTTCTACCAACGGATACTCTGGATTTAAAAGTATGGTAAATACTATCTACTCCGGATTGCATAAATTTTTGTTCTGCTGCATTCAAAGGCCTTGTAGTAGAAGGCATGTCTGCAAACTGCCCTGTTTTAACACCATCAAAACTAATGCCCAATTTATTATTCATCAATCCTTTTACATTTGGTATTACCGTAAACACTCCAATAGATCCAGTAATTGTTCCAGCATTTGCAAAAATTGAATCTGCACCACATGCAATATAATATCCACCGGATGCAGCAAGGTCACCCATACTTACCACCACTGGTTTTTCTTTTTTTAATAAATCTATTTCTCTCCAAATTATATCACTCGCCAAAGCACTTCCACCTGGAGAGTTAACTCTCAATACCACTGCATCAATAGATTCGTCTTTTCTAATTTTTTGTAACAACACTCTAAAATCATCACTTGCAATAGCATCTTGTTGATTTTTACCCATCACCACATCTCCATTGGCATACACTACAGCCACTTTACCAGAACCAGTTCCTCTCAAAGCCACTGTACTTGCATAATCACCCATGCTCAAAAAGGCAATATCTTGTTGATCATCCTGACGTAATTTTTTAGCAATCATTTTCTTTACTTGATCATCGTACAATAATCCATCCACTAAGCCATGCTTACTCGCATCAAATGCAGTTTGAATGCTCCCTTGATTGGCAAGGTATTTTAAACTATCTACATTTAAATTTCTTTGACGAGCTGTATTGCTAATAAATTGATCATATAGACCAGAAATCCATACATTGGTTTGTAATTTATTGGCTTCAGACATTTGCGTATATCTAAAAGGCTCTGTTGCACTTTTAAATTTACCAGCATAAAAAACCTGTGGTTCAATTTCTAATTTATCCAATAAACCTTTCAAAAATAAAGACTCATAACTAAATCCATTCCACTCAATACCACCCTGCGGATGTGTATATATCGCATTCGCTGCATTGGCAACCATGTATGCCTTTTGTGTAATGGTTTCTCCATATGCAATTACAAATTTCTTAGAACTACTAAAATCTAATAACGCTTTTCTAATTTCCTCAGACGCAGCATAGCCATTTGGATTTTGCTGACACTTTATATAAATGCCCTTAATGGCATCATCTTTTTTAGCATGTGCGATTAAACGAACCAATTCTGATAAGCTTGGTGATTTTCCATTTCGCTTATTGACTATTTCTGAAATTGGATCATTTTGAACTTGTTCTAAAAACTCATTAGAAAGATCCAATACTAAAACTGAATTGGACGCGACAACTTTTGGCTCTTCTGAAGAAAAAGTAGCAGCAATACCAATTAATAAGAAGAAGCCAATTAAGCAAAAAACAAAAAAAGCGAGTAAACTGGCGAAAAAAGAAACAAAGAAATTTTTCATGCTGCTATATTTTATTGTGTAACGGTGTAAAATTATGGATATTTGAGCTACTTTAAGCATACTTCCATGAACAAAGCATACCTCTTGATAGGCGGCAATATGGGTGATCGATTGGCAAATTTAGAAATGGCTAAATTGGCTATTCATCAAGAGATAGGGCCTATTTTATTAAGTTCATCCATTTATGAAACAGCAGCTTGGGGAAAAGAAGATCAACCCGCTTTTTTAAATCAAGCTTTATTGATTGAAACAAATTTGATTGCCCATGATTTAATGATGGCACTTTTAGCTATTGAAAAAAATATGGGTAGAATTAGACAAGAACATTTGGGGCCAAGAACGATTGATTTGGATATTATTTTTTTCAACGACCAAATAATTGATTCAGCAAACCTAACCATCCCACATCCTCAGATGCAAAAAAGAAATTTTGTTTTAACTCCACTAAAAGAAATTGCCCCAAATTTTATTCATCCCATATTGAAAAAATCTATTACTCAATTATTGACGGATTGTGAAGATCCTTTACTGTGTATAAAAAAATAAATAGATACGCCCTTCAGCGCTTATATTTGATGCGAAGAAAAGAACTATGAAGCATCAATTTATAGCCATAGAGGGAAATATAGGAGCAGGTAAGACTACTTTAACGCATTTGTTAGCACAACATTTTAATGCCAAAACGGTATTAGAAGAATTTGCAGAAAATCCATTTTTGACAAAATTTTACGAGAACCCAAAACAATACGCTTTCCCATTAGAATTGTTTTTTCTTGCAGAACGCTTTAAGCAACAACAGGAATTAATAAAAAACGGAGATTTATTTCAACAAGTGATCGTATCCGACTACATGTTCACTAAATGTTTGCTATTTGCCAAAGCCAATTTACCCGAAGAAGAGTTTAGACTATATCAAAAAATGTTTGATGTATTTTATCAGCAATTAACCCCTCCTGATATTTTAATATACTTACACGCTCCGGTAAATCGATTGCAAAGCAATATCAAGAAGCGTAATAGAAAATTTGAACAAGCTATTCCAGATGAATACTTGTTTAAAATTCAAGAAACCTATACCAGCTATATCAAGCAACACAATATTAGAACCATCTTTGTAGACGCAAGTAATGCAGATTTTTTATACAATGAAGCACATTTAAAAGTAATTTTAGATGCCTTGGATAAAGATTTAGAAGAAGGTCAACATTATTTTAACTTACCATAAGCTTATGTCAGCAGAACAAATAGTTCAAAAAAAGGATCCATTTGGCGCACTTAAAATAAGTGAATTCAGGAACCTGATGATTGGACGTTTTTTGTTTATCATGGGCCTCAGAATGATGGGCACTTTGGTAGGTTGGTGGATCTATGAACTAACTAATGAGCCTTTTGCCATTGGATTGATTGGACTGGCAGAAGTTATCCCCGCAGTGTCTCTTGCTTTGTATGCTGGACACGTGATTGATATCAGTGAAAAAAGAAAACTTTTATTGAAAGGCGTTGCCTTATATTGGATATGTGCCATTGCTTTATTAGTACTTTCAAGTAAGATAGGCACAGGTGCTTTCAACAATTTGCAAATTGCGATAGGTATTTATTTTGTGATTTTTTGTACTGGAATTATACGTTCTTTTACAGGACCCAGCTTTGGAACCTTAGTGGGAGAAATCATGCCAAAAGATTTATTGCAAAATGCAACTACTTGGAGCCAAGGCATTTGGCTAAGTGCTTCGGTATTAGGCCATGCGATGGTAGGTTTCTTTATTGCAGGATTTGGTAATACTGGTTCACTTTGGATTGTATTGGGTATGGTTACCATTGGATTTGTTTTTATTTCCAAAATCAAACCCAAGCCTCCTCATAAACAAGAAGTAGAACAAAAAACTTTAGAAAGCGTAAAAGAAGGAATACGATTTGTAGTACAAACCAAAGAAGTCTTAGGAGCATTATCATTGGATTTGTTTGCAGTACTATTTGGAGGAGCCGTTGCCATGATACCAGTATTTGCAAGAGATATATTGAAAGTGGGCCCCATTGGTTTTGGTTGGTTAAACGCTGCAGCAGATATTGGTGCGATCTTGATTATTTTTATCATTACCATTTTCCCAGTACATCAACAACAAGGTAAAAAACTATTATTGGCAGTGGCTGGATTCGGAGTATGTATTATTGTATTTGCTTTATCCACCACTTTCTGGATTTCGTTTGCGGCACTTTTATTAAGCGGGATCTTAGATGGCTTTAGCATGATTGTAAGAGGGACCATCGTACAATTAAAAACTCCCAACCATATGCGTGGAAGGGTCATGAGCGTGAATTCCATGTTCATCAATAGTAGCAATGAATTAGGCCAATTTGAAAGTGGATTAGCTGCTCGAGCAATGGGCGTTGTGCCCTCTGTTGTATTTGGCGGCATCATGACTTTAATAGTGGTAACCACTACTTGGTTTAAAGCGCCTAGTTTAAGAAAAATGGAATATTAATTTTACTTTTTCAATAGCTCTTCCATCACCACATGAACAGCTGGACAGAACTCTGCATTTTTCATCGTAATGGATGTCCTTTTAAAAAAAACATCTTCATCTGTATAAGGAAACCTTTCACAATCAGAAGGTCTTTGATCATAAATAGAGCATGTATTGTCCCCAGCTAAAAATGGACAGGGCTTGGTATTGGTCACATAATCCCCTTCATTGTCTAGTAAAAGATACTTTTCAATAAATACACTTTCTTTCAATTTCAAGTACTTACTGATTCTTTTAATATCGGGCGTTTTGAACCTTGGTGAATAATTCTTGCAACATCTTGCACAATCCAAGCAATTGATCTTTTCAAAGGCCAAATCATGCAAATCAGGCAAAACTTTTAAGATTTGCTTCTTTTCCACCCTTTTTAAGAAGTTTTGAAACTTTTTAAGGACTTCCGGGGCTGGCTTCTCAAAATATTGTTCAATTGAAGGCTCCATATTTGTAACCAAATGTAAACCATTTATCAGTCATCCACAAGCTTTCCCCAACCAAGTACAAAAACATTAAACAAGAACAAAGACCGCCTATTTATTAACTATATTTGTGGCAATTTTTAACCTACACAATACAGTAGAAAATGAACAACAGCGGAGCAGAATTTATCCAAAGACATATTGGACCCAATGCATCTGAAACCAATCAAATGTTGAAAGCCATTGGAGCCCCAAGTTTAGAGGTATTAATTGAAAAAACCATTCCGGCATCTATTCGCTTAAAAAAGCCAATGAACATTCCAGCTGGTTTATCAGAATTTGAATTGTTGGAATCATTAAAAACTATTGGTTCAAAAAATGTGATTGCTACCAACTGTATTGGTCAAGGTTATTATGGTACCATTACACCAAGTGTCATTCTAAGAACTATTTTTGAAAATCCAGGATGGTATACACAATACACACCTTATCAAGCAGAAATTGCTCAAGGTCGTTTAGAAAGTTTATTGAACTTTCAAACCATGATCACTGATTTGACAGGTATGGCCATTGCAAATGCCTCTTTATTGGATGAAGCTACTGCAGCTGCTGAAGCTATGGCAATGATTTATAACCATGCTAACAAAACAGAGCATGCTACACAGACCAAGTTGTTTGTGGATGCTTCCATTTTTGCGCAAACAAAATCTGTTTTAAAAACTAGAGCTACTCCAATTAATATTGAATTAGTTGAAGGTAACTATGCAACTGCTGCTATTGATAACAGCTATTTTGGAGCCATCTTACAGTACCCTAATGCAACAGGAAGTATTGAAGATTATACTGCATTCATTGACACAGTGCACAAAGCAGGCGGATATGTTATTTTAGTGGCAGATATTTTAGCATTAACTGTATTGAAAAGTCCAGCAGAATTAAATGCAGATGTGGCTGTGGGAAATACGCAAAGATTTGGAGTTCCAATGGGCTTTGGTGGACCACATGCAGCATATTTTGCAACAAAAGATGAATTTAAAAGAGGCATGCCAGGTAGATTAATTGGAGTAAGTATCGATGCACAAGGCAATCGTGCTTTGAGAATGGCACTTCAAACAAGAGAGCAACATATCAAGAGAGAAAAAGCAACTTCTAATATTTGTACTGCGCAAGCTCTATTAGCCAATATGGCTGTAATGTATGCTGTATACCATGGACCGGAGGGATTAAAAAATATTGCTTCAAGAGTGCATGGATTAACACAATCATTAGAACAACAATTAACATCTTTAGGAATTGAACAAGCTAACGCATACTATTTTGACACATTGCATATCAAAGGATTTGACGCAAGTGCTTTATACAAATTAGCTAGTGCTGCAGCAATTAATTTCAATTACTTTAGTGATGGTACTGTAAGTATTAGCTTAGATGAAACCTCTTCAAACAAAACAGTAGAGCAAATAGTTTCTTTATTTGAAAAGTTGACGAATAAGAAAGCTGCTGCACAAAATGCAACAGTTAAAAATGCAAGTATCCCAGCTAGTTTAACCAGAACTAGTTCCTATTTACAACATCCAGTATTTAACACGCACCATAGTGAAACACAAATGATGCGTTATATTAAGCAACTAGAAAACAAAGATCTTTCTTTGAATACCAGCATGATTAGCTTGGGTAGTTGTACGATGAAATTAAATGCTGCAACAGAAATGATCCCGGTAAGTTGGCCATGCTTTGGCGGATTGCATCCATTTGCACCAAGTGAACAAACTAAGGGATATCAAGAAATTGCTAAAGAGTTAAGTGATTACTTATGCGAGACTACCGGTTTCACTGCCTGTAGTTTACAGCCTAATAGCGGTGCACAAGGAGAGTATGCAGGTTTATTAACCATCCGTTCTTATCATGAAGCAAGAAATCAAACCAATAGAAATATTGTATTGATCCCCATTAGTGCACACGGTACCAATCCTGCAAGTGCGGTAATGGCTGGCTTTAAAGTAGTAGTAGTGGCTTGTGATGCTGCTGGTAATATTGATATGGATGATTTAAAAGCAAAAGCAGAAGAACATAAAGAAAATTTAGGTGCTTTAATGATCACTTACCCAAGCACACACGGTGTATTTGAAGAAACGATTATTGAAATTTGCCAAACCATTCATGATTTAGGTGGAATGGTATACATGGACGGAGCTAATATGAATGCTCAGGTTGGATTAACGAGCCCTGGCAATATTGGTGCAGATGTATGTCACTTGAACTTACATAAAACATTTGCAATCCCTCATGGTGGTGGCGGACCTGGCATGGGACCGATTTGTGTGAACGATCATTTAGCACCTTATTTACCTGGTCATAGTATCAACAATAACGATGCCAATGCAGTAAGTGCGGCGCCAATGGGATCTGCAAGTATCTTGTTGATTAGCTATGCGTATATCAAGATGCTTGGTGCTAAAGGATTAGAATTAGCTACTTCATATGCTATTTTGAATGCGAATTACATGAAAACAAGATTAGAAAACGCTTACCCTATTTTATATACTGGTAAGAATGGTACTTGTGCTCATGAATTTATAATTGATCTAAGACCATTCAAAGCAAGTGCTGGTATCGAAGCAGAAGATGTTGCTAAGCGATTGATTGATTATGGATTCCACGCACCAACAATGAGCTTCCCTGTTCCTGGCACTATTATGATAGAACCTACAGAAAGTGAAGACAAAGCTGAATTAGATCGTTTCTGCGATGCTTTATTAGCGATACATGCAGAAATCAAAGCGATAGAAAACGGAAGTTTTGATAAAGTAGACAACCCTTTAAAGAATGCACCTCATACGCAACATGTAATTTGTGCTGATGAATGGAATCATGCATATTCAAGACAGGTTGCTGCTTTCCCTTTATCTTATGTGCAACAAAATAAGTTCTGGCCAAGTGTAGCAAGGGTGAATAATACGCATGGAGATAGAAATTTAGTTTGTACATGTGAGCCAGTAGCTTCTTATGCTTAACAAATTGTAATATAAACATATAAGGCCCCCGACTTCGGGGGCCTTTTTTTATAAGCTATTGGGGGAAGGTTGTTGTGTAATAGTTGAACCTGAAGGTTGATTCAACATAAATTCATACAAAGAAATAATTTTCTCTTTATCTTTTAATGCGGTATTTAATTGTGCTACATCTTCTTGCAGATTTTGTAATTTAATATTTTCTACTTCATATTTAAATGTAAACTCTTCTGCTTGCATAATACTATTGGCCCTAGATTCGTCAATCATATTTCCTTCTCCAGTAAGCACCCATAACATATTGAGTTCGCTATAGTGTTCATGGATTTTAATCAGAATATCAGATCCGACAGATCCTTTGTTTCTTAGCTGTTTGGCATAATAACCATTGGATAATTTGATTTTCCTTTCAAAAGAATGGGGGGAAATGTTCCTAAACTGTAGGTACATAGAAATTCGTTCAATTGGCTTCATAGTAAATAGTTTTAGTGAGGTATAACACTAAAATAAATACAAGATATTCGATGAATTAGGTACTTAGGCCTCAAAAAAGCACAGGGTAGGCCTCATTTTTATTGCTTCTCACTTAATTCCAACCAACGAAGTTCAGCAGCTTCTAATTGACTCGTGATTTGAGATAATTCTTTACTTAATGTTGTAATGGCATCATAATCTAGATCAGATTGATTCATTTGCTCCATCAATGAAGCTTTTTTGATTTCCAATACAGGCATGTCTTTATTTAATGTCTCCCACTCTAGCTTTTCTTTGTACGACATTTTCACAGCTGCAGGCTTTGATGCATTGTCAAGTAAGATTGGTGCAGACTTTTCTTCAAGTTTTTGAATTGGATGTTCTTTTTGAGTAGTGATATCAGAACTTACACTACTTAAACTTTGTTTGGACTTTTCTAAGATTCTATACTGTGTATAGTTACCCGGATAATCTCTAATAATACCATCTCCTTCAAATATAAATAAGTGATCTACTAGTTTATCCATAAAGTATCTGTCATGCGATACCAATAAAACACAGCCGGTATATTCTAATAAAAATTGTTCTAACACAGCCAATGTAGGTAAATCTAAATCATTGGTAGGCTCATCTAGGATCAAGAAATTAGGATTCTTAAATAAAACAGTCAATAATTGTAAACGCTTTTTCTCTCCACCACTTAAAGCACTTAAATAAGTGTATTGTTTATCTGGCGTAAATAAGAATAACTCCAAAAACTGCGCAGCACTTAAAGAACCTCCACTTGCTAAAGGGAAATTTTCTGCAAAGGTTTTCAAATACTCAATAACACGCATATCGGTTTTGAATACCAATCCTTCTTGAGAAAAATTACCAAATACGATAGTATCCCCTACATTGACTTTACCGCTATCGGGTAATGTAAGACCTTGTAAGATTTGTAAGAAGGTAGATTTACCCACACCATTCTTTCCAACTATACCTACTCTCTCTCCCTTGCTAAATGTATAATCGAACCCTTTTAATACTTGAATATCCCCATAAGCCTTATAAACTTTCTTCAATTCAATAATCTTTCCGCCCAAACGAGACATTTTCATTCCTAACTGCAAATTGGCTTCTTCAATTTTTTGTTTCGCCTTGGCTTCAACCTCATAAAAATTATCCTGTCTGCTTTTACTCTTTGTAGTTCTTGCCTTGGGCTGTTTGCGCATCCATTCCAATTCTTTTCTAAAAGTATTTTTTGCCTTGTCGATGCTTGCTTGCTCCGCTTCTATCCTAGCAGCTTTTTTTTCTAAATAATTTTCGTAATCCCCTTTATACGTATATAAATTTTCTCTTTCTAATTCCCAAATCTCATCCGTTACAGATTCTAAGAAGTAGCGATCATGCGATACCAATAATAAAGTTACTTTTTCTTGAGACAAATAATTTTCCAACCATTCAATCATATTTAAATCCAAATGATTGGTGGGCTCATCCATTAATAAAAAAATATGTCTTGGATCAAAACCAATTTGAATTAAGGTTTTCGCCAAAGAAACTCTTTTACGCTGTCCTCCACTTAATTTTGCAACGGGCTGTTGCAAATGGTGAATATTTAATTGCGTTAAAATGATATTTACTTTGGATTCAAAATCCCATGCACTTCTTTCTTCCATTTCAACAATTGCATCCGAAATAGCTTGTTCCTCTCCACTTTCCATAGCCATTTCATATTGACTGATGGCTTTCATTACTGGATGATCTTGTTGAAATAGGTTTTGAAGGATCGTAGCAGATTCATCAAATTGGGGGTCTTGTTCAAACATCACCAAATGAACATCTTTATGAATTCTACAAGTGCCTGCATCCGGGTGCTCTTTACCCGCCATAATCTTCAATAAAGTAGATTTTCCCACTCCATTTCTGGCAATTAAAGCAATTCTATCCCCTTCATTGATATTAAAACTAATCCCTTTAAATAAGGGGTAAATTCCATAACTCTTAGTCAGTCCTTCAACAGATACATAATGCATGGCGCAAAGATACGAGCCCAAGCTAGTATCTGCTAATTTATTGGAGAAACTATGTACTTTTGTGCTTGTTATCGACCAAATCCAATTTGAATGAAAAGTTTTGAAGTGCCCACTGGCTATAGAAGTAATTTGATCTCTGCCATTAAACAAAAGCGCAAAGAACAAGACAAATTAAAGAAAGACTTTAGTCCAACTTTATTGGATTTTGGCCATCTCAAAATTTACTTGGCTAGACATTTTGGATTTTGCTATGGAGTAGAAAATGCTATCAATATTGCTTATAAAACCATTGAAGAAAATCAAGGAAAAAGGATCTTCTTATTGAGTGAAATGATTCATAATCCACAAGTAAATGCAGACCTGACAAAAAGAGGTGTGCAGTTTTTGCAAGATACTTCAGGAAATGAATTGATTCCTTTAGATACTTTGAATGCTGATGATGTAGTGATTATACCAGCTTTTGGAACCACTTTAGAATTAGAAGAAAAAATTATTCAAAAAGGGATTGATATTCAAAAGTACAATACCACTTGCCCCTTTGTTGAAAAAGTATGGAACAGAAGTGAGCAGATTGCTAAAAAAGGATATTCCATCATTATACACGGTAAACCAAAGCATGAAGAAACAAGAGCTACTTTTTCTCATGCCGCAGCCAATACCCCTTCTATAGTTGTAAATGATATGGAAGAAGCGAAAGTATTGGGTGCTTTTATTTTAGGTAAGATTGACTTAGCAAGTTTTGAACTTCAATTCAAAGGCAGGTATTCAAAGCATTTTAATCCTACAAAAGATTTAGATAAAATTGGTGTAGTGAACCAAACCACTCAACTAGCAACAGATACACAGGCTATTTCAGATTATTTAAAGTCTGTGATCATTGAAAAATTTGGTTCCGAAAATATTAAAGAACATTTTGCTGATACAAGAGATACATTGTGTTATGCAACCAATGATAATCAATCTGCAGTAATAGGCTTATTAGAAACTAGTGCAGATTTGGCCATTGTAATGGGTGGAAAAAATAGTAGTAATAGTTCGCACTTGGTTGAACTTTGCGAACAAAAATTACCCACTTACTTTATTGATGATGCAAGTAAAGTAATTAGCAAAGATCAAATTCAAAAAACTGATTGGAAAAATAAAGAATCAGTTATTGTTTCTGACTATTTACCAAAAAAAGAAAACATTTCAATCTTAATGACGAGTGGCGCAAGCTGTCCTGACGCAGTAGTAGAAGCCGTGATTCATAAAATCACTTCTTATTATGGCGTAGAAGATATGTTAAAAGAGATGGAAGCCATTTGGAGTAATTAAGCCATAATTCTCTCTTTGGCCCAATTCAATGCAATGTTAAATTGTTCTTCCTGGTTTAAATCTGTATTATCTAAAACCAATGCATCTTCCGCTTGCTTTAAAGGACTGTGTTCTCTTGTACTATCCATTAAATCTCTATGAGATAAATTTTCAGCAACTTCCTCTATGGTAATGGAAGGCTGAGTTGCTTGTAATTCTATAAATCTTCTCTTTGCTCTCACCAATGGATCTGCGGTAACAAATAGTTTCAATTCGGCGTTTGGGAAAACTACAGTGCCAATATCTCTTCCATCCATCACAATACCTTTTTCTAATCCCATGGCTTGTTGTTGAGCCACGGCAAAATCTCTTACTACTGGAATGGCTGCAACCTCACTCACTTTCTGACTTACTTTCATTTCTCTGATAGCTGCTTCCACATTCTCGTCATTCAAATACATATCACTTTTCCCAGTACCTTCATTAAAAACAAAATGTAATTTGATGGATTGAATGGCTTTTTCAATAGCTATGATATCGTCAAAAGGAATTGAATGTCTCATAAAATACAAAGCCACTGCTCGATACATTGCACCTGTATCTATAAACACATAACTCAATTCTTTGGCCAATGCTTTTGCTAATGTACTCTTGCCACAAGAAGAGAAACCGTCAATGGCTATGATAATTTTTTTAGACATATTATTCTACAACAATAGTTTGTGATTTTGGCATATCTGCATTTCTTACAGCAATTTGTCTAACAGCTAATGAAACTACTTTTGTAAATGCATCTTTGGTAATTGCATCTGTGCCCACCATTGCAGGAACACCTTCATCGCCACCCTCTCTAATGGATTGTATTAATGGAACTTGTCCTAAGAAAGGCAGGTCATATTCGTCAGCTAATTTTTTACCACCTTCTTTACCAAATAAATAATATTTATTTTCTGGTAATTCTGCAGGAGTGAAATACGCCATATTTTCTACCAACCCAATAATAGGTACATTAATCTTAGCTTGACCAAACATCGCAATCGCTTTTTTTGCATCTGCCAAAGCTACGTTTTGGGGTGTACTAACAATTACCACACCCGTTACTGGCACAGTTTGCATGATGGTTAAGTGAATATCACCTGTACCTGGAGGCATATCAATTACTAAATAATCTAACTCCCCCCAATCAACATCTGTTATAAATTGTCTAATCGCACTGCTTGCCATCGGACCTCTCCAAACCACTGCATCTTTCTCATCTACCAATAAACCAATACTCATTAACTTGATACCATATTTTTCTAAAGGCAAAATAATGCCCTTACCATTATCATCCTTCATCAAAGGTCTTTGACCTCTTACCCCAAACATGATAGGTACACTAGGACCATAAATATCCGCATCCATCAAACCTACTTTAGCACCACCAGCAGCTAAAGCCAATGCTAAATTTGCAGATACGGTACTTTTTCCTACACCCCCCTTTCCACTTACCACAGCAATAATATTTTTTACTTTAGCCAAAACTGCTTGGTCATCTTTTCTAGCAGTGGTAGTTTTAGAAGTAAAGTTTACCGTCACTTGCGCCTCTTTATTCACCAATAATTTAATGGCGTTTTCAGAAGCATTTTTCATCAAGTCCTTCATTGGACAAGCCGGTGTAGTCAATACAATGGTAAATGCTACTTTATTGCCATCTATCGATAGATCTTGAATCATATTCAAGCTAACAAGGTCCTTCCCTAAATCCGGCTCCTGTACATTACTCAATGCTTTTAGAATATCCGACTCGGTCATTTTGCAAGTTTTTTGTTAAATAAAAATTAAGCTGTGCAAAGTTAAGGTTCAATGCCCTTATTTTGCGGAATTAAAACAAGGATTATCCCCGAAAAACGAAAAAATTAGCCAATTGCTACTTAATTTTGTAACCACATGAAAAAGCAAGTATTTATAAGCCTTTCCATTCTATTATTCAGCTTTGCTAGCAATAATATACATGCGCAAAATACAGAATCTGCTCCTAATATTTATAGGGATTCTGTGGTGCAATTATATGGGGTAATAATGACTGCGGATAGTTTAAAAGCGATCCCTTTTGCAAGTATTGTGGTGAACAATAAAGGAAGAGGAACCATTACCAATAATGATGGTGTTTTCTCAATTGCAGTGAACAAAGGAGAACAAATTACTTTTAGTTGTGTAGGTTTTAAAAATAGAGTGATCAAGATACCTGCTAATTTAGAAGGTAATCAATATAGTGTAATACAGTTGATGGTAAATGATACGAATTTCTTACCTGCCACTATTTTGAAACCAAGACCCACCAGACAACAATTTGAAAGAGATTTTGTGAATTCAAAAGTGGATGATGATATGTATGAGACGGCGAGAAAAAATACCAGTGCAGCACAAAAAAGAATTATTCTTTCAAGTTTACCTAGAGACGGTAAAGAAGCAGTAGGCGCTTCTTTATCACAACAAGCTTCTAGGTATTATCATACTGGGCAATTACCCCCAATGAATATTTTAAATCCATCGGCTTGGAAAAGCTTTATCAATTCTTGGAAAAGGGGCGACTATAAATCTAAAAGATAACACATGAAACAGATTGCTGTAATTGGAGCGGGAACAATGGGTAATGGAATTGCACATGTATTTGCACAAAAAGGATTTAAGGTAAATTTAATTGATACACAAGCTGCTGCTTTAGAAAAAGCGATGCAAACCATTCAAAAGAACTTGGATAGGCAATTAGCCAAGAATGTTATTGACGAAGCAACAAAGACATCGACACTTGCAAATATTATTACCATCACTTCTATTCAAGAAGGCGTTCACAATGCAGATCTTGTTGTAGAAGCTGCGACAGAAAATAGCGAGATTAAAAAAAGCATCTTCACTCAATTAGATCAGCATGCTCCATCTCATTGTATTTTAGCCAGCAATACTTCTTCCATTTCTATCACTCAATTAGCAAATGCAACCAAAAGACCAAATCAAGTAATTGGAATGCATTTCATGAATCCTGTTCCGGTGATGAAATTGGTTGAGATTATCAATGGACAAGCAACCAGTGATGCTACAACTGAAGCCATTGTTTCTTTAACAAAGACAATTGATAAAATACCATGTGTGGTAAAAGATTTTCCTGGCTTTATTGCTAATAGAATTTTAATGCCCATGATCAATGAAGCCATCATTGCTTTATCAGAAGGAGTAAGTGATGCTGCAACAATTGATCAAATTATGAAATTAGGCATGGCGCATCCAATGGGGCCATTACAATTAGCAGATTATATTGGATTAGATGTTTGTAAAAATATTATGGTAATCATGCAAGAAGGTTTTCAAAATGATAAATATGCACCTTCTCCATTATTAGTGCAATTAGTTACTGAAGGAAAATTAGGAGTGAAAACTGGACAAGGATTTTATCAATATTAAATTTATTCCACTAAACTAGTTGTATAAGTGACTCCTTGCAAATCGTCTATTTTGGCAATCACTTCTTCTAATCTATTTTTGGGAATCCCCACTTTCAATTCTACAAACAATTGAGCCACCTGATGCACAACAGAACAATTGTATTGTTTAATAACCATCATCACTTCGTTCATTTGCTGATAATCAAAATGTAATGTATACGCTATTTCGATTGGCTTTTGAATGATTGGTGATAATTGCAAGGCCAAAGAACTCGCAGTTTTATATGCATTGATTAAACCAGGCACCCCTAAAAGTGTGCCTCCAAAATACCGCACAACTACTACCAATATATTGGTTAATTGCTTGCTATCTATTTGACCAAGTATGGGCCTGCCTGCAGATCCAGAAGGTTCACCTGCATCACTCACTCTAAATGTAGCCCCATCCACACCAATTCTATAAGCCAAACATTGATGTACCGCTTTAGGATGTTCTTTCTTCAAAGCAGCTAAAAATTTCTTGGCTTGTTCAATTGAATTTACTGGATAACTGTATGCAATAAATTTACTACCCCTATCTTTAAATTCAGCCATCGCAGGCTGTTCAATAGTATTGTAGTAAAATGAATCCATTGTTGTAACATTGCAGTATGAGTTTGCAAGATACAAAACAAGCTATTAAACACCAATTAGGCAATTTATACGACGCTATTGAAATGAATAGCATGGTGAATATCATTATTGAAGAAGTGACTGGATGGGATGCCCTGCATCAAAACATCCATAAAAATGATGCATTAGAACCATCTCAAATTGAGCAGCTTGATCATTATGTTGAACAATTACTGACTGGAAAACCTTTGCAATACATTATTCAAAAAGCATGGTTTTTAGGTAAAGCCTATTTTGTAAATGAAGCAGTTTTGATTCCAAGACCAGAAACAGAAGAATTAGTAGAATGGATCATTGAATATGCGCAAATCATCAATAAACCATTGAGCATTTTAGATATAGGAACAGGTTCTGGTTGTATTCCTATTTCATTGAAATTAGCTATTCCCAATGCCCATATTACCGCAATAGATATTAGTAAAGAAGCTTTGGCAATCGCAGAACAAAATGCAGCAAGCTATCACACCGAAATTGAGTGGATAGCGCAAGATATATTACAAACCAAGCAATTAAAAGATAGATATGATATTATGGTAAGCAACCCACCATATATCCCATTAAGAGAAAAACTAGCCATGCAAAAACAAGTTGCAGATCACGAGCCCGAAATTGCATTGTTTGTACCTGATCAATTTCCTTTAATCTTCTATTCCAAAATTGCACATATAGGAAAGTCAGCATTGAAACCCAATGGTCAATTATTTTTTGAAATTCATTATGACCAAGGAGAAGCCATCATTGCTTTATTAAATGAAATGGGCTATCATGCAGAATTAAAACAGGATATATTTGGGAAAGACAGAATGGTGAGAGCCAGTTTGAAAAGCTAAACATGGCTGACAAATAAATACTAGATTTTAATGAGATGGATCTACTGCTACCACAGGTGTTGCACCTAATTGCTTAATGATTTGCATTACTTGAATTGTCACCCCTAAATTTGCAACACTGTCTCCGTTAATGACAACAGAGGGCTTATCTGTTTCTTTAGATAAGAACGTTTTTAATTGATTAGAAAGTGAATCCATCAATACAGGCGTAGAACCAATAAACAATTGTTGATCTTTATCAATCGTCACCACAACAGTTTGCTTCGCTTTTGTGTCACTAGCCGATTTTGGATTAGACACTTTGATGACATTTGGATTAGCCAAGGTAGAAACAATTAAGAAAAACAATAAAAGGATGAATAAAATATCATTCAATGCTCCTGTATGTACTTCAGGTTGATGTCTAAGTCTATTTCTTAAATTCATCTTAAGCTTGGGTTGGTTCTTGTAATATATCTAAGAAATCTGCACTAGCTGTTTCCATTTTATTAGCTGTTTTATCTATTTGAGTAGATAAAAAATTATGTCCTACATAAGCAATCAAGCCAATGATTAAACCTGTTGCAGAAGTAATCATTTTTGTATAGATACCACCAGCAATCGTGTTTAAAGTATATTCACCTGTAGAAGCAATGCCATAAAACAATTGCACCATACCTACAATGGTTCCCAAGAAACCAAACATGGGAGCAATACCTGCAATCAAAGACAAAATATTCAAATTACGCTCCATACTATACATTTCCAATTTACCAACATTCTCCATGCTTTTTTCAATCGCGTCTAATGGTTTGCCAATACGCATCACCCCTTTCTCAATCATTTTTGCAACAGGATTAGCTGTATTTTTTGCGAGCGCTTTTGCTGCAGCAATATTTCCACCAATAATATGATCTCGAATCACCAACATAAATTGAGGATCGATTGTACCCGCTTTTTTTATGGCTAAAAATCTTTCAATGAATACAAAAATAGCTACTACCAATAAACCATACAATGGATACATGATCCATCCACCTTTTTGCAATAAACTAAATAAAGATATTTTACTCTCTACAGCTTGTAATAAAAACATAGATTCTAATTTATGTTTAAAGTTAATTTATTTCTACCAAATTCACCAATACTTCTACTGCCTTCTCCATATCCTCCACACCAATCCACTCATGCTTACTATGAATAGCTTGCATCCCAGTAAATATATTTGGTGTAGGAAGTCCCATAAAACTCATTCTACTTCCATCCGTGCCGCCACGTATAGGTTCGAGGATTGGTTCAATGCCTGCTTTTCTATATGCAGCCAAAGCGCTCTCCACAATATGAGGATGTTGATCAATTATTTCTCGCATATTTCTATACTGCTCTTTTACTTCCATTCTAACCGAAGCTTTTTGATAGGCTGGATTGGATTGAATCACTTCTTTTGCAATAGCTAGTACTTTTTGAGCATGTTTGGCCAAATTGGCTGTTTCAAAATCTCTTACCAAGCATTCAATGGTAGCAGATTCTGCTCCACCACTGATATGATGGGGATGCACAAAACCCATTCTTCCCTCTGTAGACTCAGGAGATAATTCATCTTTGGGCAATGCTTCAATAATGGATGCGGCAATTTTAATAGCGTTTTGCATCACCCCTTTAGCATAACCTGGATGCGCAATTACTCCATCAATATATAAAGTCAATGCATCCGCACTAAATGTTTCCATTTCAAAACATCCAAGTGCTCCTCCATCTAATGTATAGGCAAAATCAGCACCTAATTTTTGAATATCTAAATGCTCCGTTCCTCTGCCCACTTCTTCATCTGGAGTAAACAAAATTTTAATTGTTCCATGACTAATTGAAGTATGGGTACTTAATTGCTTGGCCATTTCCATAATGATGGCTACACCAGCTTTATCATCTGCACCCAATAGGGTTTTACCTGAAGCAGTGATGATGGATTTTCCAATAAATTTTTTAAGATACGGATATTGATTGGTGGTAAGGATTTGCGCAGGATCATCCGGCAATACAATGGGCGCACCAGTATATTGCTGATGTAATATAGGACGAACATCTGTCCCACTACAATCTGGAGCAGTATCTACATGTGCACAAAAACAAATCACCGGCGAAGGGGTGTTGGTATTGGCAGGAATCGTTGCCATTACATATCCATTTGCATCCACATGCGCATCATGAATGCCGTAAGATTGTAATTCTTCTACTAAAATTTTAGATAAATTGAATTGTTTTTTTGTGCTGGGAAAACTTACACTATTGGGGTCACTCTGTGTGTCAATTTGCACATATCTCATAAAACGCTCTGCAACACCTGATACTGTAACACTCATAAATTCTATATAACTTAAAAAGATACTTGAAGATAATTTGATTTTGGGGAATAAAAAAGGCGGCCTTTTAGAAGGCCGCCTTTTTAGCAATATTTATCAAAATTTTAAGGCATGATAATCTTTGAAGGACTATCGATGTTTACTAATTCTAAATCAAAAGTTAAGTCTTGACCTGCTAAAGAATGGTTAGCGTCTAAAACGACTACTTCTTCTTTCACTTCAATCACCATTACTTGAAATTGTTGTCCTTGACCATTATTCATTGTCAAAGCCATTCCCACAGCTGGATTTAAATCTGGAGGAAATTGAGTTTTTGGAAATTCAACAATCATTTCAGGTTGTTTTGGACCATAGGCTTCCATGAATGGAATATGTATTGTCTTTTTTTCACCCACTGTCATTCCTAAAACGCCATTATCAAAACCAGGAATTACCATACCTGAACCCACTTCAAATTCTAGAGGGGCTCTTCCTTCAGAAGAATCAAATGTTTCACCAGTAGTTAATTTACCGTGATAATGCACTTGAATGGTATCCCCATTTTTTACTTGTTGCATAT
>JACCDG011841135.1_pt1 | contig 31105 bp, 33 predicted proteins | sample 7442471 | NCBI WGS metagenome assembly JACCDG01 (sample SAMN15323444, study PRJNA562643) | freshwater metagenome | isolation source: river surface water | place: USA:Blue River Watershed | collected 2017-08-17 | reverse complement strand
CATCTCGCCGTTAAGCAATGTCTGAGGCAGCATGAGGCCATCAAGCATCTCTTTGCCTATGGCCTCCATCTGAGTGCTCATGTCATGAATTTTACCTGTAGCTCCGACAAAGTCCATTTCAAAAGCATGGTGTGTTACGATGGTAAGATTGGGATCGTTTGCAACCGAAGCAAGTTGAGACTGAGCATCGGCAATATCGGCTTCGCTTGCAGGACGATTTTCGCTGCCCACCTTCACCACTCGAACTGGAAGAATATGACGCTCTGCAGCAATCCAATTTGCCGTCATTAGCTTTGTTTTATAAGATATAATTGTGAATAGCCTTCTAAGCAAAGATTCGCCGTAAGTACCGTAAGGCGCTCCTTTTCTTTTTATATGACTGACACATCTTGGAGAAAGAGGTATGGGAGCGCCAGACATTACCATCTTCTTGACATTCTCTGGTATTCTGTTATATACCTCAAGAGGTCGCTTCTGAGAAACAACCTTCTTCAAGTCGTCATCTGGAAGAAGCACCACCGATGGCTCGTCTGCAAGTTGAGTGCGCTGCACTTCAACGAAATCTGGATTCAATACTAGTATTCTCTTTATGACCCCGTCTGGATGATTGCATATCATTCCATCAGAACGTTCTCCAGTTCCATTGCAAACCGGACATTCAACTTCTGTGAATACGAAAACATCGCCTATCAAGTAGTACTCATGACTGATCTTGCGAAGCCAGCCATCCAGATCTAGCTTTTCAACCATATGCTCAAAGAATGCAAGAACTTTTCTGTCCTTACATTCCAACTTAAACCCGTTCATGGGGAAATTGGCATAGAAATCAACTCCAGCGGCAGCCTTGGGCTCATTCTCATAGTAGAATCTTGCCCACTGGGTTACTTCCCTTCTCTTGCTTGCTATCTGCCAGTTCTGGGGAGTATGAAGCGGACTGAAGAACATAGGCTGAGTAAATATGGTGCTTGCGGAGCCTCCAACGTACTGAGCAGCCTTAGTAATGGGCATATGAACAGCACCTCCAGAGGCAAGCTTGCTCATGTCCCCAGATGACTGAGATGTCTTTAAGACTTCATTTTCCTTGTTGTTTTTCTTTGTCATAATCTACATTTCGGATGGTTTATTTTCCATAGACAGCGTTTCTCTCCGAGAGTATCGCTCCACAATTGTGGCAGCTGCCAGCATCAGCCGCGCAATCGCTTTGGCATATAGGACATAGGCGCTTCTTGCCCTTATTAGGATTAGTCTTTGGACCATCTATAACAGAAAAAGCCCGGTCAAGGGCTTCTCCTGGACTAATTATCCTATTGGCATTCTTATTAAGAGTCAGACTTTTTTTTTATTGGAAAAAGAATGATTATATACTTTTGCAAATTTTCTTGGATCGCTGAGTCTGTCCTTCTGACCACGGGCGACTTCCATTCTTGCTTCTAATAAGCCAGATTCTGGTATGTATGGTCTATTGCGAATTCCGGGAGGCAACTGATAGTTGTTGCCTTCTGGAATATATCTATTCACTTCAAACTTATCATCTATGTATCCACCACCGTACATTCCAGAAGAATCTCTGGTGCTTCGGTAGTACTTATCCATGACGCTGCTGCGCCATATGGCTTCGAAGTCTATGTCGAGTATATCGCCAACACGCAGGCCAAAGCCTTTGTTTTGCTCAACAAGATGCATTGATGACTGCAAGTCTCTGGTAAATGGAGAAATACTTACTTGATTTGGACCAGTCATTATAACAGAATCAACCATGGACTTGTGCTGGGCTATCTTAGCCATGTTGTAAGACTTGGAAGATCTTGCTTTCGCTGCGGTTCTTGCCATGGCAGAAATGGCATCATCGCTAAGCTTGACTATGGAGTCGATATCTGATGCTGTTTTCTGTTCGGCCATTATTGGTTGAGTGGTAGTTCCAGCCATGTTTTTATATATCTCGAATAGATCCATTGCTATCTTGTTAGCTTCGTTGCTGTCGTATGGCTGCTCATAAAATCTCTTCAAGCCATCCTCAAAAGCAGACGAACCTTCGCTTCCTGAAACAAACTTTGCAAAATAGTTGTTCCATACTTCTGAATAAGCTTCTCCGGGATCCTTCTTACCCTGGCTATGCTCTTTAAGCTTATTAAAAAGCTCGCATCCATTATTAAAAACAGGAACACTTATCGCTGATTCCATTTCATCTGCTGGAAACCCAGAAGTATCTGGAGCCTGATCCATAAGAAATGACGGATTAGCAGATGATCCAGATGCTGGATCTTCTGTAATGGTTTCTCTTGCAGGAACAGAATCTGTTAATTGTGAAAATTTGCTAAAATTAAAAACATTAGCCATTATCTTTTCCTTTCAGAGCATTCCATATTCTATCAACAGAACTTTGGTGAACAGTATCTTTTTTTTCTGATTGACTTAGAGAATCGAAAGATTTCTCAAAAACAGAATTAGAAGTCATCTGCCTTCCAGCAGATAAAGATGCTGTTTTTTCAGAACTCGCCACTTGATCCTTCTTTAGATCAACTTTTTTGTCTGAAAGACGCTCAAAAGGCTTTGCATCAAATATGCTTACGCTCCTGGCTGAAGTGCCAATTCTTCCATGCTCTTTTGCGTGCATGGAAGAGCTAGCCTTGAATTCTTCTCCAGCAGGATTAGACACTGACCGTCGCTCATTCTCTTGAGCGCTACGAATTGCCTTGTCTTCTATTTTTTTAATGTCTGAAATCAGCCTGCTGTCTGCGCTTTTTTCTAAAGATGTGGAGTTGTCGAATATGCTTCTAGCAGAATGCATTCCTAAAAATGCTCTTCCAGAACGAGAAGCATCATCAGATGAAGAAGATGCTCTATTTATTGAATTTCTTATCCCATCTCCGCCTTTGCTTGGCTCACTCCATGCTTTTCTTCTCATAGACTCGAGAAAAGAATCATCCGCAGCAGGAGCCTTTGTTTCCTCTTGTTTACTATCTCCAAATATGGAACTGTTAGCAGCATCTTTATTTCTAAATATCATTTTATGTATCCACTTCTTCGAAGAGCATCCACAAGCATGTTCTTTCTCATACTAATCATATCATTCTGAACTGATGCTGTAGTTATCTTTTTTTCAACTTCATTGTCTGGCAAATTTGAAAATGATCCTTCATTTGAACTCTTTGGAACTTCTGCTTCTTTTGTCACAAAAGATATGACATAGAAATTCCTCTTCTCATCTCTTCCTATCTTTCCCTTTAGTCCAAATTGAGAAAATACAGCAGCAGCTATTTCCTTGGCTTTTTCGTGAGAAACACGTTCGCCACTAGGCAATTCCACTGGAACCAAGAAATGACCAGACATTTTTCCAGAGTCTATGTCTTCTTCAAATTTTATTAAAGAACTACTCTTTCTGGATATTATCTGAGGATCTATACCTAAAGATGACTGCAATTGCTTGTAAACAAAATCGTGAAAGCTTGCTGAATCATCAGCAGCGTTGCCCATCTCCGAACTGGGCAACGCTGCCTCATCATTAGCAGGTGCAATACTAGCGTCTGGCAGGTCGTTCGGCATGGGCGATTGACCAGCAGCAGAAGGCTGACTAATCATATCATTAGCCAGCTTAAACATCTGCCCGACCATCTCGGCTCTTCGACCTACAGGAAGTATAGACATTACTGATCCTTATCTAATACGGCGTCAATGAACTCTTTCGGCCACACATTCTGCCAGTAACTACGGAAAGCTGACTTCTGCTTGTCAGTAAGATTGGCTACCTTGACAAAGTCGCTGGAAGAAGCCATGGTAGTACCACAGGACTCGCATCCCATTCCTGCCTCTGCACCTTCACCTACACCTGCTTCTGCGCCAGAGGCTGCAGCCTCCACATCATCGCCCTCATGCTTGTCGCCTTCCTCCTTGGACTCCGCGGACATCATGGACTCAGTAGAACCCATTGACTCGCTCCATCCAGCAGATTTAACGCGACCATCATCAGATATCTCGATCTCTGCATACTTTGCTACCGTTGGAGCAAATTCAACCTCTGCAGTATTATTATCTCTTGCCTTGATAGAAGCTATTTTAACTTCCTCTCCGTTGACAGATGACTTTTTGCCTTCTGCCTTACCTGGCTTGCCTTCCTTGCCTTCCTTGCCTTCCTTGCCTTCCTTGCCTTCCTTGCCTTCCTTTTTCTTAATGGCTGCAACCAATTTTGGAGGAAGTTTTCCTTCCTGGGCTTCTGTTATAGCCTCTTTTGCCTGCTTTACAACAGGCTGAGAAGCAACACTGGCCTGCTTCTTCATGCCCCCAGCGACATCCTTTACGATGTCATCAAAACTTCTGCTTGCTCCATTCACATATATCTTGCTTGAAAAGAATTTCATTTATTGCTCCTTGCTAATATTGGCATTTTATATACTATTTTTATCAATCAATACCTTTTTAATATGATATAGATTTTACATATTCTTCCGCTGCTATGTTGGATATCTCTTCAGCGATGCTTGACAAAGTTTCAGATGTTCCAGAAACAGATGTTTCAGACGCTATTTTTTGCAGTTCATCGGCTACGCCAGAAAGCTTAGAAGCGATTGCTATGCTTCTCTCTGCAAGACTCATGGGCACAGCATGCTCGATGGAGATTCCACTGTCCACCCTATCATTAATTACATTGTTAAGGGCCTCGTCTGCGGATATGGATATGAAGTCGTTGACGCTGGCTACCTTGATTGGAGATTCGTCTCCAGCATATTTGTCCCATTTTTCAGAGCCATTGCCCATTGCAGTATCTAACCACTCGGAATGGCATGACTCCCAAGCCTCATTGGATGTCATACCTTTGGCTCTTTTCTCTCTGAAACAACCGTTCCAGCATCTTGTATTTCTTACAAAATACCCTTGAGTGCCGTCGTATTGAGCCTCTTTTATCATGATAAGAGAACTGGCAATATCATCTAGAGCCTTGGACTCCTTGTGCATGCCCCTGTTGTCTAACCCCTGTGCTGATATGATAATTTCTTTAATTAAGTTTTCCATATTAGTAAAGTTGTATTTTTGGAGTGAATTTCCTTCCAGGAATTGCATAAGAAATTATTCTCATTACAATATAACTACGAGGACTTACAGCATTTTCGTCCCAAGCCGACAATATTTGATGACGTTTATTGCTACTATAGAATATATCGTGAGGCTCAACATCCCTATTGACCACCCTGCCGCTTTCGGTTCTGTATGATATTCTACATACTTGGTTATTTGCGATACACCACTTAAGAGCATCAAATACCCCAGAAAAACTGGGCACAGCAGGCGCAGTAGTAATTCTTTTTAAGGAATCCTTGGCCGGCTCTGTCTCGCTTTCTATATTGAACTTACCACCGACATCCATGTCGGATGCCGCCACTTTAATGCTGCCATGTGGTATTTTTTTAATCAGTATAACGCTAGCCGTTGATCCGTTGCGCAATATTTCAGCAAAGTCACCAGATGAGATTCCATGCCTAGAAAAAGTTCCTTCAGGAACTTCAACTGCGTATTTGCATGGCTTTGTGCTTTTCACAGACTCAAGTCTATGCGGTTTTATAATGCCTATGCTGTCTATTATTCCTTCATCTGTGATAAATGCAATGTCTAAAGGAATAAATGTGTTCATGCCCCAGAATGAAAGTCCTTGGCTTTTTTTGAAATCAAAAAGCATGCCGCTGTCCTCTGGCAGGTCTTTTCTAAACATAAGACCGCGCTGATATGCTGACGGATTATCAGCTATTTCGCAAGATATCTGAGCCATACCCCTAGGCATCGATTATTACCTTTCTTCCTCGATATCTTTCTTTTATGGAGAATGAATCAGCTTCATCCTCCATGCCAGATGCAACAGAAACTATTACTCTTGACTGGCTATCAGATACCTCGAAATCTTCAGCCCAGTCCTGATTGCCTATCCTGTTTACCAGGCTCTTCTTGTCTGCTTGATCTTTATAAAAGAACACGACTTCCATCACATCCTCGAGACAGAAGAAGATTTTGCCAAAAGATGAAGCGGAATTCCTTTTTTGAACTTATCCGCAGCCCTTGCCTCCTTAAGAGGATACGTGCAGTCATCTTCTCCAAGGATAAGGTTTTCCAGCACTCTTCTGCCATTTTTTGTCGGGTATATGTTGTTGTTCCTATCGATGTCTATCAATCCTGACATCTTGAGGTCATTTATCTGAGAAGACCCAACATGAGAAGGTATGCCTAAAAACTTGCCCTTGCCAAACTTGAACATGTCAAGAAGAATTCTTCCCTGAAATGGACTATTACCGCTATTCGATGATACAAACAAGGAAAGCATTGATGTCTTTGCATTTATATTACTCATGAATTCCCCCATATTAAACTCCTGTATGGATACGGAGAGTCTGGATAAAGCATGTCGAATTTATATGGCTCATTTCTAAGTTCTCGCCAGTAGAAACCTTCTTTTACACTTGATGGATCAGAATCCTCCAATCCCATCTGGTATCTTCTTGACGATCTTATTGAGTCTCTTCTGCCATCAACCTCGTCTGAAACATCAGACCACAAGTACCAGCGCTCTGCCACGGGCAGATCAAGATTGGAATATGGACCCTGGACTGAAGTGCCATTTGTTTGAGCAAATTTCTTTATCTCGTCGTCAAGGTATCTAACCGCAGCGCATATAAAAGCAGTCTTTCTTATGCTGCTTTCTATCTGATCTATTTTCATGCAAACGTATGCAAGGTCTTCAGAGGTCTTATCGCTCCATCTTTCAAAAGATTCCGAATAGGCTTTTTCCAAATAATGAGATATCTTCATGGACTTGAGCACGTCATGACGGACAGACTTCCTGTATAGGCAGTATATCGCTTGATTAAGCACTCTTCTCCCTTCTGGGGAAGAGACTCCAATGTCCTCAGCCAAGTAAAGAGGTATTGAATTCCATACCTGCTTAAGATTAGACTCTAGATCAACTAGTTTTTCTTTTTGCTTTCTGCAGAATTCGGCTACATCGCCTTGATTTTGCTTATTTAAAATTACAGCTCCATTTACAAATTCAATGCCATATCCGCTTAAGTCAGATATGACCATCTTACTTATAGTTTCTTTCAACGAATCATTTTGGACACTTGCCACCAGCAACTCCCTCTGCATATTCCTTAGGATATATAAGAGTAAAGTATCTACAAAGAGTAGATCTATTTCTCTTCTTAGTCTTCATTATCTTATTTTTTGCACTGTCTGATGCTATTCTTTTCATGTAACTTCACCATTCATATCTGCAAAAATTATCCCATCTGACTGCATTACCGTGGTGCCATTACTTATTTTTGGAGATGCAGACACCTTATCCTCCCGAGCAGATAAAATATCTGAATTTTTATCATTTTTTACCTGTTCAGACTTGGCGCTGTTGTCTTTTTTATTTTTTGAGCTAGATGTCTTCTTGAATGATCTTATTGCATTGCTATTGCTACTAGCAGCGTCTTTCTTAGAGTTGTCATTTGCAACTTGCTTATCTAAAGCTGGCTTTATCTCATTGTCTGTTTTTTCAGAATCATTTGAGGTTGCTTTCAACTTTCCTGCTGTAACCATTCGCATAAGTTCCTCGAAAACAGGATCGCTCTTTTTCACAACAATGCTTCGAGATGGATCCAGAGGCTTGGCAAACATCCTTCCAGTCAATGTCCTATTGGTGCTGTTTGTAAAACAAACAACATCACCCATAGGCTCTTCTCCCGGATTCTTATCAAGCAGCTCTAAATATCCATGATGGAGAGCCCATAGAACATCCTGATGAGAAGATTTATATGCATCTATATTTAGAGTATCCCCCTTCTTTAGGGATCCACCCAAGCATGGAATAACAATCTCTCCCTTGACTTTATTGGTAACTTTAACTTTCATATTTTCTCCTTTAGGCTATTTTCGACCCAGGGTTACTATCTTGCTCTCAAGGTCGCCTTGAGGACCACGAGGATTGCGGTCTAGAGATTGAGATGGGTCAAAAGCCTGCTGGTTTATAGATAAAGGATTGTCTGGGCTGACAAATGCCTGCCAATTGCCCGTGCCCCCTGATGGCTGACTGTCATCAGGGTAAAACGGATGATCTGGATCAGAATATCCAGATTTATCATCGCCTCGTTCAGAGAATGGGTGCGGAATGTTTGGATTTACGCCTTCAAATTTAGTGCCGCCAACCATTGCGCTAGAAACATCCGAAGGCTGACCACTGAAGCCTTGAGTACCCATAGTGGTCATTTTTCTGCCGTTGCCATCATTTGGCAAAGTATACAACTTGTATGGATCTTTTTTCTCGAATGGACTTTCAAAAGCCACAGGAGTTCCAGATCTGCTCTGAGCTGTTCTCTTCAGGTAAGATAAAGACAATATCTTAAACACTTATATTCCCGCTAAGTATTCTCTTCTTTTCTGAAGTCAAATTAGCAAGAATAGTCTCTTCCTTCTGAGTCTTGAATCCTCTTTGCGCCGCAGAATACTCTATTGCAAACCTCATGGCATCTATGTCCATTATGCTGGAAGCAATTTTCTCTATCTTAGGCTTGCTAGAGTAGTTCTTCATGTTCTTAGTAGCGTCTGCAACTGGAACTCCATCAAAGGAAGAAAATCTTTCTGGATTGTTAGGAAGACCATAGTTCTCAGCGGGAATGCTTTTCTTCTTCAGTTCAATATTGTGCCTGTCTCCAATGTACTTGCTGAGCAAGGATTTATTTTCGCCCATTTTTTCAAGTTCTTTTCTATACAGATCACGAGCCGCTGAGTCCCATGATTCAGAAGCCACGGACATGGGAGTAACATCTCCATAGTTGTCAGTTTTATCTGGCTGTCTGCCAGTATAGCCCTCATGATTTTCTATAGATGCTTCTATTACGGAATCAGCATCCGATCCCGATCTGGCATCATCGAGACTAGACTCGATAACAGGCATATCCTTGTCATGCCTGTCGACATGCAGAGCCTTCTGAACGGTGTCTTCACCTGCAGACAATCCCTGCTTCTTCCTCTCTGCCTCTAGCTCGGATTCCCTTGCAGCAATTTTTTCCATGCCGAATACTTTGTTTATAAATTTTGATAGGTTGAACATGACTGTATATTAGTGGTTATTTTAAACCATACCTGCCTTATCTGTTAAAAAAGGGGTTACTCAATCCTGGAGAACTTGATGGTAGACTCCATAAATTCATTCTAGCCAGCCTTCCGCTTGGCAGCCTTTCTACATTTTCCTGAATGCATCCATAGCAAGCACCAGCCAGCGCATCCACAGAATCATCTGTTTTTACGAGACCGTCTTTTTTGGCAAAAACCCTGTATCCCGTAGGAGTAAACCTTCTCTGAAGATATATCATTTCGTTTTTCAGTATGTCATCGTGCGGAATCTTCAGTCTACCAGAACTTGCTATGTCGTACAAGTTATCGTATATAATTATCTTGTATCTTTTTGTAAATCTTGTAAGCTTGGCTGGGATACCATGTTTCCTAAGGTTCTCTATGCTCTGAGCGGAATTCCACTGGTCAAAAGACACTTGGGCTAGAAGAAAGTTTTGATTTAATTTAATTATATAGTCGTCTATTTCTCTGCTAACTATAGGCCTATTTTTACTCGGAGTCCATACCTTAAGGTGGTCAACTACAACTCTAAAATCTGCTTTTCCTGTCTCTTTATTTACAAAATCCTCTCTATGAACTACAGCCAAAGCATAATTGTGAGAACTTGTAGCAGGATCAAGATGACAATAATACATCCTACCTGCCTCTCCTCTATCCTTGAGTTTGAGATTATTTACAAAGCATGACTCCACCACATCTCTTGAGAAAAATGTCTGACCAGACATTCCCGAGAATTCTGCACCAAACTCCATCATGAACTCTTCGTCGCTCATTGCTCCAAATTTAGTCCGAAGATCTTCAAGTGACTGGTTTATGTTAACCTTCCAAGTTGGAAGCCTGCATGTTATACGGTGAGGGACTGACTTAGAACCAGAAAATAATTCATAGAATATGCCTTCCTTTCCTCGAGGGCTGCTTATGCATATAATCTTACCATCATATATGGATTTTTCTACTTCATTTCCATCCTTGTCTATAAATTTCTTCTTCCTAACGTAAGTAGCGGTTGCAGGAGTAAGTGTTCTATAAATAGCCTCTCCGCCTGATGCTCCCGATGTCTGCTTGTAAAGACCTATCTCGTCCAGCAGAAGACAGTAGCAACCTATACCAGCCAATGAGTCAGAATTGCTGTGACCTGATTTTATTATGACGCTTCCCAATGTCTGCGGAAGGTTTTTAGCCTTCATCTCCATGTTTTTCTTCATGTCTGCTGGAGTAAGCAAATGTATGGAGTCACTAGTTATGCTCTCATTGCTCATCTTGGTCTGAAAATACTTGGACGGAAGTATTTTGTCTTTTATTTCATTGAAAAGAACCTGAGCCTGAGAAGCAGAGTTTGCTATCGTAAGAATATTAAAAGGCGCTCCTCCACCTAGTCCATAGAGGGCATGAGGATCGCCACTGGGAGCTTCTAGCAACTTAAGAGCTTCATACAGAGCTATAATTGCAACGCAAAAGTCTTTTCCCGACCTTCTGCCCCATACAAGAACCATTTCAGTAAACAAATTGCCGGATTCATATTTGGATATAAAATCGCCATTATCCTCATCGTCCAAGCCCATATCACGACAAAGTTGCAGCTCTTCTTTTGTAAGCACCAAATTTTCGTTGCCTTCTGTGCCTCTATAAAAAGCCTTAAGCGCTATCCTCTGCATGGGGAAAAGCCTTACAGGCTGAGGAGTTCTTAAAGGCAAGGCCAAATAGTCCTCGCTGTCCATGAACTCCTCTATTGAAGGGATCTTCCTATGTACATCCGAGGATGTAGATGTGCTCTCTATTACCTTTCTAAGATCTCCTAGCTGTCTCAGAAACTCGCTAGGCTTTGTTGGTCTTCCTCTTTTTGCCATTACTTTTTTATCGACTTAAGACCTATGAACTTGAGAAACTCATTATCAGACACTTTTTCCCCAATTCTTGTTGCACACTCTGCCGAATTAGTATCCCAAACGAAATCCCCATCGAAGAAACTACACCAGTAGCAGTGAGACATTTTGTTATCCAAAACAATAGTAGCAACATCAAATGCCTCTTGAGTAAGGTATGCACAATAAAAATGAGATGGGGGAAATACCCCAAATCTAGAGCAGCCATTTTCTATGGAATACAAAGCCTTGGCTCTGTCTTCCAGCTTGCGCAAAATGGCGTTAACTGCAATCTGCTTGTAAGCAGGAACGACCAAGATGTAACGCAAGGCAGTTTGCTGCATGATGCAACCCTTTTCCTGCATTTAATTAAATATCTAAATCTTGTATACCTTTGCAAGATCACCCAAGTATTTCGTTTTTTCTTGCTTCGCTTATTATACCAAGACTAACTAAGTAATTCATGCCTGCAACAGTCATGGGATCGTCGTTTATTATCTCCTGTGCAGCCTGAGCAAGACTCATGAAGTCCGCTACATTGTCATCTGTCTTTGCTGCGTTTCTATATGCCGTTCTTTCTTCGGAAGTAAATCTAAGCATAAATTGATATGCAGTATATGTTTTTCTAAGTTCGTCTGCATTTTTATTTCTAACAGACCATACTTGCGTGACCGAATTAATTCCTATCTCAAATACATAGGTTGCCACTTCCGAATCAGAGATAATTGGAGGCTGATTAAATACTACAATTTTGTAAAAGTCTTTCTTTGGATTTCCTGATGATACCCATGAATTATAAGTATCATCTGATATCTCTTTAAATTCTACTATTGCGCCATTCTCAACATATGCGTACTGACTCATCCATATCTCCTGTAATGATCAACTATAGTTCCGGTGTTGTCATTTATAGTATGAGTTCCAGAATGATTTACGACTTCCCTTATCAGTGGATAGTATGTTTTTAGGTTTTGTGGCCTTATTGAACTTGCTTTCGCGCCGTTATAAAGAGAATTTATCTCAGTAGAAGTCAATGATTCATTCCAAACTGCTGCTTCACATACGCTGCCATTGAGATTTGGAGTTGTAGCGTTATTGTACAACCCTCCTATAAGCATTCTGCTTGGAGTATTGGGATTTCGAGATATGTTTGAAGATTGACTAGAAGAAGCATTGAAATATACAGTTCTATTGGTTGCTGATGTAAATACTCCTGTCATCATGAACCAAGATCCAGAGCCAACAGTAACTGAAGTAATTGATGTTGTAGTTACTCCCGTAGAATCTACGGCAGCCATGACAGGAATATTTAGAGAGTTTACAAATAAAGCAAAACGCTGAGCGTCATTGATATTATGCATAAGCATAAGATTATGTTGACTACCTGTCGCATTTCTATAAGCCCATATGTTCATCGTAAATGGATACAAAAATAAATTCTCTGGAGCAGTCCTAAGAATTTGAGAACCATTACATGCGTAAGCCATTAGGAGGCGCTCCTGACTTCCACCGCAACTAGTTCCGCGTCTCCTATCATGTCGTCGGTACCTGAAGTACCATCAGCGTCCCTATAAACCTTTAGTCTAAACAATTCCCCTGCTGCAATTGAATCTATGGTAGTTATGGTTATTTCTGTGACAGTTGCTATTCCTGAAGTTGCATTTGTTGCAGTACCAGCGGTCGCTGCAGTGTCGAATGAGTCAGCATCGGCATCGGTATTCATTCTTTCCAATTGAACACCCCATCTGCATGTTCCACTTGTTGCAGATGTAGCCATCCAATGAATTCTTATCTTAAGTCCACTACCCAAGGATGCACCTTCTGGCATTATTCCTACGAATAAGGCAGATTCATCACTTGCTGCGTCGAAATCCAAAACCATTATTGAATTTCTTGTATCTAGGGTTGCATATGCGGATGCTGGTGGTTGATTATTGAGTGGAGTAAAAACAGCATAGGTCTTTGTTCCGCTACCCCCACCTCCGCTAGCCGTAGACCATGACAGGGTTCCAGATCCATTCGTGGTAAGAACCTGACCATTCGAGCCAAAACCTGTTGGAAATGTATTTGTATAGTTTCCATCTGGACTAGTAAGAGACAATGTACCTTGTATGTCAATTGTCTGAGAAGAATCGTTTACTATTATCTTTGTGCCTTGGTTGCTGTTGTCATGATCCCCTATCTTAACAGATCCAGCGCCATTGGTCCCTGCTTGTATAATTAACTCTGTAGAAGTGTTACCGGGAACAACCAACCTGCCACCAGCAGACTCTGAATATATCTGTATGTTCTTTGATCCGCTTCCTACAGTAAGTGTGTCGTTGAGCTTATTGTATGTAAGACCAGAGTCTCCACCCAGTGAGCCGCCATCATTAAATACAACATAAGTATCCGACCCAGGAACCAGTCCCACAGTACCACTTGCATTGGGAAGTGTGATTGTCCTATCCTGATCTGGGTCTACCACGCTAACGGTTGTCTCATAGTTGTTGTTCGTAGCGCCTTCAAATATAAGATCGCCATTCAGAACAAGACTGGCATCAAAACTAGAATTGTAGGTTTTCCATGCGTTTCCTGACCATATCCACGAATTTCCTCCCGACGAGTATATCTCGTTCAACGATGGAGATGATGGAAAATTAAGAGGCATATTTTGTTTTTATATTATCTCAAACCATGATAAGTCGCAATAAACAATCGCGCCCGCGTTTATAGGAGTGAATGTAAGAGCAAAGACATCACTGACACCAGCTTGCGTCCTTCCAAGTTGAAAATTGAAATCATTTATAGTAGATACCGATAAGCTTCCGCTACTGCTTATATAGCCGCCTATTATATCAGTTCCACCAGAAATAGCAGTTGAACTTATATCATAGTCTACATTTCCATTGTAATGGGTAGCCCAACTTGCCCCAGTCAATGTAGGATTAAGCAATATTCTGTATAATACCGTATCTGGTTTATTACTTGCGGTCTCTTCAAGAACAGCGCTTATATTAGACGGTATTATAACTGAATCAAGACGACTTGAATTTAACCTAATAGCCACCATGGGATATTCAGTGCCTGCAGTTGTAAGAGTAGTACCACTAGAGCCATTTTTAGTTACATTGTATCTTCTACTGAAACCCTCGTATCCAGCTTCCGACATGACGCTGCTGCATATATGTTTGGAAGACGATGAAGAATCAGTAGCTCCGGTATTCTCCATCTCAAAACGCAAAGGCAAAGATGCCGTGGTCATATATGTAGTAGTACGCTGATTGGCATTGTAAAATGTGTGAGCAACCACGGGTCTTCCGTCTATTGCAAAGCCGACTCTCACATCTCCAACACCTAGCCATTCGATATCAATCCAAAGTATGTTTGCCTTGGTAAGATCTATTGTTACCCCGCTTGCGCCAGTGCCATCAAACTTGTCTCCATTCCAAGCAGATTGAGCAACCTTGTATGTAGTGTCATCCACAGAACCACCTACATATGTTCTAAGAACAAGATATACATTTGTACCACTCTGTTCAAGATATATACCGTTCTGGGTTCCAAAATAACCTACACGTTGCCTAAGATTTGTCTTCTTAGGAGCAAATACAAATGTGTTTAATATCAAAAGAGATTTTCCGGGCTGATATGGAAAAACTCTCTTTGTCTCCCTGACCACTTTGGCACCAGAAGCAGTGTTTAAAGATATATTTACACAACTTTCATTTGTAGAATAAGTAAAAGAACCGCCGGTTACAGTAGAAGTGTCCCATTTGTCGTTTTCTTGGTATCTATGCTGGGAATCAAACAATGTAAATGGCTGACTTACCTTCAGCCTGCCGAACGCATCTATGGCATCACCCTTAAAAGCAACCTTATCGCTAAATAAATAGCTCATATTATTCTCCATCCATTTCTATATATAAGATTAATGCCACCGTTGTTTATATTAAGAATAATAGATGTATCGTTGTCAATAAGATCGGCGACATTGTCAGAAACTATCGTTATTGATCTTCCAGCGTTGCCAGCCTCACCTGATTCGTCTTTCACAACAACCATCCTTCCTGCCTGAGGAGAAGGAGGAAGAGTAATGGTTACATTGCCAGCGTAGTCAACGCCTATGTAATAATCAGAGCCAGTTGCAGCATACGATGAAGATGTCACCGATGTAACTGCTCCAGATACAGTGCCGAACAGCGGATTAAGCGATGGCTGAATCCATTGATTGGAGCTTCCATCGTTTACATATACATATTCTTCTCCCGTCTCGGAATCCATCCACCTTGATCCTGGCGATATGCCGGAAGTAGGAGGAGTAGATTGATAGGCAAAAAGCGAGACATTTCCAGTCAGGTTGTTTACTGACGAAACCGTAGAAGACCACTGCAGGCTTGCATCAGATCCCACTGCAGAGGATATGCTTAGCACCTGACCTGCGGAACCTACCGATGATGGCAATGTATATATGTTGCTAGCAGCCACATCAGTAGGAGCCTGAATGCCGATGTAATTGGAAGACGATGAAGCACCCAGCCTTATATCCCCTTGAAGGGCTATCTTGAGGTTGCTGCCATCGAATGTGAGATTTGAAGATCCAGCAAGTGCACCGCTGCTGTTATACTGGACATGAGTGTCAGATCCCCCAACAAGGGCAACTGTTCCGCTTGCATTAGGAAGATTTATTGAATTGTCTGAAGTAGGATCAACTACTCCCAATGTGGTCTCGAATTCGTTTGCAGTACTGCCTTCAAATACTATTCCATTATTAAATAGAACTGTTCCAGAGAACACCTTGTCACCAGACACGGTCTGTGACGTAGATATGGTTACGTAATTCGCAGTAAAATCAGAAGTACTTGACAGTTTCTTGATGGAACCAGAAGAGTTCTTTATAAAAATTGCTTCGTCGGCTGCATTTATTGCAATCTCACCGAGTTGTAGATTTGAATCTGGAGTGGCAGATAGGGTCGTTGAATACAGATTCTGTATTATGCTTTCACGAACTATTGCCATATATGCATCCAAATTCCATTATAGCGTGTCAAGTTGGATTAGAAAGTGCCACCGCTTATATTTGCCACTAATGTAGCAGTGGCATAGCCAGTGGCACTGGTACTTATCACTGCGCCAGAAGGAGCAGACTGCGATCCAACGTATAACTTAAACTTATTATCAGTAGCATCTCTGAAAAATCCACAATAAAGATCCTGAGAACCGCTCGTATCATATACTCCGTAGAAACCTATGTCAACTGCATCAGAGGATGTATTATTATTGGCAAGAAAAAGAAGAGGATCTTCTATTGATACAGTATCCACATTTGCGGTGATTGTGGTTCCAGAGACAGTAAGATTACCAGTTACAGTCAGATTATTTCCTACGGTTACAGTACCCTTTTCGCTAACTGTACCTATGTTTACATTAGTGGTAGATCCTGCGGTTCCTCCAGTTCCTATATTTATTGTTGTTGTATTTGTACCTCCGGTTGCTCCTGTTGCCAAGTTGTAGGTAGAGTCACCAGTGGAGGATCCACCAATTGTAACTGTCTGCGCCGCAGATGCTCCTGCCAATGTAAAGGTAGTCGCCGCTGCACCTATGGTTATTGTGGTAGCATTTGCATTGAAAAGCGTTGCAGAAGAAGTTGTAGTAGTTATGTCTGCACTGGTGGAGCCATTAACAGCAAGATCTCCTCCTACGGTAAGAAGACCTGTTGACTTGTTGTATGTGAGACCGGAATCTCCGCCGAGAGCGCTGCCGCCATCATTGAACATCACCTGAGTATCGGATCCAGCAACCAATGCCACAGTTCCTGAAGCATTAGGCAGGGTAATAGTCCTGTCCTGAGTAGGATCAGTTACCGTTACGGTTGTTTCGAAACCATCGTCAGTTGAACCCTCGAAAATAATGCTTGTTGCGGAATAAGTGATTCCGTTAGCTGTAGTTCGCCCAAGGTAGAGATTTCCACCAGTAATTTGAACCTGAGCATTTCCAGTATCTTGATTCTGAACAACAATTGAAGGATAGGAACCTCCAGCACCAATTGCATTTGTGTTGGTTGGCGCTATCCTCACTTCTCCGTCATTGCTGAATGTGAGATGACTGTTTCCGACGCTGGGCCCAGTGGTGTAAAATGTCGCTCCAGATGAGGATAAATTTATATTAGGATTATTTAGACTCAATGTTCCCGTGGCAGCGCCGATGGACACGCTGGTTGCGGCACCTCCAATGTTTAGGGTTGTGGCGGTACTGTTGAAAAGATTCTGCGTAGTAGTATTGCCAACCAATGTACCGCCACGTATGGTGGTGGTAGTGGAAGCCGTTGCACCCATTGTTATTGCAGTTGCTGCACCACCGACATTTAGAGTTGTGGCGGTGGTGTTGAAAAGGTTCTGGGTGGTGGTGTTTCCGACAAGTGTGCCACCACGAATCGTGGTCGTGGCACTCGTCGAATCACCCATGGTGATCGCAGTAGCTGCGCCACCAAGATTGAGCGTAGTGGCATTGGCATTGAATAAGGTGGCTGTAGATGCAGTGGTCGTGACATCACCGCCGTTTATCGCAGCATCACCAGCAAGAGTCAGGGTATCAGTGGAGGCATTGTAGGTAAGACCATCGCCGTCAACAAGTATGCCGGTGTTGCCAGATGTAACTGTAGTGAATGCTATGTATGTAGTAGTGCTGCTGTCATCGTTAGATACACTGACATTTGTTGCAGTTCCTGCGCTTGCCCAGCTTAGCGCTCCATTTCCATCAGTGGTGAGAACCTCATTTGCAGATCCATCATTAACAGGAAGCGTGAAGGTATAGGCTGAGTTGCCCGTAGTGGCCGAAGGAGCCTGTATCTTTATGGTTCCACCGCCGCCACCTGTTGCCGTAAAGTTGATTTCTGCAGCGGTTCCAAGCGTAATATCGCCTGTCATGCTTCCGCCTGCAAGAGGAAGATAGCTGCTGCTCAGCGACTTGACGGCATATTGAGTCGGTATCTTATTGTTCTCGCTAGTCACAGACGACCAGTTTATAGTTGACTGATCCTCTATTATTGCACCAATCCAGTTTGCGGTGTTGTTACCACCAGATCCGATGAAGAGCTTCTTATTACTTCCGCTTCCATTTGCGAATGCAAATTCGCCGTCGTAAAGGTCTCCTGGGGCAGTTGTAGCGGAGCCTCCGTAAAATACTTGAATTATTGATTCTCTAGCCATGCAATCCTCTTTTTCTGCTTTTCCTTACCCAATATCTGACAACATACCCTTTATTTTAGGAAACCTTACATTTTACAATGTATTCAGTAGGCTCGGAATCCGCATCTATTTCTATAATTTTAAGTTTAGATTCTTTTGCCATTTCTTTTATTTCATCCAGGCTATACCTGACTAACCTGTTGCTCTTTACAATATCCTTGACAAGACTAAAAATCACGTATTCTCTTGCTCTTTTTAATGCCAGCTTTAAAAGATTATAAAATTCTTCTTTCTTATATTTCTCACTGTCTGGCTTGTCATCTACATAGTCAGAAACTCCAAAAAGACAAACCATATCGTATTTCTTCCTTTTAGGAATTTCGCTATGAGTCTTGCAATCGCACTCGCTTAGTGCTTCCTCCCGTATATCCATGGCTTCATAATCCGACTCTATGTTGTTATTTTTTAACCATTTTAAAAGCATGCATGGACCAGAGCCCACATCAAGTATGGATCCATACTCCATTCCTCTCAAGCATTCAAATCTCTTGAAGTCATCGTAATTGTAGCCTGAGTCAGCCCCTGTCTTGTAGTTAGATTTTACGGAAGTATTCCTCACCATTGCATCAAATTCTGATATGGATATAGCCTTGTCATCGACAAAATAGTCATAGTCCATCTTGCCCGTCAAGAGCTCGTGATATTTGACTCCCATGCTATCCATCTGCTTCTTTGTGAATTCCTTGTAATCTATTCCAGTCCTTGTACCCCTGGCTGTATACAAAGTTATGTGATGCCCTTCATTGTACAGTTTGTTTACATATGATATTCTAGATTGTATGGGAGAGCTGTTTGAATAATCGCTTCCCACTGTCTTTACTAATGTATTGTCTATATCAAATACATATTTCATGATTGACTGTCTCCTGGCTGCACCCTATAGCTATCTCCATCCTCGTGATGAGTAGAAACTTCAAATATTTCGGAGTCTTCGCACGCCTCTAACTGATGAGGAATTCCTGGTCTTATTCTTATAACATCATTTTTATTTATTTTCTTTTCGTGCTGTATAGAACTCTCTGTGTCTATCCATCTAAGTATGAGACTACCTTGAGAAACATACCATGTTTCGTCTTTTTTCATATGAAAATGCATGCTGAACTTTCTACCTGCATTTATGCAAAGTATCTTACCGCAGTAATAGTGATTGTTAACTATTATCTTTTCCTTGCCCCATTTTTTTATCACCTCACCACATTCTCTGAATTCAATGCTGTTCATATGGTCTCTTTTTTATTCATGATCATATCAATATATGATTCTATGCCTTTTTCTATGTCTGTGAAACCAACTTCATATCCACCGCTTGAAAGTGCCTCATTGTTGGCCTTTGTAAAAACTTGATATTGGCTCTTAAGTTCACTTGGCATTTTAACATATCTCTTCTTGCCACCAGTCTTTTTTGAAACAATATCGGCAATCGAGTCCATGCTAAATGCGTTGCCGCTGCCAACATCGTAGACTCCAGGCTTATAGTCTTCAAGGATCTTGCACATTATCTCGCATACGTCGCCGACATGCACTATATCCCTGAAGTAATTGTCAGAGTTTTCGAACACATCTATAAAACCAGTGTTCATGAATTCGTCAGTCCACTTGAGAATAACTGAAGACATGTTTGCCTTATGATACTCATTTGGTCCGTATACATTAAATAACCTAAGGCAAACTGCATGATCTGATATCATGTCTTCACATTCTATCTTTGATTTAGCATAAAGGTTCAAAGGACCTTTTCCATTTCCATATACAGCAGCAGAGGAAGTAAAAACCATAGGTATGTTTTTCTTTCTGCAGTAGTAATCTAAGCACTTTGTATACTGAACATTGTACTTGTTTATCTTTTCTACAGATCTCTCCATAGTATTAGATATAGCGCCTACATGAAATATAAAGTCTATTTTACTATCTCCAAATGGACGCTCTCCATCAAAAACTATTGGATGTACAGACTTGAACTTCTTGTTTTGCAAATAGGTATAGTTTGCTTTGTAGGCGTATCCAACCCTGCTATCGATCTCAAAATCGTCAACCAACAGAATATCGCTTATGCCTTTTTTATTAAGGCTTCCCAATAGCACGCTTCCTATGAAACCGCAGGCTCCAGTAATGGCTATCATGTTGATTTCATCCTTTCTATAGCCATTGTAGTAGACCTGAAATCATTTCTGGGGAATATAACTATTTTAGTATTCTCCATTACACCATCATTGGATCTTATGAAATCTATGTCCCAGTCTGATCCTTTTACAAGAAAATCTGGTCTAATTGTTAGATGAATTTTTTTTAGTTCTTCCATATTGTCAAAAACAATAACATCATCGACGTATCTTATCGATTCCATTACTATTTTTCTTGAATATTGATCGTTGCAAGGTCTATTAGCGCCCTTTGTTTCCCTTACCCTGCGATCAGAGTCTATAGCAACAACCAGATGATCTCCGAGTCCCTTCGCGAATTTAAGTAAGTCAATGTGGCCAGAATGAACTATGTCAAAAACACCATTGACCAATACTTTCCTCATAAATTGATACCATCTGGAACGGTGACCCCCCTGTGCTTAACAACCTCTGACGCACATTTATTAGCAAATATTATGGAGTCAACTATATTTTCTGTTTTTATGTAATTGCAGCAAAGTCCAGCCATGAAGGAGTCTCCTGCTCCAGAAACATCTCTTACTTCAGACTTTGCAACTGGATAAATAGTACCTCTGTACTCTGCACCAGATGCGCCCATAGTCCTAACAACTTTTTCGCGTAGTTTTTGATCTATATAGTCTTTAGACATAAAGTATTCTTTATTGTTTATCTTAATGAATCTTGCACCATCTATCCAGTTGTCTATTGGCTTTTTAGTGTCTATGAAAACACAACTATGACTTAGACATATGCGCTCAATGTCTTCCTCAGAAATAAATCCCTTATTGTAATCAGATATAACTATCATCTTATAATTTAAGTTCAGATTGTTAATATCAATTCTTTCTAGTGAAGGCTCAGAATCCAGTCTGAAGAAATAATGATTGCTGTCCTTATGAACATATCTTGTCTTCTTCATTTCATGCCAATTTGAGTTTGTAACTATATCACATGATATACCTAAAGACTCAATGTTTCTTTGTACATTTTTTGCCATGCCTGGGTTTTCAGTCTGATAGCAATAATTCAAAACAGGCACTGGAACATCAGGGCAAAGCCTGTTTGCGTCGCAATAAACAAATATATCGAGACAAGAATCTCCAATTACGAGTATATCTTTCATATCTTTGATAGTGCTAAATTGGATTCATCTGTTGTCTTTTTTGCATTTATCAAATATCCAAAAGACATCAGCCAATCTATTGTTTTCTGCAGTTTTTCACCTTGCTTAAATGGACCATCCGAATGAACTGTTTCAAAAAAAACATTTTTAATATTAAGTTTACTGAAATCTGTTGATAGGATTATATCGCAGTCATGACCTTCTGCATCTATAAACAACCATTCTATTTCGTCATTAGTCCAACCATACTTTTGTATAAGGCTTTCTAATTTCATACATGGAACATTGCTCTTTATTATATTTTCTTTTTTATTGTTGTGATCTAGCACATGACTTAAAGAAAGAGAACTATGAGAAGAATCTCCTTCCTCCATGTCATTAAAATACATATCAATGCTTCCATCAAATGTGGATATTGCGCAATTTTCTATCGTAGTATGATCGCAGTTTTTATAACAATCTTTTAAATTATCAATTAAGTATTTATTAGGTTCAACCAATATGCATTCATGTTTATTATGTTTTGTTATTTCAAATACATGGTCGTAGCCACGATTTGCGCCAATCTGAATCAACTTCTTCTTTCCATTAGGCTCAACATATATTATTGAACTATTTGAATTTCCCCAAGGACCAGTTATCAAATTGGATATATGCATTGGAAAAAATCTCTTATCAAGTGAATTAATAAGCTTCCATCTTTCATATATTTGATCATGTCCACCATACCAACTGTCCTTAAACATTACATCTTTGTCAAAATAATAGTTATAATGTTTAAACACGGGAGAAAGCATCACTGGATCTTTTCCTAACTCTCCCTCCAGAACTGGAGGTTCATGGCATAGGAAATATTCGCCCTCCCAATTCCAAAGCCTGGTATAACCACTAGTGAATGCCTCACCCCAGTCACCAATTGCCCTGAGATTCTTTCCAATAAAGCATTCAGCCCTGAAGCATGCAGACTTGGCCTTAGAAGCAACTAACTCTTCTTCAGCCTTGTCCATCTGGCAAGAAGTCCACTGCTCATCTATGTCTATTTCCCATAGAAAACATTTGTTAGTTATCTTCTTTACTTCTTCTATAGCTCTATTGACTTGGTGATCCTTTGAATTCCAAAAACCATTAGATGGTATATAAACTATCCTGTCTGTTTGCTTAGATAAATAATATAAAAATTCTCTTGTTCCATCATTGCTTCCGCCATTTATATGTAAATCTGATGGAAATGCATTACACCATTTTGTACTTCCATTAGAAAGGGAGGCACCTTCAACAATAATCCATTTATCACAAGAAACTATAATGTTCTGATACTGATCATTATGATGTAAATGATGGAGTCCATTATGTATAATTGAAAATGCTATTCTCATATTAAGCGTTTTCCGACATAAATACATCTATTTCTTCATGTGTGGTTAGTGAATTTATTTCGGTACGCTTTTCCCTATATGTCTGTATTGCTGCTTGAACAAATGAAAAATTAGAGTCTTGACCACTAAACTCTTTTAATAATTCATCACTTACAATTTGATAAGATTTTTGATTTAACTGCTGTAGTAAATTATTCTTTCTATCATCTACTGTCAAATCTATGACCGCCCACCTGATCTCAACGGGATTTTTACTTAAATCAAAAGTGTGTGATCCAATTATTTGTCTTTCAGCAATTAATGTTGGCTGTATTTCTACAGCAATTCTCCAATCACCCGTTGCATTTTCTGGAAGATAATCAAGGCATTCCACAACTTCATTATTTTCTACCCTAATATGCTTTGACATAGCTTACTCCATTTTGATTTTTCTTTTACAACACCAAATTGATCTTCTAGTGATTCTTTTAGATTATTTATCGGGTGTTTCCAGCAGCCAAACTTTTGCTGCCTAAACAAACGAACAGAATCATAATATGGACTCTTATCCCCAGGAACAGACCATATGTAGTAGTTCAGCACTGGGACGACAATCCATGTTGGAACACCCATTGCCCCAGAAAGATGTGCGACACTTGTGCATGATGAAATTACAAGATCACATCCAGATATGACATCTCTTGTTTGACCCCATGTATTTAGTGCGACTTTCTTTATAAAGTCAGGACATTGATCTTCACCTTCATCTCTTTGAAGGCAAATAAAGTCGGCATCTATATTTCTTAATGCATCAAAGAATGGCTTTAGAGGAAACTTTCTATTTTGCTCATGCTCAAACTTCGGATTTCCTTGCCAACGAACTCCTATTACTGGACGTTTGTTTTTTGGGCTATTTGTTTTTGGGATATATGGACCTCCATCAATATCTACATATTCATATCCAAGAGGAATCAAAATAGACATTGCTGGAAACCAAAAATCGTGATACACCCCACCAGCGGCAGCATGCTCAATAATCATCTTCACCCCCATGCAACACTTTGCTAAAGGAAATAATTCAGCTGAACATGCAACTATTACATCACATCCTCTTCGATTAATATCCTTTATATATTTAAGAGCATGTATTTGATCGCCAATACCACCTTCTAAGTAGTACAATATAGTACCCATACTTTTACCGTCCCACATGGGGGTAGGAACTGGCGGTTTCGGATTTCCAAAGCAATTCTCAAATCTGCCTTTAGCAAGATTTTTCATACCTTCTTGCAATTTGTTTTGTCTTAGGGCATACCACCCCATATTGAATGCAATTTTGTTGCACAGTGGATTTTCTTTCTGTGCTTCACAAAGAACTTTATACGATTCCTCGAAATTACCTTTCATGGAAAGTTCAACTGAGATATCAATTTTCTTTTTTTTATGCTCTTTTACTTCTCCTTTCCAAAATTTAGGTTGATCATAGCTGTCAAAATGTTGCTTTAAAATATCTTTTGAACTTTGATTGTTTTGTCTACCTAAACGACTAGATATATTATGCAATCCAGGAACACCCCAAGCTATATCATCTTTTTCTGCGACGATTTTTGTATCAATATTATTAAAATCATAATTATATTTTTCAATATTTAAAAAATCATGTATCTTATTCATGATCTCTTGTGGAGATTGAATTAAATCATCATAATCTATAAAAAGTATATTTTTAGGATAAGCATCAAAGCCATTTTTTAATTCAGCGTACGAACTTTTTAAATGACCTATTAAAGGCGAATTTCTTAAAAAATCAGAAACATCTGGAGGTTTAGCAACTCTAACAAATGAAGAGGCACAATCTGAAGTGGATCTAACTGTAGCAATAATTTTTGGATCATATTCTAAAACATTCTTCATAGTAGAAATTATTTTAGGATTAACCCAACCTCTACTTTTATCTATAATAATAGGTTTTTTTACATTTTCATACTTGCCTTTTATTATTGACTTTAATACCCTATATACATCCTCGGGCTTTTCGTTTTGAGCCACAGTAATAGGAGACGATTCCCAAGTAGAGCATACAGATCCCATGATATCTATTAGACCACTTGTAGATGTAGAATGTATTTTAGGATTTTGATTCAATATAGAGGAAAGAACAGTCGATCCGCTACGGGGTAAACCACTTAAAAAGTACAGAAACATATATACTCCTTATACAAAGTATTTATCGTCAATAAAGTTTCATAAAGTTTGTTTTGATATGCCTGTAGATATTAGATTATTTACAGAGGCTCTATACCAATTAGTTGAACTTCCAACTTGGACAGGAGACGATATCGAATTATTAAATAATCGAACCTGACCAAAAGTATTAGATCCCGCTGACCATAATTGACCGCCTACTCCTTTTTTAATAAACATATGATTTCTTATGCTACCTTCTCCCTGCCAATCAGTGGCTGATCCGATTTGGACAGGAGAACTCCTACTTGTATTATCGCCAAGACCAAGCGCCCTAAAATTGTTCTGACCCCATGCAAATAGGGATCCATTTGTCTTTATAGCAGCAACTGTAGCTGACAATGTTGGAATAAGAATGGACCAATCTGTGCCTGTTCCCACCTGAACTGGTGATGATATATTAGTAGTATGTCCCAATCCCAATTGACCATAATTATTTCTACCCCACGCCCACAAGGTACCTGTTGTTTTTATTGCCAATGAGTGATATATGCCAGCACTAATGCTCGACCAGTTTGAATCCGTACCTATTTGCATTGGATCATATACGTGTCCACTGTAACTGAACATGGCACATCCATTATCGTTTCGACCCATTGCCCAAAGTGTTCCTGTATTTTTTGACATAACAGAAAATCTATAAGAAAGAGAAATTTTACTCCAATCAGTACTAGATCCTATTTGGACAGGAGAAGAAGAGAAAGTTGCAATTGACCCTAAATTGCCATATAGGTTTCTGCCCCAACCCCATAAAGTTCCTGTTGTCCTTAACGCCATAGTGCTGCCTCCTCCTGAAGCAGAAACACTAGACCAATTTGTATCTGTTCCCACTTGCACTGGAGATGATCTACTAGTGATATTACCTATGCCTAGTTCTCCGCTGGTATTTGCCCCCCAAGCCCATAAAGTTCCTGTTGTTTTTATCGCAAAAGAATTATAACGGCTTGTTGCTGCTAGACTCCAATCTGTTGCTGTGCCTACTTGAACTGGAGACGATCTATTAGTAGTATCTCCAAGACCTAGCCTACCTGCTCCTGCTCCACCGTTCGATCCCCAGGCCCATAAAGTTCCTGTTGTTTTTATCGCAAGACAATGAGAAGCTCTAATAGATATACTTGACCAATTTGTATCTGTTCCCACTTGCACTGGAGATGATCTACTAGTGGTATTACCAGTTCCCTGCACGCCATTATAATTTCTCCCCCAAGCCCAAAGAGTACCTGTTGTTTTTATTGCCAATGAAGTTCCTCTACCACAAGAAACAGAAGCCCAATCTGTTGCTGTGCCTACTTGAACTGGAGACGATCTATTAGTAGTATTTCCAAGACCTAATTGCCCATCACTGTTGTATCCCCATGACCACATTGTACCCGTAGTCTTTACAGCCAAACAAAACTGTCTACTTGAGTCAAAAAAACCGTCACCAACACTTACTTTACTCCAATTAGTATCTGTACCTATTTGAACTGGAGAAGATCTTCTTACTGTATCTCCCAAGCCCAATTGACCACTCTTGTTGGTCCCAGATGCCCACATAGTTCCATCGCTTTTTACTAGTAAAGTCATAGTCCTAGACTGATTTACTGTACCATTTCCAGTTCCTACTTCAAATACAGACCAATTTGAACCAGATCCTATCTGTACTGGTGAGGATATTATAAAATTGGATGTGCTGCCTCTGCCAATCTGACCAAAAGTATCTGTTCCCCACGCCCACAAGGTTCCTGTTGTTTTTATTGCTAACCCATGAAAACTACCTGAACTTACTTTACTCCAATTTGAATCGGTTCCTATTTGAACAGGAGAAGACCTATTAGTATAGTCACCCACGCCTAATCTTCCAGCTCCTGCATTTGTAGTATTTTGTAGAATGTCATTTTGCCCCCAAGCCCATAAGGTGCCCGTGCTTTTAATTGCATGAGTATGATATCTATTTCCACTTACCTGAGCCCAGTCTGTTGCTGTACCTATTTGAACTGGAGATGATCTATTAGTAACATCTCTAAGACCAAGTTGACCAACATTATTTCTACCCCAAGACCACATTGTTCCTGTTGTTTTTATAGCTACATTATGAAAAATACCACTTGATAATGAAGACCAATCCGTACCCGCACCAACTTGAACGGGAGAAGACATATTTATCGTAGTCCCAACTCCTATTTGACCAAAAGCATTAGAGCCCCAACTCCATAAGGTACCATTACTTTTAATAGCAGAAGTATGATAGTTACCTACAGTTACTTTTGACCAATCTGAATTATTATCCATAACTTGAATAATAGAAACTGTAGTATTTGTATAGGTGCCTTGACCCAATTGACCCCATATATTATTTCCCCAAGACCACATCGTTCCTGTTGTTTTTATTGCTATAGTGTGATGAGCCATACTTGCAGAAACAGAAGCCCAATTTGTATCTGTTCCCACTTGCACTGGAGACGATCTATTGGTCGCATTTCCTACCCCTAATTGACCATAATTATTTCTACCCCATGCCCACAAAGTGCCTGTTGTTTTTATTGCTAATGAGTGATGATACCCTCCAGATACACTAGCCCAATCTGTTGCTGTTCCTATTTGTACTGGAGAAGAACGACTGGTAGTATTAAGAAGACCAAGTTGACCATATTGGTTTCTGCCCCATGACCACAATGTTCCTGTTGTTTTTACAGCTAAGGTATGGTCACGACCAGCGCTAATTTTTGACCAATTTGTATCTGTTCCCACTTGCACTGGAGATGATCTAGTAGTGGCATTACCAATGCCTAATTGCCCATAATAATTCTGACCCCAAGCCCAAAGAGTGCCTGTTGTTTTTATTGCCAATGAGTGTTGATACCCTCCAGATAAACTAGCCCAATCTGTTGCTGTTCCTATTTGTACTGGAGAAGAACGATTGGTCACATTGAGAAGACCAAGTTGACCATATTGGTTTCTGCCCCATGCCCACAATGTTCCTGTTGTTTTTACAGCTAAGGTATGGTCACGACCAGCGCTAATTTTTGACCAATTTGTATCTGTTCCCACTTGCACTGGAGATGATCTAGTAGATATTGAGTTTGCTCCAAGCTGACCAAAAGATCCATACCCCCAAGACCACAAACTACCATCGGTCTTTATTGCAATAGTGTGATTACTACCAATAGCTGTATCAGACCAATCCGTACCCGCACCAACTTGAGCGGGAGATGACCTATTTATGCTATCAGAAAGGCCCAGTACTCCATTACTATTTCTCCCCCAAGAAAATAATTTTCTTTCAATTACTACAGGTGGAACTTTGGATGCAAGTGTAGCTATTTTAGCTGTTAATCCGCCAAACATTAGAAGAAATTCAAACCTCCGACCATGCCGTACCATGTGGTGCCAGCATCATATGTTACATAAGAAACAATGTCTGTCCTTCCCAAGGTATTAGAGGCTGTCGGAGGCGTTCCACCTGCCCATATTGGACCACCAGAAGTAAAAGAATCAAAGTTTACTGTGTATCCAGCATTACCACATGTAAGCACGACGGTAAAGCCTACCGCAGTATTTGCTTTTGAAGGTATGTTATTTATTGTAAAGTTTGATATTGATCCAGTCGTAGTATATACAAAAACATTTCCAGTGCTTAAATCAAGAGCAAGATTTAGACTTATTCCTCCGGTATAAGTCACCGTTCCCTCTGTCTCGAAGTAACTTCTCATCTCTACTTCACGCAGAACGCATGAGTTCATGTCCACTATGGTTGTGCCATCTGTCTTTCCCAAGTTTATGGTTGCAGATGAAGCTCCACCTATATTGAATGTTGTAGCTGCACCACCAAAATTTATGGTAGTGGCAGTAGCATTGAGAAGATTAACGGTACTATTGGTTGTTCCTATAGTTCCACCAACTGTTATATGTGCATCCAAAGTAAGGGTTGCAGTTCCATCGTTGTACGATAGCGCAGAAGCTCCAAGAAAAGTATTTGTTGTCGTATCGTAGTATGGTATCCTTCCGTCAGTGGTAGATCCAGTTCCCAGAAGAGCGAGAGTTCCGGTTCCATCGGGCAGCGTCACCGTTCTATCAGCAGTAAGAGACGCAACGGTAAGAGTAAGCTCATTGGCATCAGCAATGCCTTCAAAAATTATGTTACTTGGAGATAAAGTTTCAAGAGCATCTGTCTTAGATCCTAAATATAAATCTCCACCGGTTATCTGAACTTGACCAAGACCTTGATCACTATTTGTTATAGTTAATGTTGTATATGATCCGCCTATTGAAGAAGAGGATGTAGGAGATACTAAAAAACTTCCATAAGGAGTTACAGTAAGGGAATTGCTAGTTCCGCTGTTTGTTGAAATCGTGCTAGTTGTGTTTCCTAGAGTGAGAGTAGGATTTCTTATGCTTGTAGCGCCTGTAGTGGCTCCAATAACCAAATCTGTTGTAGCGCCTGCAAAATTTATTTTTGTGGCAACTGTATTGTAAATGGACTGAATTGACTGGGTACCCACAAGTGTTGGATTACTTATCGTTGCAGTGCCAGAGGTAGTTCCAAGATTAAGCGAGGTGGCAGCACCTGCAAAATTCACGGTAGTTGCCGTAGCTGGAATTATTGATATTGTTCCTTGGTTTGTCTTTATTCCTCCGCCGTTAAGGTTGAGCTCTCCAAGCATCGTGAGCGCGTCTGTCGTCTTGTTATAAACAAGACCTGCATCGCCACCAAGATTACCGCCGTCGTTGAACTGAACCTGAGTATCAGATCCTCCCGGAGCAGAACCTATTAAAGTTCCGGATCCATCTGCAGCGCCAATGAATATTCTCTTGTTGGTAGTATCTACCGCAAGTTCATTCTGCTGCAGAGCGCTGACCCCAGGAGTGCTCGTGCCACGCTTTGGCTTTATTACTGGATTAGTAGCCATTTATCTCAGAATGTGCCACCATCCGATGCGGGCACTGTCTTCTTCCTCTGCTTGCTTTGACCAGACACTGAACTATCTTCTTGTACCACATTATTTGGAACAATCTTGCTCAATTTTTCACTAAGATCCTTTATCTTTGCATTTTGATATATTATGGTAGCCTCCATATCTATGACTGCAGCACTCAGATCGCCTACCTTCTTGCGAAGAACCGGAATAAGAAAATTGTCCTTGTAAATATTCTGTTCGTCCATATGACAATACCTCCTTAGGATTTATCGTCATGCATGATTCCTAATTGCAAAAATAATAGGGCTCGGTATTCCCGAGCCCTATTATTAAATATAAACTTAATTTATTTTTAAGTATATTCTCCGCCGTCCAAGGTGTCAAGGGTGATAAGCCCAGATGCAGAATCGAACTGAGCATCGTAGAATGTAGCAATACCCTTGGTCACGCTATCTGCCTGGGCAAGCGTCAGATTGATCGCGTCTGAATCAAAACCGTAGCTCGGAGAACTTGTGGCTCCTCCGCTTACTATAGATATAAGTGTATTCCCCTCTCCAGAAGGTTTCCTGAGATAGTTTTTTCTGAAATTTATGTTATCAGTAGTTGTATCTGCTTTTCTTATATAGGAAGCGTTTCTAGACATTTAATACTCCTTTTTATACATTAAGCGTACGTACCGCCATCTATGGTGTCAAGAGTTATCAATCCAGAAGAATCATCGAACTGAGTGGAATTGAAGGTGGCAAGACCCTTCGTGGAGCCATCCGCTGCTGCGTTGCCTATGCTGGATAGGTTTGCCGTGGTTATCACTGTGCCTGTAACTGCTGGGAATGTTATCGTTCCGGATGCAGCAGCGGTTGCAAGGAAAGTCGTGGTTCCACTGCTTGATCCAGCTATCGTGAATCCGCCTGATCCTATTGCTGGAGTGGTGAGACTTGGGCTGCTGGCAAAAACAAGAGCTCCAGTACCTGTCTCATCGCTTATGACTCCAGCAAGTTCGGAAGACGAAGTGGCTGCAAACACGCTGAGCTTGTTGGCAGTGTAGGCAACCGTTCCTCCACCTCCGAATGCAACGGATGAAGAATCGGTTCCGGTGAATGTGAGGGTATTGCTTACCGACAGTGTCTTTCCATCAGTTATGGTAAGAGTTGATCCTG
>JACCDG011127963.1_pt1 | contig 31105 bp, 28 predicted proteins | sample 7442471 | NCBI WGS metagenome assembly JACCDG01 (sample SAMN15323444, study PRJNA562643) | freshwater metagenome | isolation source: river surface water | place: USA:Blue River Watershed | collected 2017-08-17 | reverse complement strand
TCTATTTCAACCAGCGCGGCATCCACTAACAATTCAGTCTCGGGGCGCGGGATTAAAACTCCTGGGCCGACTGAAAAAGTTAAGTATCTAAATGGAGCTTCGCCAGTTAGATATTGAGTAGGGGTTCCGGAGATGCGAGCTTCAATCATCTCCACAAAGAGCTCTTCTTGCTCAGGCAACAAAGTGAAATCCCGGGAATGTAAATCCATTCGGGCAACACCTAGAACATGGGCCAACATCAACTCGGCATCAACACTTGGAATCTCGGAAAACTCCAGTTTCTGTTTGGAGCTTCGCAAAATATCTTTAATACTCATTAGCGGAATTTCAAACTTTTAATCAAGCTTCGGCTGCGGCAAGTTTCTCTGCTTTGTCAGCCTCTAACAAAGCATTAATTACATCATCAAGCTCGCCATTTAGAACTGCATCCAAATTATTGGCTTTGAAATTAACTCGGTGATCGCTTAAACGATTTTCGGGAAAGTTGTAGGTGCGAATTCTTTCGGAGCGATCAACTGTTCGTACCTGACTCTTGCGGGTGGCTGCCGCTTCAGCATCCGCGGCTTCTTGGGCGGCGGCCAACATACGTGCTCTTAAAATACGCATCGCGGACTCTTTATTTTGCAACTGGCTCTTTTCATTCTGACAAGAGACAACAATTCCAGTTGGTAGGTGTGTAATTCGAACTGCGGAGTCAGTTGTGTTAACGCTTTGACCTCCAGGGCCAGAGGATCGATAAACATCGATGCGAAGATCATTCATATTGATTTGAACATCAATTTCTTCTGCTTCAGGAAGAACTAGTACTCCCGCTGCAGAGGTGTGGATTCGGCCCTGAGATTCAGTCTCTGGAACACGTTGTACGCGGTGAACTCCGCCTTCAAACTTTAACTTTGCAAATGGCGCTCTACCGGGCTCAACAGTGCCACGTGATTTAACCGCTACAGAGATATCTTTGTAGCCACCTAAGTCGCTCTCTGTTGCATCGATGATTTCAGTTTTCCAACCTTGTTTTTCGGCATAACGCAGATACATGCGCAATAAGTCTCCAGCAAACAAGGCTGACTCATCTCCACCTGCACCAGCTTTGATTTCTAGAATTACATCTCGGTCATCATTTGGATCTCGCGGCAACAATAACTCTTCGAGCTTTTCGGCAGATTCTTGCAAGCTCTGCTCTAATGCAGGTAGCTCCGCGGCAAAACCTTCATCCACCTCAGCTAGCTCTTTTGCCGCCGCCAAGTCATCTTCACATTTTTTATAGGCACGATAACCAGCAATAACGGGTCCGAGCTGTGCATAGCGCTTACCGAGTTGACGCGCTTTTCCTTGATCAGAGTGTATTGATGGATCTGCCATTGCAGCTTCTAAAGTTTCATACTCTTTTAGAATTTCTGGCATGGTCGCAAAGCGATCTTTCTTATCCACCATCTCAATCACTCCTTCCTCTAAGTTCGGGTCAATTTAAGTAAATGAAAAAAGACCGCACCCCCATATAAATGGGAGCAACGGTCTCTTTTAGGAAAGCTACTTCTTGTTCTGTTGCTTCTTGAAACGCTCTTCGAACTTAGCTACGCGTCCACCAGTATCAAGGATGCGCTGCTTGCCGGTGTAGAACGGGTGACATACGGAGCACACTTCAACGAATAGTGAGCCTGATGCAATAGTTGAGCGGGTTTTAAAGGTCTCACCGCAACCACAGGTAACTGTGGTCTCCTTATATTCAGGATGAATATCTTTCTTCATGTTGCTCCTTGTTTCTTGGCTGGGTCCGCCGGGGCGGTGAACCAGCTCGTGTAAGGGTGGAAGGCTACCTAAGGCCAGCCTTAGAAAGCCAATTCACTCGAGATTTTTAGGTAGCTACTCGCCTTTTGGTGATTGGTCTGGTCCCACGGTGGTCTTTTGAACCTGCATCAAAAACTCCACGTTGGATTTTGTGCCCTTCATCTTTTCCAGCAGCAGCTCCAGCGCTTGCTGAGAATCGAGAGCATGCAACACGCGACGCAACTTCCAAACAATATTGAGCTCTTCTGGACCCATAAGAATTTCTTCCTTACGTGTACCTGAAGCATCAACATCGACCGCGGGGAAAATTCGCTTGTCAGCAAATTTACGATCCAGCTTCAACTCCATATTTCCAGTGCCTTTGAACTCTTCAAAGATAACTTCATCCATCTTGGAACCGGTTTCAACTAACGCGGTTGCCAAAATTGTTAGTGAGCCACCATCTTCGATGTTGCGGGCTGCTCCAAAGAATTTCTTTGGTGGATAAAGCGCAGCAGAATCAACACCACCGGAAAGAATTCGACCTGATGCAGGTGCAGCGATGTTGTAAGCGCGACCCAAACGGGTTATCGAATCTAGCAACACAACAACATCATGACCCAGCTCAACTAAACGCTTGGCGCGCTCGATTGCTAGCTCAGCAACAGTGGTGTGATCATCTGCAGGTCGATCAAAGGTGGAAGCAATAACTTCGCCTTTAACAGAGCGCTGCATGTCGGTAACTTCCTCTGGACGCTCATCAACCAAAACCACCATCAAATGACATTCTGGATTGTTGGTAGTGATTGCATTTGCAATTGATTGCAGCACCATTGTTTTACCAGCTTTTGGTGGTGAAACAATTAGTCCGCGTTGTCCCTTACCAATTGGCGCGATTAAGTCAATTACACGGGTAGTAAGAATATTCGGCTGAGTTTCAAGACGTAGTCGCTCCTGCGGATAAAGCGGAACCAATTTTGAAAATTCCACGCGGTCACGAGCTGAATCTGGCTCCATGCCATTAACAGTGTCTAGCCGCACCAAAGCGTTGAATTTCTCGCGTCGTTCACCTTCACGTGGCTGACGAACTTGGCCAGTAATGACATCGCCTTTGCGTAATCCGTAACGTCGAACTTGCTGCAAGGAGACATAAACATCATTTGGGCCTGGCAGATATCCGCCGGTGCGCAGAAACGCATAGTTATCCAAGATGTCGAGTAAGCCACCTACTGGCAGCAAAACATCATCTTCAGAGAGAACTATCTCGCGCTCGCGTCCACCGCGGTCACGGTCTCTACCACGGTCACGGCCACCACGATCACGGTGACGATCACGTCGCCATTCACGATCATTTTGACGATCATTACCGCGGTCATTACCGCGGTCATTTTGACGATCATTGCCGCGCTCTTTTTGGCCTTCGTTATCAGCGCTTTCTGTCTCTGAATCCTCTACTTCATCAGAGCTTTCATTATCTTCGCTACCTTCAGAATCATTTTGCTTTCCGCGATTACGACGTTGATTGCGCTCTGCGCGGCGAGCTTCACGCTCTGCCTTGGCAGCTTCACGATTAGCGGCCTGCAAATCGGTAATTGCTTTAACTAAATCAGGTTTCTTTAATTCAGCTGCGTTTTCAATACCAAGATTGTTCGCAATTTTTCTCAACTCAGGGAGAAGCAACGCAGAAAGGTCGCCAGAATCTCGCCGAGCACTCTTTGTATCTGCCATTTATGGTTCTTTTCTAGACTTGTAGAAAGTCTTTTGATATTTGATTTACAACTTTTGCTGTAAAACTTTTTATATAACTAAGGGGTTTTAAACGGTTTTGCTTTAGATTGTGGGCTCAGTTGCCGCCCTACGAACCTGAAATCTACCAGTCGAAATCCAAAAACCCCAAATCACTAAACATTAGAGATCTGGGCTCCGAGGGCGGAAACCTCTAGATCCAGCGGGGTGAAATGCTCCCCTGCCGTGCGCACAATGTCATCATGTTCAGCTGAACTGCCGGTATGAAGTACTAAAACTGAAGGCCCGGCCCCGGAAATCATGGCCGCAACTCCGGCACCTCTTAATTTGTTAACCAAGTCAACGGACCTCGGCATGCCCTCTCGTCGATACTGCTGATGCAAATGGTCTTCCGTGGCAGCAAATAAAAGCTCCGGATGAATTGATAAGGCATGCACCAGCAACGCACTGCGACCAGCATTTATCGCAGCATCTTTATGTGGAACATGGTCGGGCAACATTTTTCGAGCCTTGCCCGTTGAAAGTTGAGTGCTCGGCATTAACACTAGAGCGCGGATACTTTGATCAACTGTGAATTTGGTGGCACAACCTGTTGCAACTCCAACCCGATTCTCCATCCAAGAAATGGTTGCTCCACCAAGAGCGGCGGCGGAAACATTGTCGGGATGGCCTTCTAAATCAGTTGCCAAAGAAATCAGATCATCATCATTCATCAAATTATTACCACTTAATACCAAGCTGCGCGATAGAGATAATCCACCAACAATTGCAGCTGCAGATGATCCAAGCCCTCTGCCATGCGGGATGTTGTTAAGGGCTCGCAATGCGATTCCGCGAGGCTTGCCACCCATAAACTCAAATCCAGTCATCATCGCTTTTATGACTAAGTGCTTGCCATCTTTCTTAACTTCATCTGCGCCTTCGCCAGTTACATCAACATCAAATATCTCTTCATCAAGGATTTGTGCCACATAGATATCACGCAACTCCAGCGCGAGACCCAGGGCATCAAAACCTGGCCCTAAGTTCGCAGCGCTTGCTGGAACACTCACCTGCATTGGAGTTGCTTTGTAGGTAAGGCGATCTTTAAATCCGCGGGACATCTTTAAGCCAATCCAATTACTTCTGCTGCTTTTCGGACATCTACTGGAACAACGGTAGGACTTGCTGCACCATCCAAAATCCATTGAACATCTTTTAATCCATTGCCGGTCACGGTAATGACAATCTTTTTGTTTTTAGGAAGTTTTCCTTGCGCTTTGTATTTCAGCAATCCAGCAATGCCAGCAGCGCTGGATGGCTCCACAAAAACACCTTCTCTAGCGGCAACTAAACGATATGCGCTGAGAATCTCTTCATCTGAAACCATGTCGATCACACCTTTGGATTCATCACGAGCTGCAACCGCATAATCCCAAGATGCTGGATTTCCAATTCGAATTGCGGTGGCAATTGTTTCCGGATTCTTTACAACTTCTCCCCGCACAATTGGTGCTGCACCTTCAGCTTGGAAGCCCCACATTTGCGGCAAGGACTTAGAAATGCCATCGTTGCGATATTCGTTATATCCCTTCCAGTATGCGGTGATGTTTCCAGCATTGCCAACCGGTAGGGCGTGAATATCTGGCGCAAATCCAAGAGCATCTATCACTTCAAATGAGGCGGTCTTTTGTCCTTCAATTCGATAGGGATTAACTGAGTTCACCAAAGAAACAGGATACTTCTCTGAAAGTTCTCTAGCTAAATCTAAACAATCATCAAAATTTCCATCAACCTGTAGCAGCTTTGAACCATGTGCAATTGCTTGAGCCAATTTACCCATCGCAATTTTGCCTTGTGGAACCAAAACAACTGGGGTCATTCCAGCCTTTGTGGCATAAGCAGCCGCACTTGCTGAGGTGTTTCCGGTTGATGCGCAGATAACCGCTTTTGCTCCATCTTCGGCAGCTTTGGAAATCGCCATAGTCATTCCACGATCTTTGAATGAACCAGTTGGATTTGCGCCCTCAAATTTGAGCCAAACCTCGTTGTCCAACATCTCTGACAAAACACAGGCATAAATCAGCGGCGTGCCACCTTCGCACAGCGAAACTACGGGAGTCTTTTTACTTACTGGAAGTCGATCTCGATACTCTTCAATAACACCGCGCCATTGATGCGCACCTTTTTTCTTAAACAAACTCACTTGGCACTTCCTTCGACTCGCAAAACACTCTCGACATTTTTAACAACATCATTTTTCGCTAAAGCGGCAACGGTGCCCTTTAACGCACTTTCCGGGGCTGAGTGAGTTGCAACAATAAGTTCAGCACTATCTCCACGTCCTGATTGACGTACCGTCTCGATAGAAACATGATTTGAAGCAAAAAGTTGTGCCACAGTTGCTAATACGCCCGGCTTATCTGCGACCTCTAATCTAATTAAATAGCGGGAGTTAACATCATCAATCGGCGCGATTGCTAAATCGGCGTAATCAGTTTCGCCATGACCCTCAACTCCGCGAGCTTTGTTACGCGCTACTGCAATCAAATCACCCAGCACTGCACTGGCAGTTGGAGCACCACCGGCTCCGCGGCCATAAAACATTAACTCTCCAGCAGATTCCGCCTCCACAAATACTGCATTAAAAGCATTGCGTACCGCAGCCAAAGGGTGATGTTTAGGAACCAAGGTCGGATGAACCCGAACCGAGACTCGATTGTCCTTTGTGAGTTCAGCAATCGCCAATAACTTAATGACATGGTCCATGTCTTTAGCCACTGCAACATCGCGCGCTGTTAACTTGGAGATCCCTTCACAATAAACATCATTTGAGCTCACGCGGGTATGAAATGCGAGACCGGCAAGAATTGCGGCTTTTGCCGCAGCATCATGGCCCTCAATATCAGCGGTTGGATCAGTTTCCGCAAAGCCAAGTGCCTGTGCTTCTTTTAATACATCAGCAAAGGCAGAGCCTTCTTCATCCATCTTGGTAAGAATGTAATTGGTGGTTCCATTAACAATTCCCATGACGCGATGTACATGATCGCCAACAATTGATTCTCGCATTGGGCGAAGAATCGGAATTGCTCCACCTACTGCTGCTTCGTAATAAAGATCAACACCATTTTTATCTGCGGCCTCAAAAAGCTCTGCGCCGTGCAAAGCCAGCAAAGCTTTATTGGCGGTAATAATGGATTTTCCATTTTTAATTGCGGTAAGAAGCAATTCACGCGCGGGTTCAATTCCACCCATTACCTCAATAACGATATCTATGTTTGGATCTGTTACAACCGAGTTAGCGTCACCGGTAAGAATTTCTGCTGGAATGTTCTCTCGTTTTGCGTTGAGATTCTTAACCGCAACTTTTGCCAGTTTGAGTGTTGCTCCCGAACGTGCAGCAAAATCACCAGAATCCTCTTGCAGCAATCTCGCTACATTTGAACCAACAACTCCACAGCCGAGCATTCCCACATTCAAAGTTTTAACTTCATGGGTCTTTCCAGCGCTGCTCATGCCTGATCTCCAGATTTTGTAATAGTTATTAGGGACACTGGTGCTTCCTTCACCTCTAAGGCTAGAAGGTCTTGGTGGGTTTCACGGCGAATAATCGTCCGTGCCGTCCCATTTACCACTGCAACTACTGGCGGACGGGTCATGTGGTTGTAATTGCTCGCCATGCTTCGGCCATAAGCCCCCGTGGCAGGAGTTGCTAATAGATCTCCCGGAACAATATCGGAAGGTAATTGAACATCTTTGATAACGATATCCCCGGTTTCACAGTGTTTTCCGACAATTCTTGAGGCTCGAGTCTTGGCATCGCTAACGCGGTTAGTTAACCAAACTGAATACTCAGCATCATATAAAGCGGTTCTCATGTTGTCGCTCATTCCACCATCGACTGAGACATACCAACGAGTTGAGCCATCTTCCAGCGTTACCTCTTTAGTGGTTCCAACTTCGTAAACAGTGACCATCGATGGGCCAACAATTGCTCTGCCAGGTTCAATTGAAATCTTGGGAACATTGATTTCATTTCTTTTACACTCTTGATTTACCGCCGCAGCCAACTTCGACAATGCCACATCAGCTGAAATTGGATCATCACCTTCAACATAAGCAATCCCATAACCGCCACCTAAATCCAATTCAGGAAGTTCAACACCAAACTCTTTCTTATACCGAGCCATCACCTCAATTAATCTTCCCGCTGAGGTAACAAAAGCATCAGCGGCAAAAATCTGTGAACCAATATGAGCATGAAAGCCCGCTAACTTCAGTGACTCATGTTTTACCGTTGCTAGAACCGCATCCCAAGCGGCTCCCGAAGCAATTGAAAATCCGAATTTCACATCTTCATGCGCTGTGGAAATTGCTTCGTGGGTGTGCGCTTCTACCCCTGGCGTTAAACGCAATAGAACTTTTTGCACAACGCCTTTGTTGTGGGCAATGCGCGCCACTCGCTCAATTTCCTGTAATGAATCAATGACGATGGTTCCTACTCGATAATCTATCGCGTCGGAAATTTCACTTTCGGATTTATTGTTTCCATGTAACTCGATACGTTCGGCTGGGAATTCCGCCGCCTTCGCCACCGCTAACTCTCCGCCGGTACAAACATCCAATCCCAACCCGGCTTGGGCAATCCAGCCGGCAATCTCCTTTGAAATAAAGGCTTTTGCGGCGTAATACGCCAAGCCACTATTTTCGCCAAAATTACGGTTTAAGGATTCCTGCCAGGTTGATGCTCTGGTTTTGAAATCCAACTCATCCAGTACAAATATCGGAGTGCCAAAATGACGTGCGATCTCCGTTAGCGGACAACCACCCACACTGATAACGCCATCAACTCGGGTTGTAGTTTGCGGCCAAATCTTCATGTTGATTTCGTTACTCATAGCTACATCCGCTCCGGAGCGCTCACGCCGAGCAAGGACAATCCGTTGTTAATAACTTGTCGAGTTGCTTCGCACAACACAACCCGAGTGCGATGAATATCTGAAATTGGTTCATCTCCCATGGGTAGAACTCGACAATCGTTGTAGAAACCATGGTACAAAGTTGCTAACTCTTCAATGTAACGAGCAACTCGATGCGGCTGCCTTAACTCTGCAGCACCTGCAATCACTCTTGGGTATTCTGCGAGGCCACCTAAAAGTTCGCGCTCCCTTTGGTGTTCCAAAAGTTCCGCTTTGAAATCGGAGACATTTACCAAGAGTCCAAGTTCATTGGCATTTCGTAGAACTGCACTAATACGCGCATGAGCATATTGAACATAATAAACTGGGTTGTCATTGGTTCGCTTTTTTAACAAATCAACATCTAGCACCATAGGAGTATCAACGGGATAACGAATCAATGTGTATCGAGCTGCATCAACGCCAACTTTTTCTACCAACTCTTCTAGGGTAATGATTGTTCCAGCGCGTTTTGAAAGTTTGAGTTCTTGGCCGCCCTCCATAATTTTTACCAATTGTCCGATCAAAACATGAATATTGAACTCGGGATCATCTCCGGCGCATGCTGCCGTTGCCTTCAAACGTCCTACATAGCCATGGTGATCTGCGCCCAACATATAAATGCAGATATCAAAGCCGCGACCTCGTTTATCAATGTAATACGCGGTATCTGAGGCGAAATAAGTTAACTCTCCGCCCGATTTGATTAGTACTCGGTCTTTATCATCCCCAAAATCCGTAGTTCGCAACCAGGTAGCGCCTTCCAATTCAAATACATGCCCTTGCTTTTTTAGCGTCTCCAGAGCTTTGTCTAGCGCCTTGCCTGAGTGTAAAGAACGCTCGGAAAACCAAACATCAAAATGTGTTCCAAAATTATCAAGTACATCTTTTTGCTGTTGGAGTTGCAGCGCATACCCAGCCTCACGGAACGCGACTATGCCTTCAGCCTCATCAAGTTCTTTGTACTCTGGATGCTGAGCCAGAATTAATTTTGCCAACTCATTTATATATTCGCCTTGGTACCCATCTTCAGGTCGCTTTTCTCCCCTGGCTGCAGCGCGTACTGAAGCGCCAAAAAGATCCATCTGAGTTCCGCGATCATTAATGTAAAACTCTCTTGTAACTTGTGCGCCACCAGCGGCAAGAACACTTCCTAACGCGTCACCAACTGCTGCCCAACGTGTGTGACCAAGATGTAATGGGCCTGTTGGATTAGCGCTAATGAACTCTAAATTGATTTTCTTTCCCGCTAAAACTTTTACTCGACCAAAATTCTCTTTTTCCTGCAAAATTACCGGCACAACCGCGCCCTGACTTGATTTTGCCAATGTAATGTTTATAAATCCTGGTCCGGCAATTTCAATTTTCTCGATGTTCGAGTTTTTGTGTAATCCAGATGCAATTAAATTTGCTATATCTCGCGGTGACTTACCGGCAGGTTTCGCAAGTGCCAACGCGATTGAAGATGCGTAATCTCCATGATCGCGATTTTTAGGTCGCTCCAAGACAATATCTTTTACAGCGCTGAGCTCTAAAACCTCGGCCGGTAAATCACCATTGGTGACTGCGGCCTTAACAGTTTCAAACAAGGCCTGAGCTAGTTGACCGAACGGTCCGTTGTCCGCGATCGATGGCTGACCAAGGGCTTCTCGGTCATGGGTAATTTCGGCGGACACCTGCGCAAGGTTACCGACCCGACCCGCCCTCTCGTACTCAGGGCGTTATCAAGTTGTTATCAGAAAAGCGGCCACATATTGAGAAAAAGGCTTCCATATTGAGAGATCAAAAAGTAGCGTCTTGCTCGTTGAACCGCCCTCGCGGCTCAATTTGAGCCTGGATTTAAACCGTCTTGGCTTGAAGGTTTGTTCTCACTTTCGAAAGGTAAAACAAATATGAAAAAGCGCCGTCTCGCGATTTCAGCAATTGTTGCTGCTTTCGCATTAATTCTCACCGGCTGCTCAAGTTCATCAGATGAAGGTTCAGCTGATGGATTTGTTGGTGTCATCCTTCCAGATGCTGCTTCATCAGCTCGTTGGGAAACCGCTGACCGCGGATTCCTACAAGCTGCATTTGATGCTGCTGGAGTAAAGGCTGATATTCAAAACGCAAATGGTGACAAGGCTGCATTCCAGACCATCGCAGACCAAATGTTATCTGCTGGTGCAAAGGTTCTAATTCTTGTAAACCTTGACTCAGAATCTGCTAAAGCTGTTCAGGACAAAGCAGCTGCACAAGGTGTCCCAACTATTGACTATGACCGTCTAACTTTGAACGGATCAGCTTCTTATTACGTTTCATTTGATAACGAAGCGGTTGGTCGACTACAAGGCGAAGGAATCAAGGCTTGCCTTGATGGCGCCGGTAAGTCAAAGGCTCGCATCGTTTATCTAAACGGATCACCAACCGACAACAATGCAACATTGTTCAAGGCTGGTTATGACTCTGTTCTACGTCCATTAATCGACGCTGGAAACTACACACTCGTTGATGATCAGGCTGTTCCAGATTGGGACAACGTCAAGGGTGGAACCATTTTCGAACAGCAACTTGCAAAAGCAGGCGGCAAGCTTGACGCTGTTGTGTCAGCTAACGAAGGTCTAGGCCTCGCAGCTGTTGCTGTATTGAAGAAGAATGGTCTAAATGGAAAGGTTTGCGTATCTGGACAGGATGCAACTGTTGATGGTCTACGCGCAATCTTGACCGGTGATCTTTCAAATACTGTTTACAAGGCAATCAAGGCTGAAGCAGAGGCTGCAGCAGAGCTAGCAATCGCACTTCTTAAGGGCGAAGAGGCTACAACTGCTACCGGATCTGTAAACAACGGAGTTTCCGATGTTCCTTCAGTTCTCCTTGTTCCAGTTTCAATCACCAAGGCAAACGTTAAAGATGTAATTGCAGATGGCTTCCAGACACGTGAAGCGGTTTGCGAAGGCATCGAAGATCTCTGCACCGCTAACGGAATTTAATTTCCGTAGCTGCAGATAGGCAGTAAAGGTTCAGCCCGAGTATTTAAAAAGTACTCGGGCTGAACTCTTAAAAATTGTTTTATTTTTTGTCAGGATTTTTCAGAGAGGTTTTTAAATGACTTCACCGATTCTCTCGCTGCGTAAAGTAAATAAATCCTTTGGTCCGGTTCATGTTTTAAAGGATGTCAACTTTGATGCTTACGCGGGCAAGGTCACAGCTTTAGTTGGAGATAATGGTGCCGGAAAAAGCACTCTCATTAAATGCATCGCCGGTATCTATACACCTGAAACTGGAGAGTTTATTTTCGAGGGTAATAAGGTTGAGATTACTGGACCTCGCGATGCGACTGCGCTGGGTATTGAAATTGTTTATCAGGATCTCGCACTTTGTGACAATCTAGACATAGTGCATAACATGTTTTTGGGAAGAGAAGAAAAATCTGGCATCACTTTAAATGAGTCCACAATGGAAGCTATGGCCAAAAAGACTCTAGATGGTTTGAGTGTTCGCACGGTGAAATCAATTAGACAAAAGGTGGCATCGCTTAGTGGTGGACAGCGACAAACCGTCGCCATCGCCCGTGCAGTTTTATGGAATAGTAAAGTTGTAATTCTTGATGAACCAACTGCAGCTCTTGGTGTTGCACAAACAGAACAGGTTTTAAAGTTAGTACGTCAGCTGGCCGACAACGGGCTAGCGGTCATTGTTATCAGCCACAATTTGAATGATGTTTTTCAAGTCGCAGATAACATCGCTGCGATGTACCTAGGAACGATGGCGGCTCAGGTAGAAAAAACAGCGGTTTCTCAAAACGATGTAGTTCGTTTAATCACGACGGGTAGCACCGATGCGATGCCAGGAGCTAAAAAATGAGCGAGCAGATAACTATTGAAAAGTCACTCCAAGATTGGTGGAGTCGAGTGAAGGCCGGCCAGGTCGGAGCTTTGCCCGCAATCCTTGGCTTGCTCGTACTTTGCATCGTATTTGGATCAATGAGCTCGGTTTTTCTAACACCCGGAAACTTTGCAAATCTATTGACTCAGGCGGCGGCGGTTACCGTCATTGCAATGGGTTTGGTTTTCGTTCTTCTGCTTGGAGAAATTGATCTCTCTGCAGGTTATGCCGCTGGAGTCTGTGGCGCAATTCTGGTTGTCATGATTACAGAGATGGATTACGCGTGGTTTATTGCGTTACCAGTCAGCATTATCGTCGGAGTATTTCTCGGTGGATTTATCGGTTATTTGGTGGCGCAGTTAAAGATTCCATCATTCGTTGTAACTTTGGCGACCTTCCTGGCTTTTCAAGGTCTATTGCTGCTACTAATAGGTGAAGGTGGAACTATTCGAATTGAAGATCCAGTGATTCTCTCTGTTGAGAACAAAAACCTAACTGTTGCCAATAGTTGGATTTTCTTCTTCATTGTTAGCGGCGCATACCTACTTTCTGGATTCTGGAAGTTTTACAAGCGACGTAAGGCTGGATTAGTTGATAACCTTTTTAAGTTTTGGTTACTCAAGAGTGTTGCAATTGTGGTTATTGGCGCAGCTGCTACTTCAGCTCTGACTGTTGAGCGATCCAATAACCCTGATCTAGTTAGCCTGCGCGGCATTCCTTATGTCGTGCCGGTCATTTTGGCACTTCTCGTAGGCGCAACTTTTGTTTTAACGAGAACCTCATATGGCTTACATATTTATGCTGTCGGTGGAAACGCCGAGGCTGCTCGTCGTGCGGGCATAAATGTAAAGATGGTGCGCATTACCGCATTTATGATTTGTTCTGGATTTGCTGCAATTGCTGGAATGATTTTTGTATCTCGAGCAAACTCGATTTCACCTACAACCGGCGGCAGCTCAACTCTGCTTTATGCGGTGGGTGCGGCGGTCATTGGTGGTACTAGCCTCTTCGGCGGTAAAGGAAAAGTCAGCGATGCAATTCTGGGCGGATTAGTTGTCGCAGTTATAGATAACGGTATGGCTTTGCTGGGCTATCCAGCAGGAATTAAGTTCATGGTTACGGGAGCCGTCTTGCTCATCTCCGCAACTATTGATGCGGTTTCTAGACGAGGGTCGGTTACTAGTTAGCTAGAAGTAAGAAAGCGCTCACCGAACCGGATTTTTTATAATCCGATTTTGTGGGTATTCTTCACACCCAACTCTTGCGGGAGTGGTGAAATGGCAGACACGCAGGTCTTAGGAACCTGTGCTTCGGCGTGTGGGTTCAAGTCCCACCTCCCGCACCAGCTTCATTGATTTTATAAATCACCCCATTTTCAACTCTGGTTCAATCATGGGAAGATTCCCGCCCAGATTGAATCGATTGGAGCAAACGGTGGCTGATAAGAAGTTTTTATCTTGGGTTGGCTTTAAGGGCGAAGAAGAATCTGCCAACAAACCTAATCTTGCTGCAGGTGCTGCCTCATTGGAAAGAATTCGCGAACTTGAATCACAGTTAAATGATTTACGCGCACGTCGCGACATCACCGCTCTATCCAAAGAAGAGTTTGAAATTCTGGCAACCGAAACTGCGATGTCAATAATTCGCACTGCACAACAACGAGAAGCAAAAGCTAACTCCAACGCCGAGAGATTGATTAGTGAGAGTAAGAAGCAAGCCACATCTGCAATTGAAATTGCGGAGGCAAAAGCAAAATCAACTTTGGCACAGGCTGAATCTCGAGGACGTAAGTATCTTGAAGCGGCAGAAACAGATGCTGCTGAAATTCTCTCAAAAGCAGAATCTGAAGCTGAGGATTTGCTCAACACAAAGAAGCGCGAAGGTTCAACAATTACCGCAAATGCAAAACGTGAGGCGGAGCGGTTGGTTATGACCGCAACAACTGAGGTTTCTGAGTATCGCACTTGGCTTGCGGGAGTTATCTCGGAGGCAGAGCGTCTATATCGAGTTCAAACTCAATCATTAGATGCAGCAGAAAATGCTATTTCTCAATCTCGTGCCCGTCTTGAGTCCGCATTTAATCGTTTGGCCGAACTACAAAAGCAGGTTGTTTCGGCAATCTCAGCAGATGGAACTCCAACAGCCGATGCCAAAGTTGCTTCGCGTATCGCACAAGCTGCCAACAGCTCAAACTCTGAAACTAGCACCACTGCTAAATCCAGCGGGAAAGCTAAATCAAATTCTGCAGGATCTAAGAAGAGTGCGAAAGCCTCTACTTCATCCGCTTCTTCAGCAAAGAAAAAACCTAAGAAATCCGCTGCTAAATCTCGTTAATGTCTAGCTCCTCTCGCTACATACATTCCGTAGATGGGCTGCGAGCTGTCGCTGTACTTGCGGTTCTGCTTTATCACTTAGGAATCGATTGGATACCAGGTGGTTTTCTAGGTGTAGATCTGTTTTTTGTAATTTCTGGCTATGTAATTACAAGTTTAATTCTGGAATCTATCGCAAGATCTGGAACTCTTGATCTAAGAGCTTTTTATTTGAGCAGAATTCGTCGTTTGGTTCCGGCATTAATCGCCATGTTAGTTTTCACAACGCTCTATATCGGCGTATATGCCCCGGAAACCGTGCGCCGATTTGTCTCAGATATTCCTTATGTTTTAACCGGCACCATTAACTGGGCGCTGGTTTCCAGACAGCAGGATTACTTTGAAAGCATTGGACGTCCTCCCCTGTTGCAACACACGTGGTCACTCGCCGTTGAAGCGCAGTTCTACCTAATTTGGCCCTTGGTATTACTTTTCATTTTGAGGTACTTCGGTAAGAAAAATGTTTCTCTGGCGGCACTAGCAATTGCAATTGCGTCAGGTGCAGCGCTTTTTGCGTACTCGATTCGAATTGATACCCAAGCCTCCGCAATTAGCCATGTTTATTTCGGAACCGATACCCACTCTATTGGTCTCTTCCTCGGCTCTGCATTGGCGGTCAGTTGGAAACCACAAAACTTAACCCGCGAAATCACGAAGCGGGCGCAGGATTTTATTGACTTAATTGGAGTAGTTGGATTTCTTGGATTACTCGGAACTTTTCTTTTCATCAATGAAAGTGATCCGACTCTTTATCGAATTGCCTTTCCACTCTCGGCTTTATTTGGCTGTGCGACTTTGATATCGGTCGTGCACCCCGCTTCAAGGTTTGCGCCAATTTTGAGTGCGCGTCCTTTGATTTGGATCGGCGAGCGTTCCTACGGCATTTATCTATGGCACTGGATTGTTTTTCAATTAACCCGGCCTTCAATTGATTTAGTTGGCGATGATTGGGCTTTATATGCGCTTCGGATTCTGATTGTTTTTGCGCTAGCTGATATTTCCCTGCGCTACATAGAGATTCCTGTGCGCCGCGGCTATTTCGAACTTTGGTTCCGCGGGATGAAATACCGCACTAAATCAGTTCGTCTCCGACAAAAGGTATCGGCATTCATTGCGGTGTTACTGACTTTAACGACCACCACAGTTATTTCTATAAATGCAATGGACAAGGCTGACCAGATTGCGGCTGCGGAAAAGGCGGCAGCCCTAGAGGAGCAAGATGTCGATCAAGTAATTACCGATACCGATGCACCAGGTATTTGGGTAACTGGCGACTCGGTAATACTTGGAATTCGAAATGTCTTGGCAAAGTATGAGCGAATTGAATTAATTAATGCCCGCGTAGGAAGACAGATTGATGAATTGATAGAGGTTGCGCAAACTGACCAGCAATTTGTTGGTAAATCACCGGTGGTTTTGAACCTGGGAAACAACAACCGGCTAAATGAAACTGACGTAGTTTCTTTAATGGAGATTTTGCGCAATCAACCCAAAATTATCGTCGTCAACACCGCTGTTCCCCGTTCTTGGAAAGATGAAAACAATCAAATTATTGCCAAGGCGGTATCCCGTTATCCAAATGCGGTACTAGTGGATTGGGCGGAAATCTCGGCAAATCATCCTGAGTATTTTGCAACCGATGGAGTACATCTAAATCCTCCTGGGGTAAATGCATATGTATCAGCGATTCGAGAGGAGCTGAACAAATAAAAAAACCGCCCCGATGTCGGAGCGGTTTTTTTACTAAAAGTTGTACTTATTCAAACTTACCTTTTAGCGAAAACTTCTTCGCATCAACCTTGGTGCCATCTGAATACACTGATTGAAGAAGGAACTGGGTTCCGCCCTCTTCAGATACTTTGGCGATTTCGTAAGAAAGTTGATCAGCTCCAACTGTTGCTACCTCTTTGAAATCAACTGCGTTGTAGGAAACTGAAACTATGTAACCGGTAAGGCCATCAACAGCCGCAGGAGCTTTCCAGCGCAATGTGACACCCTCTGAGCCATTTGCAATCGCTACAAAGCTTTGTGGTGCTTCATAAGCAGATATTGCTGGTTCTTCAGTTTCGCTCTCGCTTGGTTCGGCGGATGGCTCTTCTGAAACTGATTCTGAAGCGGTTGGAGTCGGTGTTGCGCTGTCATCATCTGAAGAGTTAGTTAGCGCAAAGATTGCAAGTAGAACAACACCTGCGATAACTAAAAATAGAACACTGCTAGAGCTCTTTTTTGCCGGAGCAGCTGGTGCCTGTGATTTCGTTGGCGCTGGAGTGCTGGTTACAGCAGCTGCAGGACGGCTAGTTTGCGGAACTGAAACAATAGTTGCACTTGCCGCCTGAGCAACAGTTTGCTTAGCAACTACCTTCTTGGAAACTTTTTTCGCAGGACGCTTGGTAGCTTTCTTGGCTGGCTTCTTTGCAGTTTTTGTTACCGCTTTCTTGACCGTCTTCTTCGCTGATTTCTTTGCAGGTTTAGCGGCAACTTTTTTGCGCGCAGCTTTTTTAGCAGCGGGTTTCTTCACAGCTTTTTTGGCTGCCTGCTTTGCAGTTTTTTTAGCTGGGCGTTTTGCCGAAGCCTTTTTCTTTGCGGCCACAACTTCTCCTTCGAATCAATTAATCAAGCCAGATTGCTATGAGCCAAGACTACCTGCGCCAACTAGAAATTTAACTATTTCTCGCCCGATAAAAACGGCTGAATTTCCGGGGCGATTTTGCGAAGCCCGATGCCACGGTGGCTTATGGAATCTTTTTCTTCCGGGCTCATCTCCGCAGTAGTTATCTGATAGCCGTCTGGCTGAAAAATTGGATCGTAGCCAAATCCCCCAGAGCCACTTGGAGCATGGCGGACCGTGCCGCGTAATTCACCCCGCACTGTAAATGTCTTCCCATTAGGCAGTGCCAGAGCAATTACACAAACAAAGGCAGCGCCACGCTTTGCGTCTGGAACGTCAACAAGTTCCCCAATTACCTTTTCGATGTTTGCTAAATCATCGCCATGTTTTCCCGCCCAACGAGCGGAGTAAACCCCTGGAGCGCCACCTAATGCATCAATGGAAATTCCACTGTCATCGGCTAACGCTGGTAAACCAGTTGCTTTTGCGATGGTCAAAGCTTTAAGAATTGCGTTGGCTTCAAAGGTGTCACCGGTTTCCTCGACATCAGCCAAATCAAACTCTGCAACAGAACGCAGCAAGACATTTGGAGCATGCACTTTTAGAAGCCGCTCAACCTCTGCCACCTTTCCTTTATTACGGGTGGCCAGCACTAGCTCATGTTTCATTTGTGTCAGATTCTATTAACGTTGCTTATTCAGCGCTGACTATCGCAGCCTGAAGCGCCTGCTCTTGCAAAGAAGCGAGCTCCATACATCCCTTTGACCCCAGATCAAGTAACTGATTTAGAAGATCACGATCAAAAGGTTTGCCTTCAGCGGTGCCTTGTACTTCAACAAATTTTCCATCTCCGGTGCAGACAATATTCATGTCGGTCTCAGCGCTTACATCTTCCTCGTAACAAAGATCAATCATCGGAGTTCCATTGATGATTCCTACGCTAACTGCGGCGACTGAATCACTTAAGGGCGAAGCTCCGGTTATATGACCTTGTTTCATGGCCCAGGAAATTGCATCACTTAGTGCGACATACGCACCGGTAATTGCTGCGGTTCTTGTTCCGCCATCTGCCTGCAAAACATCGCAATCCAAAACAATGGTGTTTTCACCAAGTGCTTTCATATCGACTATGGAGCGCAATGACCGCCCAATTAATCGGGAGATTTCTTGAGTTCTGCCGCCTAATTTTCCTTTAACGCTCTCGCGATCTGAGCGGGTATGGGTAGCACGTGGCAACATCGAATACTCAGATGTGACCCAGCCTTTGCCAGAACCAACCAACCAGCGTGGAACTCCAGGGGTAAAAGAAGCGACGCAAAGAACACGGGTATTACCAAATGAAACCAACACCGAACCCTCTGCTTGGTTCAGCCATCCACGCTCAAATGAAATTGAACGTAATGAAGTGGCGGTCCTGCCATCGATTCGAAGTTCACTCATTAGCTCTCCAACTTTCTATTTGATTGTTCTTTAATCGATCCCTTAACAAAGTTAACCTCTGGACCTAGAAAACGTCTTGCTAGATTTGCAAAAGTTTCTGGATTGCCGCTAGAGATAAATTGATGCTCGGGAGCTGAATTCTGTGTGCGTAAAAGATTTTTCTCGACTAATACTCGGTATAGGTCTTTAGCGGTCTCTTCTGCGCTGGAAACCAAAGTGACCTCGTTGCCCATCACATAAGAGATCACGCCGGTCAAAAGCGGATAGTGGGTGCAGCCCAAAACCAATGTGTCTACATCAGCGGATTTCAAGGAAGCGAAATACTTTTCTGCTGCTGCCGTTACCTCTGGCCCCGAGGTCTCACCACGTTCTACAAAATCAACAAACTGCGGACAAGCAACGGTTGTTAAACTTAAATGAGGCGCCGCTGCAAAAGCATCGTTATAAGCTTGTGAATCAATTGTGGTTTGCGTACCGATAACTCCAACTTTTCCACTCTTTGTTGCAGAGACCGCTCTTCGCACCGCCGGTTGAATAACCTCAATAACTGGGATGGAGTATCTCTCGCGAGCATCACGCAACATGGCCGCACTTGCGGTGTTACACGCGATAACAATCGCTTTAACGCCAGCTGCAACGAGAGAATCCATAATCTCTAATGCAAAGGATCGAACCTCAGCCAGAGGGCGTGGACCGTATGGTCCGCGAGCGGTATCGCCGAAGTAAATGATTGACTCGTTGGGAAGTTGATCGATGATGGCGCGTGCAACCGTTAATCCGCCGAGGCCGGAATCAAAGATGCCGATCGGTCGATCAGCGGTCATCTGATTAACATTCGCGCTCACGGTCACGGAGGGAAGTCTAAAGCCCGCGAATTCTGTGGCCTGCCTCATTAAATTTGGGGGTGTTCGATGTCCGTTTTGCCCCGTAATGTGAGGAAAAAATATAACAAAACTTAAGAATTGCCGAGATTTCAGCTTGAACAACTCATGAGTAAGGTGCACCCTTTTACCTAATTGCTTTAACCGAGGCTTCATATGGGCTTCGGAGAAGGCAGGGTTCCGAGCCTGATTAGTTCAAAGCTAGTAATAGCCGAGGGTGATTCATGGCAACGACAAAAATAAGGCTCGATGAAAGTCGAGCGAACCTAATAGCCCACGGAGGCCATTTTGCTTCAATTAACAGCAACACAGTGGAGCGTTGTTTACAACGTCCTTTCATTCGGACTTGTATCAATGCTTGCAACAACCGTTTACACCCTTGTTTCACAGCACCGCGTACTTCCAAAGTATCGCAACGCGCTAGTGCTTTCCTCGATGGTTACATTCATCGCTGGTTATCACTACCTACGTATTTTTGATTCTTTCAAAGATGCGACAGCAGAAGGTACCTTCAACGTTGCGCATGACATCAACGCGAGCTCTTTAGCATTCAACGAGGGATATCGTTATGTTGACTGGATCCTTACTGTTCCATTGCTTCTAGTAGAGGTAATTGCAGTACTTGCACTTGCTAAAGAAGCTTCAAAGTCAATGATCATGCGTCTTGTTCCTGCATCAGCAGCAATGATCGCGCTTGGATACCCTGGAGAAATGTCTTCAGATCAGGGCGAGAAGATTATGTGGGGCGTTCTTTCAACACTTCCATTCCTCTACATCCTTTATGTTCTATTCGTAGAACTAGGTAAGTCACTTGATCGTCAGCCAGAAGGTGTTGCAGCGACTATCGGTCGTCTACGTCTTCTACTCATCGCATCATGGGGCGTTTACCCAATCTCCTACCTACTTCCAATCATCGATGCAGATGGAGCAGCAAGCTCTGGTGCATTCGTAGGACGTCAAGTTGGTTACACAATCGCTGACGTTGTCGCGAAGTGCGTATGGGGTCTAACAATTCTTAAGATCGCTCGCATGAAGTCCATTGCAGAAGGCATGAAGGACGATCACTAAGAAGTAATGAAATGAAGTAAATAAAGTAGTAGTAAAGATAGGGCCCGGGAAACCGGGCCCTATTTCTTTTTCAGACAATTATTCTGCGCTTATGGCATCAAGTAGAGATTGCTGCAACCAACCAATCCAGGAATAGACCGCATAAACCGCTTTCATGGGATCAGACTCAATCATTAACTCATACTTTTTATGTAGAGATTCACTGTTGTTTGCATCAGAATCATCATTGACGCCATCAGATTGACCTGGTTTTCCTCTTTCATCACCAAATCCCAGTCTTACCGCAAGCGCAATACGCAAATCATTTAATCCCCCAAGCCATGCCATTGCATCAGCACTGGGAAACCTCACCTCTATCTTTCCCTTATCCAGCGGAATATCTCCATTCCAATCCTCGTCTTGAGGAAGTAAGGCTTCATAAATCAAATGCGCGTGAGCTTTTTTCTTTTCCCGCAGACCATGCTCGGTATAGCGACGAAACTCGCCCGCCTCTTGGTCATCATCATAGGCGCTCGGCAACAATCGCCTTAAGACCGGGTCTTCTGGTGGAAGCTCCGAACTTGAAAATCCAATCACCTGCAAAAGTGGGTCAACTTGATGTTCTTGCCCATCGCCATCAGCCAAGAGCTCAATTAGTTGCTCCGTTAAATTAATTAAAACATGAGCTTCTTGAGAAGTGAAAACGATTGATAACTCATCATTTTCTTGTCGACGAAATGTAGACATTTAAGGCACCTTAATTTTCATGATTCATCATCACGCTGCACGGTAGCCCACAATCCATATTCATGGAGCCGTTGCACATCTCGCTCCATCTCTTCTCTAGTACCTGAGCTAACAACCGCTTTGCCCTCATTATGAACTTTTAACATCAGTTCTGTTGCTCGCTCTTTTGAGTATCCAAACAAAACCATAAACACATGGGTCACGTAGCTCATTAAGTTAACTGGGTCATCCCAAACTACGCAGACCCATGGGCGATCGGCACGTAAATCAAATTTGATTTCAGATTCAGTTAATGTCCCGGTGGCCATCTGATTTAAAGATTTTGACTAATTGTTACTTGGATTCATCATCAGGGCCTTTACGTAGCCCAGCATGAATCTCTTTACAGGTTGGACAGATAGGAAATTTTTTTGGATCGCGAGAAGGAATCCATTTCTTGCCGCAAAGTGCAGTCACAGGCTTTCCAGATACAGCTGACTCCACGATCTTGTCTTTACGTACATAATGCGAAAAACGCTCATGATCTCCCGACTCTAAATCTTCGCGATTTTCTTCCCTTAACTGCTCATCAGTAACCGATTCGGTCAAGGTGTCGGTGTCGCTCGAGATGCCTTTGCCTCTTGTAAACAGCCCCATCTTCCAATTTGGATGATCGCTCCGGTTGCCCATATTCCAATAATAAAGCTATCTATCCGGTACAGAAGTGGTAGCCAATCGGTTTCGAAGTGGTCTAGAGGCGGTATCGAATGAGTCCAAAAGCCAACTAAAGCAAGGCCAGCTAACTCGCGCGCCGTAAGATAAGCGGGTGAAGGATCTTCTCAAGACTGAGCATCTATCTCGTGGCGATGTTGAGCTGTTGCTAGAAACCGCCGCAAGGTTCTCGGTAGATCCGACCGCGGCTTCAAACACCCTCGCTCACAAAACGGTAGCGATTTACATGTCCAAGCCATCTACAAGAACCAGACTTGCCTCTGAAACCGCTGTTGCACATCTCGGCGGTACCCCGGTTTTTCTTCGCGGCGACGAGTTGCAGATTGGTCGTGGCGAAACAATCGCCGATACCGCAAAAGTTATTAGTCAATTCTGTAGCGCGCTATTGATTCGCACCTATTCTCAAAGTGAAGTTGATGAGCTTGGCGCTAATGCGACTATTCCGGTTATTAATGGATTAACTGATTACGATCATCCAACTCAGGTGTTGGCCGACTGGATAACGATCAGAGAGAAATTTGGAACTGATATTTCGGGTCGTAAGTTTGTTTATTTTGGAGACGGAAACAATGTCACCACAGCTTGGTTAATGATGGGCGCAATTTTGGGCGCGCATGTAGTTGCAGCAACCCCTGAAGGTAAATGGGCACCTGATAATCTAGTTGTCGAAACAGCTAAGAGAATTGCAAAGGAAAATGGTGGATCCATCGAAGTGGTCCATGATCCAATCGCTGCTGCTAAAGATGCATCTGTGCTTTACACCGATGTTTGGATGTCAATGGGTGATCCAGAAGCAGAGCGCGCAGAAAAAGAGTTGGCGCTAAAGCCATTTAAAGTCACCGAGAGTTTGTTGGCACAAGCCGCATCAGATGGAATCTTCATGCACTGCTTGCCGGCACACCGCGGCGAAGAGGTTGATGCAAGTGTCATAGATGGCCCGCGTTCGGTAATCTGGCGAGAAGCCTTTCATCGCCGGACGACTATTCAATCTATTATTTTTCACCTAGTTCGCGGGGAGCTTAAGGGCTAGGCTGAGGCCATGCGCGTTGCGGTTCCATCTGAAACTAAAGCTGGCGAAAAACGTGTTGCTTTACTTCCGGACATCATCTCCAAGCTCACTAAAGCTGGTTTAGAGGTTGTAATTCAAGCTGGAGCTGGAAATCATGCCGGAGCACTTGATGCAGATTATAAAAATGCCGGAGCCATTATTTGTCAGGCTTCAGATATCGGTAAAGAGCTCAGCAGCGCAGATGTAGTTGTTTCAGTTCAACCATTAAATTCATCGGTCGCCTCCACTTTGAAAAAAGGTGCGATCACAATTTCATTTTTGTCGCCTTCGAATGCCAGTGACTCAATTGATGCATTAGCAAAAGCTGGCGTGACCGCGATTTCATTAGAGGCGGTTCCTCGCATTTCGAGAGCACAGTCGATGGATGCGCTTACATCACAGGCGCTTTGTGCTGGATATAAGGCAGCTTTAGTAGGTGCCGAGTTTTCCCCAAGATTCTTCCCACTCTTAATGACAGCGGCCGGAACTGTTACTCCGGCAAATGTTTTGGTTTTGGGAGCGGGTGTTGCTGGACTTCAAGCAATAGCAACTGCGAAGAGATTAGGTGCAGTTGTATCTGCCTACGATGTGCGTCCATCTTCGGCTGATGAAGTTAAATCAATGGGTGCCACATTTATCGAATTGGAACTTGAAGCTCTTGAAGGTGCCGGTGGTTACGCCCGGGAAATGACCGAGGAGCGCGCCGCTAAGCAACGTGAATTGTTGAAGCCGCATATTTCTAATTCGCATGTTTTGATTACAACCGCTGCGGTTCCTGGGCGACCAGCACCGAGATTAGTTACTAAAGAAATGTATGACGCCATGGCACAGGGATCTGTAATCGTTGATTTGGCCGCTGAGAGTGGTGGAAATGTCGAAGGTTCAAAACCAGGTGAGGTAATAACCACTGAAAACGGTGTGAAGATTTGGGGCGGGAAAGATGTGCCGAGTCAGCTTCCATTCCATGCCTCTTATCTTTACTCCCGGAATGTGGTGAATTTGCTGTTGTTGATGACCAAAGAGGGCGTAGTTACCCCTGATTTTTCCGATGAAATCATTGATGCCGCTGCTCTCACCCATGATGGCGTAAAGCGAAAGGGTGCTTAGTAATGGACTTAGTCGCGATAGTTACGATCTTTGTTTTGGCGGTATTTGTGGGATTTGAAGTTGTTTCGAAAGTCTCCTCCACATTGCACACCCCGCTTATGAGCGGTGCAAACGCTATTCATGGTGTGATTTTGGTCGGCGCGATAATCGTGGCAGATCACAGTGAAACAAATTTGGAGTTGGGCCTTTCGGTTGCCGCCATTGTTTTAGCAACCATAAATATGGTCGGCGGATTTGTAGTAACTGATCGCATGTTAGAGATGTTTAAAGGTAAGTCTGGGGCGGGTAAATCTGGGACGGGTAAATCCGACGCGGGTAAGCCTGGGGCGGATAAATCGGACGGTGCCAAGTAATGAGCCGCACTATTTATGACCTAATCGGCTTAAGCGCTGGAGTGATGTTTATTTTGGCGCTAAAAGGATTGTCGCATCCAAGAACAGCACGGCGTGGAAATCTTCTTGGCGCACTGGGAGCTGCCGTTGCAACTTTTGCCGTGTTTTTCTATGCGCCCGAGGGTTCCGAACTGCCTTTAAATAATCTTGGCTGGATTGTCGGTGCGATTGCATTTGGAGTTGTGGTTGGAGTTCCTGCAGCTCGTCGGGTTCAAATGACCGCAATGCCGCAACTTGTGGCCCTATTTAACGGTGTTGGCGGTGGCGCTGCAGCGCTCGTGGCCATTGTTGAGTATTTAAAGCTTGGCGATAGTGCATCTACCGGAGTAGTTATTGCAACAGTCTTTACTGTTTTGGTCGGATGCGTTTCCTTCTCTGGATCAATAATCACATTTTTAAAGCTTCAGGAACTTATGACTACCCGCCCAGTTGTTTTCCCGGGTGGAAGGTTCTTGATCGCAGCAACTTTGATCGGAACTGTTGCTAGCTCGGTTTGGGTGGTTGATTCACTTGGCACTACCCCGCTGCTGGTTTTAGCTGGACTTTCGCTGTTATTTGGCGTCCTCTTTGTTCTTCCGGTTGGTGGCGCGGACGTGCCAATCGTTATCTCCTTACTAAATGCATTTACTGGCTTAACCGTTGCAGCCGGTGGCTACGTATTGGATACAACTCTGCTGATTATTGCGGGAACTTTGGTGGGCGCTTCGGGAACCATCTTGACCAGATTGATGGCTGAAGCGATGGGTCGCTCACTATTTGGAACCTTGTTTGGGGCATTTACTGCAAAGCCTCAAGAAGCGGGCGCAGCCGCTGAGTCTCGTCCAGTGAAATCTGGAACCCCTGATGATGTTGCAATTTTGCTTAACTATGCGCGCCGTGTAGTGATTGTTCCGGGATTTGGTTTAGCGGTAGCGCAGGCACAACATACGGTGCGTGAACTTGCTGATTTATTAACGGCAAAGGGAATAGATGTCGCCTATGGAATTCATCCAGTTGCAGGTCGTATGCCTGGACATATGAACGTGCTTTTGGCGGAGGCAAATGTGCCGTATGAGCAGCTTTCTGAAATGGATGAGGTTAATCCAACATTCCCGCAGACTGATGTGGCATTAATAATTGGTGCAAATGATGTGGTAAATCCTGCTGCCAAAACTACCCCGGGTTGCCCAATTTACGGAATGCCAATCTTGGATGTTTCACAGGCCGGTAATGTGATTTTTCTGAAGAGATCAATGCGTCCTGGTTTTGCCGGAATTGAAAATGAGTTGTTATTTGATTCAAAGACTACCTTGTTGTTTGGAGATGCCAAGGCTTCACTAACAAAGGTTGTAAGCGCACTTAAAGTTCTTTAGAAGTTATATAGCCCTCGTAACTCCTTTATTTGCTGTGTTTGCTGTGTTTGCTGTGTTTGCTGTGTTTGCTGTGTTTGCTGTGTTTGCTGTGTTTGCTGTGTTTGCTGTGTCTGATTCAAACTTGTCTAATTAGGATTTAGCACAAGCTTGTTGAAAACTTTTTGGCTTTGTCACCGCATCCATCCAGTATTTCCCCGTGCGCATATCTCTTGATAAACCAACCGAAGAGCAGCTAATTGAGCTCCTGCACCAGCCCGGTGGATATGAGGCTTTGGGTCATTTGATATCAATTAACCCAGAGAGCTTAACTTCGGCCGGGAAAATTGATTATTTGGCTGCGCTTGAGAAGCAAAACTCATGGTTGGCAGCTCTTATCCAGCGTGCGACCCTCGCAATCGCGGGCTCTCAGCCATCTGAAAGTGAGAACATGTGGGAAGGGGTTGATGAAGGAGAGCGCGAAGATGTTGCAACCGCCTTACGACTATCTACTAACACTGCTCAATCCCGTATCGATGTTGCAAGAGTTTTGACCAACCACTTACCTGCTACATGTGAGGCACTGGCCAATGGCGACATTTCACCTAGTCACGCAACTTTAATCGCTCGTGAATCCTCCGAAGCAATAAGAAGGGGGATTTCAACTGAGGATCTTATAAAAATCGAGGGTAAGGCATTAGCCCATGCAGAGTTTCATACCCCTGCCCAAGTTGGCAGAAAGTTACGCTCTCTTTTTGCACAAGCCTCTCCTGATTCATTTGAAGAAACGGTGGCTATCGCGCGAGATACAAGATCAGTCCGTATGTATCCAGAAAGTGATGGCATGGCCACGATAATTGCTTTGCTTCCTGTCGAGGATGCTCAGACGGTTATGCTCGCTATTAATTCTCTTGTCTCACTAAAAGATTTAAAGTTTTCCGAAAAAGTTAATGGTCAAAATTCTTGCAACTCTAGTCAGATTAATTCCAGCCAGATTAATTCCAACCAGATGAATTCCATTAAGATGAATTCCAGTCAGATAACAAATATCGCGAATCGTAATGATGGATTAACCAAACGCAACATTGAAATGAAAAGAGCAGATGCTTTGTCGGAAATTTGCGGAGATCTATTGGCCCGAATTTCAGATGAATATCAGCCGCACCGTCGCCCAGTTTCAATTAATATAACCATGGATCTTCACACCGCACTTGGGCTAGCGGATAACCCAGCAGAGTTGGCAGGGTATGGACCAATACCAGCATCGATTGCTAGACAGTTGGCTAGCGACGGAAAATGGCGGAAATTTATAACAGATCCCGGCACGGGAAATCTCTTAAGTTTTGGCAGAGAGAGCTATATTCCTCCCCAATCTTTAGCTGATTTCATCGCCGCTCGGGATCGAATTTGCAGATTTCCCGGCTGTAGTCAGCCAGCTCGCGTTTCCGATATAGATCACGCTATTCCTTGGGAAGATGGTGGTGAAACCTCAGCCGAGAACCTTGGCTTACTGTGCAGACGCCATCACAGAATGAAAACTCATGACGGTTGGCGGCTTCAAAGCAATCCCGATGGTTCATGCAACTGGGTCTCCCCTGCCGGGAAGGAGATTTTCGTGCCTGCCAGACCTATAAATGAATCTGCGTGAAAACTGATACTTACTTGTTAGCTCCCGGAATAACATGTCTATGAGCTCTCGGAAAGCATGAAGAAAAGCTCTCGGAATAACATGTCTATGAGCTCTCGGAAAGCATGAAGATAAGCTCTCGGAATAACATGTTTATGAGCTCTCGGAAAGCATGAAGATAAGCTCTCGGAATAACATATTTATCAGCTATCTAAATAATACGTTTATCGGCTCTCCAAATGACATGCCATATTTCAGATTTTGGGTCTAGCATTCCTATATGGAGTCCTTGGCTTTACTAGTAGCGATTATCTTGTCGGTCGCTATTGTGGGAGGTCCGTTGTCACTGTTGTTTGCGTTTCTATACCAAAGAAATAGTAGGAAGTTTTTCAATAGAAGCGTTTTTAAAACTCGCCTTTTTTTGATTCTTACAATCTTATTTGCTGTTCCCGCTATATTGGTCGGAATTCGACTACTTACTCTAGACATAGCCTTTGGCGGAAAATTTTTTGGGGGTCTTGGAGTTCTAACCGGGGCTTCATCTCTCTATAAAGTATTTGAAAGTAAATTTAGAAGTCACTAGTTCTTAATGCCGAGAATGTAATCGGAGCAGCTCAGAAATATAGATCAATCGCCGCTCTAATTTTATGTAGCGCAAATCAACCGCTGGTGGAGGTGCCGGGAATCGAACCCGGGTCCTTCGACACTGATACAGGGCTTCTACGGGCGTAGTGTGCTAATCGCTTTCTCAGTCCCGGTTCTCACGCACACAAGTAACCGACGAACTCAGTTGTGTTTGATTTCCTTTCCGACAGTCACAACGCTATCGGTTAGTAAGCTCTCTATCGACGTTGGCACCTGAGGCGAGAGCAAGCTCAGGACAACGGATTACAGCGCTCGCTTAGGCAGCGAGATCGTAATCAGACGAAGTTTTATCTGCGTCTGTATTTATGCACGGGTTTTTGTGGTTAACGAGATCATCCCGGCTTCCTCGGCCCGCTTCCCCTGGCTCAACAATCGAAGTCGAGACCGTTCACCCCCGCGATTAACGTGGATTAGAAGCTGAATGAGAATTGTACGTCAGTAAAAACACAACCAACAACCAAGATATTCCCGCCCACAACCAACAACCAAGATATTCCCGCCCACAACCAACAACCAAGATATTCCCGCCCACAACCAACAACCAAGATATTCCCGCTCGCATACAACCAAGATGTTCCCACTTCTCTATCTAGCCAGCCAAAACTATGGGTTGGCCACAACCTGATTTAAAGGTCAAAACCGCATCACAAGATGACTCTGAAGATGACCTCAGTACTCTCTTTTTCCCGTTGAGTAACTATCTAGGCAAAAGCAATTTCCACATAAAACTAATCTCACTCAAAACTGATTTTGCCCGGGAAACTTCCTTCATACACAACTACTTTTTACTAATTAAATCTCTGTCTAGGGTTTTTAATATTTCCCAAGGCAAAATGAGAGTCAGTCGTCGAATCCGCCTCGTCGAGAACCACTGCCTTTACCTGAGGAGCGACGAGATAGTTCTCTATCAACCTCTCGACTAGCCTGCTTTTCCATCAAAGTAGCTCGCTTGTCATGGGCCTTTTTGCCACGTGCTAATCCCAATTCAACTTTGGCTTTTCCATCACTGAAATACAACGAAAGTGGAATCAAGGTGACGCCACCCTCTTTTAATTTTCCAATCAACTTTGAAATCTCTTTTTTATTTAAAAGAAGCTTTCTTTTACGACGGGGTTCGTGATTTGTCCATGATCCCTCGTTGTATTCAGGTATATGAATTCCATTAAGCCAGAGCTCTCCATCCTCTACAGCCGCATACCCATCAGTGAGAGTCGCTCTTCCGGCTCGGAGAGATTTAACTTCGGTGCCCATCAAAACCAATCCAGCCTCAAAGACCTCATCGATGAAATAGTCATGACGCCCCTTCTTATTCTGGGCAATCAATTTCTTTCCTATTTCCTTAACCACGGGCCAAGGGTATCGAGTTTACGGCTCACTTATCTGCGAACATTCAGGCCGCGATTAAGTTTTACAGGTTAGGCACAACTCCCACTTATTTCTTCGCAATTAGAGAAGCCAATCCACCGAGTACTTGAAGCGACTTTTCCCCAATTTGAGATGCTGGAACTTCGAGATCTGGAGTTATGCCAACTTCATCAATTACTCGACCACTTGGTGTTCGATAAAGCGCAACAGTTAACTCAATTTTTGAGCCATCGCCAAGAGTGACAAACTCCTGAACCGAGCCTTTTCCATAGCTGCGCTCTCCCACTACTACGCCACGATTTCTATCCTGAAATGCTCCCGCCAGAATTTCAGCTGAACTCGCAGTATTTCGATTTATCATCACAATTACTGGGGCCGTGACTGGATCCGGATTTGATGCTTTAAATAGGCGCTCTGCTCCGCTTACTTGGTATGAGACGATTACACCTTTTTCAATAAAAATCTCCGCAACTTTAACCGCCTCTTCAATCAGCCCTCCGGGATTGTTGCGTAAATCAAGAATCACTCCAGAGTCGAATTTCAGATTTTCAAGAGCGGCCTTTACATCTTCTGCAGTTCCTGAGCTAAATGATGTTATTTCAATAAAGGCAATTCCGTCACTAACCTGGCTAGCCTCAACGGTCCTAACCGCAACTTTCTTAGTCGATAAGCTAACTAGAACCTTTTTATCATCTCTGGAAACCACAAGTTCAATTCGTTTTCCTACGGCACCTCTTATCAAGGCAATAACTGAAGTTAACGATGCCCCTCGGACATCTGTTCCATTCACCTCTAGAACCTGATCGCCTACCAAAAGATTTGATTTCTCTGCAGGTGATCCAACTTGGATAGAGGAAATCTTTATCTGGCCGCCTCGAGATTTACTAAGCCACACTCCGACGCCTGTGAACATACTCGAGCTCTGCTCGCGCAACACCTGTAAAGCGCTCTTGGGAAAGTAATTGGCCCATTCATCTCCAGTGGCCTTCAATACACCTTCAATAGCAGCCCGCTCCAGAACTCTACGATCGAGCTCCTTTGCTCCTGTGTTCAAAATTGTTTCGATTGCGTTGTCGACGAGTGCATCACTATTTCGAGTTCCAACTTCGACTCCGATAGCAAATATTAATCCAGCCGAAATTGCCGCAATAGAGCCCTGTCTAATCTTGTTTCCAGCGGTTATATTCCCGCTAGCTACTCGTCTTGGTCCTTGATTAATAGCTGAGGTTAATTCGCTACTTAAGTCTTGATTTAAGTTAACTTCGACTTCTCGTGTTTTGATCTTTGCGGAAGTTGTTTTGTTCAAATTCTGCTGGCCACGTATTACGGTTGGGCGACTCTTATTATTTTTCGATGAGGAACTGATAGATGGCTTAGTTGATGGCTTAGTTGATGGCTTAGTTGATGGCTTAGTTGATGGCTTAGTTGATGGCTTAGTTGATGGCTTAGTTGATGGCTTAGTTGATGGCTTAGTTGATG